>OJGT01000003.1_pt1 | contig 354898 bp, 305 predicted proteins | sample 1595031 | NCBI WGS metagenome assembly OJGT01 (sample SAMN05416857, study PRJEB24817) | seawater metagenome | isolation source: Sea water | place: Canada:Atlantic | collected 2013-11 | reverse complement strand
AAAGCTTGGGCCTCACTTTACCTAAACTGGTTTTAAAAAAGAACATGGATGTGGGTGTTATTATCCATACAAGTCGTTAAAGCAGGATAAAAAACAATTGTTTTTTGCTTGTGCCTCTCTTGTTTTAACTAACTATTTTTTGCCTCTTATTGAGGCCTTAGCATGCTAGAGACTATGTGCATCAATCTGGATTCATTTGAAATATTAAATATTTCGCTTAGAAATCACTCAAACTTACCTGATGGAAATCATCAAAATGGAAGTGTGAGCTTCTCTGTCGAAGATTCAATTATAAAAAGCATATGTGTACGGCTTAGTGAGTTCTATTCAAACGGAGAAACTTACGAAGGAACTTTAGTTGCTAATGGTGAAATGATTAGCGTTAACAAACAATTTCAACCCGATAGTATCCTGAACTGTTTTTCAGTCCAGACTGAACACTGGGATGATGGAGTGGAAGTTAATTATCAATTTCTAGCCAACAAGGTTATTATCGAATTTAGTTGGCATTGGCATGCTGAAACTTTAATACCTAACTATATAGATATTGAAGCCGGCGTGTATAAAGCATGCTAACAAGCTAAATTAATAAGTTCAAAAACGAGGCGTTACAAATCAAGGAACGTATAAATGAGAGTACAGATTAAAAACTTCTCTACACATCAAACGGCAAAAGTATTTGCAATATTAATGGCGGTTACTTCATTATTATTTATTATTCCCTTTAGTATTATTCCAATGCTTGCGCCAACTCAAACTGGCCCAGATGGCAACGCGGTTAATTTCGGTTCATTTAGTCTAATGTTTTTACTTATGCCACTATTTCAAGGGCTATTTGGGTACGTAATAATGAGGTTCGGCATGTGGCTCTACAATAAAATATCTCCTCGCATTGGCGGTATAGAATTTGAGTTAGAGGAAGTTGATTTAGAACAAGACATTTAGACCTAAATAATGAGTCATAGAACACGCGATTCAATGAGGAGAAAAAACAGTTGGTTTTTGCTCCTTCTTCACTTATTTTAGCCAACAATTTTCACCTATTAGCAAGGCGCTAGAGGTTTAGTATGAAATCACCAGATCGAGATAAAGTATCAAAAATGTCAGATTTACCAAATATTGGGAAAGCTATATCGATTGATTTAGAAAGAATTGGATTAACTCATCCAAAACAACTCATTGGCAAAAATGCATATGAGTTATATCGACAACATTGTTCGAAACTTGGTTGTAAACAAGATCACTGCATTATAGATGTTTTCTTATCGGCAATATCTTATATGGAAGGTGGCGATTCGCTACCTTGGTGGCACTTCACAAAAGAAAGAAAAATTTATATGGAGTAGTATATTGCTAGCAGGAACTTAAAACTGAAAAAGTGTCAGTGCGCTGGTCATATTTTACAATCCAGTCGATTAACATGGCCAAGTTACAGTCTTGTTCTACTTTGCTCTTTTATTTATGCCGCATCTATAGTCTACTTTTGGCATTCTCAATACAAACCTCTATGTATAAATTAAGAAATACTTTCATTAAATAAAAGACTATTTTTACAATATTATGGCTCCCCCCTGCCCTTAATAGTAGACGCTCGATAACTCACCACATTCAAACCTCTAACCCTAAAAAATTCATACAATTACACTCTTTTCGTTAACTTTTTTCAGTCAAAACATCTTATTAAATTAGCGATAACAAACCTACACCTTACACTGATACTTTAGAGTTTTTCTATTTGGCACTGTTGTTATGTTGTATCATAACATATATTATCTTGCACAAATTTAATCGCAAGAGATGAAACCGTGTATAACAAAAAAATGAAAATAGGCAAAACAGCGATTGCCACTGTGATTTCGAGTTTACTATCACCTCAAATATTTGCTCAAGATGATGCCTTGAGTGACATTGAAAAAATTGAAGTCATTAGTTACAAGCAAGCATATCGCGGCAATGTGCCTGTTAAAGAGTTGCCACAAGCAGTGTCGGTTATATCTACACAAGAGCTTGATGCTATGGGCATTTCAAACTTTCAAACGGCACTAAGTTTAGACAGTAGCTTGTCACGTCAAAACAACTTTGGCGGTCTTTGGGAAAGCTTTGCTATTCGCGGCTTTTCTGGTGATGAAAACCTACCTTCTGCATATTTAATTAACGGATTTAGCGCTGGACGTGGCTTCAGTGGTTTAAGAGATACCTCTAATATCGAGTCTATTGAGATATTAAAAGGCCCTGCTTCTGCTCTTTATGGCCGCGGCGAGCCTGGCGGCATCGTGAATATCATCACTAAAAAGCCTCAGTTTGAACAACAAGGTTACCTAAAGCTTTCTGCGGGTGAATATGCCCACCAACGTCTTGAAGGTGATTACACTAGCGGCATTACAGATGATGTCGCATTTCGAATTAATGGTTCATATGAAGATTCAGAAAGCTTTAGAGATACCATTGAAAGCAAAAAAACGGCAATAACGCCTTCTATTTTTGTAAAACTAGGCGACGATACAAGCTTAACTTACGAGTTTGAATACGTTGATCAAGAAGTTCCATTTGACCGTGGTATTCCTGTTTTGCCTGGCGTTAATGTTTCACCTGAAACGTTTTTAGGTGAGCCAAGTGATGGTCCTATGGAAGTGGAAGCTATGGGTCATCAACTTACATTGCAGCATCAAATAAATACTGATTGGTTTTTGTCGTTGGGTGCTGGTTATCGAGACTCTTCTTTAGAAGGATATTCGTCGGAAATTGAATTATCACCGGGCAGACAGTTACTTTATACTGACGGTGAAACCGTTAGCCGACAACGACGTTATCGCGATTATGATGCAAAGGATGCTTCATTAAGAGTTGAGCTTAACGGCTCGTTTGACGCGCTAGGCACAAAGCACAACGTATTGATTGGTGCAGATGGCTACGACTATGAATTGCATTCTATACAAGAAAGATGGCGCACGGCTTGGGGTAGCGGCGATACAACTTTTTCCGTAAATGCTTACAACCCTGTATATGGCCAAACAGCACCTGAAACATCGCCAACACAAGACAACCTTGAAGAGCAAAATGCTTTTGGGATTTATTTACAAGATCAAATGGCCTTGAGTGAAAAAGTTAACCTGCTAATAGGTGTGCGTTTTGATAAGTTTGAGCAAGATATTACTAATAACTTTAGCGGCAATACTGTTAGTCAATCTAAGTCTGAAGTAAACCCAAGAATTGGCATTTCATATCAAGTTGATGAAGGAGTCACGCTATATTCAAATTATGCTGAAGGTTTTCGACCAAACTCTGGTGCAGACGCTAATAGCAATGCATTTGAAGCTGAAAAAAGTGAGTCAATTGAAGCAGGTGTTAAGTGGTCATTATTTAACGATGTATTAAGTGGCACAGTCGCATTATTTAAAACTGAAAAGTCTAATATATTAACCGCAGACCCCATCAATTCAGGTTTTTCTGTTGCATTGGGTAAAGCAGAAAGCTCAGGTGTTGAGTTAGATTCTCGCTTTAACGTTACTGAAAACACGGTATTAGATATTGGTTATACCTACATTGATGCTCATACAGTAAACGATATGACCAACCCTGATTGGGGAGTGAGTATTGCTGCTAATAGCCAACTTATTAATGTGCCAAAACACACTCTGAATATGTCACTTATTCATTATGCAGAAGTAGCAAATACACCACTACAATTGGGTGCTCACGTACTAAGTGTTAGTGACCGTTTAGGTGAAACTATTGACCCAGATTATGAATTGCCAAGCTACACCATTGTTAACCTGTTCGGCACATTAAATATTAATGACAACATAACACTGCAAGCTAATATCGAAAACTTATTTGATGAAGAGTACTTTGCTAATTCTTATTCTGCTTTGTGGACTATGCCTGGGCAGCCAAGAAGAATTAACGCAAGTGTTAGCTACAACTTTTAAACAACCTTAGTGAACAGCGCTTCGAAAGAAGCGCTAAAAACAAATGACAAATATAAAACCTAGCCGAATTGCTTCTATCGATATTCTTAGAGGCTTTGTGATTTTACTCATGTTTGTTGACCATGTTCGAGAGCGCTTCTTCTTACATAAACAAGTGCTCGACCCGATGGATATTAATAATACCGAGCCAGAGCTATTTTTCACGCGCTTAAGCGCCCATTTATGTGCACCCATTTTCGTTTTTCTTACTGGGATATCTGCATGGTTATATGCTAACCCGAGTAGTGGCATCAAGCGTTCAGCGCCAAGCTTTTTATTCAAACGTGGGCTGATTTTAATTCTACTGGAAGTTACCTTGATTAATTTTTCTTGGTTTGGCGCTTATAACACGCTTTATTTACAAGTTATTTGGGCAATTGGTTTAAGCATGATTGCACTTGCGGCTGCGGTGCATTTGCCACGCCAATGGATAATTGCTATTGGATTAGCCATTGTTGTAGGCCATAACTTACTGTCACCTATTCAGTTTAATTCAGCTGAATTGGGTTACAGTGTATGGACGATATTACATGATCGCGGTTTTCTAATAAGTGACGCATGGCTGAATGTAAAAGTATCGTACCCAGTTTTACCGTGGATTGGCGTTATTATGCTTGGTTATGCGGCTGGACCATTGTTTTCTTCAAAAGTAAGTTCTGCGAAGCGTCAGTCAATGTTAATCAAAACGGGTTTTAGTTTAATAGCGTTATTACTTATTTTACGAGGCTTTAACATTTATGGTGAAACACTTGAATGGACGCAACAAGCCACGGTATTAATGACCATAATGGCGTTTTTGAACTATACCAAGTACCCACCTTCATTAGACTTTCTATTATTTGCCATCAGCATAGGCGCGTTAACTTTAGCATGGTTAGAAACTGCTAAAGCAGGCTGGCTAAATAAAGTAAACATATTGGGCTCTGCGCCGATGTTTTTCTATATTTTACATCTTTACGCTTTGCTTGTTTGTTACTTTATTGCTTATCAAATTTGGGGGCCGAATACCTTTTATGGTAACTCTCAGCAAGGATACCTCGCTTTTAATCACGTAGGACAAGTTTGGCTATTCTCAGCTGGACTAATTTTACTTTTATATTGGCCGAGCAAAAAGTTCAGTGAGTTTAAACGCACTACCAATATGCAGTGGGTAAAGTATTTTTAGGAGATGGAATATTTAAATTAGTAGAGCGCAAATCTGTTGAGTTTTTGAAATATATTCTTCAACAGATCAACTTAAGGTATTACTCAAGGTGGTTACTTGCGCTTTATAAATTAACCTTGAGCAATGCGTTATATCAGGCTTGTTTGTTGAATGGAGTTAATACTTATTAACACTACATTTATGAACACTTCTCGCATATACATTGTAGTTCTAATTGTGAATTAACCAGCCTATAACCTGCGTTAGCGACTTCCTGTTCTAATTCATCAGCAATGCGTTTAGCGATGGCAATTTCTTTAACACTTTGGCATTTTCCACAAATTAGAAACTGTGGTATTTCATGGGTATGACTACAAGCAATATGTGAGCAAGCAACGTACTTATTAGTTGAGCTGAGTTTATGAACTAATTGTTCAGTTTCTAGAAAATCGAGTATCCGATAAACCGACATTGCTGCCATAGAAGAACCAGTGCTTTTATTATATTTATCAGTTACTTCATAAGCTGACAAAGGAACATTGGAAAGTAACATTAACTCTAAAATTCCTTTACGCTTACTTGTTAAGCGCCCACCGGAATGATTACAAATGTCTTGTGCTTTACCCAATACTTTATTTAATTGTTGTTCTTTCATCGCACTATCTCCAATACCCTATTCTGCTTATCAAACTGTTTAAGACTTTACATACTATTTTATAGCCCCTGAAGGTTTAACCTTGCGCTAGTAGTTTGATAATCATCTAATTCATCTTACTGATATATCATATCATTGCTGTTTGTACAGTTCCTCTTTTTTAAACTTAAGTTCGGTATTGTTAGGTGCTAATTAGATAGATATTCGATAAAACCTAGCGATTAATGATGCAAAGCACAAAAGGTTGAGGATTAGCTATGCTGGCATTTTTAGAGCGTTACATTTCAATCAATAAACCTTCTTTATTGACCGAAAATTCTGCCACTATTCATTTTTACTGAGTGCCTATATTTCGATTAAGTTTGCTTTCTTAATTACCCACTACCCACCATTAATTATCCATCATTAATTATCCATCATTAATTATCCATCATTAATTTCGCAACATTGACTACCCATCATCAGTAGAGCACAGTATTTTATACTATGCTCAACACGTCTAATGACTTAGGTATGCCTATGCTCGACAAGCATATAAAATTATTGAAGTTACCCGAGTTTTCCTGCCCAAGTGTCATGAAATATTCTTAATAATTAGTAAATGTCGATTGATCAAGTGGCCAATAATAAAGCTGACACCTGAGGTCATTACCCAATAAAACTCGTCATTTTCTGCTACTTTCGTCGCCATAATCATTAAGCCAACTCCTACAAGTGCCAGCAAGCTTGGTATTACAGATTTATGAGCTCGCCAACCACTAGGAAAAACCCATACAGCGATAGATATCATTAAAATATTTAACCAAAAGTGTGTGGATTCACTAAAAAGGTAGATAAGCCCTGTTGATGAAATACCTACAGCAGCAAAAACGGGCAAGGCTAAGCAATGAACCATGCAAAGCCCAGAGCAGGCAATTCCTAAAAGATCTTTTTTATTTTTCATTTTTATTCATTTACACTCAATTAAAAAATGATACGTTACATCATATCATTTTGAGTATCAAGTGATGTCAATGTACATAACATGGAAAATTCTACATTCAGCTTAATTCTTAATGATGGCGCACTGAAAATCGCTGCTATTAGCTAACAGTTAATTATCATATGGGAATAAAACGTAGGTCTGAAAGAGTAACGTGTGACTTAATTTAGGACGGTAAATTACAACTGCTGGTTGTTTTTAACTTGTGTTTTCTTACCGGTGAATTCATCAAATAATTTTTGGTGTGCTGATTTTGAAAAGGTGTCAGTGCGTTGTTCATATTGTGCAATCCAATCTATTAGCATAGTTAAATTGGCATCTTGCGCTGTTTTGCTCTCATATTTATGGGGTTCCCAAGGGCGTTTTTTTGCATTTTCGATACACAGTTCAACAGCAAGGTTCATAAAAACAACTTCGCTACATTCCGCTAGCGTATGCGTTAATAAATCACTGTAACAGCCTTCTATCACCCAGTTTTGATTCTGGCTGATAAAGACATTAATTTCAGCAATTGATACAGCAATGCTTTGACGTTGTGGTGGTAGTGCTGACTTCGATGCTGACGGCGGAAGCCAAGCCAAGGTGTCTAAATCTAGATGGGCTAGTTGCTGTGTTGAAGCAAGTTTTTTGGCTAGGCTAGATTTACCTGATGCCGAGTTGCCAAATATGACGATTTTCTTTACTTGATTGTTATCAATTTTCATAAAACCGCCCTACTTGTATTTTCACTACCATTGAAAGCTTTAGCTTTCTACTGAAGTCGCTTCAGAGCTGGCTTCTGTTGTGCTCGACTCGGTTTCGTTCGACCTAGTTTCATTCGACTCTGTTGCGTTTTCTTGAGCTTCTTTCGCTGCAATAGCAGCGCGTTCAGCCTTAGAGACATACTTAGGCTTATTAGATTTTTGCTGTTTAGCATTCATCTTTTTAACCTTGGCTTTTAAGACTTGATTGATTTTCTTTTTACGATTCATAGAACAGGTTTGCTTCTTTTGTTTACATGTATTTAGCTAGTACAAATTGGGAAATTGAATCGGCTTATTACGCCGATTCAATTGGTATAATAACCAATACTGGCCTATCGAAATTACTTAGCTTATTTTAGCTTACTTAAGTAAAGGGTGATCAGCAGGTAATTGTTTTGCAATCCATAAAGCTAATTTGTGCTTCATGCTTGCTAAGTCTTCACCGTCTTTTGGTAAAGGCTGAATAAGTTTATCATTTACCAGCAAACGATATAAAGCTTCTATTTTTTCTTTCGCTGCATTGGTAGCTGAAAAGCCTTTATAACCACGATTTTTTGCGTAACCTTCACCAATAACAATGGCTTTTTTTAATAGTTCACTTTCGTTTTTTAACTTCTTCATTCGCGGGATATTTTCCTTTATTATTTTAGATATTAGCTTTGAGAATTAACTTCATCATTACGCTTTAAAGCACAAGCTCAAGGCTAATCAAGATGAATTATAGCTGAGCTTGATAGCTAACAAATTACACTCAAGTTATACCACTGATACTAACGTTAAGCACCTGACATGTCTAAATAAAACGCATTAAGTTTATTGCCGTCTAAGTCTCTGAAGTAGCCCGCATAAAAACCGGTCATTTCACCACGCGGTCCTGCTGAACCTTCACAGGTAGCGCCAAGTTCAAGTGCTTTTTGGTAAAAGGCATCAACTTCATCAGTAGAATTCATTTGGATAGCAACCATAACGCCATTACCTACGGTAGCTGGTTGGCCATCGGCAGGTTTGGTAACAGAAATACCAGCTTGATCTGGCCCTTTTGACCATGCAACAAATTGCTCAGTTTCAAAAAAACGACCTGCACCTATTGTGGCAAATAATTCATCATAAAATGCTACAGCTCTGTCTAAATCATTGGTACCTAAAGTAACGTAACCTATCATTGCATATTCCTTATTTATTGCATTTAGTAATATAAAGCATACTAACACCGACAAATTAATGAAGCATTTTTGCTAATAAATCATCTCACTAATACAGTTAGTAGGCAGCCAACATTGCTTGTTGATATTGTTCAGTTGAGATAGTTAATTGCTTGCTTTGAATTTGCGCATCTAATTCAGCAATATCTTTATTGAGCTTAGACATTGTTAGAGTATTGTCATCTAAAACGTAGATTTGTTTTAAACTCGCATAGTAAAAATTCAAAATAATTAATGCATCAACATCATCATTTTTAGCAGCCGCTTTGATTTTTTTCAATTTACGGTAGATATAATTTTGTTGTTGTTTTACTTGCCAAACATAATAAACCTCAGTAAAAAACTCGCTAGTTTTTAAGCGATGTAAAGCAAATACACACGTTAACAATGCCATTAATACGCCGAAAAAGTTAAGCTTAAAGTTATTTTCTGGTGCTGCTACAGGCGATAACTCAACAGCAGCTTCGGTTACAGGTGCTACTGGTACGGGCATATTAACGCTGTCAGCAAACAAAGCGATTAATCCTTGCCCATAAGCTAACGATAAAACTAATAAACTGGCGATAAAACTTACAATAACGATATTAAGGCGTTTACGGTAAATGGCTTTTTCAATGTTTTTTAAAATCATGGTTTTACTAAATTCTCTTAATTACTGCTAAAAAATTACTTATTATTTACGACGATAATGCTTCGGTGTTTAGTCTAAGGCGAGCCCTGAATAGCGTATCACCTGCTGGCTAACACCACTTTGCCAAATGCCTTCAGCACTTGCGATACTTAGCTTTGACTTGGCTCGGGTGATGCCAGTATATAATAATTCACGAGACAATAGTTTATTGTCTTTTTGCTCAGGGAGTACCATAGCAACGTGATCAAACTCGCTGCCTTGGGTTTTATGTATCGTCATCGCATATACGGTTTCAAATTTAGGTAAACGCGATGGCATGATCCAATCATACTCTCCTGAAGCATTTTCAAATACCGCCATTAAATGGCCTTGGCTATTACGCCATAACAAGCCGATATCACCATTGTAAACGCCCAAGCGATAATCATTTTCACTGATCATAATCGGTTGTGTCGGATACAAATCACTGCTTGCTGCAAAGTTTTTATAAGGAATGGCTTTTTTATTTCGTAGTATTTCTATCACCAAAGCATTCAAGTTTTCAACACCTTGTGGGCCTTTGCGCGTTGACGATAAAATTCTAAACTTAGCTAACAAATCAAAAGCATCAGCGATATTTTTACATTCGCTCAGTGGTTGATAGTACTGGCTAACTAACGGTGCTAACCAAGCTTCTACAGAGCCATTTAGCAAGGTTAATTGTTTCTGTTCGCTGTCTATCGCGTTACTTGTGACTTCACTACTTTCTTTTAGTAATTGCCAACTTTCTCGGTATTGCCCGTTGATAACATAATTAGCGATTCGACCTATACCACCTTTACCGTCGAATCGTCGGCTTTTCATTAAAAAGGTTACGCAATCAGCCACGCTGTAATGCTTTAGGCATTGTTCTGAATTTTTCCCAGCGCTTTGCTCTGTTAATTCAGTATCATCAGCTTGTTTAGCTAGGCTTTCAAAGCCAGTAACCTGCGTTAAGTATTGATGGTTAATAGCACTAAAGCCGGGATGAGGACGTGGCGCAAAGTCAGCCAACACACTACCAACAGCAACCGAAGGTAATTGGTCGGCATCACCTAATAAAATAACTTTGGTATGGGCAGGTAAGGCACGAAAAATCCGCGTCATCATGGGTAAATCAACCATAGAGACTTCATCAATTAGCAAAATATCAACTGCCAGTAAATTGTCTTGATGATGACGGAAATTTACTTGTTCAGGAATAACGCCAAGTAAACGATGCAGGGTTTGTGCGTTTTCTGGGATAAGGTCTAAAACATCATCATCAATGCTACCGCGAAAACCTTGTACGGCATTAATAATCGATTCTGATAAACGCTGTGCCGCTTTACCGGTTGGTGCAACTAATGAAATTCTTGGCGTTGGTTCATCGCCTTTAGTATTTAACGATAACATCATCAAGGCCGCTAATAATTTAGTAACGGTATAGGTTTTACCCGTACCTGGCCCGCCGGCAATAATGGCAAAGTCTTTGTTAATTGCATTAGCAACGGCAAGTGCTTGCCAGTCAATGTCTTCAGTTATGCTTGCATTCGAGTCACTGTTAACGGAATCAGGAAACAGCTTAGCGATAATATCTTTAATCAAGCTTACTTGTTCTTGTGCCTGAGGCTCAGACATTGGCTTGATGGTTCTACGTGCGGCAACCGCTTGTTTCAGCTCTTGTTCAAACTGGTAGTAACGTCGTAAATACAAACGGCCATTGTTAAATACGATTGGCTGTTGTGCACCTTCACCCAAAGATAATTGTTCAAGTAAGGCAGTTAATACCGTGGTGCTTTCAAACAAAAAGCCATTATTAATCGCTGGTTGCTCTTGCTCTGCTAAGCCAAAAGGTACTTGGCTTATTTGTTGGCGAACTAAGTCAACAAATAAGCGTTTATTCGCCACGGCATCTAGCGGTAAACAGCTATGACCATCACGCAAGCTAGCGCTAAGCGCAACAAGTAAATGAAAGCACTGTTGTTGGTTTGACGACGTTGACGCTGATGATAGCGACGTTAACGGCAAGCATTGAATGATTTCTTTCGCAAAAAAGTAATCGACAGCAACTAAACCCGCTAAGGTTTTTGCTGCATGGCTAAATGATGAATATACCTGTGTTTTATTCATAGCAGTGTGATTAATGCCAGTGTCGACAGGTGTGGTATTAGCGGCTAGTTCAGGCATTGGTAGTTTCTCCGGCAAAAATATCATCAAGTTGCTGTAATTCTGATAGTGAAATTTGACGATAGTAAACGCCACAGTCTCGATGCTCTGCTTTATCGCTCATACCACGTAAATAAAAATAATAAACACCGCCAAAATGCAGCTTAGGGTCGTAATCAGCCATGGCATACTTAAGATGTCGATGCAGCGCTAATGAATAAATAAGATACTGTAAGTCATAATGACTCTTCTCAATATTTTCTCGCATTGCATCATGGCTGTAGTCGCTATATTGATCACCCAAATGGCTCGACTTGTAATCACAAACATAAAACTTACCATCGGCTTGAAAGACTAAATCGATAAAACCATGCATCATACCTTTTAACTGTTGATAAGACGGTAAATGTACTCGTTGATTTTTCCGTGCATTCGCACCGTTATTTGGCTCTGCGTAATTATTACGATGTTCGGTCAACAGTTTAGTTAGCTGACTGCTACTTGCCGATTGCATTGGGTAGTAAAATTCAGTTTCACGCAAGGTGTCTTGTTGCTCAAGCTGCGCTAACGATAAATGATGATTATCGGTAAATGGTGTGTGCAATACTTCTTCTAGCCACTGAACTAGCAGTTCTTCACCGTTCGTTTGTGCTGATAAATTGCCCTCTGCAACATCAATAACGCCATATTTAAGCAATGGCCAATGACAACTTTTTTGCCAGTCCGGTGCTGAAAAGTCGGTGTGCTCTAAAATGTCATGTAATAAATTACCCGTTTGCGCGCCCTTGGTTAAGGTGAAGCGTAATTCATTGCGGCTCTCCACAATTGTGCTACTGCCATAATCCAATTCGTTCGAGACTGGTGAAGCTTCTTGATTATCACGATCTGGTGCTGAAACGCCATCGTGGCGTAAATTTTTGCTTAGCGCTGAGAATGAGCTTAGCCACCAATCGCGTTCAATTTTGCCTTTAAACTTGGCAACACTGGCTAACGATTCACTTTCAGGTTTTACCGCTTGTGCTACTTGTAGTTGAGCTTCAACATCGCCCATGTAGTCATCTAAAACTTCTACGGCGATTTCGTTAGGATTGTCGTGCGCTAATTGCGTTAAACCACTTGGAATATCAGTCTCAGTCGACCATTTTAAGGTTTTACCCAGCGGCGATTTATCAAAATGTTCAAACGCGGTACTTAAAATATAACAACGTTTTTCAGCGCGAGTAACCGCAACATACAACAAGCGAATGGCTTCTGCATAAGCTTCTGCCGCCATGCCCGCCTTAGCTTCTTCATTACCATCAAGGCTATGTTGCAGCACGCCGTCTTTATCATGAAATTCAATTAAGCTAACGTTCTTATTACCAAATTTAAGCGGGTCTTTATGACGAGTAGCAAATGGCACAAAAACCACCGGATACTCCATACCCTTTGAGCCATGCTGAGTGATAATACGAATTAGATTCTCATCACTTTCTAAACGCAGCTCGGCTTCAACTTCAGGGTTATCAACCTGACTTTGTTGTTCAAACCAAAACAGTAATTCTTGCGGTTGACGATGGCGCTGGCTAGCACTTTGCAACAGCTCAAATAAATGCAGCAAGTTGGTTAAGGCTCGGTCGGCTTTACTGTTGTCATGCGCTTCAACATCAATATGAAAGTGCTGATGCATTAACTGCAACGCCATACTGATAAAGCCTTTAAATTGCCATTCGTTACGTAACTTTTCAAAGCTAATTTTTAACTGTTGCCATTGTTGTTCATCGTGCTGCAGTTGAATCAACTTCTCACGATTAAAACCCATTAACGGGCTTGCTAACGCCGCGGTATATAAACGGTCATTTTCTAAAAATAAAATGCCTTGTAGCACTTGTAGCAACTGCTTAGTTTGTTCACTTTGTAATAAATTGGCTCTATTACTCATAAACACGCTGGCTAAACCACAATCATTCAATGCTTGCTTAATGTTGGCCGCTTCTGTGCCGTCACGCACTAGTAACGCAATATCGCCACTGGCAATTGATAATTCAGGGCAAGCTAATAGGCGCACTATTTCGTTGGCGCACCAGCTAGCCATATTGGCGCGATAGCTTTGTTTAACAGCTTTATCTTTGCCAGATTTACTTTCTTGTTCAACATTAAAATGCACAAACTGAAGTGCATTAAACTCTTTATCTGCAAAGACTTTACCTGCCGCTTTCGGCGATGCATTAACAGGTAGATATGGAATGTTATAGCCAAAAACGTCATTCGCTGCCGCTGTTAAGCTATTGCCATAAAACAAGCGATTGTAGCCGGTGATCATTTCCGCACTTGAACGCCAGTTGGTATCCATTAGCCATTGATAATCACAATCGTCACGTGCCGATAAATAGGCAAATATATCACCTCCGCGAAAACCATAAATGGCTTGTTTCGGGTCACCAATCATATACAAAGCGCTTTGTGCTTGATGGTAATAAATCGCTTTTAATATTGAAAATTGCTGTGGATCAGTATCTTGAAATTCATCAATCAGTGCGACAGGAAATTGGCTGAAAATACTATTAGCTAATGCCTGATCAGTTTCACCTGACTGTTCATTTAGCTTTTCGTTAGTGAGGCAATTATTCAACGTGGTAATCAGGTCGTCAAAACCCAAAACATTCGCTTGCAGCTTTTTACGGATAATTTGTTCGCGAATTTGATAAATACCGCTTCTGACAATTAATAATGCTTTCGCACGATTAATGTGTTTGGCCAATGCCGGATGCTGTTTCTTTACCGCATTCACAAAGCTAAATATTTCTACTAATTCACTTTTAACTTTTGAACGGGCAAAACGTCTGCCATCAATAAAGGCGTCAGGCATTTTTCCATGCTGACCTTCAACATCGGCTGAAAGCTCGGCTAACCAAGACAATAACAAATCCAACTCTTGCTGGCGTTTTTCTCGCTCTGCGCCCTTTTTAACATCAATTAGCGATACAGTTAACATGTCTTTATGCTGATTTAAGCTAGCAATGGCTTGTTCAACCAAGCTTTTAAATTCGACACTAATATTTTCTGGCGCTTGCACATTTAAGGCATTGTGACCATTGAGTGCTTTCGAGAATTGGCTAATAAAACTATTTGGCTCAGGCCAAAACTCGGTTACTAGATTAAAGTCTGAATGGCTTGTTTTAGTTTCATCCGTTACTGATGTGTCTGTTCCTAGCGCAAGAACACGGTACCAATCTTGGCAAGCTTCTAAGGTAATATCTTGAGTGTCGGTTTCCATTTGCGCATTAAAACTTACGCCACTAGCAAAAGCATATTGATTTAATACTCGTTTACAGAAACCATGAATGGTGAAAATAGCTGCTTCATCTATGTACAGTAGAGCCTGTGTTAAGCGAGCTTTTACTTCTGCGCCGCCGATACCATTTGCGGCTAAGTTTTGACTAAGCGCGATAAAATACTCATCAGCAACAATTAGGTCATCCCAGTTATGTAGGCTTTCTCGAATAAAGTCATCAATTCGCCCGCGAATTTCTTCTGTGGCATCTTTGGTAAACGTCATCACCAATATTTGCTCTATGGGTAATGCTCGCTCCAGTAACAAACGCAGAAATATACGAGTAATGTTGTGAGTTTTCCCTGTGCCGGCACTAGCTTCAATTAAGTGCTTGCCTTGCAATGCAATTGAACTAGCATTTAAGTTTTTCATTACATTACTCATTACTTAGCCCCTTTCTTCACTGAAGACTTAACCACTTGTAGGGCATCTAACATAGGTTGGTATAAGCTGAGCAACTTAAGTGAAATATCATCATAGTTTGGACATGTTGGCCAAAAGTACTGCATGTAAGCATCTTCACCAAAGGCTTGAAAGGTGTTGCTGTCTAACCAAAACTGTTCAAATTGAGCTTGTTCAAAAACTTTGCTTTTTCTAATTTTTTCAACAATATCACCATTAAGTAATAATGGCTGATGTTGGCCTAAATAAAACGTTGCAATTAAACGCTGTAATTGTAATTTGGTATCAACAATATCGCTGAAATAAAACTCGCTTGGCTTTTGCGTTTTAGTATCAAAATAATAACCATGGCTTGAAACTACCGTGCCTAAAACATCAGCGTGTGTTTGTGACTCATCCGCTTGAGCAACTTGTAAAATAAGTTGATGTAAGTATAAGGTAAATAAGTCTTTCGCTTTCGCACTACTGCTGCGATAAAACACTAACTTACCGGCAATAATATGCAATTTAGTATTAACGGTGACACTTTTGGGGAGCACGGTTTTTAAGGTCTCTAACTCAGCATCAGAATATAAATCCGTATCAAAAACCTGCGTATTGCTTGCGCTTAAATCGACGGTAACACTGCAATCTATCGGCTCAATGGCTATTCCTGCACTTGATTCTACGCTAGCGACTTCATTCGCGGCTATCTCGTTAATTATAAAGTGACTAAAGTCTTCGCTGTCTTTTTGCCAGCCTTGAATTAAATCATCAGTGGTCGGTAAGTCAGGTAAGTTTCCTGAAAGTTTTGCCGTTAGCAAAATATCTTCACAGCTTTGCTTACTTTGTGTTGGCGACAAATAGTAATTGAGTAAGTCTTGTCTTAAAAGGTAACTATCTAGCCTGTCAGGCACAAAAGGTTCAATATCATTAATCAGGGTATTGTGTTGCTCTAAATATAAGTAAAGTGAGCGCTGGCCATAATAACGGGCTGGGTGCTGATAAAAACGAATAATCTCGCTTGCTGAAGCGTTATCAACTGCAGCACTATCAAATACTGCGCTGTCAGTTAGTTCATTATCTTCAGGAAAGTTCAACGAGGCATCAGTTTCTTGAGCTGTGCTTGTTCGTTTTAGGTTTAACCAATTGGCGTCAAAACTTGCATAACGGCCAAGGTAGTTTTGTTCACTAAACGCCTGCATCGGTAACTGCCTGATCTGTTCAGCTAACGCTTCACCTGACTCTTTATCTACCTCTTCATTTAAGCCAAGCAAGCGCCAGCCGTAACCTCGCGCTAGGTACTCCATTAACTCTTTTAGTACTAATGACGGTTGGCGCTCTTTATTATTTTTAATATTTCGGCCTTGGAAGCTTAAATACAACGCCCGTCTGGCAGAAATAATCGCTTCTAAGAATAAATATCTGTCATCACCACGGCGTGATCTATCACCCAATTGTGCAGGTGTTGTCGACATTAAATCAAAACTTAGCGGTTGACGTTGACGCGGAAACTCACCGTCGTTCAAGCCCAGCACCGCAATAATTTTAAACGGAATACTACGCATAGGTAACATAGAACAAAACGTTACTTGCCCGACCATAAACTGACGACCGGGATCGGGCTGACTAAAGTGAGCATTTAAGTAATCACGAATAACCGACAAGCTAATTTCACTGTCATAACCAGCATGTTGACAATATTCCACCAACGACTCTGTTGCTGTGCGCACAATACTCAAGCCATTGTCATTGTCGTCTTCAAACAATTGTTGTAATAAATCGAATAAAAACTGCTGCCATTGTGCGGCACTACGCGCTTTTGACATGCTGATGGCTGATAATTGCAGTTGCTCAATAATCAGCATTAGCTTACCTAGCAATTCGCTATCACTACCTTCAATATTGGGTAACAGCATTTGGTTTTGATAAATCACGCTGTGATCACCAAAAGCAAAACCACGCATTAAGCGAGTTAATCCTTGCTGCCAGGTAAAGCTATCGCTTGTGCCATTAACACCACCTGAAGAAGAGTTATCAGTACTAGAGTCATGATCATTTTTTGCTTGGCTTTGCGCTAATACTTGTTGCTTATGTGCTTTATCTAATCCCCAATGCACTGAAGCGGCTTCAAGCCAATGAGTAATTTTTTCAATATCTTCTAAATTAAGACCAAAACGATTTTGCATTGCCGGTAAGCGCAACAAGGCAATTAAACTTGAAACCTGAAAACGGCTATCTGGTAGCTTTAATAATTCGGCAAAAGCGGCAACTAATGGTTCAGCATCTTTACTGACCCTGTCAGCAATAGAACAAGGCAGTGGCGGTACTTCATCTGCAATATCTTGCCAACCACGGGTAAATACGGCATTAACATATGGCGCGTATTGCTCAACTTGTGGACACATGACCAGTACGTCTTTTGGCGTTAAGCTTTTATCATCATTAAACTGATGCAATAACCAGTCATGTAAACCTTGAACTTCACGTAACGCGCTGTGAGCGCTAGTGATGATAATTGAGTCATCAATTATTGGTGATTTTTCTTCGCCCTCTTTTTCGACCTTTTCTTCGATATGTCGAGCATCGGACAAAGACAGAATATCTTGCTGTACTCGCGCTAAAATATTACTCGTAGTTTTTTCTTCAAAAGAAGTTTCAAGGGGTTGAGCACTATCACTTATTTTTGCGTTGATATCTTCAACGGCTGATTCAAAAACATCAATATTGATGGTACTGTATTGGTACAGCAAAGCCATAAACTCGCGGCCTTGTTGGCCTAAATTGGCAAGTAGCGGATTACCCACTTGGCGATTAATGTCGGCCAAATTTTCCATTGCTGATAAGCTTTCGTCTTCATCAGCGTCGACGGTAAAATCTTGGCCCTTTATCCACGCTTCAATAGCACGCTTTTCAGTCACCACATCGCCCCAATAGGCGTAACACGGGTTTAGATGAAAGAAATGCACATCGATTTTTTCACTCAATGCATTGATAAACTCAAGCCATAATGGCGCCATAGCGTTAATACCGAAGAATGATAAACGCTGCGGTAATAATTTCGATCTGGGATTTGTTTTATCAGTTAAGTCGATATTGCTCAGATTGCTAATGGCTAGCGCGACCAGTTCGTGGGGATCATAAGGCTGTTCACTAACCAACAAGTGCCAAAGCTTGCCTTGCCAAATAGCGCTGCTTTCCATGCCAGTGGAAGGCTCGTCAACTTGATCAGCTTGGTCATAAGCGACAAATTCACCTTGATGCCAAGCGTGTATCCATTCTGGGCGGAATATTAAATATTGTTCGTATAAATCAGCTAACTGACAGGCTAATTGATAGCGTTTTAATTGCTCGGCTTCGCTATGATTTTCACTACGACTATCATCAGCATGATTTGCACGCCAATAATCACTAGCCACTTGGTAAGTTGTATCATTGAGCACTTCATTTGATGACAGCAAAGTATCGATACGCCAGGCTAAAACTTCACGCGAGTATGGCGACTGCTCTGGCACGTCTTCGTCACTGGCTAAGTTACGGATCAAATTCCACAAATATTGTGACGGCAAAGCATAGCGCATATTCATGCTAATACCGCGCTGCTCTGCCAACGACATATTGAGCCAATGTTGCATACCCGCATTTTGCACAATAACGGTATCTTGGGCGAAAACAGGAAGAGGAGAAATTTGCTGAATTTTATCGAGCAACACTAACAAATTTTCCATTTTGTTAGCTGGGTAAAGATAGAACAAATGCGTGCCTTTTTAGCCATTTTTTCTTATGACTAAATTTAACCACATCAAGCGTGATAACACTAGAAATCTTAAGCGATTGACCTTGATTTACATTCGAAGAAAGCAGGTTTAGTTGTCATTGTTAGCCACAACTAAAACCTGTTTATTCAAATGCACTAATAGGCAATTTATTTTGTAGGACTTTTACTGCATGCAGCAACAGGAAAAATCAACGCTTTAGTTATTTTTCCGTGCTGACTTTTAACTAAAGGCATGTTGATATAACCGTCATATCTTATTGAGTTTTTCGGCGTTGGCATAACAAAGTTTTTAGATAGGTTAGCAATGAAGCCAATCGATTTTTTTGCTTTTACCTTTTTCTTGTTTCCCGTATTTTGCACGTTAGTATTAACAACTGGTTCCGCCTTAAAGCTTTTTTCGCGGCTAGCAGCAACAATACAAATTCGATGTTCAGCAGCGCGAGAGATCAAGCTATAGTCAACTTCACATGGCTCTTGTATATCAAACGGTACTAACAACAAATGAATATTGTTTAGTGCTGCGGCATTAACAATTTCAGGAATATTCGCATCGTCGGCAGTTAGCATGGCTGCGCTAATATTTCCTTGCTCTAACGGTAATTCGATAATGTTTACGTCATTACCTAATGCTGTCCATGAGTAGCGTTGGCAAAAGTGTAACTGCTGCTGTGTAGCAAATACGCCCTGCTCACTGATGATCACCGCTTGGTGCGCGCCATCAAGTACTAAGCTGGTACAAACATATTGAAAAGGTCGCAACATAGCGCTGACTTGCACAATAAGTTGCTTACTTAAGCGCTCTATTTCGGCTAACTGCTCACTATTATGGGTAATACTTTTATCAGCGACAAAGAATAATTCAGGCAATTGCGTGATATCACTAAGGTTGTTTTCAATGTAATGACAAACATCTTCTATCGCTTCTTCGTTCGACTTATAAGTTGCAAATATTGCGGTATTTGCCGTTTCAGGCACTTCACTAGCTTCAGCTATTGAGTTCTTTTGCTCACTTAGTTTTTGATAAAGCTCTGGGCGACGTTGTTTGCTGAGCTTAGTGCCATCTGGGCGTATTTTTTTTCTGTCATCACATGCCGACAAATCGATATCAGCAAAAACATAGCCTTCTTCAGTGCTTGCCATTTTTGCTAACACTAGGCCGGTAGGTGAAACGATTTGGCTTTGACCTGAGCCATTAAAATATTCATGCTCGTTGTCGTTATTTTCTGTTAATGCGCCAATTTTATTAGCTTGTGCTAAAAACACATTATTTTCACAGGCTCGCGTTGGGCCATGTAAATTGCTTTCATCCAACGAAAATGTACTCAACGACTGACATAACAATTGCGTGCCACTTAGCGCTAAGGTGCGCGCCTCTTTATAATTAGCGCTATCAGTCAACAGAGCAAGTTTTCCAAATGTCCTTGTGACTACTTCAGCATCATCAGAATCACCGGTTAAAAAATTACACTCTCGCCCTGCTAGTGCTTGCTTATCTACTTGATGAATAAGCTCGCCCTGTGGAGAAAATAAACAACTAGTTACGCTAATATTGGCGTTGTTTTTCAACTGAGAAGTGTTTTTTTGCAAGGTCACATTAATCACAATGTAACAATCATGCTTTATCGCTTGCTCAGCAATGGCTTGCAAAAACTCGCCATCGACAGTTAATGCTTGCTCCCATGCTTGATAATGGTCAACGCAATTAGGCTGTGTATTTGAATATTCAGGCAAAACAATTAGCGATGGCTTACACACAGCAGCTTCATTGATCATACGAATACAGGTTGCTAAGTTTTCTTGAACATTTGAAGAGGTGGCAAACTGAGTAACTGCTACTCGCATGATTTATATTTCCATGTAACTAATGAATGATAGAGTTTTGCAATGTAGGGCATTACAACTTATCGAGTAGAAATTAACCTAAATGGCTACTGATACGGGTATTTTACTGTATTTTACTGTATTTTGGCAGAATATTGCTAATGTTTGCGAAATATAATCACGAGTAAATATCAATATGTAAATGGAAAGCGAAACGAAGAGTTAAAGAAATTAATCAATTTTTATGTCTGCCGCTTAAAACTGTCTCCTACTTCTTATAAAAAAACATTGATTGTAAAAAGGAAGATTTAAAAACAGGCATACTCACATCTAATTTTAAAGTAACAAACTTATACTTTTTCAGCGACATAAGCCTCTAAATCTTTTGCTATCAGCGGCTTGGAATATAAATAGCCTTGAATTTTATCACAACCTAATGCCAGTAAAGTATCAGCCTCTTCTTGGCTTTCAACACCTTCAGCCAACACCGATAAACCTAAGTTATTAGCCATGGCAATAATAGTTTTCACTAAAACAGCACTTTTTTCTTTTTTATCTAAATCAACGATAAAAGTTCGGTCAATTTTCAGTTTATGTAACGGCATCGAGTTCAAATACTCAAGCGATGAATAGCCGGTGCCAAAATCATCAATTGCAATGGAAAACCCCTGCTGGCTTAGTTTATAAAGTAATGCGATTGTTTCTTTCGGGTTGACTAATAAGCATGTTTCAGTGATTTCCAGCTCTATTTGCATCGGCGAGATCTCAAAATACTGAATATTAACGAGTAAGTTGTCATAAAAATTATTTGCGAGAAGTTGCTGAGGAGAGATATTAATGCTCACTAAAGGCACTGCAACACCTTGCTTATTCCACTTTGAAATTTGACGAAATACTTGGCGAATAATGTTATCGCCGAGTGAAACCATTAAACCATTAGATTCAGCGATAGGAATAAACTCGGCGGGAGACACCATGCGATTTAATGAATGAGAATGCCAACGTACTAAGGATTCAACTGCAAATAGTTTTCCAGATGAAACATTAACTTGAGGTTGATATACCATGGTAAATTCTGACGAGTTTAGCCCTTTTTTCATGGCGTTATGAATTTGCTGCGCGTCACTAAATTCTTGATTAATTTGCGCAGTAAAAACACTGTAATTATTACAATTTTGCCGACTAACACTTGCTAAGGCAGAGAATGCATTATCAATAAGAGTTTCAATGTTTTGCCCATGTTCAGGATAGTCACTAGCACCAATTCTAAAATTACAATATATCTCACCACCAGCAACTTCATACTTTTCAGCTAGCGCTGACGATAACGCATCCAACAATTCATTATTTGCATCACCATTGACTTGATAATAAGCGATATAACGGCTTTCAGAAAAATTACCTAATAAAGAAGGTCCCGGCAGCTGTGCCAGCACTCTCTCCTTTATGATATTTTGTAATAAGCTAACATACGCAGCAGGATAAGAAGCCGTTATACGATTGAAATTTTCCATATTGATAATCAATAAGCGGCCATTTTTCTTTGGCACAAGAAAATGTTGTTCAACTTGTTGTTTGAAATGTTTTTTACTCGGCAATGAAGTAACGCTGTCTAATTCAAGGTAATCAAAAAGCGGTGCTAATATATGTCGGTTAGAGAAATATAGTGCAATAGTTACCATAATAAAAATAACTAAAAACTTCGCAAGTAAAGTTAACGTACCTTGATAGGTTTGATTTGTAATCAATTGATTAGGTATCGCAAATACAATATGACTTGTTAGCCCCTTGATAGGCTCAGATACATAGAAAGTGTGTGATGTGGTCTCAATGATAGGCAAAATACCTGCAGATTGAGCAAGAGGAAATAATGACTTGGCTTGTTGTGGCCAAATATCGTCAACATTTTGTAGTTCAGAAAAAACAATACTGCCGTGTAGATCGACCAAAAAGGCATTACCCGCCATATCCATGTCAATATTACGTAGCACTGAAAGCATATAGTCAAATGTGACATGAGCCGATGCCAAACCAATAAAATTTCCTTGTGACTTTATTGGTGAGGTAACAGCTAGCCAAGCCTGTTTATCACTTTCAATACTGATGTAAGGTTGACCAAACACAGCTTTGTTAGCCTGCTTACCCGCTTTATACCAATCACGTTTCCTCGCATCATACCGCTGTGGTACTTGCCATTCACTAACGCTATACTTTCCAGTTATATCGTCTACATAGCCTAAATACTGCATTCCATTTTTATAAGGGTGCCATTTCAGAAATTCATCAAAATTATGATGTTGTTCTACATCAAGGTCGTGATCTTCTAGATAAAGAGCAAAACTATTTACTTGCTCAACGACCCCTAGTGTCCAATGAGTTAACTCATTTACGACAAAGTTAGCTTTTAGCTGTATTTCTGTTTGTATTGCCACCTCTATTCGGTTTTTAACATGCAGATAGGCAATTAAAGTTGATGCCACTAGCCCTATAAGTAACAAAGCAATAAAACTTATAACTAACTTATTTTTATTGCTTGTGCATAGCATTGAGATTCATTTCCATAATATTCCATTAAATATAGAACTTTTCCAACATTCGAGGTAAAGCTATTGCATTAACCTAAAGTTAAGCCTTAAAACGGTTAGCTAAGTCTTGCATTGAAGTAGCTAAATGCGCTTGCTCTCTTGCTGTGCTTGCAATTTGGGTCGCACCCGTTGTAGTTTCTTCCGACATTTGTTCAATTTTAACAATATTTTGCGCAACATCTTGCGTAACAACAGACTGTTCCTCTATTGCTGTTGCAACTTGCTCGGTCATAGAAAAAATGTGGCTTATTGCATTGGTTATTTCTTCTAATGTATGTTCAACATTCTTTGAGTTTTCAACGGCAACGTTTGCTTTACTTTGGCTATTTTCGATGACCTGGTGCGCAGCATTTGCATCTGATTGCAATGTACCAATAAACGTCTCTATTTCTAATGTTGATTGCTGTGTTCGTTGTGCCAATGTTCTTACTTCGTCTGCAACAACAGCAAAACCACGGCCTTGCTCACCGGCCCGTGCAGCTTCAATGGCGGCATTTAACGCGAGTAAATTAGTTTGCTCGGCAACAGACTTAATCACATCAACCACTTTTGTAATATTGCTGCTACTCTCGTGTAAATTATTAATTTGCTTAGCTAAGCTATCAATTTCGACGGATAACACGTCAATTGATTTATAAGAAAGTTGCACAACACCTAAGCCTTTTTGCGCTTGGTCATTTGCTTCTTTTGCAGAATCTGCTGTTAATTGCGTATTTCCAGCAACTTCTTTTACTGTGGCAGATAATTCTTCAACTGCTGCTGCAATACCTACGATACTTTCTTGTTGGTCTGTCATCGTGGTTGCATTGTATTCACAGGTAGTTGAGGTTTCTTCAGCCGCAGCAGCCAACGTTAAGCTCGAATTAGATATTTCATTAACAGTTTTTGAAAATTGCTCTAAGGTCAAATTCAGTGCTTTAGATATTTGGCCTAACTCACTTTCTCCTTGCAGCGTTGTACGAACCGTTAAGTCGTTTTCATCTCTTACTTTTTCCATCACAAAAGTTAGCTCTAGTACACGAGCAGATAAATCTTTAATAGAAATAATACTGATGAAAATAACCAAAAAAATAACAATCAAGGTAACAATGATATCAATAACCAGAATATTGAAAGTTTCATCTGACTTGTGTTTTGCTAACGTAAGTAGGTGCTCAGAGACTTGGTTTTCAATTTTTTTCAATTGCCCTATTCTTATAGTGGCTTGCTGAAACCAGTGCACTGCATCAACACCAAGTTCTGTCGTTTTGCTTTCTGCAATACTACGTAATTTTTCAACTTCTTTAACTGCGGGGTGCGCTAATTGTTCTTGGTAATAAGCAATATTTTCGGGTGTCGCAAAGGCAAGAAAATTACTCATAAATGTCTCTTGTTGAGTAACAAGCGAGACAAATTTGACAAAAATTCCATCATTAAATTTATCGGATGCAAACGTGCTACTCATTACTGCGCGTTCAACACCTGCACGCTCTTTTCCTTGTAGGAAATTATAGTAGGCAATGGTTTGTTTAGTAATATTGGCATCACTACTAAGTGATGCAATCAACGTAGATACTGATAATAACTTGGCATTTAATTGCGTGTAATAGCCAATCGCTTTTTTTGCTTCAATATCTAAATTATCAACTTGAGTTCGTATTTGGCTGAGTTGAGCCAATTCACTATTGATCTGTTGATTCAACTGAATAATTTGTTGCTGTTCGAACGAGTTTGCCGACAAAAACTGCACTCTTATATCTTGTTTACTGTCGGTTTCATTACGTTGTGTACGTAATTCATTAACAAACTTATTTCCTTTTGAGCCCAAAAAGCCAGCCGTTGCCCCTCGTTCTTTTTGTAGCTCATGCACTAACTCACTGTAAGTAATAGACAGGTTGGTTAACTGAGACAAGCTTTCCACTTCATTATTCACTAAATAGTTTTGCTTTAGTGTTGAAATGCTTAACCATAAAAAACCAATCAATGGCAACGCGAGTAAAATAAATATTTTATTTTTAAATGAGATATCAGAAAACTTCACTACTTATCCTTTTCATAAGAGTAATTTAAGTTTGTTTCGGGAATAAATGACACTGCAGGCACAAATCAAATACAGACAAAGAGATGGTTACTTAACCTTAGAATTAAGTGTACTTTACCATGTCCACATGGCTTGGTTTATGATGCAAATCAACTATGCCCAGATAAGACTAAACTGTTAATAGCAATCATTATTATAGGATGTATTATTAACCTTTCTATAAGGCATTAGTCTAGTTGCTAATTTTTTAAATTAACAAATTAGTTACTAAAAAAGTATTACAGAATTGTTTAAAATCGTTAATGAAATGTAATCGTGGTAGTGGTAGCTGAGTTTAAACTACCACTTTAAGACAAAGGAGTTATTTTTCCCAAATACCTTTATGAAGTCGACCTTGGAATTTTATGTCATCAGACTTAAACTCCATATCAACGTCGGTTGAATTTTCAAGCTTACGCTTAGCATTGTAATCTTTCATCAGCGCAACAATGGTTGGGGTAAGTTGTACAATTGCCACCACATTAACTAAGGTCATTAACCCTAATGCGACATCAGCCATGCTCCACACCTGTTTTAAACTGGCACTTGAGCCCCAAAATACCATAGCTAAATACATCACGGTGTAAATTGTGCGGCCAACTTTATTGTCTAGTTTAAAAAAATGTAAGTTGCTTTCCGCATAAGCATAATTGGCAACAACGGAAGTAAATGCAAACAAACTGATAGCAGCGGAAACAAAGTAAACCCCGCTTTCACCTAAGTGATAAGTAATGGCATTTTGAGTTAAACGAATACCCTCCATTTCACCACCAATATTAATATCAGCAAGTAAAATAATCACCGCTGTACACGTACAAAGTACAATAGTGTCTAAAAACACGCCAAGCATTTGCACATAGCCTTGTGTGACTGGGTGGTTCGGTACTGGTCTTGCGCTGGCAGCGGCATGCGGCACACTACCCGCGCCCGCCTCATTAGAATACAAACCACGTTGTATACCGTTTTTAATTGCTGCACCTAGCATACCCGCTCCCGCTTCTTGTAAACCAAAAGCCGAGGTAATAATGTCGTAAAGCATGGCAGGCACGGCACTAAAATTCATCAAGGTGATTGCAACAGCAACAAGAATGAACGCTATGCCCATAAATGGCACAATTAACTCTGCAAAACGAGCAATTCGCTTCAAGCCACCTAAAACAATTAGCCCTGCTAATATGGTAATAACGGCACCAGAGTACATACTAGGAATATTAAAAGCATGATTTAAAGAATCAGCAATAGTATTGGCCTGCATGGCACTAAAACTAAAGCCGTAACCGAGGAATAAACATAGAGAAAATAGAATCGCTAACCAACGCTGATTAAGCCCTTTTTGTATGTAATAAGCCGGCCCGCCACGATATTCCTTATGATCATCGTTTACTTTGTAAAGTTGACCTAAAACACTTTCCGCAAAACCGGTTGCCATGCCGAGCAAGGCAATAACCCACATCCAAAATATAGCGCCACTACCACCAAGAGAAACAGCAACAGCAACGCCTGCTAAATTGCCAGTGCCAACTCGTGCAGACAACCCAATAAATAACGCTTGCAGTGAACTAATACCTGAGCCATTTTCACCATTTTCATCAGTGCCTTTGGTACTATTTCGCATGACAGAAAACATATGTCGAAAATTAAGAAATTGTACAAATTTTAACTTATAGCTAAACCAAAACCCGGCGAATAGCAGCACATAAATCAAAACCTGGCCATCGCCCCAAAGTACATTATTAATACTGGCAATGACTTGCTCTACATTCATGCGACTTATCCTTATTGCTTAGGTGAGATATTTCTAGATATATAACCAATAACTCTACACTACTATAAATAGCTACGCTGATTCAATTTGATAACAAAATAATGTTGCTAGTAACAATTTACTGCAATTTATTAGCTCAATGACAAAAAATTAATCAAGCAGCCATTACTTAAGAAAGTTAAGAAGGCTAAAAAGTCAGTAGCATTTACGGTGAATAAAACCTACTACTACTGACCTGTTTTCAATACGCCTACGCGTTATTTAGCACCTATTACCGATTGGTTAATTCAGTTATTTTTGCTTTTGAAAACCAACTAAACAACACAGGTAAAATAAACAATGTTAGTAACGTTGCAGTGACTAAGCCGCCAACAATAACACTGGCTAATGGACGCTGAATTTCAGCACCAACACCGTTCGACATTAACATTGGAATCAAACCTAACGCAGAAGTAATTGCCGTCATCAATACCGGACGTAGGCGAGACGTTGCTCCTTCAAATACTGCCTCTGATATTGCTAAACCATCTTGTATGCGTTGATTAATACTCTCTACCATCACCACACCGTTTAGCACTGCGACACCAAATAGCGTGATAAAACCAACTGAGCTGGGCACCGACAAATACTGACCGGAAATATAGAGTGAAAATATGCCGCCAATAATCGCTAACGGGACATTTACTAATATCAACATCGCTTGACCTGTTGAACCAAAAGCAAAATATAGCAATAAAGCAATTAAGCCCAATGACAGAGGCAAAACTATTGCTAAACGAGCTTGTGCACGTTGTTGGTTTTCAAATTGGCCACCAATAGCCACCGAATAACCTGCGGGTAAGTCGACATTTTCAGCAATAACACGGCGAATGTCGGCAACAACACTACCCATATCACGACCTTGCACATTCGCTTGGATCACTACTCGACGTTGCACATCATCACGGCGCACTTGTGGCGGCCCTGACTCAAGTGAAATATCAGCAATATCACCTAAACGCACCCAAGCACCTGTTGGTGACTGCAAGCGCAGCTCTGCGATAACTTCACGGTTGTTACGACTTTTCTCTTGCAGTCGAACATAAATATCATAACGTTCATTGCCGTTAATCACTTGCCCTGCCGTTGTACCGCCAATACCGTTTTTAACCACGTTCATAACATCGCCAACCGAAAAACCATAACGTGAAAGTTGCTGTCTATTGGGCTTGATCACTAATTGCGCTTCACCCACAATTTGTTCCATAGCAACATCACGCGCACCTTCAACGGCTTTAATTTCGGCTGCTATTTCTTGCCCCTTCGACGCTAAAGTAGCTAAATCAGGACCAAATAATTTAATCGCTAATTGTGCTTTAACCCCAGAAAGTAGTTCATCAACACGTGTGGCGATAGGTTGTGAAAAATTCAGAAGTAAACCTGGGAACTGCTCTAGTTCAATTTCCATCAAACGCTGTAATTCATAACGGTCATTTGCACTCGTCCATTCACTCACTGGCTTTAAACCAATATAAATTTCAATGTTATTAACCGGCTCAGGATCACCGCCAATTTCTGCTCGTCCCATGCGGCTTAAGGTATATTCAACCTCAGGAAATGCCATCAGCTTTTCTTCTAAAATTGGCGCAACTTGCAAGGCAGTTTCTAAACTTGATGATGGCGCTAACGTCGCTCGAAGGTTAATAGTGCCTTCTTCAAGCTCTGGCACAAATTCAGTACCAATTTGTGGCACTAATGCAATCGCCGCAAGTAATAAAATAACTGAAGAGGCAATAACTAACTTAGTGCGCTTCATTGCTATCGCTAAACTTTTTCGATACCACCTATCCAATGGACGTAAAATAACACTTTCGCGCTCTGTAACGCCTTTAGTAAATAAGTACGTCGCCATTGCTGGCACCACAATTAAGGCAACAAAAATGGCTGAAATAACCGCTAAAATAATACTAATCGCCATCGGTTGAAATAACTTAGCTTCAACACCTTCAAAACTAAATAATGGCATAAACACCACCAGAATAATCGAGGCTGCAAAAAATACCGGCCGAGCAACTTCCTTTCCCGCTTGCTTTAAACGTAATGGAATACCGCCATTATTATTTCTAGCAATCGCACCTGAAATATGGGCTTCATCAGGACGATTAAGATGCTTGAACATATTCTCAACCATCACCACTGAGCCATCAACCAACATACCAATGGCAACAGCAATACCGCCTAATGACATTAAGTTAGCTGATAAGCCTAAATAGGACATAATCATCAGCGTAATCGCGATGGAAATAGGGATAGAAATTAACACTAAGAAAGTGGCACGCAGGTTCATCAAAAATAATGCTAAAACGATAGAAATAAAGATAAAAGCAAGAATTAACGAATCAACAACCGTGCTAACCGCTTTAACAATTAAGTCAGATTGGTCGTAAAAAGGTTCAAAACGAACACCTTTGGGTAATGCTTGCTCAATTAAAGGTAGACGTGCATTAATGCCATCAATGGTTGCTTTAGTATTGGCGCCCATACGTTTAAGTACAATACCTGAAACCACTTCACCTAGGCTTTCAATGTCACCATTTTCTGTCCTGCGCGTCATCGTTACCGCGCCCTGACGAATTTCACTCCCCAACTCAACCGTGGCAACATCAGCAACGGTAATAACTGTGCCAGCAACTGTTTTCACTGGCACTTGCGAAATATCAGTAATACCGGCTTCACCGCCACTGAACCAACCGGTACCACGAATAACCAGCTGTTCTTGGCCGCGGTTCATGTACCAACCGCCAACGTTACTATTGTTATTATCTAAGGCAGTAACAATATCCGCTTGAGTTAGCTCATAAGATAGTAATTTACTAGGTTCAATATTGACTTGATATTGACGAACATCACCGCCAAATGACAATACATCAGTAATACCATCAACGGGCATCACTAATAGTTTCACTATCCAATCATTAAGGCTACGCAGCGCCATAGCATCATAGCCAGCCTCTTTATCAGCTATCAATAAATACTGAAATACTTGCCCTAATCCAGAGGTATTTGGCCCCATTTCAGGTGTTCCGACCCCCGCAGGGATAAGCTCTTTTGCTGCTTGTAAGCGTTCAAACACTAATTGGCGGGCAAAATAAATATCCGTGCCTTCCTTGAAAACAACCGTAACACCTGAAAGGCCAGTTTTTGAAATTGAACGAACTTGCTCAACATCAGGCATAGCATACATTACAGCTTCTATTGGGTAGGTAATTAGCTGTTCTACCTCTTCAGCTGCTAACCCTGGGGCTTCGGTGTTTACCGCCACTTGTACATTGGTTACATCCGGAAAGGCATCCAAATTAAGTTTTGGGATGATAAATACCGAACCGACCAGTGTTGCCACTAACATCAACATCACCAACAGGCGATTATTGACAGAAAAATCTATTAATTTATTAAACATGAATTTCTGCTCCTATTGCTTTCGCTACTGATGATTGACTAGTGGCCATGCGGGTCAAAGCCACCTTTTGCAATTTCAGAGGCAACAAAAAATGCGCCTTTGGTGACTATTCGTGTTTGTGGAGCAAGCCCTAATATTTCACGATAAGCGCCTAATGAACGTCCTAATTCAATTTCTACCGCAGCGAATTCACCGGGATGATCCTCAACAAATACCGTCCAATCACCGTCGCTAGAGCGCATAAGAGCTGACTCAGGTACTGCCATCACTTTGGTTTGTGTATTGAAACTAAAGTTAACGTTGACGAACATACCCGGATGTAAGCGATCATTTATGTTTTTCACCACTAAACGAACAATGCGAGTTCGCGTTTTAGGGTCGATAGTATGAGCTTCTTGAATAACGGTTGCCGCAAATGACTCATTAGCCATTTCAAGCACCGCTTGAGTGCCTTTAGGTAAGTTCAATTGTTTACGGGGTGACACTCTGGCTTCTACCCAAAGTTCACTTTCATCGGCAAGTACCATAATAGCTTCACCTGCCGAAATACGCTGACCTTGGGCGAAATCATCACTGAGCACTGCACCTTCACGCTGGGCAATTAAAGTGTATTCCCCTAGCTCTCCTAAATGGACATTTGATGAGTGATCTTTAGCTACTTCAGCAATTGCAGTTTCAGTTAAACCAAAGGCTTTTAAACGGCTATACGCAGAAACATAATCAGTTTGAGAGCTTAACAAGCGACTTTCACTAACCGTTGCTTTACCGAGCTTTTTGTTTCGTTGCCAATCATTGTAAGCCACACGGTAATTCGCTTGTGCCTCGGCGACCGATTCACTAAAAAGTGTCACTAAAGCATCACCTTTTTCCACATGTTGTCCCAACGTCGCATGTCGAGCAACAATCACCGACTCAGTGCGCGGTGAAACAACATAGCTTTTATAACCATTGGCTTTTATTTCACCTGGCGCATACACGCTATTGGCAAATACTTGCGGCACAACAGGGGCAACTTCAATACCCGCAATGGCCATTTTTTCAGCGCTAAAACTAATACCCTCTTCATGTGCTTGTTCATTCGAAGTTTCTACTTCACTATGTTGATGATCATCGCCTTTATTTTCTGTTTGATATCTTGTTTCTTGAACTGTGCTAATTGCATGTGAATGATCATGTTCTACATTTTTATTTGATGCACTTTCATTTGAGGAACTTTTGCTTACTAATTGCTGGTGTTCATCACGTGATTGAAGTTCGCTTCCTGCTCCCTCTACCGCAGCGCTTAACATGATGCTAAGGAGTAAAATTACCTGGTAAGGCTTGTAACTTGAATGTTTACTTTTATTAAAACCATCGAACCATGCATTTTTTTTGTAGCGTTTAATATTGGTTGTTGTCATTTTAAAAATCTCTTAATTTTCTATTTGAGATCATAAACCTAGTTAAATAAGCACATTAAAATCACAGCAACAGCCGGATGCTATTCACCTGTGAACTCATCAATGAGCACAGGTAACTTACTAGGTTTACAATATGTCATTGCCAGCGGAGCTAATTAACAGTTCCGTTTGGCAAAGTAATTACAGAAAATTAAGCGATTGGAGGGCGATGTTCTGGTGAGATCCAAAGCGACAATAGCGCAGTTTTACCGGCTAATATATTGTCATTACCTTTGTGCAATAAGCTTGATTCAACATTACATGCGATGTACACGCCCGATGGCGCATGACAATGGCAACAATGATGACAATCAAATTGATTTTCTTCAGCATCATTACTCACTTCAAAATGAGCAGAAGTTAATGTGCCTTCTTGATGTGAATTGTGTGATTCATCCAAGGTTCGATGAGATAAGCTTTGATTAGTATCGTTTTCTTGATGGGTACTGTGGGAATCAAACGCAGCAGCGACTGTTTGACTAACAAACAATAGTGCGAACATTATGATTATTATGCGATTAAACACAGACAGTACTCAGTTAAAAACGTAGCAGCAGTGTAAATTATTTATTTTAATCTAACAATGGCAGCCAAGCTTCAATTCAGGAAAACTTGATAAATAGCACATTTTTCGAAGTTGCCTAGAAATTACACGCACTCAAAAAAGTCAAATAAAGCATTTAATTACAAAAACTTAAAGTAAAAAATCTACAATAAACATAAGCTATGTGGATATTAATCACAGTACAAAGTTTAACAATTTTGTCACTACCGTCTGAATGTTAAGCTAATTTACTACTCGATTTTACAAATTGACTATTTATCCAGGCTGTAGCGTTTTCCTCGTCAGCAAAGTATTGAATGTTTTGGCCTTCCTTTGATTTTACGAAGGTTTGCTCAATCATAATAAGTGCAGGCGAAGTGAAAACTAACGCTTTAGCGACCATGTTTTTGCTATTTAGCCATGCATTGAATTCATCTGACACGGCAAAAACTTCAGGTGTGCCGCCCTCAAACTCTAGTAAGTTTCCTAGAATTGCAAACGGCTCATTATTCAAGGTTGCTATATGTTGCACTAGCTGTTCAATTACGGCTTTAGCGCCAACATCATTAAACGCACCTTTAACGGTAATGTTAATAATGTTGTTATCAATATTGATATTAAATTCACCATGTAATGCGTGCAAACTTATACCTCGTTACAATATCAAAATACTAAATTCATGATTGCACTGTGCTGTTATGAAAGCAATAATAAATCTAATTATTTTTTACAATATTTTAACAATTTAAACTTAAGGTATTAACCCCTTACACGCGTAAAAGATGACTAATGAACGCTTACCTTTACCGACTGCTGCCAATTAAATTTTACTTGTAATTGTTGCTTAGCATGGTCGTACCAAGCACCACTTTCACTTGCTGCATATTGCTGAGCATTTGCTAAGCGTTTAATCGCTTTACCTGAAACATAAACTTGCTTTACGCTACTTTGCCAGTTATGTATCACAAGATTAACCGTACGCTGTGCTGGTATTTCCGCATATTGACCTTTGCGTTGCAGTTCAATGTTCAATTGCTTACCTGTTTGCGTCGCGGCAAAAGATAATGTTTCAAAGCTATTATTAACCAATGACTTGGGATCTTTCCCATCATCGTTATACATAGTTGACGTGGCTGATTTAACAGAGTCATCAGCATAATAATGTAAGGTTAAGTTTTTAGTGTTGTAATCTTTTGTCGATTGCACCGCATCAACCATAGGAATAAATGCGCCTGCGCGCACTAACACCGGTGTTTGCGTTAATGGCGCTTCAACGGTGATTTTTTGGCTGCCTTGATAGCGCTTATCATTCCAAAAGTTGAACCAAGGTCCTGATGGCAAGTTAACATCTACTGAACGTGCCCCCTGCTCAGTTACCGGTGCAACCAGTAATGCGTCACCATAGAAATAACTGTCTTTTTCATCAATTAAACTTAAGTTAGTTTCATCTTCAAAAAACATCGGACGCATAATCGGCATGCCCGTTAAGCTATTTTCGATACTTAATGAATAAATGTAAGGCATTAAGCGGTAACGCAGTTTTACGTACTCACGCAGAATATCTTTAGTTTCAGTATCGTGGAAAATAGGCTCAGGCTTAGCATTTTCTTGCGCATGTGGACGAAATACAGGTTGGAATACGCCGTATTGTAACCAGCGAATATACAGCTCTTTATCGATTGGGCTATCACCAGCAAAACCACCTAAATCAGAATGAGTGTAACTTAAGCCCATTAAGCTCATTTGTAGTGCTAGTTCTACTTGTGGCTTAAAACCGCCCCAGCTACGGCTAACATCACCTGTCCATGGCACCATGCCATAACGCTGCGAGCCAACAAACCCTGAACGCATCAAAATAAACGGACGAGTATCTGGTTGAAACTTTCGTAGGCGTTGATAAACCATTTCAGCCCACTGATGACCATAAACATTATGCACTTCATCACCGGTAACATTTTCACCGGCTAAGTTATGTAAGCCATTGGCAGGATGCACTTCTGGCTCACCTAAATCGCCCCACCAACCCGCTACGCCTTGCTCTGCTAGTTGCTGGTAATATTGCCAAAACCAGTCTTGTGCCTTGCTATCAAAGACATCAACTAAGCCAGTGTTACCGAAGTAAAAATCAAATTTTTCCGGTGCGCCCAGTTTGTTTTTCATTAACGCTTTATTTTCAACCGCACTTTGCCATTGGCTTGATGACGTTAAAATAAACGGCTCGGTGATCATAATAGTATTGACACCATCAGCTTTAAAATCTTTAATCATATCAACAGGTGTCGGAAAGGCTTTTTCATCCCAGTTCAAGTTACCCATATGGCCTTTAATATCTGGGCCAAACCAGTACAAATCGAAAACGATAGCATCAAGTGGAAAGTCTTCATCTTGATATTTTTGCACTACCGAGCGCGCTTCCTGCTCGCTATGGTAACCAAAACGGCTAGCAATATTACCTAAGCTCCAACGCGGCGGTAATGGCTGTTTACCACTAACCGTAACTAAGTTTTCAATTAACTTAGGGTAGCTTTCACCCGTCATGATTAAATATGAACTGCGACCTGCAACAGCGCTAAACTGTAGAATATCTTGCTCAGTAGCGGCAATATCAAGCTCGCCGTTGGCAGAGTTATCAAAAACAATAATGTATTTATTGCTCGACATGATTGCTGGCAAACCATAATACATTTGGCTTGATTGGGTTTCATAACCATAATGTGCACGGTTGTATAACGGCATTTTCTGACCGCGACGGTCCATGCCTAATACCCGTTGACCACCACCAAGAATTTTTTCTTGTGGCTGTAACTTGAATCTAAAGCCAAGGTTAAAGGTTGTTTCCTGCGGCGCGTTACTCGCACCTTCGCTGGCTTGCACAGGAGTTTTTGAGAAAAATCCTTGTTCTTCTTCCGCAATAAGTTCACCAGACGGCTTTTGATAACTAATTCTTAATGGCGACTTATCAATACGGGCAACAAGCTCGCTTGTAGAGAACATTAATTGCTTAGCTGAGTCTTTAATCGTTAGCGATTTACTTAACGTATTTGCTAATACCGAACTTTGAGATTGTTTATCAATGGCAAACGATGGCAGTTGCTTCACACCAGTTAACTGATAATGCACTTCAAGTGCGGCTTGATTAAGGGCGTTGATTTCGACTACGCCGTCAGTTGTTGTAATGACTAACTTGTTACTCTGTACTTGATGACTAACATAGTCACTGGCAAATAACGCAGCACTAAAAAGGCTAAATAACAGCGCAGTAAAAGCGCTAAGTATTGCTGATGAAGGTCGTTGGGTTGTTATTCTATCTAGCATTATTTAGCCGCCTGTAGTTGAAAGACGAAAGAGGTAAGTGGTGCTAATTTCACATCGATACTCGCTGTTTTATCGTCACGTACAGTTAAGGTATTGGTTGCGCCATAAAGTAAGTCCTCAACTTGATATTGCCCTGCTGATAACTGCCATTGATTAATTAACTGCGCAGGAATTTCAAGCTGGTATTGAACGCTATTTTCACTATCAAAATTGCTCACCACTATCAGTTTTTCTTGTGCTGACCAACGGGTAAAAGCAAATTGTAAATGGTTATAGCTGGTTAGTGTTTTGCGGTTTACTTCGTGTAAGCTTGCATATTGCCCTTGCATTGCGCTATTTTCGGCTGAAATATTAAGCAAGCGTTGATAAAAGTCGCGTAAGCTTTTCTCTTCTGTTGAAAGTTGTCCACCATCAAACTTGCCACCATTCATCCAACGTTGATGAGCCGGTACGCCAGCATAATCAAATATAGTGGTGCGAGTTGGGTCGCCAAAACCAGTTTCTTCACTGCCATCTTCGCCCACATCTTGACCAAAATAAAGCATGGTAGGTGAACGGCTGATTAGGGTTGAAATCACCATAGCAGGCTTAGCTTTTTCAGCACTACCAGCAAAGTCATCACTGGCAATTCGCTGTTCATCATGGTTTTCAAGAAAATGCAGTAAATGACTTTCAATATCACTGTAGCGCTGCTGAATTGTCGCCAAATCACCAGTATTGCCATGGCCTTGCATAATGTCTTTTATGCGGTCGTAAAAATCGACTTTGTCATATAAGTAATCCATTTTTCCAAGTTGAATATAGTTACGATATTCCTTTGGGTTGTACACTTCAGCCAAAATAAAAGCATCAATGTTAGTCATTTTTATTGAAGAGTTTAAATAGCTCCAAAATTCAACCGGCACCATTTCAGCCATGTCATAACGGAAGCCATCAACGCCTTTGGCTAACCAATATTGGGTAATGTCACGAAATTTTTTCCATGAACTCGGTACGTCTTTATCAGCCCAAAATGCTGCGTGCGCTTGATAACCTTTAAAACGGTAAGACTCAGGTAAGCGAGTAAAAGCATAGCTACCATCAGGCTTTACGCCGTAGTTAACTTTTACCGTTTCATACCAGTCATTAAAGTGCGGTTGTGCAGCACGAGAGCCATTACCGGTCCACTTTGCTGGCGATTCAGCAAATTTACCATCTGCTAATGTGTGCTCTTCTCCGCCTAAAGGCGCGTAACCTTGCATCGGTTTCGGTACTGCAAAGTCTTGTCCTACAACATAGTAAAAGTCGTTATCTCGGTCGAATTCAACGCTTTTATTATCATCTGCACCAAAGTCTCTAACGCCTTGAGGTTTATCAATCGAGTGATATGCACGAGCAACATGGTTCGGCACAATATCAATAATCACTTTCATGTTGTGATCATGGGTGCGCTTTATTAGTGCTTCAAATTCTGCCACGCGATTAGCAGGGTCATCTGCTAAGTCAGGGTTAACACTGTAGTAATCTTTTACTGAATACGGCGAGCCTGCGCGACCTTTAACCACATCGGGATCATCATTACCAATGCCAAATTCAGTATAATCGCCAATTAGTGCATGGTGTGGCACTCCGGTATACCAAATATGGCTAACACCGAGTGATTTAATGCCATTTAGCGCAGCATCATTAAAATCGCTAAACTTTCCTACACCGTTATCTTGTCTCGTTCCCCAAGGTTTATTGGTGGTATTTTTATTGCCGAATAAGCGGGTAAAAACTTGGTATACCACGGGCTTGCCCATAACTTTTTCATCACTGACAGTGCCGCTAGTCTTAGCGGTTGTCAAATGGCTAACATCAGACGTTATAGACGGTGCTTTTATCGCAATAATGCAACCAGTCAAGCCACTCCCTAAAAGAACAGCACAAGTGATCGTTTTTAAGTTATTTAATTTCGTGGGCTTTGACAATTTAAATTTTGGGAAGTAACGACGCATTTAAAAACCTTACAAAGTAAACGCCTGCTTCGATTAGATACGAGAACAAGGCGACAGGGTCAACAAAGACAGTATTTCGAGAGTACACATTTAATCCTTGCCTTACCAACTGCATACGAATTCATAAAGTAAATTAATTTGTAAAACTTACCAAATATCAAAGTAAGCGAATTCTATTGAAATATTTTTACTGGCTATTAGGTCTTTTGCACAAGTTATTAGGATGAATACCCAAGCCACTTGAAAATGCAGTTTCAGAGTTAAGCTAGGAAACCAGAGCAAGGCACAGCACGCAGGTAATGGTTATTCCCTTATCAAGTGCTGCAACGCTGCACTGGTTTTCTAGCTTAGCTCCCGCAGGGCAAGGCGATAAAGGGTCATCTCCGGCGTTATTGAGTGTTACAATGGAACAACCATTCCTTTCAATCAATGTCTTGGTGCTAACCCTTTTTCGACTTGCTGAATCCTGCATTTTCAAGTGGTTTGGGTATGTTACGAGTTTAATATTGGCAAACAGAATGTGAAAGGAGGCGATATGAAAGAGCAACAATCTCGTTTTCAAGCGGTCTATCAAAAAATACAAGTTTGGCTTGAAGACACTAATCAGCATGAAATGCGTTCGGTGGTTGAATTAATTACCCAGGCTAAAAACATGCTTATTGCCGCAGAACAAATTCCAGAACAGCAAGTTAAACAATTTATTGATAACCTAAAGTATGACCTTAATGAATTTTATCAGCAGTATCAATCAGATATTAAGCATTCGATTTATCTGGAATTATTGCATGAAAATGTATGGGCAAGCTTAGCTAAAATAACCGATCAATCACAAGTAGAATGGACGGAGTTAGTTGATGATTTTCAGCATCAAGGGGAATACCATGTCGGTGATTATGTTGGCTTTGGACAATTAATTTGCCAACAATGCCAGCATAGCATTACTTATACTCATGCCAATGTTATTACTGATTGTATCGAGTGTGGCGGTAAAGACTTTCAACGTATTAGCCTAATGCCTTAACTCTTGTTTAGTTGTTGTTCAGTTATAGTTCAGTTAATGTTTGGTTATTAGTGGCTTATTGAACTTTTTTGTTATTGTTTTTGCTCAAAAGCTATATCTCACGGTACACTGTATTTCACTCAGTATCATTACCCGTATTCATCGCATTAATATAATAATAGCTAGGTAAAAAATACAATTAAGTGAACCGTTACTTCATTTTTATTAAACCGCATTCCTGAGAGATTTTCTATGACAAAAGTGTCTACAAGTGTACGACTAAAACCATGCCAATTAACCGCAAACCTGACGGTAGAACAATTTGCAAGTGATACACCGACATCAGAAATAGAACAAATTTTTATTGGTCACGAAAGGGCGAAAGAAGCGCTGACTTTTGGACTATCAATGGACGCACCTGGTTTTAACGTTTATGCCATGGGAGAACATGGTACTGGCCGACAAACACTAATTAAACAAATGTTAGCGGCAACAGCAAGTAAAGAACCGACACCACCAGAATGGTGCTACATAAATAATTTTGACGATACTAATTCACCACATAAACTTTATGTTAGCCCAGGTGATGGTAAGCAGTTACTCACGCGTATTAATACCTTTATCGATGAATTGATGGACTTATTTCCTGAGATATTTGATAACCCGGGTTACCAAAGGCAAAAAGCGGCGATTGATCGTGAGTTTAATGAAAAATACGACGAAGCTATTGCTGAAGTTGAAGAAACCGCATTAAAAAATGAAGTGGTGCTTTATGAAGAAAATGGTGAGATTGGTTTTTCACCGTTAGTTGATGGCAAACCGCTAAATGATAAAGAATTTGCTAACTTAAAAGAGTCAAATCGCGCTGAATTTTACGTAAAGTTGGCCAAGCTAGAAGACTTCCTGTCAGAAAAATTAATTGAGTTACCGCAATGGAAGCGTATTTCATCAGACAAATTTCGTAAGCTTAAATACGAAACTGCAGAAAATAGCATTCGTCCATTTTTGAAAGAACTTGAGCATGAATTCACCAGTAATATTGGCGTACTAAAATACCTTTCTAAAGTAAAAGACCATGTTGTAGACGCGGTGTTGGAAATTCTGGTTGATGAAAGTGCAGAATCTAGCAACGACAAAGATATGCGTAAATTGATGGTTGAACGTTTTTTACCAAACTTATTAGTACCGCGCACTGCTGACGAAGGCGCTCCGGTAGTTTATGAGCAAAATCCAACCTTTCAAAATTTATTTGGTCATGTTGATTTTGCTAGTTTTCAAGGTAGTAGCTATACCAGCTATCGCTTGATCAGGCCGGGTGCATTGCATAAAGCTAATGGTGGCTATTTGTTGCTTGAAGCTGATAAGTTGTTAACTCAACCTTTGGTTTGGGCACGACTAAAGTTGGCGCTAAAATCACAAGAAATTACCATTGAAAATCCGTATTCTGAATACGCTCAACCAGGCGCATTTAGTTTACAACCTGAAAAAATTCCTTTGAAAGTCAAAGTGATTCTATTGGGCGATCCTGAAATTTATTATACCTTGCAAGACTATGATCAAGAATTTACTGAGCTATTTAGAGTACTGGCTGATTTTGATCGTCATTTAGATAAGAATCATAGCAACTTGAATGATTACGCCAACCTTATTCGTCAACGTGCACATCGTAATAATTATCCAGAAGTTACTGATGAAGCGGTATTAGAATTAGTAAAATATGCCTTAAGGCGTGCCGAACATCAGGAAAAAATTTCTGCCAATATAGTACAAGTGAATGACTTGCTAGATGAAGCGTTTTACCTGTGGAAGCTGTCTGATGCTAGTAATGGTTTATGCGGTAAACATGTTGCTATGGCACTAGCGGCGAAGCAGCGCCGTACCGGAAGAATGAGTGAAGCTTGGTTAGAAGAAATAAAAGAGCGACAACTGTTGATTGATACTGACGGTGACAAAATTGGTAATATAAATGGTTTAACCGTACTCGAAATTGGTGATAGCGTTTTTGGTACGCCTGCTCGTATCACTGCTACCGTATATGCAGGTAGCCAAGGTGTTACCGATATTGAACGTGAAGTAGACTTAGGCAAATCGATTCACTCAAAAGGTGTGTTGATTTTAACCGGGTATTTAGGTCATAAATACGGTCAAAATTTTCCAGTAACCATATCTGCTAATATCGCAATTGAACAATCATACGGTCATATTGACGGTGACAGTGCTTCCATGGCTGAGCTGTGTGCACTAATTTCTGCTATTGCCAACTTACCTATTGCTCAAGGTATCGCGATTACAGGTTCAATGAATCAGCATGGAGAGGTGCAGTCGATTGGCGGTGCAAATGAGAAAATAGAAGGTTTTTATCGCTTATGTAAAGATAAAGGCTTAACCGGTAAGCAAGGGGTAATTATTCCTAAGACTAATGAAATTAATCTTATGCTAGCACCTGAAGTTATTGAAGCAGTGGAAAATGACATGTTTTCTATTTATGCCGTAGAAAATATTGATCAAGCGGTAGAAGTTTTAATGGGGCTGCCAGCAGGAGAAATGAGCCGAACGGGCCGTTATCCAAAAAAATCAATTCACGGTTTGGTATTAAATAAACTGTCGGACTTTTCTGAATTGATCAATGGTGCGGAAGAAGAATAATAAAACCATCAAGTCACATATCTTTAAAAAAATAAACACGGCAAGCGCCGTGTTTATTAGCTTTAGCGCTCGCTAAATTCTAAAACGCCAACAATAGCTTAAAAAATAAGCATTATTTCAATTCTTTTCTATACTCAAAATATCAGCAATATTTTTCAATGTGGTATTTTGTAAAGAATATTAGCAAAAGTTACTTATGAAAATATTGCTAATACCAATTGGTATTAATTAACAAATGAATATCTGGTTATAGGTGCTATCTCAGTAGGAATAATGAAGAGAGAAAGTTAGCGAAAGCGGAATAACAATAATAAGTAAAAGCAGTGAGCGGATTGTTTAAATGGTATTAATCAGCTCCCTATACGGTTAGGTATTTAGCCTACCTAGAATACATTTAAAAATAGTATTGCCCATACACTTAGTTGCTTCTCCGCTGTTGATTTCAATGAAATTGGAAACTTATCTAACTTACTTTTATATCGAACTATATGAATAGCTATGCACTCTTTTTCGAGTTTGTACTGAAGTAACCGTATTTTTGAAGGTAAGTATCGCAAATTAGGTATATCGATAAGTTTGCTGTCTGTCGATTTGTAGTTTTTAACTATGTTTTGATGAATAAGTGAGGGCTTTGTGGAAGCATCAGATCAAATATCTCAAGTATGGCCGATCGCGGCTTACTTTATTATATTGGCTGGTATGCTCATCTTTATGATGTTGCTGTCGCACTTTCTTGGTCCAAAAGGAAAGCAGCGGGCGAAAAATACGCCTTATGAATCCGGTATCATTTCTGTTTCTGATAATAAAACCCGTTTTACTAACCATTTCTTTTTATACGCTATTTTCTTCGTTATTTTCGATTTAGAAACTATTTACCTTTTCGCTTGGGTTATTGCCTTTGATGATGTCGGCTGGGCAGGCTTTATTGAAGCCAGCATTTTTATTGTGATTTTGTTAGCCGCATTAATTTACTTAGTTCGCATTGGCGCGTTGGAATTGAAAAAGCGTCATCAACCCTTTCGACAAACACAACTGCAACGCATGCAACAAAAAGAGCTACAAGGTTCAGAGCCTGAAATTTTTGGCCCCAATAAAGGACAGCTGTAATGGAGTGGTCGTTAACTAAAGCGAAATTAGACGAAGCCATGAGTCAGGTAAAAGGCGTTTCGGAAGAAGAGTTAAAACGAAATGTATTTATGGCAAAGCTCGATGACATGGTGAACTGGGGGCGTAAAAACTCCATTTGGCCATTTAATTTTGGCTTGAGCTGTTGCTATGTCGAAATGGCAACTAGCTTTACCTCACGTCATGATATTGCTCGTTTTGGCGCAGAGGTTATTAGAGCAACACCAAGACAAGCTGATTTGATGGTAATTTCCGGTACGTGTTTTCGCAAAATGGCACCCGTCATTCAACACCTTTATGAACAATTATTAGAGCCTCGGTGGATTATTTCAATGGGCTCCTGCGCTAATTCTGGTGGTATGTATGACATCTATAGTGTTGTGCAAGGGGTAGATAAATTTATTCCGGTGGATGTTTATGTACCGGGTTGCCCGCCTCGTCCAGAAGCGCTGCTGGAAGCCTTATTACTTTTACAAACCAACATTGAGCATCAACCAAGACCATTAAGTTGGGTGGTAGGTGAACAAAATGTTAGTCAAATAGCAAAGCCGTCATTGAGAGATATTAAGCACGATGAACGTATTCAAGTAACAAACCTTGATTCACCTGATCAGGTTTGAAAGCAGAGTTAGTTTTTAATAGTTAAGCGTTATCGAGCAAAAATGTAAGTACAACAACTAATAATAAAAATTTTATAGTGGCAAAGGATGTTGATAGTGACTGAAGTTGATATCAAAGCGAGTAAAGATTGGCAAATGCATCAAGCAGTTCCTTTGCTTGATGAAATAATGGCGATTTCACCTGAGTTGAATTTACAGGCAGTGACCGCGATTGAAAATGTTGTCGATGATATTCCTTCATTTTGGCTTGATAAAAAACAACTGATTAAATTGATGCATGTTTTAAGGCATGAACTCTATAAACCTTTCGATTTCTGCTTTGATATTACCGCAATAGATGAAAGTGAAAAGCAACATAAATCACCACTAGCAAAAGCGTTTACCGTAAGTTATCACTTACGTTCATATCTACGTAATCAAGACATTCGGATTAAAATCGCATTATCTACAAGTAAGAGTTCAAGTGATAACTTAAATGCTAGCTCATTAGAAAGTGTTTGTAGTTTTTGGCCAAATGCAAATTGGTATGAACGCGAAGTATGGGACATGTTTGGTATTGTTTTTGACAATCACCCCTACTTAACTCGCATTTTAATGCCCAATACTTGGCAAGGACACCCATTACTGAAAACCCATCCTGCTCGCGCGACGGAAATGGACCCTTTTACTCTGCCACCATATCAACAAGATATTGAACAGAAAGCTTTGCAATTTAACCCTGAAGCCTGGGGTATGAAACGACAAAGTAAAGACAGCGACTTTATGTTTTTAAACTTGGGGCCAAACCACCCAAGTGTTCACGGCGCATTTCGCATTGTTTTGCAAATGGAAGGTGAAGAAATAGTCGATTGTGTTCCTGATATTGGTTATCACCATCGTGGTGCTGAAAAAATGGGCGAGCGACAGTCTTGGCATAGCTACATTCCCTACACCGACCGTATTGATTATCTTGGCGGCGTGATGAATAACTTCCCTTATGTCATGGCGGTTGAAAAGCTGGCTGGCATTCAAGTACCTGATCGCGCGAAAGTTATTCGTATTATGACCGCTGAAATGTTCCGTATTCTTAGTCATTTACTGTTTTATGGCACCTTTGCGCAAGATATTGGTGCACTTTCACCGATTTTTTATATGTTTATCGACCGTGAAAAGCTTTTTGGCATTATCGAAGCTTTTACTGGTGCGCGTATGCATCCTAGTTGGTTTCGCATTGGCGGTGTCGCGCAAGATTTACCGAAAGGTTGGGATACCTTAGTGCGTGATTATGTCAATTACTTACCTAAGCGTTTGGATGAATACGAAAAAATGGTTATGCAAAACGCTATTTTGAAACAACGTACCGTTGGTATTGGCGCTTATTCAAGCCAAGAAGCCATTGAGTGGGGCGTCACCGGGCCTGGCTTGAGGGCAACGGGTTATTCATGGGACATGCGTAAACAACGACCTTATAGCGGCTACGACCAATTTGATTTTGAAGTACCGCTTGGTCATAACGGTGATTGTTATGATCGTTGTCGAGTGCGGGTTGAAGAAATGCGTCAAAGTATTCGTATTATTGAACAATGCCTAAATAATATGCCAGAAGGGCCATATAAAGCAGAACATCCGCAAACAACACCGCCAATGAAAGATCGCACCATGAAAGATATCGACACGCTTATTCCACATTTTCTTAATGTTTCTTGGGGCCCTGTGATCCCTGCGGGCGAGGTATCAGTGAGTGTGGAAGCAACGAAAGGCATTATGGCTTATCACTTAGTTAGTGACGGCAGCACCATGAGTTATCGCACACGTATTCGCACGCCAAGCTTTGCACATTTACAAATGTTGCCACTGATCAGTAAAGGACAAATGGTGGCAGATCTTATCGCGACCTTAGGCAGTGTTGATTATGTGATGGCAGATGTTGACCGATAAATTTTAACTGAAAAGCATAATTAGCTTCAGAAATTGAAGCTAGAAGTAAGACAAATGAGCAAAGCGTAAATGATGAAACTGAAGATTAGTAACGACTAATTTCAACTAACTAATCATTACGAACTAACCAGTATTAGCATTAGTAACGAGATGGCTATGGAAACAATTGACACAATTACTATTGATTATCAGCATTATCTTACGGCAAATGAAATTGCGGCGATTGAGCACGAGGCTAGCATTATGGAGACGCGTGAAGCTGCTGGTATTGAAGCACTAAAAGTCGTGCAAGCGCATCGCGGCTGGGTAAGTGACGATAGCTTGTATGCCATTAGTGATTTATTAGCGATGCCGGTTGCGCAATTAGAAGGGGTTGCGACATTTTATAACTTAATTTATCGCCAAGCCGTGGGCGAATATGTCATTCATCTATGCGACAGTATTGCCTGCCATTTAATGGCCACAGAAGATGTACTTACCGCCATTAAACAACACCTGCAAATTGATTATGGCCAAACTACCAGCGACGGTAAATTTACTTTGCTTTCTAATGCGTGCTTAGGCGGTTGTGACAAAGCGCCAGTGATGATGATAGGCGCTGAGCATTATGAACACTTAACACCTGAAAGCGCAGTTGAAATTTTGCAACGCCTTGCAGCTAAGGAGCATAGTCATGAGTGACTCTTGGCAATCAAGCAACATTAAGCCGCTAACCGAATGGGTGAATTTACAGCAACCACCAACTTATAGTGAGTACTGCCAGCATGGCGGTTATCAGGGGGCAAAACATGCTGTTTTAGAGCGTACGCCGAATGAAGTGCTAGAGATTGTTAAAAACTCTGGCTTAAAAGGACGAGGGGGAGCCGGTTTTCCAACCGGAATGAAATGGAGCTTTGTCCCCATGTTTGCGGAGGATGACGAAAATGCCCCTGGAAATAAATACCTAGTCGCCAATGCTGATGAGATGGAACCTGGTACATTTAAAGATCGGTTATTACTTGAAGGCATACCGCATCAGTTAGTCGAGGCAATGATTATTGCCGGTTACACCATTGGCGCGAATAAAGCTTATATATTTCTTCGCGGTGAATATCACCTTGCTGCCAAACGTTTACAACAAGCCATTGATGAAGCGTACCAAGAGAACTGGCTAGGTGAAAAAATTCAGGGCAGTAAATATTCATTGGACTTATATGTTCACTGTAGTGCTGGGCGATATATTTGCGGTGAAGAAACCGCACTCATTAATGCATTAGAAGGCAAACGAGCAAACCCAAGAGCTAAGCCGCCATTTCCACAAGTTGCTGGTTTATTTGGTAAGCCAACTATCGTTAATAATGTCGAAACGTTATCAAACCTGCCTCATATTTTAAAAAATGGCATTGAGTGGTTTCAAGCCATTGCGCCTAATAGTGATGCTGGTAGCAAAATTTATGGTGCTTGTGGCCGAGTTAAAACGCCGGGCTTATGGGAATTACCGATGGGACCAACATTGCGCGAGGTTTTATTTGATTATGCTGGCGGCATGCAAGACGGACTGAACTTTCGCGGTTTACTACCTGGCGGGGCATCAACAGATTTTTTAGTGGCAGAGCATTTAGATACGCCGATGGATTATGACTCTATTGCTAAGGTAGGTAGTCGTTTAGGGACTGGTGGTTTGATTGTGCTTGATGATAAAAATTGCCCGGTTGCTATGGTGTTAAATTTAATGCGCTTTTTCGCGCAAGAATCTTGTGGCTGGTGTACGCCTTGTCGTGATGGCACCCCCTGGGCGGTTGAAGTATTAACACGCATAGAACACGGTAAAGGTAGCATTGAAGATTTAGACACCCTAGCGAAACTTTGTGATTTTATGTGGATTGGTAAAACCCACTGTGCCCTAGCACCCGGAGCGGTTGAACCTTTAAGAAGTGCATTAAAGTATTTTCATGATGATTTTCTTCAGCACATTGAACAAGGGTGTTGTCGTTATAATCCAGAATCTTTAGCAAAACGAACACAGGTGGCTATGGCAGGGAGGGCAGAGTCATGAGCTTAAATAGCGAAAATTCATTGACAATTTTTATTGATGATCTGCCTTACCAAGTCAGCACTGAAGATAATTTACTGGCCGGCGTGTTATCACAGAAATTAAATTTACCCTATTTTTGTTGGCATCCATCAATGGGCTCAGTTGGTGCTTGCAGGCAGTGTGCAGTAACGCAATTTCAAGATGAAAATGATCAACGTGGTCGTTTGGTGATGGCCTGTACCACTCCTGTTACTGACGGTATGCGCATTAGTATTAAAAATGCCCATGCTAGTGAATTTCGTGAACAAGTTATTGCCGCCATGATGACTAATCACCCGCATGATTGTCCTGTTTGCGCAGAAGGCGGCGAATGTCACTTACAAGATATGACCGTGATGACAGGGCATAGTGCTCGTGAATATCAGGGAACAAAACGTACATTTACCAATCAATATTTAGGTGAATTAGTCGGGCATGAAATGAACCGTTGTATCACCTGTTATCGCTGCACGCGTTTTTATAACGATTATGCTGGCGGTAAAGATTTTGGTGTTTATGGCTCAAAAAATCAAGTGTACTTTGGTCGTCAAACTGATGGCGCGTTAGAAAGTGAGTTTAGTGGTAATTTAGTCGAAGTTTGTCCGACCGGAGTTTTCACTAACAAAGCTTTTTCAGCACATTATACCCGTAAATGGGATTTACAGTCTGCACCGTCAGTGTGTAGCCACTGTTCAGTTGGCTGCAATTTAAGCATTGGTGAACGCTATGGCTCAGTACGACGGGTAATGAACCGGTATAATCCAGAGCTTAATGGCTATTTTCTCTGTGATCGTGGTCGTTTTGGTATTGGTTATGTAAATGGCGAACAACGACTCAGAAAAGTAAAGGGCATAGCTCAGCAATCACCAGTACAGCTTTCTACACTCGATATCGCAAAAGCCCTGTCACATTTTCGCCTGAAAAATTTTATTGGTATTGGCTCTGCTCGCGCTTCTCTAGAAGCTAATTTTTATTTGAAAAACATTGTTAGTAACCGTAATTTTTCAGTGGGCTACAATGACAGTGAAATGCAAGCAGCAGCGCAGCATGCACAGTTAATGCAATTAGGTAGAACGCCTAACTTAGCTGAAATAGAAACCAGCGATTTTATTTTAATTGTTGGTGAGGACATTACCCAAACCGCTGCACGTATGGCACTTTCTGTTCGCCAAGCTTTGCGTAATGCAGCAATAGCAAAAGCCTCATCAATTGGTATTCCATCTTGGCAAGACAGTGCAGTGCGAACCATTGGTGGCACTTTGTTATCACCGTTGTTTTTATTAAATAGCACAACAACTAAATTAGATGATGTAGCCGAACAAGCATTATTAATACCTGTTGAGCGTATGTCACTTTGTTTGCAAGCGCTGGAAAAATTATTAAGTTTGGGTAATAAAAAAACTGTTGAAAAGCATATTAATGAACACTTCCTGCAAGAACCCTTTTTACAAGAACAGCTAAGCACTAGTGAGCAACACTTTGTTATTGCTGTATACCAAGGCTTATGTCGCGCTAACAAGCCAATGCTGATTTCTGGCACAAGTTTAGTTAATGCCGAGTTATTAGAAAGTATTGCTAAGCTAATGCTTAGCTTCAAACAAGATAATGGCATTACCGAGCCCGGTTTAATTATTACGCCGCCTTATAGTAATAGCGTTGGCGCGTTATTTTTGCTTGATGAACATTCTTTATCTATTGAGCAAGTGCTAACAAAGCTGAGTGAACAAGTTGATAATGAAAAATCATTAAAGTTACAAGGAGTTATTGTTTTAGAGCAAGAGCTTGCGAAGTGCTCAGAAAACCAAATACAGCAATTAAGGGCGTTGGCAGAAACTGTAATTGTGCTTGATCACAGTGAAAATAGACTGACCAAGCTTGCTGATATTGTTTTACCTGTAGCAGCCGTTAGTGAAGGTGATGGGCATTATATTAATTACCAAGGACGGGCACAAAAATTTACTCAGGTGCACCCGCCTATTTTACCCATTCAAGAAAGCTGGCGTTGGCTTGACAGCATTGCCGACACCTTAGGAATAAAAGTTAGCGTTGAAGCTACTTCAACTGCGCCATTAAGTGCCCACGCTAGTGGTAGCTCCAACATTAGTAGTAAAACAAAGACGATGACGAAAAATACTAGTTGTCAGTCTTTGCTGCAATTACATCAGTTTTTTGCTCGGCATTATCCATCTTGGCCAGAGCTTATTGCGGACATTGATAGTGAATCGAATGATAGAGCCACGGCGAGAATGAGCCCCAGAGCCAGTGGTAGAACATCGCAAATGGCAAACATTAGTGTTCATGAGAGTAAAACAACACAAAAAACTGATGATGATTTTCGCTTTTCAATGGAAGGGGCATCGATTAGACAAACTAGCAATATGCCTTTTGCTTGGGCGCCAGGGTGGAATTCAAACCAAGCGATTGGTCAATATCAAGAACAGATAAACGGTCTATTAATTCAGCACTCTCAAGCGAAATTTATTGCTATTTCAGCAGACCTTGTGAATAACACACATTGGCAATTAGCTAACAAAGTGGCAAGTGACACAAGCAAAAGTGACCACTCGGACCCAGTACCAAATAGCTTGAGCTATGTTCAACAGCAAAGTATTTACTTTAGTGAATGGCAGGCTGCCTTAACGCCAGAATTTAAAATGCTTAAGCAAAGTAATCAACTGTTTATTAGCGATGTTACTGCCGAAAAAATGGGGGTTAAATCTCGACAGTGGTGCAAAGTGGTGTTTTCTGCCACTAATGAACAAAAGCAATTGGCAAGTCAAACGGTTATAGGCCAAGTAATGGTGTTAGCCAACTTACCGCCATCATTAATCTTTGGTAACTTCCCACTGTGTCAATCGTTAACTCATCAGCTTGAAATGAAGATTACTGCCGCTGAGGCTCAAGAAAAAATAGATCACCTTAGCCAGTTTAATGATGATGTATTAGCAGCAAAAGCAAGTAAAGAAGCCGTATTGGAAAGGTTGAAAGAAAACGATCAAACGATCCCTATTCGACTAGTTTCTGGAGGGCTAAACGATGCCTGAAATGCTTTGGAAATTACTTGAAATTACTATCATTATTGCATTGTTGATCCCAATGGCGGCGATGTTAGTGTGGGTTGAACGTAGAGTTATTGGTATTTGGCAAGACCGCCATGGTCCGAACCGAGTTGGTCCATTGGGTATTTTGCAATCACTGGCTGACTTACTAAAAATTCTTGGCAAAGAAGATTGGATCCCACCTTTTAGCGATCGCTTAGTTTTTATCTTGGCTCCAATAATTGGTGCTATTTGTGTATTAATGAGTTTTGCAGTCGTACCATTTTCTCCTGATATAGGCGTTTCCGACTTAAATATCGGCTTATTATTTTTTCTCGCCATGGCATCACTAGCCGTTTATAGCGTGGTGCTTGCAGGTTGGGCATCAAACTCTAAATATGCCTTGTTAGGTGGCATGAGGGCAGCTGCGCAAACGGTAAGTTATGAAGTTTTTATGGGCTTGTCGGTAATGGGCGTGGTTTTACTCACCGGTACCTTTAACTTACGTGAAATAGTTTTGGCGCAATCAGAAGGCTGGTTAATTCAGTCGCAATTTGTCGGCTTTTTTATCTTTTTAGTGGCCGGAATTGCCGAGAGCCACCGTTTACCGTTTGATTTACCTGAAGCTGAAACAGAGTTGACTGCAGGCTTTCATACTGAATATTCGGGCTTGAAATTCGCGTTGTTTTTTCTTGGTGAATATTTAGGTGTCACGCTTATTTCTGCGATGTCAGTGGTGTTGTTTTTTGGTGGCTGGTTAATGCCTGAGCCTTTATCTGCTTGGTTGCCGCCATTGGTTTGGTTCATCATTAAGATCATGTGTTTTGTGATGTTCTTTATTCTCTTACGAACATCTCTGCCTAGACCTCGATTTGACCAACTCTTGAAGTTTGGCTGGATGGTGATGCTACCACTAGCGTTACTGAACTTAATGGTGACTGCGCTACTACGTTTGACGGGAGTGCTGTAATGAATAAAGAAAAACTAGCAAATTCATTAATATTTAGTCAATTAAGAACCATGTGGTTAGTACTAAAACATACTTTTACTAAAGCAGATACGGTGCAATACCCCGAACAAAAACCGTATTTAGCACCGCGTTATCGCGGACGAATTGTTTTGACACGTGACCCTAGTGGCGAAGAGCGTTGTGTGGCTTGTAATTTATGTGCTGTGGCTTGCCCTGTTGATTGTATCGCCCTTCAACAAGTGGTTGATGACGATGGCCGAAAACGTGCTGACTTTTTCCGTATTAATTTTTCTCGTTGCATTTTATGTGGCTTTTGCGAGGAAGCTTGCCCTACTTACGCGATTCAGTTGACGCCAGATGTTGAACTTGCGGAATATGATCGACAAAACCTAGTTTATGAAAAAGAACATTTGCTGATTAATGGCCCTGGAAAGTATCCAGATTACAGTTTTTATCAACAATCGGGCATTGTCATTGCCGGTAAAGGCAAAGGAGAGGCTGAGCAAGAAAGGCCACCAATTGATATTAAGGGGCTAATGCCATGAGTTATCTCATTATGTCCGGGGGGAGTTATGCTTACTGATTTAGCTACTATCGACAGCTTATTTTACCTTGCGGCTGCGGTCGCGGTAATCGCTAGTTTAAAGGTTGTCACGGGCAGTAATACCGTACACGCATTATTGTATTTAGTGGTGTCGTTACTCGCTGTTGCTGTGTGTTTTTATTTAATGGGCGCGCCATTTGCTGCGGGCTTGGAAGTCATTGTTTATGCAGGTGCAATATTAGTGCTTTTTGTTTTTGCTGTTTTAATGTTTGGTTTAGGTAAAGACGAAACCATTAATGCCCCGAAAAGTAAAAGTGTAGCTAACATGTTTGGCGCAATGTTATTGGCTTTTGCCTTACTACTGGAACTAACCGTTATTATTAACAATGCCCAAATACAGCAAACATTACAGGCTAATGTGGTCAGCTCTAAAGCCGTTGGCATTATGTTATATGGTCCATACCTACTTGCTGTCGAAATTGCCTCTTTTTTATTGTTGGCTGGCTTACTTGCTGGTTATCACTATGCCAAACCAGACGTACAGGGGAGCCAGTTATGAGCACTATCCCATTATTTCACGTGCTGGTGTTATCTAGTCTACTTTTTGCCATTGGCTTTATTGGCGTTGTCGCGAGAAAAAACACTTTGTTTATCTTAATGAGCTTGGAAGTGATGCTTAACGCGGTTGGTGTTGCTTTTATAGGAGCAGGCAGTGCTTGGCAACAAGCGGACGGACAAGTGATGTTCATTCTAATTTTGACCTTAGCAGCGGCGGAAGTTGCTGTGGGCTTAGCGCTATTAATTCGAATGCAGAAAAAATATCGCTCTTTAGATATCGACTTACTTAATGAGATGAGGGGATAATCGTGCTATTAGCAAGCTTGCCTTTTTATCCACTTGTTAGCTTTTTGCTATTAATCCTTTTTGCCAAACGCTTGTCATGGCAACTCGCCAGTGCTATCAGTGTTGGCGCTATGGCATTGACCGCTTTAGTTAGCGGCTTACTGGTATTTGAATTATCCAACAGCTCAAGTCACTTTATTAACGTTGATTTATGGCATTGGTTTAGTTTAAGCAGCCAGCAAGGGATGGCTGAAGTAAATGTAAGTTTCTACCTTGATGGCCTTTCTGCTGTAATGATCAGTGTGGTGTCTGGCGTCGGTTTTTTGATTCATTTATTCGCTGCAGCCTATATGAAAGGTGATGCCAATTTTTCACGTTTTATGGCTTATATGAACTTGTTTATTGTTGCCATGTTGATATTGGTATTAGCCGACAATTTAGTTTTATTGTATCTGGGCTGGGAAGGCGTTGGTTTATGTAGTTTCTTATTGATTGGTTTTTGGTATCAAGAGCAAGCTAATGTTTTAGCGGCACGTAAAGCTTTTATTGTTACTCGTATCGGTGATACGTCGATGGCGATTGGCTTGTTTTGGCTGTTTAGTAGTTTTGGAGAACTCAATATTACTGCCGTAAGTGAACTTATACAGGGAGTAGGCAGCTCTGAAATTGGCTTTAGCTTGCAAGAGTCGACGGATATTTATTGGATTGCTTTGTTGTTATTAGGTGGCGCTGTTGGTAAATCGGCTCAGTTACCGTTGCAAACTTGGTTGCCTGATGCCATGGCAGGACCAACCCCAGTTAGCGCGCTCATTCATGCCGCGACTATGGTCACTGCTGGCGTATATTTGATCGCTCGTATGCACAGTGTATTTCTTTTTGCGCCTGAGGTGATGAGCTATGTTGCTTGGTTAGGCGCTATTACTTTATTGTTAGCGGGGTTGGCTGCATTAGCGCAAACTGATATTAAACGAGTATTGGCTTATTCAACGATGAGCCAAATTGGCTATATGATGTTGGCTCTGGGGGCGGGAGCATGGTCAGCAGGTGTATTCCATTTAATGACTCATGCTTTTTTTAAAGCGCTACTCTTTCTAACTGCAGGCGCGGTGATTTTAGCGCTGCACCATCAACAGAATATTTTTAAAATGGGCGGATTGTTAAAAAGGCTACCGTTTGAAAGTGCGCTTTTTGTTGTGGGTTTGATTTGTTTGATGGCGCTACCGGGAACGTCAGGTTTCTTCTCTAAAGAGGCGATAATTGCAGAGTTATGGTTGTCAACTACTGCAGGTCCTGTGTTGTGGTGGTGTGCCATTGTCGGCGCATTGCTGACCAGTATTTATAGCTGCCGATTATTCTTTTTGGCTTTCCTTGGCAATGAGCGCTTTACTGAGGAATTACATATTGAAAAAGCTAGCTTGATGCGAAGTGCACTACTTATATTGGCACTGTTGTCATTATTCGGAGGCTTGATCTCACTTGATTTTAGTGAGGTGTTTTTTAAGATAAAAGCAGAGGAATTAATATCTGTTAATGAGCCATCATGGTTACACACTATTGCTATTGCTACCCCTTTTGTCGGTATTTTATTTTCTTGGTTTTATTTCAAAACCTACCGTGTTGAATCAAATTTAGAGGACGGTACAAAAACTAATTTGACGGAAAGTAAGCATCGTTTGGCTATATTTTGTCGTAATGGCTTAGGTTTTGATAGCTTGTATGATGCACTACTTATTAAACCTTATCAATTGCTTGCCAAGCTTAACCGAAGGGATTTTATTGACCAAACAGTGATGTCGACGGCTTGGTATGTTGGCTTGTGGCATGACGTTATGACGATGATTCAAAATGGTAGCCTTCGCTGGTATTTAGCGGCATTTGGCTTAGCTATTATTACGCTGGTAGGAGTGAGTATTTTATGACACTTACTTTTATTATGTTAGCTCTGCTTTTTGCAGGGGTACTTGCTTGGTTTTCGGAAAATCGGTGGCAGGGCAGTGCAAAATGGTTGGCACTTATTGTATTGGCTTTGCTAGCGACAGTATTTACTATTTTTGTTATTAGTTATGATCATCCTTTTGAGAATTTACAAGTATTAACGCGGGTAAGCTGGATTCAAACTTTTAATATTGAATACAGTATTGCACTTGATCAACTCAGTATTGTTTTGATTGCACTGACTTGGCTATTAGCGATTATTTGCGTGTTAGTGTCATGGCAAGAAATTAAACAAAAAGCTGGCTTTTACTACTTTAATTTGTTGGCAACTATTGCCGGTATTATTGGCGTTTTTGTTGCTGTAGATATGTTTCTTTTCTTTTTCTTTTGGGAAGTGATGTTACTGCCAATGACGGCTATTATCGCTATTTGGGGTCATGAAAAGCGTCACTTCGCTGCCTTGAAGTTCTTTATTTTCACGCAAGTAAGTAGCTTACTTATGCTCGTTGCCATTATTGCTACGGGTTATTTTCATTTACTGGCAACAGGTGAATTGAGTTTTCACTACCTCGATTGGCTGGCGCTAGATATGCCACTGTCATTGACGCAATATTTGATGTTAGGTTTTTTTATTGCCTTTGCGGTTAAGTTGCCGTCAGTGCCCGTGCATAGCTGGTTACCAGATGCTCATACTCAAGCACCTACCGCAGGCAGTGTATTACTGGCGGGAGTGTTACTAAAAACTGGTGCCTATGGATTAATTCGCTTTGTTATTTTTTTATTCCCGCAAGCCAGCATGCAGTTTGCACCTATTGCTGCCACGTTGGCTGTTATCAGCATTGTTTATGGCGCGAAGATGGCCTTTGCCCAGCAAGACTTTAAACGCTTAGTCGCTTACAGCAGTATTAGTCATATGGGCTTTGTGATGCTGGCGTTGTTTGCTTTCAACAGTATTGCCTTTCAAGGTGCGATTATTACTATGATTGCTCATGGTTTAAGTAGTGCAGCATTATTCTCAATGGCTGGGATGATTTATCTACGTATTCATAGTCGCAATTTAACTGATATGGGGGGCTTTTGGCAAAGTGCTCCTCGCATGGGCGGCTTCGCCTTAGCGTTTGCTGGCGCTGCCTTTGGCTTACCGGGTTTAGCCAACTTTATTGGCGAGTTCTTTAGCTTAGTGGGGGTATTTCAAGTGATGCCTACATTTGCCATTATTGCGGCATTAGGGCTAATTGGCTCAGCAATTTACGGTATGGTGTTATTCCAGTCTAGCTTTCAGGGAACGGCTAAGCAGGAAATTTTAGATTTAAGCCATAGAGAGCTACTTATTTGCAGTTCGCTATTTTTGATGCTGTTGGTGATTGGTTTATATCCAAACTTATTACTTAACTTTTCATTTGGAGTATAAGTGACGATGTTAACGACCGCACATTCACAAGCTTCATTAAATATCGAAATACTTTCGGTAATTCTACCACAGCTCATTATCGCTTTTGGCATTGCTTTGGCATTGTTATTAGTCGCCTGGAAGCGTTCGCAGCGCACAATAGCGCTGTTTACTGGTGCGGTGATGCTGATTGCTCTTGTTGCAAATTTTAGCTTATTAACGATTCAACCGACGGCAGTGACGCAATTGTTAAAAGTTGATAGTTATAATGCATTTGCTTTTAGTTTGGTGCTGATCTCGGCTTTAGTTTCTTTACATATGAGTCACCAATTTCTAAAAGCTCATATTGAAGTACATGATGAATACTATTTATTGTTAATGTTACTCGTGCTTGGGGCGGGTATTTTGGTGACAAGCAACCATTTCGCTAGCCTATTTTTAGGTTTTGAATTGCTGAGTATTAGCTTAGTTGGCTTGGTCGGCTATCATCGTGAGAGCAACTTTAGTGTTGAAAGTGGTTTTAAATACTTAGTATTAAGCGCAACGGCTTCAAGCTTTATGCTGCTAGGTATTGCTTTTATTTATAGTGTTACCGGCAATATGAGCTTTGATGCTAACGTGCCAAATGAAATATATCACCAACAGAATTTACGACTGTTTTTTGAAATGGGTATATTGTTGTTTATTTCCGGCATTGCTTTTAAGCTTTCAATTGCACCATTTCATTTTTGGACCCCCGATGTTTATCAAGGCGCACCGACACCAATAACCCTGTTGATGGCGACAATTTCAAAAGTGGCAATGTTCGTTGTGTTGGTTAAGTGCGTTGTTGCGCAAAACTACTTGTTGCATGGCAACGTGCAATTGCTGCTGATGATATTAGCTATCGCATCGATGTTGATAGGGAATATTTTGGCATTAAAACAACAAAATTTGAAAAGGCTTATTGGTTACTCTTCCATTGCTCATATGGGCTACCTACTCATTGTTGTTATTGTGCTATCAGGTGAAAGCCTAAGCTTTACTTGGCAGAGTATTTTGTTTTATTTAAGCGCCTACGTTGTTGCCAATATATCAATTTTTATGGTGATGGCGGCAATACAGTCGCAGTGTTCGAGTAAAGTTGGTCAATTGCAACACTATAAAGAAGAGTTATTATTAAGTGATTTATGCGGACTATTTTGGCGCACCCCAAGTCATGCATTATTAGTTATTCTTGCGGTGTTAAGTTTAGCGGGTATTCCACTGACTATGGGCTTTATCGGTAAATTCTATATTTTGAGTCAAGCAACCATTGCCCATGCATGGTGGTTAATCGTTACGTTAGTTATCGGCAGTGGAATTGGCTTAGCTTATTACTTACCTATTATTTTCACGTTATTTGAAAAGGAAGATAGCACGGTATTGAAAGCCAATAAGAGACCTATTATTGAGCATTTTTTAGTGTACAGCTTTATTATTATTGGTTTGGTGCTGGGGATTTTCCCTGATGTTGTTAGCCAATTCATTGCTTCTAATCCTATGTAAAGGTAATGAAATAGATAAATTTTTTTATTCTTATTAAATTACTAATTAGTTGTGCTTTTAACCAAAACTTGTAACTTTAGGCTTTGTCTAAAATTGTATTTTTAATAGGTTATTGATATTTAATGATTTATTTTGTTGGCGTGATTTTTGTTTAATGTAAGAAATATAATTAAAATAATTGTGTTTTTACAAGGAAATAAACCTATGAAATTAGCTTCGTCATTACTTTTTATCACAACTGCAACGTTATTAAGTGGCTGTATTGTTGTTGCCAACCCTTCACATGCTAACCACCATAGCCAACAAGAGCTGACCATTGATGCCGCAGCATTAACTGCTTTTGATGTTGAAGCAGGTGCTGGCTCATTAGTTATTTCAGGTTCAGACAATGCTACTGATATTACTGTAGTTGCTGATATTTACACCGATAAGCGTAACCGTGACAACTATCAACTTGAGTTAACCGATTCTGGAAAAACTGCATTTTTAGTGTCAAAAATAAAAAGTAGCAGCGGCTTTTGGCAAGGAGACTCACCACATATTGATCTTAAAGTGACTGTACCAAGCCATATGATGTTAATGCTTGAAGACGGTTCAGGTGCGGCTAGTATTAGTAATATACATGGCGCTGTTGATATTAAAGATGGCTCAGGTGAGTTGACGATTAAAGGCATTAAAAGTGATGTAACCGTCAATGATGGCTCTGGTGCCCTATATGTTAGCGAAGTTATCGGTAACGTAACTATTGTTGATGGCTCTGGCGGAATTGAACTAAGCGAAATTGACGGTAATGTCGATATTGATGATGGTTCAGGTAGCATTTATGCAAAAGAGATCTCAGGCAGTGCTATGTTTGAAGATGGCTCTGGCGATTTAACGGTTAGAAAAGTTGATGGCGTGATCACCATTGATGATGGCTCAGGTGATATTGATGTTGAACAAGCTGGTGGCTTAAAAATCTTGGACAGTGGCTCTGGTGGCCTACGAGTGAAAAAAGTTAAAGGTGGCTTTGAAATCGACAGCTAAGCTAAATTTATTTGCTATCAACTATGCTATTTTTTGACTTTTTTGCGGAAGAATAATGTGTTGATTGATTTTTGTTCTATTTGGTTTTGACATTCAAAACAGCCATATTCGATAGAATATGGCTGTTTTTGTTGCTAAATTGAAGCGAAATGGTTTTATTGCTTGTATAAAGAAGCTACATCTGTATAATGCGCGCCTCTGAGAACGTGATGTGAATTTATTCACTAGAAACGTTAATCACAGAATTTTTAATGAGTGGGGTATATCCGCCCAATAGACTTGCCCAGTTAACTTTTCAACGTTAACGTAATGAATGTGCCTTAAGTCTTCCTGGTGGTTTCCTCGTATATGTACGTAGGAATTTTGGCATCTTGCCGGTTTCTACCATGAGAAGACAAAAATTATATGACTGATCTTAACAATGCCTCTGTAGGCTTTGACACCCTTGGTTTGCCTGAAAACTTAGTATCTGCTGTAAAAGCACTAGGTTTTGAATCATCTACTGCAATTCAAGCGCAAACAATTCCTCCTTTATTAGCAGGTAAAGATGTACTTGGTGAAGCACAAACCGGTACTGGTAAAACTGCAGCATTTGGTTTGCCTGCACTAGCAAAAATTGATGTTACTTTACGTAAGCCACAATTGATGGTGTTAGCACCAACACGTGAATTAGCGATTCAAGTTGCCGAAGCAATTGAAACCTTTGCTAAAGACATGAAAGGACTTCGTGTAGCTACTTTATACGGCGGTCAATCTTACCAACCACAATTTCAACAGCTAGAACGTGGTGCACAGGTTGTTGTTGGCACACCTGGTCGTTTAATGGATCACTTACGTCGTAAGAGCCTTAAATTAGCTAACTTATCATTTTGTGTGCTTGATGAAGCTGATGAAATGTTAAACATGGGCTTTTTAGAAGACATTGAGTGGATCCTTGAGCATTTACCAAAAGAAACTCAAATGGCTTTGTTCTCTGCAACAATGCCAGCGCAAATTCGCAAAGTAGCGAATCGCTTTTTGAAATCACCTGAGCATATTAAAATTGCTGCAGTGAAAAAAGCTAAAGCCAATATCACTCAATATGCATGGAAAGTTAGCGGCATTAATAAAATGACTGCACTAGAGCGTATTGCTGAAACAGTTGATTACGATGCGATGATAATTTTCGTACGAACTCGTAATGATACTATTGAAGTAGCTGAAAAATTAGAACGTGCAGGCTATGCTGCTGTTGCTTTAAACGGTGACATGAACCAAGCACAGCGTGAACGTACCGTTGATCAACTTAAGTCAGGCACGTCATCTATTCTTGTGGCAACTGATGTTGTTGCCCGTGGTCTTGATATTCCACGTATTTCACTAGTTATTAACTATGATTTACCAGGTGATAACGAAGCTTATGTTCACCGTATTGGCCGTACTGGTCGTGCTGGTAGAAGTGGTACAGCGATATCATTTGTTCGTCCACGTGAAATGTACTCTTTACGTCATTATGAACGTTTAACTTCTGGTACGGTTGCAATGTATGACCTACCAAACATTGAAGAAATTGGTAAAGCGCGTATAGAACGTACTCGTACTGAGTTATCTACAGTTATTGCTGATAAAGAATTAACAGCAATGCGTGAAATTATTGAAGCAATGGCTGCAGAATCAGAGCTTTCAATGACTGACTTAGCTGCCGCTTTGCTTTATCAAAAGCAACTGAAGCAACCATTACAACCGAAAGAAGACCCGAAACCTCGTCGTGATTCTCGCGAAAGAAATGACCGCGACGGAAGAGGTCGTAATGATAGTCGTGGTGGTCGTAATGACCGTGACGGTAGAGGTCGTAACGATTCTCGTGGTGGTCGTAATGAAAACCGTGCTGAACGTGCTCCGCGTAAAGCAAAAGTTGGCCGTTCAGATGTTGATTGGCAGACTTACCGCCTTGAAGTAGGTAAAGAACATGGTGCTCGCCCTGGTGATATCGTAGGCGCAATCGCTAATGAAATTTCATTAGACAGCAGCTACATTGGTGCAATTAACTTGCACGAGAAGCATAGTTTTGTACAGTTACCTAAAGGTATGCCTGAGAAGTCTTTTACACAATTAAAGCGTGTTCAAGTTCGTCGTCAAGCGTTAGCGATTACAGTATCTGATACGCAACCTGCGGCTGAACGTCCAAGCCGTCCACGTAAAGAACAACGTACTAACTAGTTTTTTACGTCAATAGATTCTGAAACGCCAACTCTGAATAAGAGTTGGCGTTTTTTTTCATCTAGAGAATTTACTTACCTGCCGGTGAGTACCTAAATTAAGAAAAGCTCTCTGTTTTATATTATTTAGATAATCGATAGTTTGAAGGTTATCTGAACGATTTGTTAACGCTGAAATTAACTGTAAATAAATTGTTACGTCTGTGGGCTGCACTAGCTATAGGCTTGATCCGAGTCGCTTAAAATTCATCTGATTTATACGTAAAAATAGTTTTACGCAGTAAAAAATGTCGGATTCTTTATTCACTTCCTCTACACCTAATTCACGGTAATAATCGCTTTATTGCTAGAGTGAGAGAATTTAACTATGACAGAAGTAACAAACCCGCTTAATTTACGTGGTATCGAATTTATTGAATATGCATCACCAGATTCAGATTTTATGGAAAATGCATTTTATGGTTTCGGCTTTTCAAAAACAAAAAAGTTCAAAGGTCGTGATATTGATTACTTCAATCAAAACGATATCCATTTCTTCTTAAACAATGAACAAGCAGGTTTTTCTCGTGAATTTGCAAAAAATCACGGTCCGGCTATTTGTTCAATGGGCTGGCGTGTGGAAGATGCGGAATTTGCTTTTGAGCAAGCCGTAGCTCGTGGCGCGAAGTCAGCGCAAGATGCAGACAATAAATTGCCGTACCCAGCTATATTTGGTATTGGTGACAGCTTAATTTACTTTATTGAAAAGTTCGGGGCTAAAGGTTCTATTTATCAAGATGACTGTGAAGATCTTGCTGAGCCAGTAATAGTTAAAGACAAAGGCTTTTTAGCCGTTGATCATCTTACTAACAATGTCTACCAAGGCACAATGGAGCATTGGGCTAACTTCTATAAAGATATATTTGGCTTTACTGATGTACGCTACTTCGACATTAAGGGTGAGAAAACAGCCTTGATTTCATATGCGTTACAGTCTCCATGTGGCAAATTCTGTATCCCAATCAATGAAGGTAAAGGTAGTAAGAACAACCAAATTGATGAGTATTTAGAGGAATATAATGGCCCTGGTGTTCAGCATTTAGCTTTTATTAGCGATGATTTACTAGGTTCTTTAGATCAGCTTGATAAAAACATTATCGATACACTGAATATTGTACCTGAATACTATGATGATGTATTTGACCGTATCCCATGGGTTAAAGAAGATCCACAACGTATACGTGACCATCAAGTACTAGTAGATAGCCAAAAAGAAAATTCTTACTTATTACAAATTTTCACTAAGAATATCTTTGGCCCTATCTTTATCGAAATGATTCAACGTGTTGATGACCAAGGTTTTGGTGAAGGTAACTTTACTGCATTATTCAAATCAATTGAATTAAACCAAATGGAACGTGGTGTACTTTAACCGTACCTTCACTTTGTAGAAACCAATTGATTATCTAAGCCAGCTTCTGCTGGCTTTTTTGTGTTCAGGTCGTTCCTAGCCATCCATGGCTTCACGACATTAGTGCATCTCGGTAATTGCTCCTGCATTACTCTAGTAGCCGACTTCCATGTCGGAACATGCACGTCGATGAACGGCCAGTTTTTATGTTCCCGACAAAAACTAAGTACCTGCATCCATGCAGGCAATATCGCGATCACATGACCGGCTCCTAGCCATCCATGGCTTCACGGCATTAATACCTCCATGTATGTCGATGTGAAAGAGCGAATATTTCAACGGCTTATCCCTGTGATTGCCACCTTGTGATATTTTTCAAGATCTTAGGCACTTCTCAACGTCATTGTGAAAGAGTGCTTGAGAGGTCTTCATTGGCAATGAGCAGCTATTAGAGAGTCGCTTAACTGCACTAAGTTCCTTATAAGTAACTATTGGTGGTGATCACTTTTGAATTGTTAACAGTCACTTTGTGCGCTTAGCCGACATTTAGCAGTAAATGTTTTGCCATATATTTTGTAATGTATCACTTCATAAAATTTATATTAGTACTCGCATGATGCTGTAACTTTTTCTATTGAGTCACGAAATGAGGAAAGTTTCCCTATTTCGTCCGAACAAACAAAAAGAGAAACTCCTGAAACAAAGCGCTAGCAATCGTTACAAAGGTTTGTTACTAATAGTGAAAATAAATAAAGAGGAAACTTTCTTGCAGAAAATGGGGAAAGTATCGTCATATTAAATTGTTAGTAGCTTTACAAGGAACGGAGTATGACTCTAGAAAGTAAATCGAAAAAAGATGAACAGTTATGCGGCTTAGTAATGCCTATTTCTGCAATTGATGGTTGCAATGAACAACATTGGTTAGACGTGAAGGATATTCTCTCTGAGTCCGTGGAAGCCGCTGGATTCAAAGCAAACCTTGTAAGTTATGCTGATGATGTTGGAATAATTCAAAAAAGAATAATTCAGAATCTTTATGAAAATCCTATTGTAGTGTGCGATGTAAGTGGTAAAAATCCAAATGTAATGTTTGAACTTGGAATGCGGTTGGCTTTTGATAAACCGACAATTATTGTAAAGGATGATAAAACAACATACTCTTTTGATACATCTCCAATTGAACACCTTGAGTACCCAAGGGATCTTCGTTTTACAAAAATTGTCGAGTTTAAAAAGGCTCTAAAAGAGAAACTTCAAGCAACATTGAAAAAATCACAAGAAGACCCTAACTATACTGCTTTTCTTAAACATTTCGGGACATTCACGGTAGCTAAACTCGATACTAAAGAGGTCTCAAAAGAAGACTTTATTATAGAAGAGCTGAAGGATTTGAAGAAAAGTGTTCAGCGTCAACAAATGCTCTATAACGACAGAATGCATTTAATAGAGCCTTCTATGTATGGTAAATATCCTGCGGATAAAACGCATTCTGAAATGCGTAGAGCTATTAAACAGGTTATATATCATGAATTACCAGATATATCACCTTCCAAAAGGTTAACACCAGAATACCGGCAAATGATTATGCATAGAGTAATGGATAACTCTAAAGTAGCACGATTTTTTGGTGGTCCCGAAGAGTTTGAAGATGTTTTCGAACGTGTATATCAAGATCTGGTTGCATAGGCTCTTACAAGCCAATTCAAAGGACAAAAAATAGCTGGTTTTGCTCCTTTGTCGCTAATTATAACCAGCTATTTTATTGCCTCTGATTGGGGCGTTGTTTACAAGGAGAGTATTGTGCATTCTGTTATAACATCCATTAATAATGCGATTACATTAGCGCAAAGATTACGTGAAATAAGTAAAAATATTGAAGATGCTGAATTTAAAAGTCTCTTAGCCGATTTAAGTTTAGAAATGGCAGATACAAAATTAGCACTAGCTCAAGTTACTGACGAGAATGCTGAATTGAGGTCAAAACTTACTAAACTTAAGCATTCTCGTGGGGAATCTCAATCAGAGTTAATCTTTAAGGATTTTGCTTATTACTCTGAATCCGATGACGGCCCTTTTTGTTCAGGGTGCTACGATACACAAAAGCAAAAAATTAGGTTAAGTCCCGTAACAGGACATTTTACTACTTTTGGTCGCTTTAAGTGTCCGTCTTGTGGGCAGCGATGTGGTTAACTGTAAACATAACAAGCAATTAAACAGGAACAAAAAACAGTTTACTGTTTCGTTCCTCAACATTTTAGCAAACAATTTTTAGCCCATTAATTGGGCGTTGTCTAGGTGAAAAGGAGTTTCAGTGGAAAATCAGATAGCATTTAATTTACATGATGGCGCATATTATCTTTCAATATTATTTGGAATACTCGGACTTATCGTTATTATTGGCGTAATTTGGTTTGGAAATAAAATTTATAAAGCCCCTATTTGGGATTCCCTCAGAATCTTAAATATTGTAGAAAGTTTCCTTGGTAAATCATCGAACATTAGCACCAATGAATTAAAATCATTAGTAGATTCATGTGCTGATTATCGTGACAAAAGAAATGAATTTCTGTCCATTTATGGACAAACTATTATAGCTATATTTATAGTTATCACTTTAGCTATATTAATGATAACTAAAACTATCAGTGCTGAAGCTGGTCTTCCCATCCTTTCTGCTGTTTCGGGGTTTGCAATAGCTAAAGGTGCTAATTCAAGTAAAGGGGCATCAAACAATACTTCCCCAGATGACAAACCTAAGGGGTAATTTCACCTAACAAGAACATCACACGGAAAAATTATAGTTGGCTATAATTTTCCGCTTATGTAAGCATTACCGATACAAAATCTAATCCGAAGCATTGATTAGCGGTTATTAGCTAAGGTCCGCTGTGTGGCATTAGTTAGCATTTCAATATGACTTGTAATGGGTAACTATGAGCTTGTTGCCGCCTGTTGATATAGCACAATCCTATTGTTAACAATTGTCAGTTCCGTCTGAGCTAGTGCATTTCCAATATCGACCATTGATGACTCCTACCATTACCTCTCTCTGTAAAACTGTCGTTCAAAGTAAGATTTAGATAAATTCTCATATTACAGATATAAAAAAAGCGCCTTAAGGCGCTTTTAAATAGTGATGCGTAAGCAGTTAATTACTTGCTAAGCGCTTCACCTAAATGAGGGCGAATATCTTTCAATATTTCTTTTGCTAAGCGTGGGCTACTTGCCACAATGTTACCTGAATTGCTGTGGTTATGACCGCCAACAAAATCTGTAACTAAACCACCAGCTTCGATAACCATTAGTTCGCCTGCAGCAGTATCCCAAGGCTTTAAACCTATTTCAAAGTAACCGTCAACACGGCCAGCTGCTACGTATGCTAAATCAAGTGCCGCAGAGCCAGCACGACGCATATCTGAAGTTTTGCCGAATAAAGTTTTAAACATATCTAAGTAAGCATTAGTATGTTGCTTATGTTTAAAAGGGAATCCTGTTGCTAAAATTGCACCTTTAAGCTCTTTAGACGCTTTAACGCGAATACGGAAACCGTTAAGTTGTGCGCCTTTACCACGGCTCGCTGTGAATAACTCACCACGAATTGGATCATAAATAACAGATTGGTCTAATTTACCTTTAACTTTTAAGGCAATTGAAACGGCAAAATGAGGAATACCTTTAATAAAGTTACTCGTACCGTCAAGTGGATCAATAATCCATTGATAGTCACTGTCTTTACCTTCGATTAGACCACATTCTTCACCAATGATGGTGTGATTTGGGTAAGATTTTTGTATCGTTTCCACGATAGCTTGTTCAGCACTTATATCAACATTAGTAACGAAGTCGTTAGTACCCTTAGATTCAATCTCAATCTTATCTACTTGTTCAAAAGCGCGCAGAATTACTTTGCCCGCAGCACGCGCAGAGCGCACGGCAATATTTAGCATCGGATGCATTATCGACTACCCTATATGTTGTAAAATGTCATAAACAGCTATGTAAAAGAACGAAGTTAACTTCAGTATAATAAGCCTGAAATTAAGCGCGCAGAGTATAGCAAAATAAATAAGCTATTGCGATACCGTTATTAACATAAGTTAAATTCTTTTCTCAATGGTGAATAAGTTATAGCGCAATGGACAAAACTTTCCTTATTTTCTTACTACTTATAAGTAAATGGACTAATCCATATTGATAAGCACTAGAAAACAAATATAAAAGGCGTGATTTTTTCGCAGTACAAGGATAATGTTCTGTGTTAACATTATCGACAATTTTAGCCATCTAGATAGGCAGCAATAGTATGTGAATTGTTGTCTTCAATATAAGTAAGTGTAGATAATGTCAGATTCTTTGTTAAGTAAAGTACGTATCGTTCTCGTTAATACCTCAGATTGTCGTAATATCGGCTCTGCCGCTAGAGCGATGAAAACAATGGGCTTAAGTGAACTTATTCTTGTTGATCCTATTGAAATGCCAAATGGTCAAGCACAAGCATTAGCAGCTGGTGCAACCGATGTATTAAAAAATGCCAAAGTTGTTAGCACGCTTGAAGAAGCAATTAGCGATTGTGGTTTAGTGGTTGGCACGAGCGCACGTTCACGCACTTTACCTTGGCCTATGCTTGAACCTCGTGGCTGTGGCGAGAAAATGATTGCAGAAGCACAAGAGTATCCGGTTGCTTTGGTATTTGGCCGCGAAAGTAGTGGTTTAACTAATGATGAATTACAGCTTTGTCATTTTCACGTACAAATTCCAGCTAACCCAGAATATAGCTCGTTGAACTTGGCGATGGCAGTACAAACGCTAAGCTATGAAATTCGCACTAGCTTTTTACTGCACGAACAAAAAGCGTTTACTTTAAGCGATGATGAAGAATACCCAGTAGTTGATGAAACAGAACGTTTTTATCAACACTTTGAAAATGCATTAAAAGCGACAGGCTTCATTGTACCGAGTCACCCTGGATTAGTATTAACAAAGTTACGCCGATTATTTAACCGTGCGCGACCTGATGTAAAAGAATTGAAAATGATGCGTGGTATTTTAGCGTCTGTAGAGCGCGCTGCTAAAGCATCGAAAACTGATAACAAAACTGACTGATTTTAGTCGCCGGTAACCTATTAATAAGTAAATAGCGGCTAGAATAGCAAGAATTAAGGAAAGTGGTATGTTTAGCCGCATGAAAGAAGATATAGCCAGCGTTTTTGACCGAGACCCTGCCGCACGTAATGTTTTTGAGGTTTTAACTAATTATCCTGGTTTACATGCCATTTGGTTTCATCGTTTAAGTCATAAGCTTTGGAAAAATAATTGGAAATGGTTGGCACGTAGCTTATCGACCTTTTCTCGCTGGTTGACCGGTATTGAAATTCATCCTGGTGCTACAGTTGGCCGTCGTTTCTTTATTGATCACGGTATGGGCGTTGTTATTGGCGGTACTGCTGAAATTGGTGATGACGTTACGCTTTATCAGGGCGTAACCTTAGGTGGTACAAGCTGGAATGCTGGTAAACGTCATCCAACCTTAAAAGATAATGTTGTTATTGGCGCAGGAGCTAAAATATTAGGGCCTATTACGATTGGCAGCCACGGCAAGGTGGGTTCAAACTCAGTAGTGGTAAAAGATGTTCCTGACAATGCAACTGCTGTTGGCATTCCAGGGCGCATTGTTAACGCAAATAAAGATAACAATGCCGCTGAAAAACGTGAAAAAGCTGCTAAGAAATTTGGCTTTGATGCCTATGCTGTTGCTGAAGACAATCCAGATCCAGTCGCTAAGGCGATAGGGCGCTTATTAGATCATATGCATTTAATGGACAATAAGGTTTCAGACCTATGCCGTGAAGTTAATCAACTTGGTGGTGAAGTGTGTCAAGAAGCCTTGCCTGAATTACGCGTTGGTGAGTTCGTTGAAGATGAGCAAGCTGCCGCAAAACGCCGAGAAACCGCAGCAGAGTCATTCGACCCAACAATTTAGCGAATACATTCTATTTATAGGCAGTATTAATGCTATTACTGCCCTTTTCATTGACTATTTTTTTATCCCTAGTAGAATACCTGAGTAAATCAGTCGGGTATTTAGTTGACTAATTTACAAGGTTATGTAAAATGCGCAGCGAATTGATAGGGGTAATAAATGAAACTGACGTCTAAAGGACGCTATGCTGTAACTGCAATGCTAGATGTAGCCATTCATGCTGCAACTGGTCCAGTGCCGTTGGCCGATATTTCTGAGCGCCAAGGTATCTCGTTATCGTATTTAGAGCAATTATTTTCACGCCTGAGAAAAAATGGCTTAGTGAATAGTGTTCGAGGCCCAGGTGGCGGTTACCGTTTAGGCAAATGCTCTGCAGAAATTGCCGTATCAGACGTAATCAATGCTGTTGATGAAAGCATCAACGCCACTAAGTGCGGTGGTAAAGGCAACTGTCAAGATGGCCAACAATGTTTAACTCATTACCTATGGTCAGATTTAAGCGATAGAATCGAAGAATTTTTAAAAAGCATTTCACTTGCCGAGCTCGTCGAGCAACGAAATGTAAAATTAGTTTCTCAACGTCAAGACCAAGCCAGCGCAAAAGCGAAAAAAGCTCCGTCATTAGAGACACTAATTACCACCCGTAACATTATGAACGATTGGCATTAATTGCCTGTTTAATTGGAGATTATTAATCAATGAAGCTTCCTATTTATTTTGATTATTCAGCAACAACACCTGTAGATAAGCGTGTTGCTGAAAAAATGATGCAGTACATGACTACTGATGGTTTTTATGGCAACCCAGCATCACGTTCACACAAGTTTGGTTGGCAAGCTGAAGAAGCGGTTGATATCGCTCGTAATCAAGTTGCTGATTTGATTAATGCTGACCCACGTGAAATTGTAATTACTTCTGGTGCGACAGAATCAAATAATTTAGCCATTAAGGGCGCTGCGAATTTTTACAGTAAAAAAGGTAAGCACATTATTACCTGCAAAACTGAGCACAAAGCAGTTTTAGATACGTGTCGTGAATTAGAACGCCAAGGCTTTGAAGTAACATACTTAGACCCTGAAACTAATGGCTTAATTGACTTGAATAAGCTTAATGATGCTATTCGTGAAGACACTGTTTTAGTTAGCATTATGCATGTTAATAATGAAATTGGTGTTATCCAAGATATTGCTGAAATTGGCGAAATGTGTCGTGCCCGTAAAATCATCTTCCATGTTGATGCGGCGCAAAGTGCAGGTAAGATCAAAATTGACTTACAACACTTGAAAGTTGACTTAATGTCATTTTCAGCTCACAAAATTTACGGTCCAAAAGGTATTGGCGCACTATATGTTCGTCGTAAGCCTCGTATTCGCCTTGAAGCTCAAATGCACGGTGGCGGCCATGAACGTGGTATGCGCAGTGGCACATTAGCGACTCACCAAATTGTTGGTATGGGTGAAGCCTTTAGAATTGCCAAAGAAGAACTAGCGCAAGACGAAGCACACGTAACAAAAATGCGTGACCGTTTATGGGCCGGTTTAAACGATATGGAACAAGTGTTCATCAATGGTGATGCTGATAAACGTTACCCTGGTAACTTAAATGTTAGCTTCAACTTTGTTGAAGGTGAATCACTTATCATGGCACTTAAAGACTTAGCCGTGTCTTCTGGCTCTGCATGTACATCAGCAAGCTTAGAACCTTCATATGTATTACGTGCACTTGGCTTAAACGATGAAATGGCACATAGCTCAATTCGTTTTAGCTTTGGTCGTTTCACTACAAAAGAAGAAATTGACTTCGCCATTGACCTAATTAAAAAGTCAATTGGCCATTTACGTGACATGTCACCGCTTTGGGAAATGTTCAAAGACGGTATTGATTTAGACTCAATTGAATGGGCTGCTCACTAGCAGTTCAAGGAGAATAATTATGGCTTATAGCGAAAAAGTAATTGATCATTATGAAAATCCACGCAACGTTGGTTCATTAGATAAAAATGACCCACAAGTAGCGACTGGTATGGTTGGCGCACCTGCATGTGGTGACGTAATGAAGCTACAACTTAAAATATCTGATGACGGTATCATCGAAGATGCGAAATTTAAAACTTACGGCTGTGGCTCTGCCATTGCTTCAAGTTCATTGGTAACAGAATGGGTTAAAGGCAAGTCTATTGACGAAGCTGCAGAAATCAAAAACACTGCAATTGCTGAAGAACTTGCCTTACCACCAGTGAAAATTCACTGTTCAATTTTGGCCGAAGATGCCATTAAAGCAGCGATTGAAGATTATCGTACTAAGAACAACGATTAGTCTGGAGACATACTATGAGCGTAACGATGACACCTGCTGCAGCAGACAGGGTTAAATCGTTTATCGAAAACCGAGGCAAGGGCCTTGGTTTACGATTAGGCATTAAAACAACAGGTTGTTCGGGCTTAGCCTACGTACTTGAATTTGTTGATGACATGAACGAAGACGATGAAATGTTCGCCATTGAAGGTGTTAATATCATCATTGATGGCAAGAGCTTAGTTTACCTTGATGGTATCGAGCTGGATTTTGTCAAAGAAGGCTTAAACGAAGGTTTTAAGTTCACCAATCCAAACGCCAAAGGCGAGTGCGGTTGTGGTGAAAGCTTTAATGTTTAGTGAGTTCATTTATTCACTGGAGTTGATGTGAATTATTTTCAATTGTTTGGTTTAGTGAATCAATTTGATATTGATCTTGCAAACTTATCAACAATTTATCAAACGCTACAAAAACAAGCGCATCCAGATCGTTTTGCTCATGCTTCAAGTCAAGAACAGTTGATTGCAGTGCAAAAATCGACAGAAATTAATGATGCCTACCAAACGCTAAAAAGCCCATTATTACGCGCGCAATACATGTTAGAATTGCGCGGCGTTGATATGCCAAGTGAACAAGCGTCATTTGGCGATGTCAGCTTTTTAATGCGTCAAATGGAACTGCGTGAATTGTTAGCAGAAATTAAATTTGCTAATGATACCGATGCAGCAATATTTGAAGCGTCGGTAGTTTTTGAAACTGAATTTGAGCAGTTGTTTAATCAATTACAAGTTCAACTAACAGATAACACTACAGAGTCTAATGCTCAAGCGTGTGACAATGTTAGAAAACTTAAGTTCTATCAAAAACTGCAAGTTGAACTAGACAAACTTGAAGACGCATTGCTAGACGATTAATTCTTGTCGAAAGTAAACGAGGCAAGCAGCTTCGAACTATTTAAAAGCTATTAATGGCCTTAACTCAGACTCAAGTAGCAGTGGAATTAGGTTGTTAATAGTAAATCAGTAACACTATTATCTAATGAGCTTTCATCATGGCACTATTACAAATTGCTGAACCTGGACAAAGTACGGTTCCTCACGATCACAGATTAGCAGCTGGCATTGACCTTGGTACAACCAACTCACTTATTGCTAGTGTTAAAAGCGGTTTAGCCGAAACAATTATTGATGAGAATGGCAAAGACATTCTTCCTTCTGTCGTTAGTTACCAGAGTAATGAAATTTTAGTTGGTGATGATGCGAAAGCCTTAGCAGTTAGTGACCCTGAAAATACTATTGTATCTGCCAAGCGCTTAATTGGTCGTTCAAAAGCTGATATCAAGACAAAATATGCCTCTTTGCCATATAACTTCTGTGGCGATGAAAATCATCCTGCAATTGTAACTCGTACTGGTGAAGTAAATCCGGTGCAAGTTTCTGCCCAAATCCTTAAATCATTAGTTCAACGTGCTGAACTTTCCTTAGGTGGCGAGTTAACAGGTGTGGTTATTACTGTGCCTGCATATTTCGATGATGCTCAGCGTCACAGTACGAAAGATGCCGCTAAGTTAGCAGGCGTTAATGTTTTACGTTTATTAAATGAACCGACAGCGGCAGCCGTTGCTTATGGTTTAGACTCCGGCCAAGAAGGTGTTGTTGCTGTTTATGACTTAGGTGGCGGTACGTTTGATATTTCAATATTGCGCTTAAATAAAGGCGTGTTTGAAGTGTTAGCAACCGGTGGTGACTCTGCTCTAGGTGGCGATGACTTTGATGAAGCCATTGTTGAACATTTAATAACTAAAGCCGGCTTATCACGCCCATTGTCAGCTTCTATGGAGCGACAATTAACGCAACAAGCTTGTTATGCAAAAGAACAACTTTCAAATAATGATAGCGTTGAAGTTTCACTAACACTTGAAACTGATGAACAGTGGTCTGACAGTTTAACTCGCAGTGATTTTGAACAGTTGATTGCTCCACTAGTAAAGAAAACCCTTAGAGCATGTCGTCGTGCTGTTAAAGATGCCGAATTAGCAATAGCTGATGTAGTTGAAGTCGTTATGGTTGGCGGATCAACTCGTGTGCCATTAGTGCGCAGTGAAGTTGAGAAGTTCTTTGCTAAGAAACCATTAACTTCAATTGACCCAGATAAAGTGGTTGCCATTGGCGCTGCCATTCAAGCAGACATTTTAGCCGGCAACAAGCCTGATAGCGATATGCTATTGCTTGATGTTATTCCATTGTCGTTAGGCTTGGAAACCATGGGCGGGTTAGTAGAGAAAGTTATTCCACGTAATACCACCATTCCTGTGGCCAAAGCACAAGAATTTACCACTTTTAAAGATGGTCAAACAGCAATGGCTGTACACGTGTTGCAAGGTGAACGTGAACTTGTTGATGACTGTCGTTCGTTAGCTCGTTTTGAATTACGCGGCATTCCTGCAATGACGGCTGGCGCGGCGCATATTCGAGTAACTTTTAAAGTTGACGCTGACGGCTTATTAGAAGTGTCAGCAATGGAAAAATCTACCGGTGTTGAATCAAGTATTACCGTTAAGCCAAGCTTTGGTTTAGAAGAACATGAAATTACCAGCATGTTAAAAGCGTCAATGGACAATGCCGAGCTAGACATGCAAGCTCGTATGCTGAAAGAGCAACAAGTGGAAGCATCAAGAGTGATTGAATCAGTTCAAGCTGCATTAACAGCTGATAGCCACTTATTAAGCGAAGCTGAAATAGCTGAAATAGAAAGTAATATTTCGGCATTAGCAAAAACTAGCCAAACAGGAAATGCCGCTGATGTTGAAGCGGTATTAGAGACATTAAATAACAGTACCGCCGCTTTTGCTGAGCGTAGAATGGATTCTTCTATTCGAACAGCATTATCAGGCCATTCAGTAGACGAGGTTTAGTCAATGCCACAAATTATATTTTTACCTAACGAAGATCTTTGCCCTGAAGGCGCAGTAGTACAAGCTGAAAAAGGCGAAAGTGTACTAGATGTAGCACTTAAAAATGATATTGGAGTTGAGCATGCTTGTGAAAAAGTTTGTGCTTGTACTACCTGTCATATGATCATCCGTGAAGGTTTTGATTCTATTGATGAAAGTGATGAATTAGAAGACGACATGTTAGATAAAGCATGGGGCTTAGAACCAGACTCACGCCTTGGTTGCCAAGCAATAGTTGGTGATGAAGACTTAGTAGTAGAAATTCCAAAGTATACGGTGAATATGGTTAGTGAAAACCACTAGAAAGCTCTAGAAATAAAAGAGCCATAAGGGTAATAACAGTGATGTTATTACCCTTTTTTGATCGGACAATATGTCCGGTTGATGAGGGATCTGATAAATATCTTACTAACTTTAGTCAAATAATTGATTTAGAGTTAAATGTCGCTCTAAGTTGTTGTTTGTATTGTAAATGTTTAATATTACAAATAAAGCTGCTTACTCTAAAGCGGAATATAGAGTACAAGCTTTATAAAACCACACAGTATTGAAATATATCAATTAATATTAGGTATAAAATGCAACTATGAGCAATTTCATTTTAGAAACAACAACAATCATTATTTTATTTATTTGTACCCTCTTAGCTATATTTTTGTTGACCGTTAAGACAAACAATAGATTGGCTAATAATTTTTTAGGAGCATATTTTTTAGTTTTTGCTGTCCATATCAGTGTTTTTGCTTACGCTAAGTATATTACCTTACCTATTAATGTTGAATTGATCCGCGATCATATTGCTTTTTTAAGCAGTCCATTACTATATTTATATATTATATCTTCTATTTATTCAGACTTTAAATTAAAACCTCATCACTTATTTCATTTTCTGCCATTTGTATTACAAACCTTACTATTTTCACCGAGGTTTTATTTTTCAGATGCTAACAGTAGTGAATTACTGTTGGCTAATTTAAACAGTACTTTCGAAGGAACTGTATCTATTATTTTTGGCTTATTAGTCGTGTTTTTTTACTTGTTGGCGATCTTTTTTGAATTGAAGAAGTATCAACGATTATTAATGGAAAATTATACTGACAAATCGACTTTTAATTATGATTGGCTTTATCAATTATTCATACTGTTAAGTGCCGTTTTTTGCTTGTCTGTTACTAAGCAAATTTATCACCTTTTAGGCTCAGACTATGCAGTTTTAAGCATGCTTAGAATATTGCTGACAATAACGTTAATTGCATTGTTAAGCTGGATTGTGCTGAAAAGTCTATATTATCCAGAATTGTTTAGAAATATTAACTTAAAACACTTATTAGTAAAGGATATGCTAGTAAAAGAGGCAAGTAATATTGCGGTTAAAAAGCCAGATGATGAGATAGATAAACTTATCACTTTCATGCACGAGAAAGAGCCTTACTTAGATGCCGACTTAACCATTTTGAAATTAGCGGATATGGTTGGCGTTTCGAATCGCGATATCTCTTTGTTGATAAATCATCACTTAAATCAGCATTTTTTTGATTTTATCAATGAGTTTAGAATCAATAAATCTAAGAAATTGTTGTTGGAAAATAAAAACTCTAAGTTAACTATTCAACGGATCATGTATGACGTTGGTTTTAATTCAAAATCATCTTTTTACACTGCTTTTAAAAAACAAGTAGGTATAACTCCTTCTGAATATCGTAAACAGCAAAAAGCTATCTAATAAAACGTTCTACTTATTACTTAATATAAAAGGTTCGACTTTACGTAGTCGAACTCTTTCGTTTATTTCTAATGCTAGATTAATATTTTTAATTACCCAATAGAGCATGAAATGACAAAACTACTCCTAAGAGCATTCGTATTATTTGCAATTTGTTTAAATTGTTACGGTCATAAACACCAAATAGATTTAGCTTATGATCATCAAGTTACAAAAAAGACACTTGAACAGAAAATAAAAAAAGCGATTGATAGAAATGCCAGTAAAGCATTAAAAAATGACTTAATTAATGCTTTATCTATCGGTATACATATTAATGATACGTCGTACACATTCCATTATGGTGAGTTGACTAAGAACAAAGGGGATAAGCCAACAGACCGTACTATTTATGAAGTTGCATCAGTAACAAAAACTTTTACGGGCACATTAGCAGCTAAAGCTATACTAGAAAATAAACTAAGTTTAGAAGATGACGTAAGAAAGTTTCTACCAGCACCATACTCCAACCTTGAGTACCAAGGAGAGCCTATTAAAATAAAGCACCTATTAACGCATACTAGTGGTTTGCCTAGTGGCCTTTTAGGTTTTATTGAAACCAGAACAAACCTTAATGAAATTGAATTTAGCCAACAATATCTTAGTTATGAAGATAAGCAAACTAAAGCTAGCTTTTTTGAAGAACTTGAAAAATTGAGTATTACCTCTACACCTGGCAGCAGTTTCAACTACTCAAATCCTGGTAGTAACTTAATGGGCTATATTTTAGAACGAGTGCTTAACCAGCCTTTTCAAAAACTGATAATGGATGAAGTTATTGCTAAAGCGAATATGGAAAACACGCACTTTCATACGCCTCGTGATAAACAACAAAGGTTAGCAAATGGATACCTATTAAATACTATTGCACCAGCAACTAATTTGGCTAAAGGATTATGGGGAGCAGAAGGTGCTTTAAAGTCGACAACTGTAGACCTATTAAAATATATTCGTTATCAACTTAGTAACGATTCTTTTGTTAAAGAATCTCATAGAAAACTATATGAAATTGATAAGGATTATTGGATTGGGTATTTTTGGTGGGTTATTTCAAATCAAAACCATGATTTACACTATCGGCATGATGGAGGAATTGCAAAAGCTAAAAATATTCTTGTTATATATCCAGAGAGAGCCATTGGCATAAGTGTGATCACCAATCAATCATCAATTAAAATTTATCAAGAATTAAGTGATTTGACTTATAGCATTTATAAAGAATTAACTGCTTTATAAAGTTTCTATCTAACTTCGGAGGCGATAGCGAGATAGAAATATATTTTTAAGGTTGGAGCCTTTGGAAATTGTTAACATAAAACAGTGAGATTGCCCTAATATTTACGAGCGCTAATCCGCATTAGTCAAAGTTTTATTTTTTCCTAAAATGAACATACCATCAATATGCTTTCTGAAAATCGCTAATCTATTTTAACTAGATAGACTAATAACAAAAGGTAATAGCAGTGATGTTATTACCTTTTTTGATGGCTTTTCTGGTTGAACCACTAGAGCTATAGGTTCATTTTGACTAATCAGCTCTTTTAGTGATAATAAAAGAAACAAGCATAATTATTATTGATACTTGGCAAAGCCAATAAACATAATTTACTCCCTCTGAGGGCAATAAGATTAACGATAATAACATGCCACACCAGCCAAAGACTTTAAAAATAACACGCATTTTTTTATCGATAGCGCGACCAAAAGCATCTTTATAATGCTTATTTATTGCAAGTGACAATAACAGAATGCTAGCTAAACTTATTAACAAACTAATCACCTTTTTTATTCCTGAATCTGCACGTCATATATGCAAAATACCCAGTAGTGATAAGTAGAAGGGTGCTAATGCCTAAATAAACATAATCCTTATGCTGAAGGGCTTGTAAAAAGTGGCCTTTGCTACTCAAAGTATCAAGCACTAATAAGGTAAAATAGATGCCGCTGTTAGCACAAAATATAACTTTTTTAGATAATGATTCTGTACACACTAGACAAAATAAAAGTGAGAGCAGCCAGCTAGTAAAAAAGGCTTTTGGTTCAAACTCTTGTAATGGTATTGTTAGGTTAATTGGCAGTCGACTGCTAAGAAAATAACAACCTATGGCTAGTGGTAAACCATATAAAACGGCAATATTCATTTTTCCAAGAAAGAGATAAGATATTTTTTTCTTTTTTAATTGACGTTTTTGTAACCAGATAACCATACCTGAAGCAATCAGAAAGCTTGAAATCAAGCCAAGAAAAAATAGCATAAATCGTAGTGTCGGCTCAGCAAAGTGCGCTTCGTGTAGACCATAGAATATTCGTCTGATTTTTCTTGCTGTTCTCTCTTCTTCCATTTGGGGTAATAGCTCAGCACTTTTATTAAAAGCAATAGAAATGCTCTTATTCGATAAATTGTTATCTGTTAATTTATGAAAAATAATTCGGCTGTTTTCATTGTTTGGGAGATCAACATTGACTGAGGATATTAGCGTATTCATACCCCATTGTTGCTCGAGTTTATTCCAAATTGAGTTTAGCTGTATTATGTCATTATTTATATTTTTACTAGAAATGATTGTTGAATACCTAGTACTCACTTCTTTGTCTAAGTGCCGATAACTCTCAAAATGGTGGTCAATTGCGTTAGGTAGGTACAAATTGATATAAATGAATAAGGCGCTAAGGCAAATGACTAAGCAGAAGGGAATAGTCACAATTCCCATAAGCGCATGTAAATCTTTTAAGTATTTCTCCCAACTTGAGGTTCTTAACGTAAAGAAATCTTTAAAAAACCGTCGATGTGTATATATACCTGTAAAGATTCCAATCAGCATTAGCATTGCTGCAATACCTGTGAAGTAGCGCCCTCCCCACTGATTTAATGACAAAGAATAATGAAATGTACGAAAAAAATTACCGCCGTTTGTTGCAATAGGCTCATACTCTTTTAAATCATTTGGATTAATATATATTTGTTCTCGTTTATCCCCTTGTCGATAGCTTAAACTGAATAGTCCACCTCTTTCTGTTGGTAGTTTTATTTGCCAAGTATTCGCTTTAGGAGCCTGTTGTTGCAACTTTTCAATACCATGTTGGAGTAATACTTTTTGCGCTGTATTCTGAACTATTTGATTCCCTGAGATCCAGTGTGTTATTTCTGTGTTGTAATAACTCAATGTTCCCGTTAAGAACACAATAAAAAGCAACCAGCCAGAGCATAAAGCGGCATACGTATGCAGCCAAATCATACTTTTTCGGAACGTTGGTTTCATGTTAATTAAATCCAATAAAATGCATGAGTAAGCAACCAACATTAATGCATGTTAAGCTGGCATAAAGTCGTTTTAGGCTTTTCAAAGCAAAGCTTGCTATCACCGTAAAAAAAAAGAAAAAGTATGAAAGCATAACCGAAAAATACACGGCATCACTGAGCATGTAATTGAAGAAAGCATGGAATATAGTCACTAGCGCAAAACTTGTTGCTATTGCCGTCGCGTAAGCACCAATTGTTGCGGCAACTATTCGCATGCATATTGATATTTTATAAGTCATAGAAAACGGCCAACGTCTATACACTGGCCCTATATTTGCTAAAATTTATAGTCGAGGGTTAACTTAGCGTTACGCTCTTCACCAGGTAAACCACCTAAGAACATTGCTTTTGAATAGTAAGTATCATCAAAAATATTATTGACATTAAGCTGTAATTCCCAATCATCTTGCTGGTATCGGATAGCACCATCCCATACGGTATAACTCGCTACTTTAGAGACGGGCAAGCCAAATGAAACCGAGTTGATACTACGCTCATCTTCATAGGTAACCCCTAAATTAAAACTAAACTCGCCAGGTAACCCTTTAAATTGGTGACGGTACTGTGCCCAAATACTAGCAAATTTTTCAGGTATACCTTTTACGGGCCCTGATACTGGGGTAGTAGTACCTCTATTTCTATTTCGTATCAATTCGGCATCTTGATAGGTTGCATTGGCATTTAATGAAAGCGCTTCATTAATATCAAGGTTTAAATCAAATTCCACACCACGAGTTTTATCTTCATCATCGTAGAAATACTGCGGAACGCTGATATTAAATTCGGCGTCGTCAATGTTGTCATTAAACTCAGGGTTGGTATAACGTAAATTAGTTCTACTGGTGTCAAACCAAACAATAGAACCTATTAGCTCATCATTTAATGCCGTAAACCTGACGCCTATATCAAGTGATTCTGATTCTGAGTCTGGTCTATTATTTTCTTGAGTCGGTGAGATGCTACCTAGAATGCTATAGGCGGTTCGACCTTTAGATACATTAACAAAGCCAGCAAATTCGGGAATAAAACGGTAATTTAATCCTATGTTGTAGGTAAAGCCACTATCATCAGTATCTGCTTCTTCCGTCTGTAATGGCGATCTATCTGTGCCTAAATGTTGATAGGTTTGTTTAACTTGAGAGTATGCGCCACCAATTCTTGCGGTTAAATCGTCACCTAAATAAATAACTTCCTGCATGCTAATGCCTGAAGATTTAACTGATTTATTATAATTACTTCTAAGCGATGGATTATAATCTTCAAATTTACCTGTTGGCCAATTCGGATTTCTGATATCTAAAATGTAAGGCAAAGCGTTTTCTGCTGCAGTGCCATCGGCATCGTAAATTGACCAAGACTTTACATCAATATCGCGATCTTGGTAGTTAACACTAATTAGATGCTCACCAGAAACGTTATTCAATTCCCAATCAAGTTGTAAATCAGCAAAATACTGCCACGACTTTTCATTACTCTCTTGTTTTCTATATTCTTGGCGTCGTGCTGCAAATGGGTAGAGTGTATCGTCAATAATTAATGGTGCTCTTGGATCTGCATTAATCTCACCACGTCTATTCCAATAAACATAATTATATGCGCCTGTTTGCCTAGAAAACGTAGACTCATAATCTCGATATTGTAATTGTTGTACTAAATGCCCGTTGTCACTAAAGTTCCAATCGGATTTTAACTTTACTCTCAGTTCTTCCCCTTTATTTGGCGAAGATAACGGGGAAATAACATCGCCATCACCAAAATCAAACGGCTTAAAACCATCTGACATTTCAATAGATTGTGCTAATTGTTGTCTTTGTTCATCTGTTAGTTGGATTCCCAAAACGTCATCATTGTCGGCATCAGAATCATTCACTAGTGCTTGCCAATCTGTCGCTTGTCCTTGAATACTATCGTGATTCAATATTCTTACTGGATGGCCAATAGAATCAACTTGAACACTATCATCGGTATAAGCAGCAGAAAAGGTTAGCGCATGCTCCTCACTAGTGTTTAATAGCAATGATGAGAATACTTCTGTTCGCTCTTGCCCTAGACCACGGTAACCGTCAGATGATTCATGATTCGCGATAAAGCGGTAAGCTAGTGCATCAGATAACGGCGCTGTTGCATCTAACATTATTTGCTGAGAGTTCCACTGGCCTATACTGGCTTTGAGATTATAAGCAGCTTTTTGTTGTGGACGCTTTTCAACAAGGTTGATTACACCACCTGCTGAACCTGCACCATAAAGGCCCGTTGCAGGGCCTTTTAATACTTCAACACTTTCTACGTTTGTCATTGAACGCGTAGGGTTAAAACTATTGCCTAAGTCTGCTCCTGCATACATACCATCATATGTGTAATTTACCCCTAAGCCTCTAATAACCAGATTATCACCAATGCCATAATTATTGCCGGCTTGGTTTAAACCACTGACATTTCGAATGACTTCTTGTAAGTTTGTTGTTGCTTGTTGGCTAATTAACTCTTTACTAACGACGACGATAGCTGCTGGAATTTCAATTAACTCCATATTAGATTTAGTTGCAGTTCCTGACTCTAATACCAGTTGATTGTGTTTTCCATAAACACTAATGCGCTCAATGTCTTTATCGTCGACGGAGGCATGAGTATTTAGACTTGCAAGCGCAAGAGCAATTGGCGTTAAACGAAGTAGAAGCATAGACAGTATCCAGTGTTCAGGTGATATGTTTGAGTATTATCACCCGTATAAAATGAGGGTGCGAATGATAGTGATTCGTATTAGCTGTGTCAATAGTAATTTACTACTGCCAGAATTAAAGGAATAATTTAGTCATTAATTGCTAAATTAATTCTCTAGCTTTTTACTAAGTAACTGAAATACTATGTGAAATGTTTCAATGCTACCGTTTCTTTGTGAGCAGGCTTTATTGGAAAGTTTTTTAAGAATGAAATGAATAAATCATAAATTAGCGAATGCTTAAAAGCAGAGTTTAATTTATCATTGTACTTAAAGTAAGTATTTTCAAGTCACTGTGATTAAATCATTTAAGGCCAATTATTTATCCTAAAATGAACATACCATCAATATGGTGTCAGAAAATTATTAATTGATTATTAAAATTTATGTAAAAAGGGTAGCAACATGAATGTACTATTACCCTTTTTCATTTATGTATTAAATTCTATTTTTTACATTGTGGTTGACCATATTTCAGATAGGAATTTTTATTTTTTCTTGTTTGTTTCATTTTGAAGCTACAGACATGTCCCTATTAGCAGCTCGATGGTATTGTTTTCATGCCAAGTTCCTGTCCTGTTGATAATGTCCTTTAGTCGAAGTGCTTTAATTTATTTGGATTATTTTTAATGGAAACAGGGTCTATTTATATGACTTTGTACAGCTAAGTCTTAGTTAACTTTTACGTCAAGGTAGATTAAGCTGTATTCTTCCAATAGCAGAGCTTTATCGGTATACCCAAAAAGATTTTTAATTGTTTTTTAGTAATGATTGCCTTAAGTGTAAATTACAGTTTTTGAAAGCTACTGAATAACAGCAATTTTGTACAAGATTAGCTGAGCGGCAAAAGGTATAAACTTCTGAATATGACTATTAATGCCAAAGAACAAGCCAGCTTTTCCATTGCAAATGCCTTTGATGGCGTTGAAATTGTTAATGCAGATTTTAAAGCACAAACGTTTTCTAAACACGTACATGAAAGCTACACCGTTGGTGTTATTGAACATGGAGCACAACGATTTTATCGCAGTGGTAATACCCATGTGGCTAATACCAACTCAATTATATTAGTAAATGCTGATGATGTGCATACTGGGGAGTCTGCAACACCAGATGGTTGGAAGTATCGGGCGATGTATCCTTTAGTAGAGCATTTTGAGAGTATTAGTTATGATCTTTATGACGATAAAAGCTTTGCCCCTTATTTTGATTCTGCAGTTATCAATGACCCTAAGTTAGCTGCACAATTAAGACTGCTATTTTACCAAGTTGATGCTAATGCTTCCAAATTACTCACTGAGACTATTATTTATAGCGTCATGATGCGATTGGTACTAGGGCACTCAACGTTACGTAACACTCCTAATGACCTTTCCGGTAGTCAACGTAAACTTATATCAGCTAAAGAGTACCTAGATAGTTACCCCGAAGACGACGTTTCATTAACTCAACTGGCATCAATTGCAGGATTAAGTCAGTACCATTTTATTCGCCAGTTTAAAAAAGCGTTTGGCCTTGCTCCTCATAGTTATCAAATACAAGTGAAATTAAAAAAAGCAAAAGCTTTGCTAAAAATAGGAATTAAGCCCGCTATGGTTGCTATAGATTGCGGGTTTCATGATCAAAGTCACTTTAATAGGCACTTTAAAAAGGCGTTAGGAACAACGCCTAGTAAGTTCCAAAAACAAGCAGTATTGTACAAGAGCTAGCGAGGGTTAACCTTTAACCTCCTTTAAAACTTGAAGGAGATAACGCTTTGTTCACAAAAAAAACTAGTGCAACCTCACATGATCTTCGCATCATTAAAAAGGCTATAGTCGATATACTACCTCTCGCCATTGCTACGGTGCCCTGGGGAGTATTGTGTGGATCAATGGCAGTAAATGTTGGGTTGACGGCTATACAAGCTCAACTTATGTCATTATTAGTTTTTGCAGGAGCCGCTCAATTAACTGCTGTTGCACTTATTGGTACCGGCGGAACAATACTCACCATTTTTTCATCTACATTTGTGATCAGCTCGCGCCATTTACTTTATTCTGCCGTTTTTAGGGAACAAGTAAGAAAAAGCTCTAAAGGCCTTCGTTTTAGCATAGCGTTTTTTCTAACCGATGAGATGTTTGCTGTGACTTGCAACTATATGGAAAAGTATAAGTCATTTAGCACTGTTTATGCACTTGCCTCAGGAGTTACATTCTATTTTGTTTGGAATATTTCAACTTTTGTCGGAATTGTTGCGGGTCAATTTATCCCTAATTTAGAACATTTGGGTCTGGAGTTTGCAATTGCAGCTACATTTATTGCGATAGTTATCCCCTCTATTAAATCTAGATCTACCTTAGTTGCTGTACTTTGTAGTGGAGGAAGTGCGGTTATTTCATCCTCGTTTGCTAAAGAATATACTTTAGTTACTTCAACTTTTATCGGCATGTCTTTGGGATATTTAAGCCAAAATAAGGTGACAGAACATGGATAACTTTTGGGCTGTTCTAGTGGGGATGACAACGATAACATATTCATGTAGATATTTTTTCTTTTCGAAAACAATTACCATCGAACTTAATAAAAAAGTGAGAAAATTACTTAGCTTTACGGCCCCTTCAGTACTAACTGCGATGTGGGTACCTATCGTGTTTATGGGGCACCAAAATACCAACTATGAAATTATTGAAAGCCCCTTCTTGATTGCAGGTTTGGTGACTATTGTGTTGAGTTTGAAAGTAAAGCACACATTAGTTGTTGTCATTTTAGGAATGACAGTATTTGCAATATTAAAAATGTTTTAATCGTTTTCCTTTCTAGCACCTTCGGGTGCTTTTTTTTATGGTTGGATGATATGAAAATACTGTATTTTATACCTTCTTTAATGCGTTAAGTATTTGTCTTAAAGTGAACATATCATCAATATGGTTTCTGAAAATCACTAGCTGATTAATATATTGAATTATAAAAAGGGTAATAACAGTGATGTTATTACCCTTTGTTTTGAGAAGAAATAGTCGAAAAGCAGCAAGGCACTTTATTGATGGCTAACGACAAGCCAATTTCATACTACTTTTTGATTAATATATTTAACGGCTACTTGGTTTGTTCGTGAACCTTTGTTTGAAGAATATATACTCAATAATGCTTAAGTTAATTGCTATTCCGACAAGTCTGCCATAATCATGCTGAAACTGGTTTATTATCGCGAAAGTATTTTCTAAATGGCTAAACAATAAATACAAAATAGCTTCAACAAATAGCGGTGATACCGATGCCAATGTTATTGCAACGGCTCTAATCATCCATTTACGGTGTGTTTCGATATTACGATTAATGATGTGCCATAGTGCTATTGAAAAAGCAGCACACATGGCAATGCTCAGAATAACTAGTGAAACATAACGCATCCCTAGCGAGTCGGGGGAAAGTACATGGTGCATCCAAATGCTAGATAGCGCCATGGTGTAACCAGATAGCACCGTAATACGTCCGCCCATTTTATGCCAATTTAGGTTCTTTACTCGCAGCGCCGGTGAAAACTGAAATGGCATGGTTAAGAAAAACAAAATTCCAGCACCACCATGAACTAGAATTGCTGCCGATGTATCAAAATACACTGTGTTTATTGCGGCAGATATTGCCTCATTGCCAGTAGGGCCCATAACCACCAAAGCCAGTATAAAAATGGCAGGTAACCCTGGAATGCCTGCCATAAAAAGTAGAAAGCCGACAATAGGCCAATTAAAAGCTGTTTTATTTATTTTAGTATTGTTGTTAATCATTATCGCATCAGACATTTTGTTTTTTCTTATCAACTAGCTAAGGATATGTGAATTATGTAGAATGCTTTTCATAGTGTCGTCCGAGTATGTTAACTCGAACCATTTATAGTCCTTGCCCTGTAGGTTAGGACGTTTGGAAAGTACTATAAAACAATACTTATTAATGGCTTATAATATTATTGAGGATTTTTTGTGATTGAGAGTCCAGCACTGTTTGCAGTCAATTTATCTACCTTATTGGTCATCGTTTTTAGTGCAAATTTACTGGTTTTACGATCTTTTGAGCGTCAAACTTACTTACCATTAGCTATCTGTTTGGTCGCTATTGGTGTTGTTATTTGCCGGCCAACATTAGCTGTTTTTTTCCCTCAATTACAATCAATTTTTCTGATCCTCTCTCTACCCGCTATTTTGCTTATTAGCCCATGTTTCTGGTTTTATGTTCAGGGAATAACGTCCGAAACTCCATGGCGTTTTAGTCGCAAACTTTTATATCATTATATTCCTGCGAGTTTCGGCGGCCTTATTGCGTTGCTAGCTTTTATTATACCTAGCGATATTACCAGAGCCTTATTAGTTGAAGGGAATGAAGAGGTTATTAATACCGCGCCAATTTTATTACGTTATTTGCTCTATGGAATGTTTATTAGCACCTTTATCTTGATTTTAGGCTGGGTGCTACAATCAGGATTTTATTTCTATAAAATTATTCAAAGGCTTCATGAATATCGTCAGCATTTAAAAGACTTGTTTGCGAGTACAGAATCAAGAGAAATTAAGTGGCTTAGTTGGCTACTTTTTACTGTCGGAATCGTTTGGTTGGCAACGGCTGTTTATATTGTTTTGGATAACCTATTTTATTCTGTTCCAGTTAACCCTGTTTTGACTAACTCTGTTCTATTCGTGATGCTGTGGAGTATTGCTTTATGGGGGCTTAGACAAAAACCAGGCTTGGAGGAACTGTATGAAAGTCAAGATGATATTCAAGAGGTTCTAGTTGAGGAAGATAATCAGCAACGTAAGTATCAGCGCTCAGCGTTAGATGAGCAACAGTCCTCTCGTATTGCGGAAAAAATAGAGAAATCTATGCGTGATGACGAACTCTTTTTAGATGCCTCTTTGTCTTTGCAAAAATTAGCAAAACACATTTTCACATCACCGAATTACATTTCACAAACATTAAATGAAACATTGGAAATGAACTTTTTTGACTATGTTAATAAGTATCGTGTAGATGCTGCTAAACGCATGTTAGCGCAAAGTGATGATACCGTGTTAGACATTGCCATGAGTGTTGGTTTTAATTCAAAATCATCATTTTACACGGCATTTAAAAAAGAAGCTGAACAAACGCCGAGCCAATACCGAAAGCACCTTAGGCTATATAAGTAACAGGAACAAAATGTTGTTCAGGAAAATTTTAATATAGCAACAAACACTTCCCGAGCATTTTTGATTTTAACCCATATACGACGTCATTCATCTTAACTTAAATGTTTTATAGCAACTTCTTCTTTAAATTGGAAATATTGCGGTTGTATAGTGTTCTATTTACTTAGATTTAGCTGAAAATACAAATAATTACACTTCGTATGCTCTTACTTAGATACAATACACTTTGCTAAATGTGAGTAACTTTTTGATTTCGCATGGCGTAAATGAGTTTATATAGCTATGGTTAGTTATCTACTTGATTTTAATATGCTAATAAGAAATATAGTTGGGGCTGTGGATGTTATTACAAAAGAAAAGCTTATCTTTGAAATTACTTCTCGTTGTTGGAGGCCTATTGATATTGATGTCTTTAAGCTTCATTTTAGTGAGTTCAATATTTTTAAATGACGCTGAAACTGACATTGTTGCAGAAGTGAGTAGCGAGGTTAGAGGCCAAATTGAACAAACGGTGGCGGCTAAATCAAGCGCAATAGCTTTTGATATCGCCAATATTTTTAATGAAAACTATGTTTACCCTTATAAATTAGCTAATCAGATTTCCGCTAGCATTGAAGGAAAGCTACCTGAACCTTATAGTCGTGGGCAAGTTGAAGCTATGGTCAGGAATACGTTGTCGTACAGCAACATTTCTTCTATGTATGCACAGTTTGATGCAAATAAATTTGATGAAAATGATGCAGGTTTTACCACGGGGTATACTCATTCGGTTGTCGGTGCTGGTAGTTTTGAAGTTTATTTTGTACGTGAGCAAGATAAGAAAATATCGCAACAACTCATTGATAATTCATTAGAAAAATATGATGAAACTTTAGATGAATTTGGCAATCGAGCAGCGCAGTGGTATTTATGTTCTAAAGAGAATTTAAAGCCTTGTATTAGTAACCCTTATAAGTATGAAATTAGACCAGGTTATACAGAGTTGATGACCAGTTTAGTTGTGCCTGTTGTTGCAAATGGAGAATTTAAAGGTGTTGTTGGCTCAGATCTTAATTTACCTATATTACAAGAGAAGGCACAGCAATTAAAATCCTCCCTTTATGGCGGTAAGGCAAGTGTGCTAATCGTTAGTCAGGATGGCTTTTTGGCTGCGGCAACTGAGCATGAAAAAACTTTAGCACGTCCAATAAAGGAAGCACTCAAAAATAGTACCGAGTTACTCAATATTTCAGGGCAAAACAAATCCATAATAATTGATAACTTGTTGTACTTTGTTCGTCCTATCAAAATAAATGTTTCCGGTGATGAGTGGCACCTTATTGTTGGAATCGATATAAATACAGCAATGTTACCTGTTAGTGAAATTTCAAATGGTATTTCTGAAATCATTAGTCAAATTATAACGAGTTTCTTGGTTCTAGCATTTGTATCTACTATTTTGGCACTGATATTAGTTAACATATTTACTCGTAGTATCATTAAGCCAGTGAAAGCAGTAGCAGATAAAATGGCAGAGCTTGCAGGCCAAGGTGGAGATTTAACCCAAGAGCTTCAAGTACATTCACATGCTGAACTTATTAGTCTTAGTATTGCGTTTAATCAATTTAGAGAAAAAGTAAGAGAATTATTAGAGCAAGCGAAAAAATCAGGTTTGGCTGTACTTGAACAAAGTGAAGAAAGTAAAAGTAATGCTGAACAAACACATGCTCAAATATCTTTGCAAGAAATGGAAGTTAATAGCATTGTTACGGCAATTACTGAAATGTCAGCAACAGCATCAGAGGTGGCGAATACTGCGTCTAATGCCGCAACTAATGCTGATGCTGCAAGTAGCTCTATTAAAGGTACTGAGTCCGATGTTTCCTTAGTAACGAATGAAATTACTAGTTTATCTAATGAAATGGCGACGGCAACAGACGCCGTTAAAGCAGTGTCAATTCGAAGTGAAGATATAAGAAAAATTCTAGATGTTATAAGTGCCATTGCAGACCAAACAAATTTACTGGCGCTTAACGCCGCTATTGAAGCGGCAAGAGCTGGTGATCATGGTAGAGGATTTAGTGTTGTAGCAGATGAAGTAAGAGCTTTAGCATCAAAAACTGCTGATTCTGTTGATGAAATATCACAAGTGATTTCCTCTTTACAAGCAGAAGTTACCACCACGGTAAACCTTATAGAGCAAGGAACTGAAAAAGCCCAAACCGCGGCAGATAAATCAAACACTGCTTTTATAAAAATGAAAGAAACAGTAACTCAAATTAGCGAAGTTACGCAGCATATTATCCAAATTGCAGCTGCAGCAGAAGAGCAAAGTCAGGTTTCAGAAGAGTTAAATAGAAACATGGTTGTTGTAGGTGATGCAACTAAAGAAGTACTCGTTTTATCAGAAGCTTCAGAGCAAAGTGCTATGATCATTAATGCTGATATTATTGAGCTGGGAAAAGTACTGGGTAAGCTTAAAACGAGCAGAAGTTGATTTGATAAATACAAGAGCCAAATTATTGCACTGAAATACACTCGGTAACTATTTTGATGAAAGTGGAAAGTGACTGCTTTGAAACTAAAGCGATGGTTAATATGTATTTTAAAAGCGACTAGCTAATATTTAAAATCACATAGTAAAAAGGGTAATAACATAAATATGTTATTACCCTTTTTTTATTCTGTTAATAATAGTCAGCTAATGCTGACTCATTAATACTTCACTTGACTTGTTAGCTGCAGAGTAGCCCATTTTACAAACGATAGAGCTACTTTTAAATGAGTAACAGGGCTAACTATTTATCCTGGTTTTGTGCAAAAGGGTGACGTGTTGTGCCACCTTCAGTGAGGTAACGCATGATAATTCCAAATGATAAATCAACATCAGTATCTATCTCAATTGCAACTTTATGACCAGAGCCTTTAGCATCATCTACTGGTTCACCTTTTAAGTTTTGCATTTTTGTTAGCGTAAAACTTTTATTGCCAGCAGGTGTCATTAATTCCAATTCATCACCAATGAGAAATTTATTTTTAACATCAATTTCAATTAAGCCCGTTTCTTTACTGCGGCCCATGACTTCACCAACAAATTGTTGAGTATCGCTTTTTGAATAGCCGTAGTCATAGTTTTGCGTATCCCCATGGCGGTGACGTTGTAAGAACCCTTCGGTGTAGCCTCGATGTGCTAAATGCTCTAAATCAGTATTTAGTCTGTCGTTGAATGGCTTGTCGTTAACGGCATCTAGCATAGCTTGATTATATATTTGGGCTGTACGGGCACAATAGTAGAAAGACTTTGTACGTCCTTCAATTTTTAATGAATGCACACCCATTTTCACTAAACGTTCTACGTGTTCAACTGCGCGTAAATCTTTAGAATTCATAATATATGTGCCATGTTCATCTTCGAAGGCTGGCATATATTCACCTGGACGACCTTGTTCTTGAAGCAAAACAACATCTTCAAAAGGTTTTTGTTCAGGTACGTAAATTTCAGCTGGTTGCATGGCGATAATATCACCTGTTTCAGTTTCTTTAGCTGGGTGGCTGTCGTACTTCCAACGGCAAGAGTTAGTGCACGTACCTTGGTTTGGATCTCGTTTATTAATATAGCCAGACAGCAAACAACGACCTGAGTAGGCCATACACAATGCCCCGTGAACGAAAACTTCTAATTCCATTTCCGGGCATTGAAAGCGAATTTCTTCAATTTCATCTAACGATAATTCGCGTGAAAGAATAACGCGCTCGACACCTTGCTGATGCCAAAATTTAACGGTTGACCAATTAACCGCATTGGCTTGTACCGAAAGGTGAATTGGCATGTCAGGGAAGTTTTCACGTACCATCATGATTAAACCAGGGTCTGACATGATCAGCGCATCAGGCCCCATTTCAATAACCGGTTTTATATCACGAAGAAAGGTTTGTAACTTGCTATTATGCGGTGCGATATTATTTACTAGGTAAAACTTTTTTCCTAGAGCATGTGCTTCATCGATACCAGTTTTTATATTTTCTAAGCTGAATTCATTATTTCGAACTCTCAACGAATATCGTGGTTGGCCTGCATATACGGCGTCAGCACCATAAGCAAAGGCATAGCGCATATTTTTTAAACTTCCCGCAGGGGATAACAATTCAGGCTTTAACATAATAAAAGTTCAACTTAATAAAATCGGTCGCGTATTATAATTTAGTTGAGCCAGCGTAACTTGATCTTGATCAAGCAGAGGTGAAGTGATGTTCTTTCTTTAACCCTTTTATTTTTCAACCTCAAGTTACAGACTAATAATATTTATGAAAAAATTCATTTGATAGCTGTAATTTAAATTGATTGTGCTAAATTTATTCATGGAACAACACTAATAATAAAGGATGATTTATGAGCGCTGAGAATGCACTTTACACAATACTTGTCGAAAAAATTAAGCAAGATACTTTAGTATTACCGACCTTACCAGAAATTGCGCTAAAGGTAAGAAAAGCAGCTGATGATCCAGAAATTAACCTTGGTATGATGAGTGATATTATTGCTCAAGATCCAGCATTGTCACTAGGGATGCTAAAAGTAGCAAATAGTGTTGTTTTTGGCCGCACAATAAAAGTGGAAACAGTATCTCAAGCAGTTACTCGTATTGGCTTAACGCAGATAAAAAGCATAGCGACTGCGATGGCAATTGAGCAAATGTTTGCGTCTAAAAATGTTACTGTTTCAGAATACATGCAAAAATCTTGGAATAAAACGGTTGATATTGCCGCTGTCGCTATTTCGCTAATGACTATATATTTAAAAAGGAATAAACATACACAATTCACGCTTGATACCATTACATTAGCGGCATTGATTCATAATATTGGTGTATTACCTATTTTGACTGAAGCAGAAAGCCACCCCGAAGTATTTGCTAATCCAGTATTTATTCAGCAAGCAATTATTAAATTTGCCAATGAAATTGGTGCTGAAGTGACTAAAGCTTGGAATTTCCCTGAAGAGTTTACTGAGATCATAATGGCGTGGAATGACTTGTCAGTTTTGCCAAAAGAAGCACATTATCTTGATTTTGTTCGTGCGGGCGCTGTGTATCATGAAATATTTAAAAGTGACTCTACTCGAGATATATTACTAAAAAGCTATGTAACTAAAGGAATTCTCCCTGATGTAGATTATATGGGGTCTGAAGAATTTGAAAGCCTATTAACTGAAGCTAGAGCAATGTTTAGCTAATATCAGAATTGAGTTTTATAAATAGAAAAAGGCGCTAAGGCGCCTTTTTTTAGCTTTTATTAGGGTATATTATTCTTCTAAATAATCACTAGCTTTTAGTGAGAATTCAGCCAATAAATGATCAATGAAGCGGTTAAGCTCACCGGCCATTAAAGCGAAGTCTGCATCGAGTTTAGCAACAATATCATCGCTATCAATATCATCATTTTGCTCTTGAATAACATCATAAAACTTCAAACGTTTAACGGCTAAATCATCACAAAGAATAAATGATAAAGATTCATCCCATTCAAGTGCAACCTTAACTACATACTTGTCAGCATCAAGGTGAGCTTTTATTTCTTCACTAGTAAGATCTTGGTTTTTAACACGGACAACGGCGCCATCGTCACCCAGGGCGTTGAATTCTGCTTCCATGCCAAGTTGGAAGTTAGCACCTAAATTGCTTTCGATTAACCAATCTGTCATGACTTCATCTGGTGCTTTCTCAGGTGAAGGTGTAGTCACTGGCAAGGTACCTAGTGATTTACGTAGCAAGGCTAAAAAGTCTTCAGCTTTACCGCGGCTACTAGTATTAATAACAATGATGTTATGGTTAGCATTGATATAAGCTTGCGTATCGCTATAACGAGAAAATGCCCGTGGCAATAGCTCAAAAATAATATCTTCTTTAAATTGTTCTTTTTCTTTTTTAGTCGCACCGCGTGATTGTTCTGCTTCTAATTGCTCAATTTTTTGCTCAAGCATATCTTTGATTACTGGCGCAGGAAGAATTTTCTCTTCTTTGCGTGCGCATAATAAAAAGTTGCCGTTAACACCATGAACAACCGTATCGCCATGCTTTCCTAATGCGTTAACCCAACCAAAGTGTGATTGCTCGGTAGAGGCACAAGGGGTAAATAAGTGCTCAGATAATTGTTTTTCTAAATCAGCTTCTGAAACTTCAAACGGGCGAGTAAAGGCAAAAAAGTAAAGGTTTTTAAACCACATTAAGATAATCCTAGGCCCTAACACTGTGGGCTAATAATTGAAAAACGAGCGTTATGTTACCGTAATTATTCACCTTGCGCACGCCAATATTTATGCTCGTTGGCAATAGTAATGTAACTGCTGTTATTGCATGCTACTAAATTCAATATCGTACCGTAGGCCTTTATCAGGGGGAGAGCTTGCTTGAATTTTACCATTTAAGGTGTCTTGCACTAAGTCGTGTACAATATGAGCACCTAAGCCTGTGCCACCTTGACTTGCAGTAGTAGTATAAAATGCATCAAATAAATGATTAAGTTGCTCTTCCGTTAAGCCTTTACCGTCATCTTGATAAGTTATATGTGCGTGGTCATCGCCGGTTAATCTAACTGTTATAGTAATAACTCCTCGGTTAATATCTCTAAAACCATGAATTATTGAGTTAATAATTAGGTTAGTAAATATTTGTGAAAGAGCACCCGCATGACAGTAAATTTCTGAATTTTCAGGGCAATCAACTTTAATACTATGGTTGGTCTTCTTTAATTTAGGGTGTAATGAATGAATGATTTCATCAAGGTATTTACCAATATTTACCAAGCGAATTTTATCGCTAATTTGGTCAACAGCGACTTGCTTGTAGCTAGTAACAAGCTCTGAAGCTCTGCCCAAATTATTGAGAAGTAAGTTAATTCCTTGTTCAGAGTTTTGCGTAAAGTCATTGAGTACGCGTTTGCTTAGTTTGTTGCTATCAATATCAGTTTTGAGGGCGATGAGTAAATCAGATAAATAGCTGGTTGAGGTGATACTAACGCCAATAGGTGTATTAATTTCGTGAGTTACCTCTGCTGACATATTACCAAGTATGGCCATTTTTTCGGCGTCTAGTAGTCTTTCCTGTGCTTTATTTAATTCTAATATTGAGCTTTTCAAATCATGGTTTGTTTCGATAAGGGTTTTTTCAGTAATGCTTCTGCGGTTATTTTCTGCTTGTAATTTACTTTGCTGTTCTAGTAGTTCGCGTTGTTGCATTTCCATTTTTAGCATGGTGGTACTTAACGATGAGGTTTTTCTTGCTACTTCTTGTTCAAGCATTAAGTTTTGCTCATCGAGCTGGCTGTTCGTGGAAATAATTTTACTTTGCGCCTGTGCTAGCTGTTCCTTATATAGCACTAATTCATCGATCAAATTATTGTAGGCATCTTGCAATATATTTAACTCATTTTTCTCATAATTAATAACATGTAATTTCGATGCTTCTGGGTCATCAATATCAAATTGATTAATTTGTTCCGTTAATTCATTAAGCGGATTTGTAAGTAATTGCGAAAAGGCAATTGAAAATAAGAAAACTAGCGCGGCTGTTTTCACCATGGCATTACCTATTAGAAAGTAAATACCTACCTGTATTCGATTAAAAATAACTTCATTACTTGATAATAAGGTGACTGAGCCTACTTTTGTGGTGCGCCCTGAAAACTCAAAAATTAATGGGAATGAATGACCAAACAAGCCATTACTTGTAGAGGTTACGTTAAAGTACTCATTTTCGGTTGAATCATCATTCAATGATTCAATATTTAGGGTTTCTTCATCAGGTATTAAGCCCAATTGTGTGATTACTTGGTCATTCTCATCGGTAATTGTAATACCTTTTATCATTGGAATAGCAACTAAGCCATCGGCAATATCAATAGCTTGTTGTGTATTTAGCTCCCAAACGGCACGCGTTAAGCTGCCACTAAAGGTTTTTTCGAGAGTTAATAGTTCGCTGGTAATGTGACTTTTAGTATTAATGTACTCAGCGCCTATTTGCACGCAAGTAACGAGAAAGGTCAAAACAAAATAAAATGATAATACTCGCGCGAGTAGTTTTCGTGACAGGCTTGTAGTTTTCATTAAACATTTCTTTTATTTAGTATTTATTGATTTTAGCTTTTTTATAGCAGGTTAAAAGTTTTTTTTTAATATTATGAATCTTTGCTTTGCTTTGTATCTTCAGTGAAAAACTAAATATTGCGCCATTATTTAGTCGCTTAATTGTACTTCTACTGAGTGATGTCATAAATTCATCATGGAACTGCCATAAAAATATCAATTAAGTTTCGTAATTTTGTCATTTTTATTTAAAATAATGCGTCTTATGTCACAAAATTGTCATAAAGGTTTGGCAAAATAGCCGCAATTAATTTATAGACATACTTCATCTTTTAAAGGTATCAACATGAAACATACGTACAACAAAATCGCTGTCGCTTTATTGTCATCTTTATCAATATCTGCATTTGCAGCTGACGTAGACATTTATGGTAAAGCTAACCTTTCAGTACAATCATCAGACGAAGGTGAGGGATCATTTACAGAAGTGAAAAGCAACGCTTCACGTATTGGTCTTAAAGGTACTCATGAATTAGGTGACGGACTAACTGTTATCTACAAAGCTGAATTTCAAGTAGATTTGGATGGCGACAGTGCAAAGGGTGATAGCATCACCGACCGCAACCAGTATGTTGGTTTAGCTGGCAATTTTGGTGAAGTTTTATTAGGTAAAAATGACACTATGCTAAAACAATCACAAGGCAAGGTTGATTTGTTCAGTGATCTAAATGGCGATATTAAGAACCTTTGGAAAGGTGAAAATCGCATGGCAGATACGATTTCTTATAAATCCCCAAAATTTAATGATTTCAGAGTCGGCGTTACCTATATTGCTGAAGACTCAGTAGATGCTGAAGACGGTGTTTCTGTTGCGGTATTTTACGGTGATAAAAAACTGAAAAAATCAAAAGTATTTGCTTCTGTAGCCGTTGATTCCGAAGTTAAAGGTTACGATATTACTCGTGCAACCGTACAAGGTAAAGTTGGCGGTGTTGTGTTAGGTGCAATGGTACAAACACAAGAGAAAATAGACGGTAGCGCTGAAATGGACGGCTACATGGTTTCTGCGAAATATAAAATGGATAAAGTGACATTTAAAGGTCAATATCAAGCAGCTAACTTTGATGGCGGCGATGATAAATCAGGTATCACTGTAGGTGCTGATTATTCATTAGCTAAAAGCACTAAAGTTTATACTTTCTACACTAGCTTTGATATGGACAGTGGCGAAGACCAAGACTATTTGGCTGCTGGTATTGAATACAAGTTTTAATTTTCATTTACCATTTAAAGTCGATAGCTTAAATGTTGGTGTTGCTAGCGGAAAACTGTTTAATAGCTGCACTGTTCAATTGGGAAGTTGACTATGTAAATGATAATACGAAATAGCTCTATTTTCTAATAGAGCTATTTTTTTATGTGCTTTATGTGGCGAAATTTTTGTTAAGTGCTGAAAGTGCGAATAGTCAGAAGCTTTGTACTTGAGCCGTTAGAAACACGTCTAATAGTCATGAATAAAAAAACAATATCAATTCAGCTAGTGAGCTATTTAATTAGTTCTTCGACTAGTAATTAGGGTAGGGCCTTATCGTACTACTATTATTAATAGTGTAGGTTGAAGTCTGAATAGGTGTTAACCGGTGAACTTGGTGATGTTGTCGCTCCAAACCTGTAGCCTAGATTAAATGAAAACTAATAGTCGGTGTTCTCATGTTAAGTATTAGTTTTTTAGTGGCATTACGCTATTTAAAACAGAATTATTATTATTTCCCTCAATAATGTTGAGATAGTAGTCAGCATTCAGCAAGCTCTGTCCATACCAGTCAAAGTTAAATAGCCACTTAAAAAGAAAGAGGAACAATCCGAGGATTATTGGAGTATTTCACGCTAGTAACATCATTCAAGGAAAATGTACTGAACTATATTTTTGCCTTTATTAGAGTGATTGTTTGTGAAATAGCTAAAACACAAATTTTTTTTGCTCAAATTTATTAATCACTAAAATCGCTCTACACCTCTATTAACAAAGTGTTAACGTTTGTGCTGTAGATTTAACCATGCTTTTTGTATGTGTAAATATACGCTCACAGAAAAGTTCATTTTTTTTATATATTTTTTTGTCGATTAAATATGCACTCGCTATTTATTTAAATACGAAATATTTCGCATGTTGGTTGTTTGAATCCTTTCCTACAGCGCATATGGGCTGTAGGTTACAAGTTGGTTACATATGTGAATGGGAATTATCCTAGCCTTCGTATATCTTTGTTTCTCATTTCTTTTTATTCACTAGATGTTAATTCTTAGACTAAAACACTACTTGTAAAGCATTTCTAGCTGTTTTATAAATAATCAAGCCATTTGGTTTACCTACGCTAATATTAATAATGAAAATGTGTGGAGTAATGCACAAATGGTAAAAATAAAATTATAAAAATAGATAACTATAAAAAGTATATTCAAATATTAGGAAGGAAATAACATGTCTACTAAATTTCGCACTGGTACGTTAGCCCTTGCCGTGGGCTTAGCACTAGGAACAGCTCCTAGCTTTGCTGCTGGGTTTGAAGAAACGGTAAAAGCAGATGATGTTGAACGAATTGCTGTCGTAGGTTCTCGTTCTGCTCCGCGCTCTGTAGCAGAGTCACCAGTACCAATTGACATTATTGGCGGTGATGAATTAGGTAAAAATGCTTCAAGTGATATGCTTGATATGCTGCAAGCGGCCGTACCATCATTTAACGTTCGCCAACAACCTATTTCAGATGCGGCATCGTTTATTCGTCCGGTAAACTTACGTGGTTTATCTTCAGACTCAACATTAATTCTTTTAAACGGTAAACGTCGCCATCGTGCTTCGGTAATTGCTTTCCAAGGTGGTGGTGTTAACGATGGTGCACAAGGCCCTGATATTTCAGTTATCCCGAGCATAGCGTTAAAACAAGTTGAAGTTTTACGCGATGGCGCTGCCGCGCAGTATGGCTCTGATGCAATTGCTGGCGTAATGAACTTTGTACTTAAAGATGACTCAGATGGCGGCTCTATCTCGGTTAAATATGGTTCGTTTTATGAAGGTGATGGTGACACTACTATAGTTGACGGTAACATTGGTTTACCGTTCACAAAAGATGGTTTTGTTAACCTTTCTTTCCAGTTAAAAGAAGCTGATGCCACTAGCCGAAGTGTACAACGTCCTGATGCACAAGCATTGGTTGATGCAGGCAATACAAATGTTGCCGATCCTGCTATGACTTGGGGTAATCCAAAAATTGAAGATGATATTACGCTTTTTGCTAATGTTGGCTTGGATTTAGGTAATGATAAAGAATTTTACATGTTTGGTAACTATTCAAATCGTGCAGGCACTGGCGGTTACTATTACCGTAACCCACAAAATCGTGGCGGTGTATTTACAGATGGCAACGGCGATTTACTCGTAGGCGCAATGGACGGTAATGCTGCTGCATGTCCAAATATTGCAATTACTGCAGGTGATGTTAGAACTCAGCAAGATTACATTGATGGTGTTGCTAATAATGATAACTGTTTTGCATTTAATGAGTTACTTCCTGGCGGTTACACGCCACAGTTCACTGGCGATATTAATGATACGTCATTGGTTATGGGTACTCGTGGCGAAATTAAAGGCGGTTTCTTAGATGAAGCGCACTTTGATCTTAGTGGTTCTGTCGGCCGAAATAAGTCAACATATACCTTAGTTAATACAGTAAACCCATCAATGGGAGCGCTGAACGCTGATCAACCTGGCCTTTCTTTTGAAGCGGGTTCTTATATTCAGTTAGAAAAATCATTTAATTTTGATTTAACTCAAAGTGTTGATATGGGTCTTGAGGAACCTGTTAACGTAGCTTCTGGTCTAGAATGGCGCCAAGAGAGCTTTGAAATTGTTGCTGGTGAACAAGCTTCATGGCAGCAAGGTCCTTTAGCGACCCAAGGATTTAGTGTTGGGTCTCATGGTTTTGCTGGTTTCTCGCCAGAAGCTCAAGGCATTAACAAGCGTCAAAGTATTGCAGCCTATGTAGATGTTGAAGCTTATGTTACAGAAAATCTTTTACTTGGTGGTGCATTACGTTATGAAGACTTCTCTTCATTTGGTAACACGACTAACTATAAGCTAACAGCACAATTTCAAGCAACAGATGAGTTATCATTTAGAGCGTCTCATAGTACCGGCTTCCGTGCTCCAACTGTAGGTCAAGCTAATGTAGTTAATACTCAAACATCATTAGTGAATGGTGAACTTGTTCAATCGGCAACTTTCCCGCCAACGCATCCTGTATCAGTACAAAAAGGTGGTACAGAGTTGCAACCTGAAGAGTCAGTAAGTTATGCATTAGGTATGGTTTACCAAAGTGGCGACTTCTTTATGACGATTGATGCTTATAATATTGAAGTAACTGATCGTGTTGCACAAACGGATAAAGTTGATATTACTCAAGCTGATGTTGACGCATTACAAGGTCATTACCCTAGCCCTGAGTTATTACTAGGCGGTAAAGTAACTTTCTTTGCTAACGACTTTGACACCACAACTAAAGGTGTTGATATTGTTGCTAACTACGGCATGGAGTTATTTGAAGGTGACACTAAGTTCAGCCTTGCATATAACTTTAATAGCACTGAAGTAGATAATGCTGGTAAGTATACTTCTGGCTTTAAAGTACGTCGTTTAGAAGAAGGTATTCCTGAGCATCGTGCAACATTTACAATGGCGCAAAGCTGGGAAAACGTTAGCATGCTTGTTCGCGCTAACTACTTTGGAGAATGGTTTGCAACACATGCTGATGAGCCTGATGAGTTTAGTTCATATGGTTGGTCAGAAACAGTGGGCTCTTCTTATACTATTGATGCTTCAGTAAGCTACTTCTTAAACGATAGCTGGACATTTTCAGCTGGCGCAAACAATATTTTTGACAAAGAAGCTCAAGAGCTACAAAAAGATGGTGGCGCGTACGGTGTAGTTAGTGGTGTTTACTATGAAAGTGGACCATTTGATTACAACGGTGGTTATTACTACGTAAAAGCAGCGTATAAGTTTTAATCTAGTCACATAAATCTAAAAAGCCATATCATTTGATATGGCTTTTTTATTGTTTTTTAACTGAGTTAAATGAAGTTAACCTAATGTAGAAGGTAACTTTCAAGTTGTTTCAAATTGTAGTGTTTAGCGCTATAAAGTCTTGCTTGAAAGTAGTTAAGTCAATGAGTCGTTGCCTCTCTATTGCCTCTTTAATAGCAAGACCCTTTAAGCCTTTTTCGACAAAAGGTTTTGCAGTTACTTTCTTTAGTAACTCAAAAGCCAAGTATAAGAACTTTTTTTGTAAATACTCACGGTTTTCCAAACCTAAACGTCCAGTAAAGTCAGCCTGGCAACACAAGAGAAAGTCAGCAAACTCATCAGGCTTTCGCCAAACATCCAACTGATTAAATAGCTTTATAATGGTACTAGGCTTTAATTCAAATGCTTTATGTACATGTAAATGAAACTGGCAAACTTTTAGTGCTAAGCTTTTGTGTGCTGTTGGTACTCTTAAACGAGCGCATAACTCTTCGATTAACGGTAAGCCGGCGGTTTCATGACCAGGGTGTGATGGTAATGTACTGTCTTCTGTTAATGACTTTCCTAAATCATGACAAACACTGGCAAATCTAACACTGGTTTTTTCTGATAACAGCACGGCTTGTTTTAGTACCATCATGGTGTGTATGCCAGAACATATTTCTGGATGCCATCTTTCTGGGTTTGGAATTCCCCATAAATTGTGTAGATCAGGCCAAAGTGATTTAAGCGCTTGGCATTGGTACAGTACTTGGAAAAATATTTGTGGATTCGTATCTGCTAAGCTTCGTTCCATTTCTTGCCAAACTCTTTCACCAGAAAGGCTCAGTAACTCTCCACTTTCACTTAACTGCGTCATCAATGTCAGTGTTTCTGGCGCTATTGTAAAGCCATACTCGTGGTAACGAGCGGCGAAACGTGCAACACGTAAAACTCTCAAAGGATCTTCAATAAATGCCTCAGAGACATGACGGAGTAAACGGTTATTTAAATCGTTTTGGCCATTGTAAGGGTCAACTATTTTACCTGTGTCATCCATCGCCATAGCGTTAACGGTGAGATCTCTACGCAGTAAATCTTCTTCAAGCGTAACATCTTCAGCGGCATTGCAGTTAAAGCCGGTGTAACCTTGTCCTGACTTTTTCTCAGTACGCGCCAATGCATATTCTTGCTTAGTTTTTGGGTGTAAAAATACAGGGAAGTCCTTACCCACTTGAATAAAGCCAAGGCTTAACATCTCATCAACGCTTGAGCCTACTACTACATAGTCTTTATCTACGACGTTTCTATTTAGCAGAGCGTCGCGAACGGCACCGCCGACTAAAAAAAAGTTTAGTTGCTGTGTTATATTTTGCATTAAGAGCGATAAACCTCTGAAATTAAATAATATCCAATAAATTACTCAATAAAGTTTATCATAATTAACGCTCGATTTTTGACATATGATTGGGTTCAGGTTAATTTCACAGGGTCGATTCATCAGTTAAGATTTTCTATGTACACAAGTTATTTTGGTTTAGAAGAAAAACCATTTTCAATTGCCCCAAACCCTGATTATTTATTTATGAGTGATCGTCACCGTGAAGCGCTTAACCATTTAACTTATGGCTTGGGTGATACCGGAGGCTTTGTACTGTTAACTGGTGAAGTTGGCACAGGAAAAACCACCATTAGTCGCCGATTAATGGAAAACTTACCCGAGAATACGCAAGCGGCTTTTATTCTTAATCCAACTCTTTCTAGTCAAGAATTGTTAGCAACCTTATGCGATGAATTAAAAATTCGTTACCGAAAAACTGGTGCAACCTTAAAAACACTCACTGACAAAATTCAGCAAAAGTTACTTAAAAACCATAGTGAAAACATTAATACGCTATTGATTATCGACGAAGCTCAACATTTGCAGCCAGAAGTATTAGAGCAGTTACGTTTATTGACTAACCTGGAAACTAATACTAAAAAACTATTACAAGTGATTTTGATTGGTCAACCTGAGTTACAGCAACTTTTGCAACGCCGAGATTTACGACAATTAGCGCAGAGAATTACCGCTCGATATCATTTGTTGCCGCTAAATAAGCAAGAAGTTGATCAGTATCTTAAGCACCGACTGTCAGTCGCAAAATGCTTCCGTCGTATATTTGATAAAAGTGCGGTTAACGCTATTCATAAAACCTGTAAGGGTATTCCGCGCTTAATGAATTTGCTGGCAGAGCGAGCATTAATGAATGCTTATAACAGTAATAATGCGGTAGTGAATCGAAAAATAGTTCTGCAAGCAGCGTATGATGCCCTTGGTGACGAATATCAGGTTGTCGCTTGGTGGCAGAGCACTTGGCTTAAAAGTGGTAGTTTAATTGTGTTATTGAGTTTAGTGTTATTTGCTGGCATATGGTGGGGAACAACACAAACGCCAGATGCACCTTCTTTGACCAGCACTGCAAGTAATAATGAACAAAGCGTAGATCAGCTTAGCAAGATTGAAATGCTGCAGGCAGAACTCGATAAGCAACGAGCATTGTTACCTCCTGCAATTGAGAAAAAAAATGATGATTTAGAAAATACTTTTGTTGATGACGATATGGCTAATGAAGCGGTTACGTTAACGAATAAGTCATCTGCAACGCCAGAGAAGCAAGCAATAACTGACTCTGAAGTTATTAATAATGACGGTGCTGAAAAGCTTAATCAAACATCTGCTGGAACAGATTTAATCGTTAAGACTAATGTTAACGATTTTGATGATTTAAACGCGATAGAGCAAGTTAATGAACCTGTCGAAAAGAAAGATTTTGTAGTTGAAGCAATTGATGGCGTTTCTGACGAGTTGCTGGCGAGCTTCCAATCGGCAATAGAAGAAACCAATCAGCCGATAACTAGCCAGAACAGAAATCAAGTGGGTGAAAATACCGACTCAAGCGTAAGTTCATTAACGCAAATGCCTGCTTGGGTGCAAGATGGTGTACCTTCAATTCAATTCGAAATGCATATTTACGCTAGCGATGGTCAAGGCTGGGTGCGAGTAAATGGCCGAGATCGCTATGAAGGTGATTATATTGGGCGGGAATTGTTGCTGAGCGAAATACGGCCACAAGAAGTTGTATTGAGTTTTCGCGGTGAGAAATTTACTATGGCGGCTCTTTCTTCATGGAACTAATATAACAAGGTTAATATTAAACCTTGCTCTATTAGTTAGCTATATGAGGGGGGAGAGCAATTAAGGGGAGGCTAATTGAAGATTTTTACTATTCGCCAAAAGCCATTTTAAAAAATGAAAGTAAGTCGAGGTTAAATTCTTCTGGTCGAATACAGCAATCAATTTGGTCTTTATATTTACAGCGGCTTAAGTCTATTTCTTCAATTGCTACTGCTTGGTTTAAACGAGCATTATAGAAAATTTTAACGTGTGGATGCAGAGGTTTTTTATTATTGAGTTTGCTGATTAAACCTATTTTACCGCTATTAAGTTTAACGAGTGTGCCAACTGGGTAGACACCAATACATTGAATAAATTTTTCGATGAGCTCTTCATCAAACTTATCCGGACTTTCACTTACCAAAACTTTAAATGCGTTAATCGGAAACATGGCTTTTTTATTCGGCCTTCCAGAAATCATAGCGTCGTAACGATCAACAATTGCTATCATACGACTATATAAATCTATTTGTTTTCCCGTTAAGCCCATTGGGAATCCTGAGCCATCAAGGCGCTCATGATGTTCGTGTACGAGTTTTACGGCAATATGAGAAATGCTTGGTGTAGCTTCTAATACTTTTATTCCAAGTTTTACATGACTATTGAGCAGCTTCTGTTCTTTTGCATTGGCAGGTTGCTTTGTTGTTAGTAATTCTTTTGGTAGTAAAACTTTACCAATGTCATGTAAAAAGGCGCCTAGAGCAAGTTGTTCTATTACACGTTTGTCGATGGCTAAGTACTTAGCAAAAATGGTCATTAAAATGGCTACATTAGTCGAATGTTCCATTAAATAGCTGCCTTTGCTATTTATTCTTGAAATGCAAGATAACGCATCTTGATTACGAAAAATGGAAGTAACAATATCGTTTGTTACCGGTGTTATTCCTGAAACATTTAATTGCTTTTGTTGCTTTATACTAGTGATTATTTTTTCTTGTAAGCTTTTGGTTTTCTGATATAGCGTACTTGCACTTGGTAATTCTTGTTCTAGTGATATATTTACTGAGTTGTTTATTGCATGTATTACCGCAGGCTTTTTCTTGCTAGGTGGGGTTACGGTGATTTCACTAAATACTTTATCAACTTTTTCAATGCTTTTGGTTTTTTCGGGTAAGATGATTACTTTATCTATTTGAGCATGACGTAAGTTATCAATACTTTTTGACGTCAGAATATAACCTTCGTTATTTACCTTTTCACAATCACGCTTAATAACGGCTTTGACATACATACCCAGTACTAATTTTTCAATACTGATAGTTTCTTCTATGTTTAATATGTTGGCCGGCATGTCGTTATTTTCCATGATTTAACGGTCTGTGGTCAACTCATGTACCATCAGTATTTAAGGCTGATGGTACATGACAAACTCTTTATTGCCAAGCGGGCATTTGCGCTTCGTAACTTTCAATTTTCGCCAGTTTATCTAGTGTCCAACCAACACTATCAACACCATTTTCTAAGCAGTACTTATGAAATGGTGCAAGGTTAAATTGATATTGAGAACGTTCGGCAGTAACGGTACATGCTGCTAAATCAACGGTGAATTGTTGTGAGCTACCATTTGTACTCTGAAATAATGTTTCTATTACTTCTTCAGATAATACGATTGGCACAATGCCGATGTTAATACAGTTAGCATAAAAAATATCAGCAAAGCTTGAGGCGATAATAACTTTAAAACCATATTCTTGTAGTGCCCAAGGCGCGTGCTCTCGACTTGAACCACAACCAAAGTTCTCACGGGTAAGTAAAATACTTGCCCCTTGATATTGCGGGCTATTCAAAATGAATTCAGGGTTACTTTTTTCACTAGTAGCATCTAAATAACGCCAGTCATGAAATAAATGTTGCCCAAAGCCGATTCTGGTGGTTTTTTGTAGAAATTGTTTTGGAATGATTTGGTCGGTATCAACATTTGCTGCATCCAAGGGCGCAACTAATCCGGTATGTTGGGTAAATTTTTCCATGTTACGCTCCTTGATTAGCTTGGTTAATTTTAGTTAAGTCGACAAAATGTCCGGCGATGGCTGAAGCCGCTGCTAATTCGGGGCTGACTAAGTGAGTTCGACTGCCTCGTCCTTGTCGCCCTTCAAAGTTTCGATTACTGGTGGAAGCACAACGATCGCCTTCAGTTAGCACGTCATCATTCATGCCTAAGCACATCGAGCAACCTGGTAAGCGCCATTCAAAACCTGCGTCGATAAAGGTTTGCGCTAAGCCTTCAGCTTCTGCCTGTTCCTTAACACGATATGAGCCAGGTACAACAATGGCATCAACATTAGATGAAACTTGCTTACCTTTGGCAATACTTGCTGCAGCTCGTAAATCTTCGATGCGTGAATTGGTGCATGAGCCGATAAACACTTTGTTGATAGCAATATCAGTAATTTTAGTGCCAGCCGTTAAGCCCATATATTTCAATGCGGCAACGCAAGATTCACGCTCTACAGGATCTGAAAAGTCTTCTGGTGAAGGTACTACGTTATCAACTTGGGTCACTTGTCCTGGTGTGGTGCCCCAAGTAACTTGAGTTTTTATCTCTTTTGCATCAAGTGTTAAGTAGCTATGAAATGTCGCATCGCTGTCAGATTTAAGTTGCTGCCAATCATTTACTGCTTGCTGCCAAATCTGACCTTTTGGTGAATATTCTTTACCTTTTAAATATTCAAATGTGGTTTCATCGGGTGCTATTAAACCGGCTTTAGCGCCAAATTCAATACTCATGTTACAGATGGTCATGCGTTCTTCCATGGTTAAGCGTTCAATTGCTTCACCACAATATTCAACAACATAACCTGTTGCTCCAGCGCTACCGGTTTTGCCAATAATCGCTAAAATAATGTCTTTAGCGCTAATGCCTGCAGCTACTTGACCTTTGACTTCTATTTTCATGGTTTTAGCTTTCGTTTGACGCAAGGTTTGTGTTGCGAAAACGTGTTCAACTTCAGAAGTACCGATACCAAATGCTAATGCGCCGAAAGCACCATGAGTGGCGGTGTGCGAATCGCCACAAACAATCACGGTACCAGGTAATGTTAAGCCAAGCTCTGGCCCCATCACGTGGACGATGCCTTGATTTTTGTGACCCATGCCAAATAATTCGATACCAAATTCTTTACAGTTTTTTTCTAAGGTGCGTAGCTGATTTGCTGCACCTTCTCCGGCGGCGTTTATTTCAATAGAACGAGTTGAGATATTATGATCCATAGTAGCGATTGTACGCTCAGGATGACGTAATACACGGTTGTGAAACTTTAAGTTTGCAAAAGCCTGAGGTGATGTAACTTCGTGGATCAAATGACGATCGACAAATATTAACGGTGTTTCATCAGCTTTCTCTTCAATGACATGACGCTGCCATAATTTTTCATATAAGGTAGTAGCCATGATTAGTTTTTTCCCTGTGTTGTATGTTTGTTATGAATAAGCTGGTCACGAATATACTGACAGATAATATCGCCCATTTCGTTAGTTGATTTAGCTGTATGGCGTTGCTCTTCACTTAATAAGTCACCGGTAAAATTGCCTGCATTTAATGTTGCCTCAACAGCATTTTCAATGGCGGTAGCAGCGTCTGCTTGATTTAAGCTATGGCGTAACATTAACGCCGCAGAAAGAATTTGTGCTATAGGATTAGCAATACCTTTACCTGCAATATCTGGTGCCGTGCCACCAGCAGGTTCGTACATACCAAAGCCAGCTTCATTTAGGCTTGCTGATGGTAATAAGCCCATTGAGCCAGTGATCATGGCGCATATGTCAGATAAAATATCACCAAATAAATTTGAACATAGCATAACGTCAAATTGCGCTGGGTCGCGTACTAGTTGCATGGCTGCATTATCGACATACATGTGTTCAAGTTCCACGCTAGGGTAGTCTTTTGCTACTTCATTAACCACTTCACGCCATAATTGAGATGAGGCTAATACATTGGCCTTATCGATAGAAATAACCTTGTTACGACGCTTTTGAGCAGCTTGAAAAGCCAAGTGGGCAATGCGGTTTATCTCTTTACGAGAATAGATCATGGTATCAAAAGCGGCTTCATCTTCTTGTCCTTGTTTTTGGCGTCCTTTAGGCTCCCCAAAATAGATACCACCGGTTAGTTCTCGGATGACTAAAATATCGAAGCCGGCTTGAGAAATATCCGCACGCAAAGGTGAAAGGTGTGACATCGCACTTTGTAATTGTGCTGGGCGCATATTGCAAAATAAACCAAAATGTCCACGTAAACCTAATAAAGACGCACGTTCTGGTTGCTCAGTTGGTGGTAAATCGCTCCATTTAGGGCCACCGACAGAACCGAATAAAATTGCATCAGCTTGCTCACAGCCTTGAATGGTACTTTCTGGTAAAGCTTGGCCATGGTTATCAATGGCACAACCACCAACATCATAGTTACTGGTGGTAATTTCAAAATCAAATTTATCCGCTACTGTTGCTAACACTTTTTCTGCTTGTGCCATAACTTCTGGCCCAATACCGTCACCGGCTAATATTGCTACTTTTGACATTTTAGTTAACCTACTCATTAAATTGTAATTAAATTTATTTATATGCTCTGAACAACCTATAACGCTAAGCTTGGCTATTTCCGTTTTTTCCTGCACGCTCAGTGACTAATTCAGTTTTTAACTCGGCAACGGTAATTGCGCGATGAATACCGTTAAGTGCATTAACTAGTGCATTACCTGAGGCTTTAATGACATCGGTGTCTAAGCCATAGCCATGAAAGTTTCTACCTTGCCAAGACACGACAATATCAGCCTTACCTAAACCATCTTCACCTTCACCTTTGTTAGATATTTTGTAGTCACTGACTTCAAAATTTATATCTACCGCTTTTTTGATTGCGCGATAAAGGGCGTCGACAGGACCGTTACCAGTAGCTGAAACTATTTGATGCTCGTCACCTTTGGCAAGTTTGATGCTTGATGTCGAAAATTCACTGCCGCCACTTTGTACATTTAAAGTTTGTAAATGGTAAAAGTCTTGTTGGTCTTGCTGTTGAATATTGAACAATAAGGCTTCTAAATCGTCATCAAATACTTGACCTTTTTTATCTGCTAACGATAAAAAATCGGTATAAAGCTTTTCAAGTTCATAATCAGACTCTTGGTAGCCCAAACTCTCCATGCGATGCTTGATAACATGACGGCCGCTGCGAGAGGTTAAATTCAGTTTAGTTTTACTAATACCGACACTTTCAGGCGTCATAATTTCGTAGGTGTTACTGGCTTTTAACATGCCGTCTTGATGAATGCCTGATGAGTGACTAAAGGCGTTGCCGCCGATAATAGCTTTGTTTAACTGTACGGGCATATTGCAAAGTTGGCTGACTAATTTTGAGGTGCGAGCAATTTCATGATGATTGATTTGCGTATGCACACCTAATAATTCTTGGCGGGTTTTCATGATCATTGCCACTTCTTCAAGCGAACAATTGCCTGCACGTTCACCAATACCATTTATCGTACATTCAATTTGTCTGGCACCTGCTTGCACTGCTGACATTGAGTTAGCAACGGCTAAGCCTAAGTCGTTATGGCAATGAACAGAAATGACAGCCTGATCAATATTAGGTACACGGTTAAATAGATTAGTAATGATACCGCCAAATTCATTTGGCAAGGTGTAACCGACAGTATCAGGAATGTTAACTGTCGTAGCGCCCGCTTTAATCGCTTCTTCCACCATACGACATAAGTTGTCGATAGGTGTTCTACCTGCGTCTTCACAGGAAAACTCAACATCATCAGTAAATTGACGGGCATATTTAACGGCATGAATAGCCATTGCTTGGACATCAGCAAAGTCTTTTTTCAATTTTTGTTGCACATGAACATCAGACGTTGAAATAAATGTATGAATACGGAATTGGTCGGCAGGTTTTAATGCCTCGGCACAGGCTTTAATATCAGCCTCTACAGCACGGGCTAATGCACAAACACGTGAATTTTTTACGCTGCGAGCAATCTCTTGCACCGATTGAAAATCACCGGGTGAAGAAACAGGAAAACCAACCTCCATTATGTCTACACCTAAGCGTTCAATGGCATGTGCAATTTGTAACTTCTCATGCACAGATAAGCTTGCGTTTAATGCTTGCTCACCATCTCGTAAGGTGGTGTCAAAAATAATAACTTTGTTCTTGTCATGTATGCCCATGTTTTGTCCTGATTGCTAAAGTATTAACGCTAGATTACGGGCATAAAAAAACCCGCGGTTATTAGCGCGGGTTTAGTGTTTTATTTATTATCTATTTATTTCAAAGCAATAAAAACCTAGCCGCGTATTGATAATACGAGGAGGAGGTTAATTCGAATAATGTTGGTAAATTGCTTCATTTTTTACTTATAAATTTCTTTTAGGTGATAACGAATTATCTTTGCATTATTAATAGCGCACTTTTTTACTTGTTGTCAATAAAAAATATTATTCATAAAAGTGCTAATATAGATTGCTTTTAACTTTAGTAAGGATTTATGGGTAATATTTTAAATCAATCACCTTTGGTTAAATTAAACCTACTACGAATAGAAATATTAGATTTGTTATTAATTAAATTTTCCAATAATTTAATTTTTTTCTAAGTTTAAAGCTTCTGAGTATATTTAGAGGTTTACGTTTCTTAGCATGCTTTCCGTCTTTCAATATTTTTTCGACAGCATCAAGTATTCTGCTAGAAGATTGCCCATCTTTATATGGGTGAAGGTCGTCGGTGTAATGCTTAATCGCAAGCTTAAGCGCACTCGATGGTGACGATGCATTGTCAATTGCTGAAGCTAGTTGTGATGGTGACTCTATATTGATCAAGTAGTCGCCTGGCTTCGAATTCTTGTAAGTAACAACTGGCTTACCTAATAAAGCAAACTCTCCAATTACAGATGAGGTATCTGAAACTAAAATGTTGGCAGTTTGAAATAATTGATTAATGTCAGATGAACTCATAACTTTAAAAGAGTCATTGTTCAGGGCCTGATATTTTTTTACCCACTCATTATCCATTTTGGGGTGAAACTTTACTAAACAGTTATAATCTCCTGATAAAGAAAAATTTCTCATCTCATCAAATAAATCAGGTGCCGATGTCAGTTTAGGTGAAAATGTAGGGGCATATAAAATTGTTGTTTTCTTTGTTTCAAAATATTGAGCTGAAGGCGTATTAAATAGAGGGTCTATTTTGGGCCACCCTGTTTCAATAACATCAAAGTACCCATGTTTCGATGCTAATGTTTTAAAACGTGATGTTGTAGCTTTGCCATGAGTACAGTATAAATCAAAAAAACCGCGAACTTGAAAGTGTCCTTTTTTCTTCCACTCAAGACCATGAAAAACTTGTACTTTTAATCCAGGTATGAAATTTGGAATTAAGTTCCCGGGTATAAAACATGCATCAGGATTATATTTTACTGCGTCATCAATTGAGCTTAAAGTCTTTTCATTTGCGTGAAAACTTCCAAGGTTGACATTTTTTCCGGAGACTAGCCAGTAAACTACGCCGCCACGTAGTAATATCTCTCTTTGTAAAGGGCGTAATATTTCAAACGAATAGTTTTCAGTAATATAAAATAAATAACGTTTTATCATTTTCTTTGATTTATCTTTTTGTTTTAACTACTTCAATAATTTCAGTGGTAGAAATAGAAGGAGTTCTAGGTAAGTAAATCACCTGGCAAATATTTTTTAAATGATCAAACTTTCCTTGCCAATCATCTCCCATGATGAGCACATCAGCATTATAATATTTAATATATTCTGCTTTTAACTCTAATGATTGCTCAAGAAAAACTTCATCGGCGCAGCGTAATGATCGAATTATATGTTGCCTATCATCTTCAGAGTAAATTGGAAAGCGAGCTTTCTTTTCCATATTTAAAGCATCGGAAGACACGCCGACTATAAGGTGTGTTCCGTGTGACTTGGCTCGCTCTAAAATATTAACATGCCCAACATGAAATACATCGAATGTTCCAAAAGTTATAATTCTCATAAGGAGGTTCCTGTTGCTATAAATTGTGCGATTCTTTCACTACATTTACCATCAACTTTTCCTGTTAAATATTCAGACATGGTAAGCCTATCTACTTCTTTTAATTGTGGTTTGCTAATATGCAACTCTACTTGCTTGATTAATTCTTTCACACTTAACACTCGAGTAGCAACCTTACTAAAATATTCTAAATCCTTATCTAGCCTTTTTTTAAACCTAAATTTAAATATTCCACGATAAGACCATCTTAATTTATAAAAGTCACACCAAATTGCAGGTTTATTTAAAGCTGTAAACTCAAATAAAGTTGAAGAAGCATCACTAATAATTAAAGATGCTTGTTGCATGAAAGGTAATATAGATACTTCTTTTACATTACAAACATAAACGTTTTCATAGTTGGCCCAATGTTTTAATATTGATTGTTGAGATTTATAATTTGTTTTAATCAATGAAAAAAAATGAGGTTTTATAATTAGATTATACTTCTCTAAAAGTTCAGGGAAGTTTTTTGGTAAACATTCGATCGAACTAGGGTAGAAAGTAGGAGCATAAAGAATTGTTTTCTTTTTAGGTTCTAAGGCTAATTCAGATAAATCTAACATATCATTATCGTTGTTTATAATAGGATCTAATTTAGCATAACCTGTATCTATGAATTTTTTTTGAGGAAATAACTCTTGTAACCTTTTCAATCGATGCTGGCCTTCAACAAATCGGTACATAATTTCTGAGTTAGATACTTCGTAGTAACATGATTTTGGTCCTATACCATGCTGCATTAAAGCCGTTTTTGAAAATTGATGAATATCATCTAAATTATCTCTAGCATTTCCAAAGATAATCCAGTCAGGCTTCTCAACTTGATAAAGAATATTAGCTTCTTCTTTATTTTTAACGCATAAGTGCTTTAAATTGTGAGCTTCAACGTAATGGGTTAAAACTTCATTCAAATCTTCTTGTTTATATAAAATAAATGTACATTTAATGTTTTCTTTTTCTAATGCTTTTTTAACTGGTAAATATTGTGGAACATAATATAAATGTTGTATGTCAAAAAAAACCTGCATTGGTATCTCTCCAATTATTCTCTATAATATTGCTGGTTTATTCATCCATTTATACCAGTAAACTTTAATACATATTAAATCTAAGGTGAGTATTTACCAAATATATGAAACGCTAGTTCCTAAATATTTATCACCTAATGTATCTTCACCGATATTAATCGTAAGATTTATAAATGCACTTTTTAACATTTTTTTTAGTTTTAATTCTATTTCATGTGAACGTTTGTAGTCGGCAATTGATGATGAGTCGACGGTTGCCGTTCTATACAGCATTGTAACTTGATCAATCATTGTGGTTTGCCAGTCAATTCTCATACTAGTCGCATTACCTCCAGCACCGTCATTGGCTGCTTTCATATTCCCCCACCAATGTCCCATTTTTATTTTGTCATTTGAATAGCCTTCATCATATATATGATGAACATACCAAGCGGTATGAAATTTACTGTATTCCAAATTTACTGACAGTGAATCGGTGAGGTAAGGGATGAATAAACCAAAGTTTTGTGCAATATTACCAAACTGATAGTTGCTGAAATCTTTAGTATCCTCACCAGCGTACTCGTAATATATACTTAGCGGAAAATCAAAAGGATTTAAGTCAAATTTATTGCTCACAGATGCTTGCTGGTTGCCGAATTCTTGCGTGCAATCGATTAAATCAGATTCACCGCCACAATTATCACTACTTACAGGATCAATAATAGCGTTCCAGACATCCTTAAGCGAAGTATTTCCCTCTCCACCAAACATAAATGTTCTATTAAAGCCAAGAGTCCACCAATCAAAAGGTTGCAAACTTAAGTGCATTGAAAGTAAGTTAGGTTTTCCTGATACAGGGGCTTTATCGGTATCAAATTGAATACCACCTTGTTTTTCTAACTGACCTAAAGAGAATTCATATTTAACATTCCAGTCAGTTAGCAACTCAGGGTTGCTAATAGTTATATTCAGAGCAGGTTTTGCTTGAGTAGAGAGCAGCATAGCTCCTTCTTGTGTAGGTGATAACCAATGTTCTCTGTAACCAATATCTACTTGAAACACGTCCCAACCAAAAGATACATAACTATTGTTTGGTACCATTTTTCCATCATAAAATGTGCCACCACCATTAAAAATTAGATGTTCGTTTGCCTGCCAAAAACTACTGGTGGTAAATTTAAATGAATCATCTATATTTAGCCCCCGTTGATTGGCAATCAATGCATCATCTTTAAAGGAGTGATTATATTGAGCTGAAAAATGTGTAATTGCTGACGCTTTCTTATAACGCTTAATGTAGGCATTTAATCGTTGATACAAAGCTGGGTGGCTGGTTTTAACCTTCGTCATGTATTTATAAATCGTAGCCGCATGATAAGGCTTGGTTAAAATTGGTAACTTAGCAACAGTAGAAAGCTTTTCTAATTCTAATTCAAATAATGGATCTGTTTTTAATGGCAGGTATGGTGAAACTCCATTAGCTTTTGTAGTAAGAGAGGTTAAACAAATTATTAGTAAACATGTATAAAATGAGGTTTTCAAAAAAATTCTTCCATTAATCTTAAATTGTTTTAAATACTATAAAGCTCTCAAATGAACTTTAATAAAAATGGTAGTACTAACCCCAGTTTTCCATTTTACTTTTTCGTTTAGAAAATAGTCGTGGTAAAATCAAGCCAAATAACAAGCCTACGCCTAACACTATTGCGCCATTAAAAAACCATTGTTTTTTTATGTCAGTATCTTGGTTTTTAAGTTGAGATTTAGTTTGCGCAAGTTCCATATTGAGTGCTGCAATACTGTTTTGTAGATCACTACGTTCAGTTTTGAGTGAATCAATTTGACCTCGAGAGTTTTCTAATTGGCCGGCTGTATCGTTACCTTGAGCTTGTAAACTCGCTAATTTTTCATTTAAATCGGCAATTACATATCGCATACCTGGCTTGGCTGAAACGTGCTTGCTTTCAATCCAACCTGTTTTATTCGCTTCGGTAACAACTTGACTATATTCATTATTGCTTTCACCCGTAAGCTGTACTTTTTCGCCTGAATTAATGGTACCTAAAATACGGTAATTTTTGCCTGCACCTGAATGCATATAAACAAATAAACTTTCAGAGATATAACCATCGCTTGCATTATTTTCAGCGGCCTGAGCTACAGATAATACGGAAATCGAGCATACTAAAGTAAGGAGAATTTTTTTTAAGTTCATCATTAAGTAACCAATAGCGCCATTTAAAAGGTGAATGGAAAAGATAGTAGGGCTTTGCCGTAATGATAGCAAGTGATGATTGCTTAGTATAATGAGATTTTTGATATAAAATATTTATCATGTAATATTGCAATCAGTATTTAGCTTAATCTGCCGTATTTGCGTTTAAAATATGGTGCATAGGCTTTGTTTATAAATAGTATTGGAATTATATGACCACCGAAATAGAACTTAAATATTTATTGTTAACGGCAACGAATGCAGAACAAATAAGCCAAATATTTAAGCAAAAAGATATTCAATTTACTTATCAAGAAAAGCAACTAGAGAATAGCTACTTCGATACAGCTGAGCTTAACCTTCGCCAATTTGACATGGGTTTAAGAGTTCGTCGAAATAACGAGCATTGTGAACAAACAATTAAAACGGCAGGGCAGGTAGTTGGTGGTTTACATAGTCGACCAGAATACAATATAGATATTGAAAGTAACTTTCCTATATTATCACTATTTCCAGATGAAATTTGGCATGTTGAACAGTCAGTATCTGCTATTCAAAATGATTTGATTGTATTATTTAACACCGATTTTAAACGCAGTACTTGGCTTGTTACGGATCAAAATAATAATAAAATTGAAGTTGCTTTTGATCAAGGAAGTATAACCAGCGGTGCTCAAAGTGAACAAATTTTTGAATTAGAACTTGAGTTAATTAGCGGCAACCCTGAGGCGTTGTTTACCTTAGCAGAAATTTTATTTGATGCGCTTCCAATGCGCCCAGGTATTGAAAGTAAAGCCGCGCGCGGTTATGCCTTGTACCATAATAAACCTAAACAATATTCTTCAAAGTCAGCGCTTTATATTTGTGATTCGACAACAGATTCGATTGCCAATGCGTTTACACTTGGGTTAAATCGAGGGTTAACCGATCTTCAAAACAACACTGCAGGCTATTTATCTAGCCAATCTCTAATTGAACTTGCAAAAATTAAGGCAAGTTTGGCAGTGCTTCGACATGGCTTTTGGCTTTTTGAAGCTGAATTGACAGACACAGAGCTGGATTTGCGAGATGAATTGAGTCACTTTATACATTTATTAGCTTGGGTTGATAATGCAATTAACTTGCAAGAATTAACGAATAAAACAGGTAATTACCGTAAAAAATTAGATTTTAGTAAGCAGTTGATTGAACAGCTTAAAATCGAAAAACGCCGTTTTCCTAACTCTGAAGATATTGCTGAGTTTTTACATTCCCCCCGCTTTAACTTACTTCAGCTAGCAATATTAAAAATGTACTTAGCTAGAACGAATTCAGAGATTGAAGGCAGTGACGAATCACGTAGCGAGCTTAAACAGTTTGCGCAAAATAAAATTCAATTTAGTTTAGGTGAAATAAGCCACGAAATGAAAAGCTCGATAAGCTTTAATTGTGAGCAATACATTTCACAAAGTAAATTGCTTTATCGTAGCTTATTAACGGGAACATGGCTGTCGGGGCTGTTTGATAAAGAAATGCGTGATAAGTTTCGTCATCCATGGCTAGATTTACAGCAAGGCATTAGCGAGCTGCAATCGTTATGGATAATTCAGCAACAATTAGAAAAATTATCTGAGCCACCTAAAAAACTCGTAAAATGGCAAAGTAGTAAAGTCGACGGTTTACTTACCGCACTCGACAATACCAAAGCGATGGCCATTGCAATGCCACCTTATTGGCTTGACTCACTATAAATCAATACAACAACTTCGCTTAAGTGATGGGAAATGGACTGTTTTATGCGGTTCGTTTACCTTGTTTTAGTATGGCTCATTCATTTATTAAAAATAACAAGGTTAACAACGATAGTGTTTATTGTTAGAGAAAGTCTGAACGTTGTATCTCATAAAGTGCAAACTATTGTGTTAACTGCCTTAAAGTTATTTATTGCCTTAGGTTTAGTAAACTTTAGTTATGCAAAAGAGTTTTCACTGCCGGCTGAAAACTCAAGATTAATAGGTGAGTTACAATATCATCAAGTAGTCAAAGGTGATTATTTTCAAATGCTTGCTGAAAAGTATGATGTTGGCTTTCTTGCGCTCATGGCTGCTAATCCTGGTGTTGACCCTTTTTTACCGCCACAGGGGGCGCGGTTAGTTATTCCGAATGAAATGTTATTACCATTTGGTAAACGAGAAGGAATAATTGTTAATTTGCCAGAATTGCGCTTGTATTATTTTCCGCCTAATGAAAATAGTGTGCATGTGTTTCCTGTCGGGATTGGCCGTCAAGGTTTAGCAACGCCAAAAACAGTGAGCTATATTAGTGAAAAAAGAGAAGATCCGGTTTGGCATCCGACAGAAGAAATGAAAGCGCGATATTTTTCTCAGCATGGTCGAAAACTAGCTGACGAAGTTGCCGCTGGCCCCAACAATCCATTTGGTAAATATGCGTTACGGTTAGGCACCAGCGTTTTCTTGTTACATGGTTCTAATCAGCGTTTTGGTATAGGCATGAGAGCAAGCTCTGGTTGTATTCGCTTATATGATGATGATATTAAATGGCTTTATCAGAATATTGATATTGGTACGCCCATTCGTATTGTTGAACAAAATATTAAATTGTCATACGAGCCGAACAAGAAATTGATTGAAGTTCATAGCCCGTTAACACCAGAAGATTCAGCAACGGAGCCGCTTATTTCTAGTACGGTTAAACGCTTTGTTGGAAACTTACCTGAAAATACAAAAATATTAGCGGAGCAGATAAAACAACCTAAAGGGTTAGTTGCTGAGTTAATGGTAAATTAATTATTTTCTAAATAAAAAAGCACTAAGTAATGACATTAGTGCTTTTTATATGAATTGCTTTGGATTGTTTATATTAGTTCGCTATTTTTTAAAGCTTGCTACCATGTTATCAATACGCTCATTGGCTTTATCTACAGCCATGTTAGTATCTGCAACCGCTTTATTTGTTGTGTCTTGAGCTGCACCAAGTTCAGTGACTTCTGAAGACATTGCATTTGTTTGTGACGATAAACTGTTTACTTGATTAGTTAAGTTGTCAACTTTTTGATTTAAGCTAGTAATGCTCTCTTCTAATGCTGTGGTGTTTGTACAACCCGATACGGCGATAATTAATGCCGCTAATGTGATAGTTTTTAATCGCATAATGTTTTCCCTGTTTTAAGTTGTTTTTATTCTACTTTTAGTATGACACATAAATAGCCGACTGCTAAAAGCTAATTTTCCAGTAATAGATTTACAACAGGTGATGAGTGAAATTGGTTCAATTTTTAGCTTTGTAGGGATATTGGCTTGAATAGAATGAAAATTTCTATTTTCTATTTTCTATTTTTTATTATTAAGTAGACTGAAGCTTTAGACTATATATTTTGAAGCTTTAGACTATATATTTTGAAGCTTGGGCATTAGCTAGTTCGGGTAAAACCTAATGCCCTTGAAATGAAGTTGTATCTTTAAAAGTGGCGATGAAAACTTAATCAGCGCGTTTAACCAAGTTTTCTATTTGCTCTTCTAGTTTGTTTAGCTTGTCAGTGATTTTGGCATTTTGCTCAATAATATGCGCATTTTGCTTTCTCAATTCTCGATTTTTAATATTAGTATCAGCAAAGCCAAATATTTTATTAGCGAAAACAGCACCCATACCACCTAAAATACCAACACCGAGAATAAACATAATAAAAACCGATATTCTACCAACAAGAGTGATCGGGTAAACATCACCAAAACCTATGGTGGTTGAAGACATGATCATTAACCAAATAGCATCGGTATAGCTTTGAATAGGCGACGTTTCAAATGCTATTTCAGCAGTGTAGGTTACATAGCCCAAAGTTAAATTCAAAAATACAAATAATGTTAATGAAACAAAAGCAATAAAGCCGTAATTGTAATTTTTTACACCGTATTCATCGACTTGGTATAAATTACTTTTTTCCATGGTTTTTTGTACAACAATCATTATTGTCTCTTTCTTTATATTTTTATAATTTAATTCAAATTATTAATTAGTCGTTAGATGATTCACCGACATAATGAACTAAATCATCCATTAATTTTTTCTTAATTTCAAGTTGTTGCTCGGCAGATAAGTCATATTTTTGAGCTAATAATTCATAGTCATCAGGCGATAGGCTAACGGTTAATCTAGGCCTTTTGGGACGTTTATTCGTTGGCAAGCCAAGAATGTCTCTGATTTGTTCAGAAGGACTAATACCGGCCTCAAGAGCCTGTTTTCTTATCGATAGCTGAATTTTTTCATCCATATCAAACGCAACCTGTACTGCTTTAACTGCTTTGACTGATGATTGCCACTTCTCGGGTAACTTACGTGCCACAATTAACTTCCTGGATACATATCGACAATATCTGTTGTTGGTTTAAACAAGGTTAAAAACACTTCAGTATCACCATCTTGCCATACTTCAATATCAATGCCTTTATCTTGGTCTTCATTATACAGTGCATACAGCTCAAATTGCTCGCCACTGTCTTTACCTTCGTATTGAGACAGGGTGTCTTTACGGTGATCTTTACGATGAAAAAAGCCAACTTGGGCGAAAACACTTTGGCGATATAGGTCATCACTCCAACCTGATGTTGTTGTGTTGTCTGTTTGACGTTCAAGTTGTGCTTGCCCGGGATCGTCAAAGATTGTTGAAAACTGCTCAAGATCGAAAAGGCTCTCTACATCTTGATGTAATATTTTAAGTGAAAACTTTAAGTAGGTTTTGTCGTCTTCATCTAAGGTGAGAAAAAACTGTATATCGTTATTTCCTTGCAAAACCCATTCTGTTTGCGTGTTATGCTCAAATTCATAACTATTTACTGCACTTACCTGAAATTCTTGTGCTCGAAGGGCTTCAGGAAGTCCAAAACTGTCTGACATAACAATAATGTCGCTAACGGTAAGATCTTTAACATTACTGAGTTTTCGTTCTTGTACCGGCTTGCTAAACATTCGTTTTAAAAAGCTCACAGAATTCTCCTAAATATGACTTAACTGAAGCTAAAAAACCGCTTAACATCAAAGATGAAAGCGGTATTTTCAGATTTTACGCTATTTTTGTTTAGCTTTTAAACGCTCTAATACTGAATTTGCGTTGTTGTCAGTAGCACCAATACCAGCTTCTTTTAACTTCGCTTCCAATGAGCTATCTGAATTTTCAGATTCTAAAACTTCTGCAGCTTTCATTTGATCATCAAATTTTTGTTGCTTAGCTTTAATTCGCTCTAAAGAGTCTTTAGCATTTAATAGCTTAGAGTTACTTGACGAAAAGTTATCAGTGATAGCAGAAGTGGCTTTTTGTACACTTTCTGTGGTTTTTACCATAGATAATTGACGCTTGTACTCGTTTACTTGACGCTCGCTCTTTTTCACTAATTCTTTTAAACGCTCAGCATTACCTTGGAAGCTATCTAATGCTTGTTGTTGTGTCGCTAGCTCATTTTCTAATGCTGAAATTTTTTCAGCCACCGCTAACGCTAATGTTTCATCACCTTTTTCTAAGGCTTGTACTGCATAACCTTCATGCTCGGTAATTTCACGCTTAACACGGTCAACTTCGCGATTTGAAGACATTTGTTGCGCCATAACGCCAGTAAGGTCGCGCTTGGCTTTAGTCAGGTGATTTTCTGCATCACGAATTTCTTGTTCAAAAATACGGGTGGCATTTGAATCTACAATGGCTTCACCAACTTCAGTTGCGCTACCACGAATTGCGGTCATAATTTTTTTAAAAATACTCATATAATACTCCTACAGTGGTTGCTTAAACTAAGTAATCACTCATATCGTCAATAATTTCTAGCGCATTATTATTTAATACCGCTAGCTCGTGTTCTATGTCATCAAAAGTAGAGCTAATGGCGAGCGCTCCAAAAATGACATATTTATCACCAATTTTTGAAAAAGACGATAATGGCATCGGAATGTTCATCTCTAACATACTGACATGCATTTCGTGTAACTTGTCTGACTTGACTTCATCTTCACCCCAAAGATAGGTGATACATAAAATTTGATCGTCAGTTACCGAAACAAAAATAGGTAACTCTTCACGGCCTATTACCGTAACTTGTAAAACATCAACTTCACCTGAAATTGGTTGGCAATCAAAAACCATCCCGGTATCTGAATCATCTGCCAAGGTATTCAAGTAGTCAGCTATCTTATGAATATTCATGTTTTTCCTCATGTTTAAATAAGTAGCGTAAAAAACGTCTTAAATGTTTTTTACTTGACGACATAATATGTCGCGTAGGGTTAATTTAGCATCAAGACATAATATGTCAAGAACTTATTTTCATTTTTTTCATCATAGCTCACTTAACTTTATTGTAAATGGGCATTATTTAAACCTTGTTGATCTTGCCATGCTTTTTGATGTAACTGATAAATAGCATGACTGCCTAAATAGTTAACCGGCACCGTTGCTTTATCTTTATAAAAGTCACGTGAAAAATCAAAGGCATTAATCACCATTGGTAAGGTTAGCCAATGGTGTGCTACGGGTAATTCAGGTAATTGTTTTAAACGCGTTAATGGTGCTGCACCCATTTTACTGGCAATTGTCCAACCCCATTCACCAAAGCTAGGCACATTGTCGTGATACTGTTGTACTGAGGAAAAACCTGCTGCTTGCACTGTTTTACCAATAGCAATAAAAGCATTTTTCGCGTGATAAGGGCTAGCCGATTGAATACCAATTAGGCCATCACCGGCAAGTAATTGTTTTAATCTCGCGTAAAAGTTTACCGAATATAGCTTATTAAGGTCGGGGTGACTTGGATCGGGTAAATCAACAATAATGGCATCAAAGCTATTATTGTTTTGTAAGAGTTTATCGATAGAAATAAAAGCATCTGCTGAAATAATCTCAACACGTTCATCCTGCAAACTCGCCATATTTAATTCACTGATACTATTAGCAAGATGCTTTGGTAGTTTTTCCTCTGGCTGTTTAAATATTTCAAGCAGCTCGCCGTCAAGATCAACTAAAGTGACTTTTTTCGGTTGCCATTGCAGTACATCTCTTAACGCAAGGCCATCGCCGCCGCCGATAATTAAAATATTATCCTGGCGTGCAGAGCCGGCTAAAACAGGGCTTACAAGGTAACTGTGATAAATAAACTCATCTGATGATGAAAACTGTAAACGGCCATTAAGATAAAAGTTAATTATTTCACCTTGCATAGCCCCCATATTCCGCTCGGTAAAAGTCATTTGCTGGTAACGTGTTTTATCGCTATAAACGACTTTATCTAAATAGAGTAGGTTGCTCATCTGGCTTAACCAAGAATTACCAAACTGATAAATCGCCACAATAAATACCAGTAAAATAATATGTGCGGAAATTAGCGTTTTACGCCAATTAAGCTTTTGCCAGTAATAAACAATAAAAACACAACCCGCTAATAGGTTTAGCGCTGCAGTTAATGCGCTGGCTTTGCTGATATCAATAGAGAGTAAAAATACCACCCATATCGCGGCGCCCATACCAGCACCAATGTAGTCAGCACCATAAATAGTACCCAAATTGTTTTTTAGATGCTTTTGATGAATTTCTTCACGTATTCTAGCAATTAATGGAATTTCCATACCAATAAAAAAGCCAAGAATAAGGCCGAAAAAATAAGGACTGTTAAAAGCGATAAAGCTAAGTTGTTTAAATAAACCGCCACGTGGATAAGCATCAGGAGGCAAATTAAACATTTGGCCTAATATTTCAGGAAATGTTTGGGTCAGGGCGATTAAGCCGCCAATAATGAGTATTGAGCTACTACCAAGAAACGCGATAGCAAGTTCTAGCCAAACAAAACCATTAAAAGCACATTGTATTTTACGAGCGGCAAAAGCGCCTAAACCCATAGCAACAATCATTAAGCCAATCATGGCGTAAATGGTACTTTCCATAATGCCAAGCACACGACCCGCATAGTGAGATAATAAGTATTCGTAAATGAGCCCGCAGCCGGCTAATACCGCCATGGTTAAAATAAGGAGAACATCATCCCAAAGACGACTTCTATCGCTCATTGTGGTTACTCCTGGAGTTGATATATGTAGAGTTAATTTGAATGGTCACTAGGTTTAATTTTGAATTGATTGACAAACATTCAAGCACAATAGCATGAGCTTGAATGTTTGACAGCTTAGCTTCACAGAGAGCTAAGCTGAGATTACGACATTAAGGCAGTTAAAATTAAGGCGATTGAAATACTGATAGCCATTTCGACACAGGCTACACCAATATTATGTTGTTGATCGACTTCTTCAACTAAGTTAATTCCCATCAATACTAGGCGTTTAGCAACGGATGTTAGCAAAGCGACAAGTAATGTCATAACGATGCCGAATACTAACCAACCCACTAGGTTTATCATCAGGGTTTCAGGGCTGTAGGTTAAAAAGTGACTCGCTGCAGTAACGGCTAATGCGGTGCTGATAACTTGTCCAGCATAGCGAATAGCTAAGGCGATTTGCCCTTCGGCAAAGGCATTTTGCATACAGTCATTTTGATTATTAGCGGCATATTGACGTTCTTTAATTCGCGTTACCAATACCAACATTGCTTGTGAAACAATAAAACCAGCCGTAATGGCGACAAAGGTATTAATATCTAAACCATATACCCATAACAACACGGCACGGATAACTATGGCCGTTGCGATAGCACCTGCAGCATCAACGATACCAACGGTGATATTACGGGCTTTTATTTGTGCATTTTTATCTATTTGATTTAAGGCAAAACGGTCATGAAAAACTCGGCCAACTTTAATGAGTATCAAGCCGAATATGCCGTAACTACCCATACCAATAATTTCGCCTAAATAACTATCAGCATTTTCGCCGCTAATCGCGCCAGTTAGTACAATGCCTAATGCAGCAACACTACCAGCGACACTGATACCAAAGGCAAAATTGTCTTCTTTGGCTAATTCGTCGGTAGAGTTTACTTTGGCGGATAAACCACTGATAAAGCGCATCGCACCCAGTAATATAATTGCAATAGTGATATCAATAGCTAAGAAAATCAAAAGTTCTATATTCAAGCCAGTTATTTCAATAAATGTATTCATATTAATCCTTACTTTCCACGTCGAAAACTACGCGATGTTGTACTTTTGCTATTTCTAAAACTGGCATTTTTCGCCGTTTTACCTGACTTTGCATAAGTACTTTTATTTGTTGATTTACTGGCAAAGCGATTAGCGCTGGTTTGGGCACTTTTGCTTTGGCTCGAAATACTTGAGGCACCGGTTCTATTTTTCCCATAGGCGCTAGTGTATTTTTGTCCGCGACTTTGAAAAGACTTTTTCGTCCGATTATCTATAGTATTTTGCTTTTTCAATTGGCTAGGAGAGCTATAGCGTTTACGACCATAATCGTTGTAATAACTATAATTTCGGCTTCGTCCCCAGTCATTATAAGAGGTACGGCGTGAACCAAATAAATCACCCATCATTGAATACATGCCATACCATGCCCAAAAAGACATGCCATTTGAGCCTGTGGTCCAATTACCGTAAGCAGGATTACCAATGAGTTGTTCGCCAGTGCCAAAGTCTTGTGCTTTATTTGCCGCAAGGCTCTGTGATTTTGATAATGAATTAACCCGGGGTAGTGTGCCTTCTGACATATCGGCTAAAACATTAAGCGGATCACTTAAAGCGTCAGAAAATAAAACAGGATCAGCTGCTTGATATAGGTTTAACAGTTCATCATAAATTGCTTGAGAATTTTCAAACATCTGTGGTTGTTTTTTTACCGTATTGAGACGGTCAACTAAGGCAAGATACATTGGCCCTTGCGTACCGGTATCTTTCACAAACTCATCGATTAGTGGTTTGTAGCTAGGTTTGTCAGCGATTAACCTTTGTGCATATTGGCTGATCAAATTTGCATTGCGCACTTGACCATCATTTAATGCTTGAGCAAGTAATTCAATACGTTGTTCAGTTATCGGTGTTTGTTGAATAATTTGTTCTTTTACTGGGTCTCCACAAGCGGAAAGTAGTAAAACAAACAAGAGTATAATCGTTTTAAGTGGCTGCATTTCTGCCATAGTGTCCTCAAAAATGCTATGGTTATCATTTATTAATATCACTTATGACATATTATGTCTATAATTTTAACTATAATAGTGAAATTAATTTTCTAGCTAACAAATAGTCGCTGTTAATTTATAAACCGAGTTTTATCGAGGCCAAGGTGTCAAATTTACTTTCTTCTACACATTATCCATTAATTGGCCACCAACAAGATAAAAGTTGGCAGCAATTTCATCAACAATATCCAACAGTAAGCGATTGTTTATCAAGTGAACAGCTGGCACTATTTAAGCAGGCATTAGCCCTAAGTGATTTTATTCTTCGTAGCGCGCTACAAGCGCCAGAGTTAGTTGTTGAACTGTTTGAAAGTGAGCAGTTACTTTCCAGTAACACGCCAAATTACAGTGAAATGTTATCTGCCTCGTTAAATACTTGTACGAGCGAAGATCAGTTGCATAAGGGGCTGCGATTATTTCGACTAGTACAAATGGTACATATTGCCGTTGGTGATTTTTTATTAAATGTTAGCTTAGATGAGTCGTTAAAAAGGTTATCTGCGTTAGCTGATAGTTTAATTCTTAGCGCTAATCATTGGTTAACTCAGTTCTGCAAAGAGAAGTGGGGAGTACCGGTTAATGCTGAAGGCGAAGAGCAAAGCTTGTTAGTTTATGGCATGGGGAAGCTAGGTGGGCAAGAATTAAACTTCTCTTCCGATATTGACCTTATTTTTGTTTTTCCGGAATCAGGTGAAACCCAAGGGGTTAGGCGCAGTATTGATAACCAAGTGTTTTTTACTCGTCTTGGACAAAAACTTATTACCGCATTGCACCAAAAAACGGCTGATGGCTTTGTTTATCGCGTTGATATGCGCCTTAGACCTTTTGGCGAAAGCGGCCCTTTGGTGTTGTCATTTAATGCCATGGAAAACTATTATCAAGATCAAGGGCGTGACTGGGAGCGTTACGCAATGCTAAAAGCACGCTTGATTGGTCAAGGGAAATATCACGGGCAACTAACCCAAATGCTTCGCCCGTTTGTGTATCGTCGTTATATCGATTTTAGTGTTATTGATAGTTTACGACGTATGAAAGCGATGATTGCCCAAGAGGTTAGACGTAAGCAACTTAACAATAATATTAAGCTTGGTGCTGGCGGTATTCGGGAAGTAGAGTTTATCGTGCAAGTTTTTCAAATGATCCGTGGTGGTCGTGTTGCTGAATTGCAACATCGAAACTTATTAACAGTGCTGCCTTTACTGGTTAAGCACGGCGAAGTAAATCAGCAAAGTGCGCAAGTGTTAACCAACAGTTATCGTTTTTTACGTCGTGTTGAAAATATTATTCAGGCGCTGAATGACCAGCAAACGCAAACTTTGCCTGATACAGAATTAGATCAGCAACGCTTAGTCAAAATTCTTAATGATGAAAACTGTACTAATTGGTCGAGTTTCCTCGAACAATTAGTTGTTCATATGCAGGGCGTGCATCATCAATTTGGTGAACTCATTGGTGAAGAAAGCCCTAATCGTCAGGCCATTGATCAATACTGGACAACATTATGGGATAGCCAATGGAGTGATGAAGAGTCAATTGCTTGGATAGCGCAATCTCCACAGTTGTTAAATATAAGTGATGATAGCGCTTGTTGGGATAATGAAAACTTGTGGCGAGCGTTGAAAGATTTCCGCAGTGAAATGAGTAAGCGCAGCATGGGAAATCGAGGACGACAAGTACTTGATAAATTGATCCCAAGCCTTATTTGGCATATCGCAAACTTAAAACTTACCGAACAATCTTTAACGCGAGTGCTCACGGTGTTAACAACGGTTGCAACTCGAACTGCTTATTTAGAATTATTGTTTGAAAATGAAGGGGCGTTAAAGCATTTAATTCATTTGTGTCACAACAGTAGTTGGGTGGCGGAACATATTGCAAAATTTCCAATACTACTGGATGAATTAATTGACCCTAAGCTCTTTCATCAAGCACCACAGTTAAGCTCATACGTGGCAGAACTTCGTGAACTTATGCTTAGAGTGCCCGAGGAAGATCAAGAAGCGCAAATGATCACCTTACGCCAATTTAAGCAAATTAAACAATTACGAATTGCTGCAGCTGACATTTCAGGTATTTTGCCAATAACTCAAGTAAGTGCTCACCTAACGGCATTAGCAGAAGCCATGGTAGAAGAAGTGGCTAATTTAGCATGGCAGCAATTAAGTCAGCGCTTTGGTGTGCCGGTAAGTAAAGTTAATTCAATGGATAAAGGCTTTGCCATTATTGGTTACGGTAAAGTCGGTGGCATTGAATTAGGTTATAGCTCTGATTTAGATTTAGTTTTTGTGCATGATGCTGATTTGGCGGAATTGACCACAGGAGAAAAGCAAATTTCTACTGGGCAATTTTACCTTAAGCTAGCCCAGCGTATGATGCATTTATTTAATACCCGTATGGCAAATGGCATTTTATATGAATTAGACATGCGTTTAAGACCATCTGGTAATGCCGGCTTATTAATGGTGCACATTGATACCTTTGCGCATTATCAAAATCAAGATGCTTGGACGTGGGAACATCAGGCACTAGTGCGTACGCGGGTTATTTTCGGCAGTGACTCATTGAAACAACGTTTTGCGGAAATAAAACGACAAGTGTTATCAACTGAGCGTGATAGCGCTGCACTACTTGAAGATGTATTAAAAATGCGTGATAAAATGCGTAAGCATCTAGATAAATCAACCGAACTTCTAGTGGATATTAAGCAAGGACGTGGTGGTTTGGTTGATATTGAATTCTTAGTGCAATATTTGGTGTTGGCTTTTAGTCACCAGTATCCAAACCTGGGTGACCATTCAGATAATATTAGTTTGCTTTCAGAATTAGCATCAATAGCCGTGATTAGTGAACAAGAGCAAAACTGTCTAGTTGATAACTATTGCAAACTACGTGATTTTGGTCACCATGCTACTTTGCAAAATAGCGACCAAATGATCAAGACAGCATGTTTTGAAAAAGAGCATCAAGATGTACTGCCTATTATTGAAAAAATTCTACAATAAGAATAATGTGCTGACGTTAGCGACCCGATGTAGGTAGTAATATACATTCGTTTGATAGATAGGGAATGCTATATTCAATTAAAACAATTGCCCGTTGCTTATTACAAAAATAAATACTTAGGCCATTTTCGAAATGGCCTGCAATGGCGTTACCGACTTGGTATGCGGTAGTAAGAATGTTTTTATTAACGCGAAAAGCATCTTTGACAAGAAAGTCTCGGTTAAGCCACCAAATTACTTCTAAGCCATTTTCTTGGGAGTATTGCGATAGCTTTTGAAACAAAGTTTCACCTAATCTAAAAGGGTGACTGTCTGTTTTACCGGTCCAATTTTTTCGTAGTGGTCGCGTAATGAGACGGCGAGCTTCTAATATTTTTTCCAAATCACCTTTGGGGTCAGGTAGGTAAACAATATTGTTTCTAATTTTAGGGCCTTTCTCGTCATCGCCATGTAAATTTGCATAAAAACGAGAAAGCCCATCGGCAGCAGCATTTTTGCTTTTGGTAGGGCGAACAACTGACTTTTCTTTTTGCTCGACAACAGCAGGTACTGATTGCTGTGAATCGACATTTGCTACTTCAGAAATTTCGTCTGCTGCTTCCTGACTAAGGGAAAATAGTAACTCTTGGTTTTGCAATAACGCTGTTGCTAAGGCGACAAGAATCGCACCTAAAATAATGTTTCGTAGCCAAAAATTCATAAGTCATTTATATTTATGTTACATCTTTGACTACACCATATCGAACAATGCTTATTTATACAATGATGGGTCGTCTTCATTTGGACGGGTTTTAAAGCGACGGTGCAACCACATATACTGCTCTGGCTTTACCATAATTGCTTTCTCTAACTCTTGGTTTACTCTCAATACATCAGCGGTATCGTCACCAATGGGAAAGTTCTCTAACATAGGTTTAATTTCCAATGTATAGCCACTGCCATCGTCATTACGGGTTGGTATTAGCATATGTGTTTGAGTGTTTTTTTGGCGCGCAAAAATGAGTGTGCCCGTTGTTGAGGCTGCATCTGGCACAGCAAAGAAAGGTACAAATACGCTACGGTTGCGACCATAATCTTGATCAGGTAAGTAAACACAAGCTTCGCCATCATGCAAAGCACGAATTAAGCCTTTTACATCACGTTTGCCGAGCATGTATTTATTAGAACGGCCACGACCGCGAAACTGAAAATATTCCATTAACTGATTATTGTGCGGGCGATAAAACACTACCATAGGATGGCTATAACCAATGCCACGGCAGCTGATTTCAGCACTTAAATAATGCATGGCGAGCAATAATATGCCTTTACCTTCTTGTTGAGCTTTTTCAATATGCTCTAAACCAATAACTTTGGTTTTACGTTTTACTCGCCAATTTGGCCACCACCAGCCCATACCGGTTTCAAGCAGTGCAATACCGGTATTCTCGAAATTACGTTTTAGCATTATTTGACGATCTTCGTCAGTCATTTCAGGGAAGCATAACTCAATGTTCCTTAGGGCAACCTTTTTGCGACTGGAGCCTAGCTTAAATAACAAGCGTCCGATCATTTTGCCAAGGAAAAGCTGAAACCGATAAGGTAACCAAGAAATACTGTAGAGAATAAACACTCCAAGCCAAGTCAGCCAATACTTAGGTAATAGGTATGATATTTTAAAATTTGGTTGTAAAACTTTATTTTTACTCACGGGATGATTTCAACTCATTGAATTGCTTGTGTTACAATATTGCTTATTATATCTGTTATAGGGTACAGGATGAAAGTAGATATTCCCGCTTTTGATAAAGCGCGTGTTTTAGTTGTTGGCGATATCATGCTAGATCGCTATTGGTATGGGCCTACACAGCGTATTTCTCCGGAAGCGCCGGTACCTGTTGTTAAAATTCAGCAAGATGAAGACCGTCCCGGCGGTGCAGCAAACGTAGCATTAAATATTGCCTCATTAAATGGTAACGTGACTTTAGCTGGCATTACGGGAGAAGACGAAGCATCAAGCACGTTAAAAACTCACTTATCAGCGATGAATATTGATTGCCAGTTTTTACAGTCTTCAGCTCACCCGACCATCACTAAACTGCGCGTACTAAGCCGTAACCAACAGTTACTGCGTTTAGATTTTGAAGAATCATTTGCTGAAATTGATAAGCAACCATTAATTGAGCAAACCAAAGCCTTAGTAGCAAACCACGACTTATTACTTTTGTCAGATTATGACAAAGGTACGCTTTCTGATGTTCAAGCCTTAATAAAAGCAGCTAACGAGCACAATGTTCCAGTATTAGTTGACCCTAAAGGAACTGACTTTGCTCGCTATCGAGGTGCAACGTTAATTACGCCTAATTTGTCTGAGTTTGAAGCTGTTGTTGGACATTGTAAAACTGAAGCTGAAATTGTTAGTAAAGGCCAAGCGTTATTAAAAGAGCTAGATTTAACCGCAATGTTAGTCACTCGCAGTGAACAAGGTATGACTTTACTACGACATGGTCATGAAGAATTCCATTTACCGACACAAGCTCGAGAAGTTTATGATGTAACAGGGGCTGGAGATACGGTTATTGCGACGCTTGCTTTAGCCATTGCTGCAAACGCCGACTTTACACAAGCTAGTGCATTAGCCAATATTGCTGCTGGTATTGTCGTAGGTAAGCTAGGCACTTCGACAGTAAGTGAAGCAGAATTAAGTGCAGAACTAACCTCAGGTCAAGAAAGTGGTTTTGGTGTGTTATCGGAAGAGCAGTTAAAAATTGCTGTTGAATTGGCGCAAGCGCGTGGCGAAAATATAATTATGACTAATGGTTGTTTTGATATTTTGCATGCGGGACATGTTTCATATTTAAACACCGCTAAAACCTTGGGTAGCCGACTTATTGTTGCCGTAAATAATGATGCATCAGTGACAAGATTAAAAGGCGTTGGTAGACCAGTAAACCCAGTAGATCGCAGAATGGCGGTATTAGCGGGTTTAGGCGCTGTTGATTGGGTTGTGCCATTTAGCGAAGACACGCCACAACGTTTAATCGCTAATATTTTGCCAAACACCTTAGTTAAAGGCGGTGATTATAAAGTTGAAGACATTGCCGGAGGGGCTGAAGTAATTGCCGCTGGTGGTGATGTGAAAGTACTTAACTTTGAAGATGGTATTTCAACTACAAAAATAATCAATGCTATAAGGCAAGAAGACTAGCTTTTTTTAGAGAATAGAAAAAGCAGCATAAATGCTGCTTTTTTTGTGATTTATTTTACCTTCACAATATTTTTAAATGTCATGAATGTAACACTGCCATGCTTACTTCGCTGCCACCAAACCTTTGTTGATGTCTTTTAAATCTTGGTCGGTAATGGTACCGCCAGCTCGTTTTAGCGCTAATACATTTTGAATATAAGTATAACGAGTTGAAGATAAGTTTCTTTTTGCGTTATAAAGGTTACGAGTACTGTTCAATACATCAACAATAGTACGAGTACCTACTTCAAAACCAGCTTCCGTTGCTTTTAATGCACTTTCAGCACTGACTACTGCTTGTTCTAATGACTTGATTGCAGAAACGGCAGCAATTACTGTGTTGTAGGCGTTACGCGTATTGCGTACAACATTACGGTGTGATTGCTCTAAGTTTTGGCTAGCAACTACATAGTTGCTTTGTGCTTGACGAACACTACTTGAAATTGCGCCGCCAGAATAAATTGGAACGGTCAATTTGATACCTATAGAGTGACCATCAACAACAGGTTCATTAAAGCCATTAACCTTGTCGTCTGTAGAATTAACACTACCGTTTAAGTCAAGTGATGGATAATGACCAGCTTTAGATATATTAATGTTTTCTTTTGCGATATCGACATTAATTTTTTCTGCGATTAAGTCTAAGTTTTTTGCCTCTGCTGTTTGTTGCCATTCATTTGCGCTGTCAGGTGAAGGGCGTGTAGTTGCGAAACGTTCTGTATTCAAAATACTTAAATCACGAGGATAAATATTGGTTATAACTCGTAAGGCTTCTTCAGAATTAAAGACGTTATTTTCTGCTCTGATCTCATCAGTTACTGCATTATCATATTGCGCCTGTGCTTCATGTACATCAGTAATAGCCGTTAAACCAACAGAAAACCGTTGCTTTGTTTGCTCAAGTTGACGTTCAATCGCTGCTTTTTCAGCAATTGAAAATTCTAAATCATCTTTAGCACTCAATACGTTAAAATAAGCTTCAGTTACTCTTATAATTAAGTCTTGTTTTGCGACTTGGTATGAAATGTCGCTCTGGTGTGCTAATTTCTTTGCATTATCTAATCGTAACCATGTTGAGTGACGATATAATTCTAATGATAAATTTGCGCCATAACTAAAACTTTTAGTTTTGCGGGTAAAAATAGAGTTTGTTTCGCTACTATATATTTCATTCTCGCCATCACTATATGATGCAGAACCACTAATTTGTGGTAGTAAAACTGCACGCGCTTGTTCAATACCTTCTTCGGTTGCTAAATATTGCGCATGAGCCCCAAGAACAACCGGATCATTCGCTTGTGCTTGCTGATATACTGATAATAAATCTTCGGCATTAGCTAAAGAGCTACTTGCAGCACAGGCAAGGCCAATGAATAGTGCGGTTATTGTTTTTCTCATGTTGGAGCGATCCCTTTATTATTGAACTTATACCAAACTGGCTAATAAATTTATTTGATATTACTTGTATTTTTCTAATTGTAACTATCTTATCGTGAATAAGGAATTAGCTAAATAAAATAAGTGTTTACCGAAGTATTCTAGTGTAACAAAATGTTAAGTGCTAGTGTACTTAGCAAATCATAGTCAATTTTTCTCAAAGTCACTAAGGGCTTGCATATGAAGCAAACAAAAGCGTCGCTGCTACGCTTTAACATTGATGATGTCGAGGTCGTTGAAAAAACAAGAAAGTACCAAGGTTTTTTCGCACTTGATGAATACAAATTTCGTCATAAACTTTACCGTGGTGGTTTAAGTGAGGTATTGACCCGTGAGGTATTTGAGCGAGGCGATGCGGTTGCCATATTACCTTACGACCCAGCAACAGATTCTATTGTGCTTATTGAACAATTTCGCCCTGGAGCACTTCGCAGTGAACATGGCCCGTGGCAATTGGAATTAATTGCGGGCATGTTTGGCGCTAATGAACAACCTATTGAAGTGGCAATACGAGAAGCAAAAGAAGAAGCTAACTTGGTCATATTACCTGATAACGTTACGAAAGTTATGAACTACCTGTCGAGCTCTGGTGGCATGAGCGAATGTATTCATCTTTATTGTGCAAGTGTTGATAGTAGCAACCTGTCAGGTGTTTATGGTTTAGAAGAAGAAGGTGAAGATATACTGGTGCACGTTGTTGCACGAAAACAAGCACTAGCTTTATTAGAAAGTGGAAAAATCACCAATGCTGCTACCATTATTGCGTTACAATGGTTGCAACTTAATATTGATAAATTGAAGTAAAAGTTAGCATAAAATGTCAGTTGCCATTAAAAAATATCGCCCCCATTTGCCAACATTAATGTCGCTATGCGATATTAATTATATGTTGTTGTTACGTATTCTTGCTGATAAAGAGCAAGTTGGTGAAGAGCGTTGTTTTTTTATTTCTGATTTTTTAAGTTACCGCGTGGTGATTAATGAAGTCACACGTTATACAACGTTGCTGACTATCAACCAAGAAGCCAATATTAATGGTTATAATTTAGCGTCATTATTTCGACCTAAAATGGTTGTACGCTTATATCATGATGCTCGTATGGCAGAAGTTATTAGTAATCAAGACGTGAATCAGATTAAACCAAGATACGATTATCCCAATGACAAAATGCATTTACCAGATGAAAAACAGCAAATAAATTTTTTCTTAAAAGAATGGCTACAACTATGTTTGCAGCTTGGACAAGTTCACGTTAGTAAAGTTAAAAACAGATAATTTTATGTCAAAAGAATTTATCGTCGTACAAATAAGTGACAGCCACTTATTTGCTGATACGTCAGGGCTACACCACGACACCAATGTTTATCAAAATTTAATTAAGGTATTGCAAAATATAAAGCAATTGCCGCATGTTGATATCATCGTATTCACTGGTGATTTAACGCAAGATCATACCGATGCTTCTTATCAACTTTTTGTGCAAGCGTTTTACGCATGCGAAATAATAACGCCTGTTTACTATTTAGCAGGAAATCATGATGAGCCAAAGTTATTAAATCATCATTTAGCGTCAGCACCTTTTTGCTCAGAAAACGTTATTGAAACAAAGCATTGGCAAATACTGTTAATGGAAAGCAAAAGTGAAACGCCTGCTGGTGAAGTAACTCAACAACAATTTAGTCAAGTTGCTAATGTTATCAATGCTAAAAAGTCGCAGTTATTGTTAATGCATCACCACCCCGTTGATGCTGGTTTTTTTATTGACCAGCATGGTTTGAATAATCAGCAGCAATTTTGTGACTTTATTGATGCTTTTCCTTCTATTGCTGCCGTTGGCTGTGGTCATATTCATCAAGCGCTGACCTTACCCATGGCATTGACAAAAAGAATAGTGAATTTATATAGTTGCCCTGCAACGTCTATTCAGTTTGATGTTACAAGTGCCACTGTTGCTAAAAATAATCAAGGCCCTGGTTTTCGCCAATTCATTTTAACAGCAGATAAGCAATTATTTACTGACGTTACTTTTATTTAACTGCCGCGAAGGGCATGCTACTCATGGTAAACTTATTATATATTCATGGCTTTAATTCATCACCGCAGTCGATGAAAGCAAAACTGACTAAAGCATATTTTGCAAAGCACCATTCAAATGTGAAGGTTCATTTTCCGCAGTTATTGTCTTCACCTAATGCTGCCATTGCGCAATTAGAAGCGATAATTGATAGTAATGGAAACAGTACTTGGCTAATCATGGGCTCGTCATTAGGCGGATACTTTTCAACTTATTTAGCTGAAAAATATAAAGCACAGGCGGTGCTTATTAATCCTGCAGTAAAGCCATATGAATTACTCAGTGACATTATCGGAGAACAAATAAATCCTTATACACAGGAGCGTTATCAGGTAAAGGAGCAACACATTGTCGATTTACAGTTACTTGAACAAGAAAATATTTCTAAAAATAATTACTTGGTCATGGTACAAACTGGCGATGAAGTGTTAGATTACCAACAAGCCGTTGAAAAATACCAGCATTGCCAATTGGTAGTGCAGAAAGGTGGCGATCATAGCTTTATAGACTATGAAACTATGCTTCCTGAAATTGCAGTATTTTTTAATTTAGAATCAAAATAGATTAATAATGATTAGAACAATTAAATGAGCGAACAATATAACTCCGACTCCATTGAAGTTCTCAGTGGCTTAGATCCTGTACGTCATCGTCCGGGTATGTATACAGATACCAATCGTCCTAACCATTTAGGTCAAGAAGTCATTGATAACTCTGTCGATGAAGCACTTGCCGGGCATGCACAAAATATCACCGTTATTCTTGATAAAGACCAGTCATTAGAAGTTATTGATGATGGTCGAGGGATGCCAATTGATATTCACCCTGAAGAAGGGGTTTCTGGTGTTGAGCTGATATTTTGTAAATTACATGCCGGCGGTAAGTTTTCTAATAAAAACTATCAATTTTCAGGTGGTTTACACGGTGTAGGTATTTCAGTCGTGAACGCCTTATCAACACGTGTCGATGTTGCGGTTCGACGTGACAGCAAAGTCTATGAAATGGCTTTTGAAAATGGTCATAAAGTTGAAGAGTTAAGAGAAACTGGCGTTGTTGGTCGCAGAAATACCGGTACTAGAGTGAAATTTTGGCCGGATGCGAGCTATTTTGATTCTGCTAATTTTTCAGCTCGTCGTTTAGTACATTTACTTAAAGCAAAAGCGGTTTTGTGCCCTGGCTTAACCATAAAGTTTCATGACAAAAATGATGATGCGAAACATCAATGGTGTTATGAAGATGGTTTAGTCGATTATTTAAAAGAGTCAGTTAAAAGCTTTGAAAGCTTACCTGAAGAACCTTTTGTTGGCAGTTTTACTTCACAACATGAAGCGGCGGATTGGGCCGTTACTTGGTTACCAGAGGGCGGCGAGTCAGTTGGTGAAAGTTACGTAAACTTGATCCCAACAATTCAAGGTGGCACCCATGTCAATGGTATGCGCCAAGGCTTGCTTGAGTCTATGCGTGAATTCTGTGAATTTAGGAATTTAGTGCCTCGAGGCGTTAAATTAACCCCTGACGATATTTGGGATAAATGTTCTTATATCTTGTCAGTTAAAATGGAAGATCCGCAATTTGCTGGGCAAACAAAAGAGCGGTTATCGTCTCGTCAGTGTGCAGCATTTGTTACTGGTGTTGTTAAAGATGCATTTAGCCTTTGGTTAAATGAACATACAGAAATTGCAGAAGCTTTAGCGGAGTTCTGTATTTCGAATGCCCAACGTCGATTACGTGCGAGTAAGAAAATCATTCGTAAAAAAGTAACGCAGGGACCTGCTTTACCTGGGAAGTTAACTGATTGTGGCAGCCAGGACATTGCTCGTACTGAATTATTTTTGGTTGAGGGTGACTCGGCAGGTGGTAGTGCTAAACAAGCACGAGACCGTGAAATACAGGCGATTATGCCGCTGCGAGGTAAAATACTAAATACCTGGGAAGTTGAATCGGGGCAAATACTTGCTTCACAAGAAGTACATGATATTTCTGTGGCTTTAGGTATTGACCCTGACACAGAAGATTTATCGGGTTTACGTTACGGTAAAATATGTATTCTTGCTGATGCCGACTCTGATGGTCTTCATATTGCTACATTACTGTGCGCATTGTTTACTCAGCACTTTTTACCTTTAGTACAAGCGGGCCATGTATATGTTGCAATGCCGCCTTTATATCGTATCGATGTTGGTAAAGAAGTATTTTATGCTTTAGATGAAGAAGAAAAAGACGGAATTCTAGATCGTATTGAAGCGGAGAAAAAACGCGGTAAAGTCAATGTTCAGCGCTTTAAAGGTTTGGGTGAAATGAACCCATTACAATTACGTGAAACCACTATGGATCCTAACACTCGTCGTTTAGTGCAATTAACTGTTGATGAGCACTCGGAAACTATGGAATTAATGGACATGCTTTTATCGAAGAAGCGCAGTGGCGACCGCAAAACGTGGCTACAAGCAAAAGGTGATTTAGTTGAACTAGAATAGTAGTTCAAGCCGCTTTATTAACTGATTATTGACATTAAATAGTCAGTTAATAAAAGCAACGTTGATTTAAGAAGGTATAGACTTATTTGCTATACCTTTTTTATTTTCACAATAGGAATATTATGATTGAACATCGTGAATTGCGTAGTATTTGCCACGCCTCAATTGGCATCAATAACTTGGCAAAGGCAAAAGCTTTTTATACGCCAATATTAAAAATATTAGCGATAGAGCTAGTAAGTGAATACGAGCATGCTGCCGCTTATGGTAAAGGTTATCCTGAATTTTGGCTGCAACGACCTTTTAATCAAGCGCCGGCAAATAGTGGTAACGGTGTTCACTTTGGCTTTGTCGCGTTAAGTCGGCAGCAAGTTGACGAATTTTATCAAATGGCGTTATCTTTAGGTGGCCAATGTAATGGTGCTCCGGGCGCAAGGCCGGATTATGGCGAACCTTACTACGGTTGCTTTATTAAAGATTTAGAAGGTAACAATATTGAAGCGAGTTACTGGCACGTAGAAGAAAAATAATTCTTTGCAGAATATCTTGCGCTGTGAAGTCACTGATAATTCGATTAAAAATAACAGTTTAATATTTAGTTAAATTCGTTTTATACTGTAAATCGCTATAGTTACTGGAGCGCGGCATTTGTCAAAAGAGTTTTTTAAATTAACCGTTCAAAATTATAGCCAAATTCTCTTTCTTTTATTGTTAATATCTTGTAAATCAAATGCTTTGCAATCAGTGACTAAAAGTGACTTTGACTCCTTTATACAAAAGGCTGAGTTGCTTATTGATAGTGACCCTAAAGCGGCATTGTTTTTACTGAACTCTTACCAAGGTGATGTAAGTTCTCAGCCTATTACCAGTCAGGTTAATTATTATCGTATTCAATCTGAAGCGTACTCCGACCAATCACTTTATAGCTTAAGTAAAGAATCAGCAGAAATAGGCTTAAAACTCGCTAAAAAGATGAATAGTCCGAGCATTTTTATTGCTGAACTTGCTTTTACTAAAGGTTTTGCAATGGAAAGCCTTGGTGACTTAGCTAGTGCATTAGAGCTTTATCAAAATGGTTTAGATGTTGCTCGTTCAATGGATAACCAAGAATTTATTGCTCGAGGTTTTATAAACATTGGAGCGATATATTATTTGCGTAAAGATTTTAAACAGTCTTTAATTGCGCTCAATCAAGCATTGAAATTAGCTAATACTCTTGAAGACGACGCGCTACTTGGAGATATTACCAGCGAACTAGGCATTTTGTATGGGCACTTAGGTGAAGAAAATCACGCAAATGAATTTTTTCAGCAGTCATATCAGCACTTTAAAAAGGCAGGTAAACATAATTATGCGCTAAATAGCTTGCATAATGTTGCGATTAATCATGCCAATGAAAAACGCTTTGAACAAGCAATAGCGGTTTATCGAGTGTTAGAAAGTGAAATTCAGCCAAAAACCAGCAATCAATTTATTTCAGGCGTTTATCGCGATTTAGCGTGGGCATTACTCAACCAAGAAGACGCTGATACTGAGAATGCTTACCGTTATATTTTACTTGCTGGCGAGTATGCCAAAGAAGTAGAACACCATTTTGTTAAATTACAGTATCTTATTGATAAGGCATATATCTTAGAGAAAATGGCTCGTTATGAAGAAGCTTTACTAAATGTTGAACAAGCTCAAGCGTTGTTCGAATTAAAGGCGAGCAGCATTTACGATACCAGTGAACTTAATATATTGTCGTTAAAAGCTAAATTGTATTACACCCTTGGCCAATATAATGAAGCTAGACGTATTCAAGAGCGGTATTTTACCAAATATATAACATATAAAGAGTCACGTGATACCTCAGAAATTGATGAGTTGAGATTACAATATGACAGTGAAACGGCCGAGCGACAAAAAGATATTCTTCAGAAAAAGCAAAGCCTTCAAGATTTTCAGCTCCAACAATTAACGCAAGAAGCTAATAACCGTAAAATGCTTGCGGCTTCATTTGCCATTTGCATTTTAGTCTTAGCTTGGTTTTTACACCGTATTATTAAAGGGCAAAAAAAACTAATTACGGCAACAAGAACTGACAGTTTAACAGGGATTTTAAATCGTCGCCGGATATTGCAAATTGCTGAGCAAAGTTTTGAAGAGGCGAAAACTAGCCAGCAAGCTTTTAGCATTTGCATGATTGATATTGATTTTTTCAAAAAAATCAATGACCAATTTGGTCATCAAGCTGGCGACGGTGCATTGCGAGAAGTTGCCGAGTACGGACAAGCAGAAATGCGATCAAGCGATGCTTTTGGTCGTCTTGGTGGTGAAGAGTTTGTTGCCTTACTACCAAATACTGATTACGACGAGGCCTTTGAAGTTGCACAACGTGTTAGAGAGCGTATCGAAACAGCAACATGGCGAGCCGCTGAAATAAGTGAGCTAACGGTAAGTGTTGGTGTATCGACCTATAAACAGGAAAACTATAATGACTTTAAAGCCTTATTAAAAGCAGCAGACGAGCACCTTTTACAAGCCAAAAATGCTGGCCGGAATAAGGTGATTTAGTATGAGTATGAAATTTATCATCAAGATGTTCATTGTTTGCTTTATCGCAAAGGCATTGCTGAATAATGCCTTTGCAAATGATATTGCAGGCCAAGAGCAAGTTTTTAACGACTTTAATACCTCGTTAACGAAACAAAAAGATGTCACGGCTACGTTTTCTATAGATCAAAAAATTCTTTCGTTAAAAACTCTTAGTGAATATGACATTGCTGCAGCACGAACAAAGTTACAGGAATTGCAGCAAATAGGGTTAGAGCTTAATCAAGCGGAATACTATTTATTACATGTTATTCGCGCGAATATAGCTAATGTGAAAGGACAAGAACATAAAGTGGTTAACTGGCTTAATAAAGCCATAAAGTTAGAGCCTTACCTCAGTGAAAAGCAATTAAACTCGCCTGAATTTGCTAGTGCATATTTAGTGCTCGCCGATATTTATCATCGACAGGGGGCATATCAAAAAGCATATGATAGTAAGAAAAAATACATTAAAAAGCACTCTGGCCATTTAAAATTACAAAACTCATTACGCATGAAGCGTTTAAATGAAAAGTATCAAATGGCAAAGAAGCATGAAGAAAATGAATTACTAGAACAAAACAGTGAATTAAAACGTTTAGCGTTGGCACGTGTTGAGTCACAACGAAATAAGCAAAATTTCAATGTTGCCGTAACGTTAATTGCCGGGCTGCTGTTCTTTTTTCTCCTATTACGTCAGTTTAAAATTCGACGAGCACTAAAAATATTGGCTAAAACAGATAGCCTAACAAATTTGGCTAATCGTAGAGCATTTTTTGCCAATGGCTATACCTATATGGAACGTGCACTAAAAGAGCAAAGCGAGCTGTGCGTGTTAGTGATAGATATTGATAACTTTAAACAGGTTAACGATAATTTAGGCCACGATGTTGGTGATAAGGCTATTTGCTATGTTGCTGAGCTTGCAAGTGAAACCATGCGTTCGCGTGATATTCTTGCACGTATTGGTGGCGAAGAGTTTGCTGCTATATTACCTGATGCAAATGTCGGACAAGCACGAGCAATTGCTGAACGAATACGAGAAAAAATTCAACAGAGCAACGCTGTTGAATTACAAGGTTTACCTATTACCGTGAGTATTGGCTTAGCAAGCATTAACGATGGTAATAAGAATTTTGACCATTTATTACATATTGCTGATGTTGCCATGTATCAAGCCAAAACAAATGGTCGAAATTGTGTCTGCAATTACCAGCCAAGTAGCACTGAATAATCATTATCTCCTAATTGCCGCAATATTATCGTATGAAAGTATTTTTTCCACACCGATAATCAGCTAAGCTAGCGATAGAATCATAACAACAAAAAATTCGATTAATATCTAACCGTTAATCGACCTTTTTAGGAAAATACTTCATGTCAGATGCGATCGACTTTAGTTTAGACGGTATTGAACAACGCCCTTTAAAGCAGTTTACCGAAGAAGCTTATTTAAATTACTCGATGTATGTCATTATGGATCGAGCCTTACCGCATATTGGTGATGGCTTAAAGCCAGTGCAACGTCGAATTGTTTATGCTATGTCAGAGCTAGGTTTGTCTGCATTAGCTAAATATAAAAAATCAGCACGTACCGTTGGTGATGTATTGGGTAAATTCCATCCTCATGGTGACTCTGCTTGTTATGAAGCCATGGTGTTAATGGCGCAACCTTTTTCATACCGTTATCCATTGGTTGATGGTCAAGGAAACTGGGGTGCTCCGGATGATCCTAAGTCATTTGCTGCCATGCGTTACACCGAAGCGCGTTTATCCCGCTTTAGTGAAGTATTATTAGCTGAATTAGGACAAGGCACTGTTGATTGGACGCCTAATTTTGATGGCACCATGAAAGAGCCGAAAACCTTACCTGCACGTTTACCGCATATTTTACTTAATGGTATTACAGGTATAGCGGTTGGTATGGCAACCGATATTCCTCCACATAATGTTCGAGAAGTTGCGGCAGCATGTGTGCATCTTATAGAGCAGCCAAAAGCAGAACTAGGCGATATTTTAGAAATTGTTAAAGGTCCTGATTACCCAACTGATGCAGAAATAATTACCCCTAAAGCTGATATCGAAAAAATTTACCAAACCGGTAAGGGCAGCATTAAAATGCGTGCTGTTTATGAAATATTGCATGGTGAAGTCGTTATTACGTCATTACCACACCAAGCGTCTGGTGGGAAAATTCTTGAACAAATTGCTAATCAAATGCAGGCGAAAAAACTGCCGATGGTGGTTGATTTACGTGATGAATCTGATCATGAAAATCCGATTCGTTTAGTCGTTGTGCCACGTTCAAATCGTGTTGATATTGAACAGTTGATGCAGCACTTATTTGCCACGACTGATTTAGAGAAAAATTTCCGTGTTAATTTAAACATGATTGGCTTAAACAATAAGCCAGCCGTGAAAGATATTAAAACCATACTGAGTGAGTGGTTAGAGTATCGACGTGAAACGGTTCGCCGTCGTTTACAGTATCGACTTGATAAAGTATTGGCACGTTTACATTTGTTAGATGGTTTATTAATTGCTTACTTAAATATTGATGAAGTAATAGAAATCATCCGAAATTTTGATAATCCGAAAGCGGAACTGATCTCACGCTTTGATTTATCAGAGCGCCAAGCAGAATCAATATTAGAAATTAAACTTCGTCAATTAGCCAAGCTTGAAGAAATTAAAATTCGAGCTGAGCAAGACGAGTTAAATATTGAACGTGAATACCTTGAAAAAATACTTAGCTCTAAAGCTCGTATGAATACCTTAATGAAAAAAGAGATCCTCGAAGCGGCGGAAAAATACGGGGATGATCGCCGCTCTGTGATCATTGAGCGAACTGAAGCTAAGGCATTATCTGAGAAAGACTTAATGCCAAGTGAAGCGGTAACTGTTGTTGTGTCTGAAAAAGGTTGGGCACGCTGTGCTAAAGGTCATGATATTGATGCAACCGCATTAAGTTATAAGTCAGGTGATGAGTATTTATGTGCTGCTAGAGGGCGCAGTAATCGCCCTGTGGTATTTATTGACTCGTCGGGTAGGGCATATGCCACCGATGCACATAGTTTGCCTACGGCTCGCAGCCAAGGAGAGCCATTAACAGGGCGTTTTAATTTAGCCAGTGGTGAAAACTTTGAAAAAGTATTGATGGCTGAAGATGAGCAGCAATACTTATTGAGCAGTGATGCAGGTTATGGTTTTGTTGGTAGTTTTGCTGATATGGTTAGTCGAAATAAAAATGGTAAGGCACTATTAAGCTTATCGGTAGCGGCAAAAGTAATGACGCCAAGAGTTATTAGTAATTTTGATGGTGAACTTGTTCTTTCAATTACCTCTGAAGGGCGCATGTTAGTCTTCCCAATTAAAGACTTACCGGTGCTAAGTAAAGGTAAAGGTAATAAAATTATTAATATTCCTTCGGCACGCGCAAAAACAAGAGAAGAATTTGTTACTTTACTTGAAGTGCTGCCACCTGAAAGTGCGGTTACGTTACATGCAGGAAAACGAAAGCTAACCCTTAAAGCCAGCGATATAGAGCATTACCGTGGTGAACGTGGACGTCGTGGAAACAAACTGCCACGTGGCTTACAGCGCGTTGACCGTATTGTTGTTGAGCAAAGTGGTACTGCTGTTGAAGAAGAGCCTAGCGATTCATAATTGCTAACATAGTTAAATTTTACTATGGAGTTGTAATTGATGATAAAGCCTTAATAATCCCAAGATTGTTAAGGCTTTTCTTTTTATGTGGTTATATTTTATTTTCCATTATTGTTGGTTAATAAACTTCACTTTATTATCTTCCTTTGTCATAAAGCTGTCACAAAACTTGCCTAGAATCTTTTTTAATTAGGAGAGTTGTGTGATAGAAAATATAAAAGCGATTATTCAAGCCAAAGCAATTATTACGGTGTTTCAACCGATATTTAATATCCAGCAGCAAAGCATTACCGGCTACGAAGCATTAACTCGTGGTCCTGAAGGTAGCCCATTACACTCCCCGGATGTACTTTTTCAGAAAGCGACTCAAGCGGGATTGCTGTCAGAGCTTGAAATACTTTGCCGAGATAGTGCGATAAAACGCTTTGCTGAACTTAATTTATCGGGAAAATTATTTCTTAATATTAGTCCTTTGGTGTTGCTTAATAAAAATCACCCTCAAGGTGAAACCATAAAGTTTGTTGAACAGGCTGGACTTAATTGTCAGCAAATAGTGATTGAACTTAGTGAGAAGTACCCATTTCCAAATAATGATACCTTACGTCATGCTTTAGACAAGTATCGCCAATTTGGCTTTAACGTCGCTATTGATGACTTAGGAGCTGGCTACTCAGGCTTAAAGCTTTGGAGCCAGCTATTACCTAATATTGTTAAAGTCGATCGTTACTTTGTTGAAAACTGTCACCGTGATCGTTTTAAGCAAAAGTTCTTGCAAGCCATTTTTGATTTAGCCACTGCCGCAGATGCAGAAATTGTTGTTGAAGGTATTGAATGCCAGCAAGAGTTTGAGTTGTTGCAAAAGCTCGGCATGATACATGCTCAAGGCTTTTATTTAGGGAAGCCGAAGTTAGAGCCGATTAGAGTATACCCTGAACATTTAACGACTCAGTATTGGCATCAACTTCGAGCTCAGTAAACTTGGTATTGTGAGTGCTTAATTGCTGAATTAGCCGACAAAGCTGAGTTATTTTTATATTCGATAATTGCCGATAATCAAAATACGGGCATATGATGAGTTTCTGCTGAAAATTAATTGCAAAGTCGTGGCTTAACCACGTGCAATTTTCTGCTAGTTTGAGTTGCTCCGCATAGCCCTTACCCAGCACTATATGTATTTTGCTGTCTTCGCCAAGCTCAGCAGGTTTTTCATTAGTGGTAATTTGGGGGGGAGAAAATAGCAGACAATGTTCGCTTTTTTGCAATAACTGTTCATCCCTTAATACTTGCCAGCTGCTAAAACCTTCTGAGTTAAGTTCAAACATCAGCTTGGCATAGACATTAAATACTTTTCGCCAATGATTACCTGTTTCATGGCCAATACGGCTAATTTCACCTTGAGTTATTGTTTCCATGTTAGCTAAGCGTTGATAGTGAGGCAAAGGTGGACGGTTTTTAATATAGAAATAAATTTTTGCTTGTAGAGCACCTAAGCCGATTATTTTGTTTTTCACGATATTTTTCCAATAAAAAACCCGGTAAATTCCGGGTTTTAGTTGTTTAACTTAACTTTAGTTATTTAGCTTAGCGCCAAGCTAGTTAAAACTCTTCCAACATATATTCTAAAGAATCATCAAATGCTTTGAGATCTTTTTCTAGTTGAAATTTTTCTTTCAGTTGTTCAATTTCACGCCACTTTCTTTTTTTATTATTACTTGAACTTGATTTAGGTTGTGTGCCCAAAGAGTCCAATACTTGTTGAAATTTTGCCATGGTATGCTCCTTTTTTCTACAACTGCACTGTTTAAATATCACAGTTCGTTAAAAAATAGAAACATTATTTTGCATTTTTGTTACAAAATTGGCTTATTCCATCAGTATTACAAATAAAAATTAGTCACAGCTTAAAGTAACGCTAGTAATTGTTGCTCAAGTTTAGCCTGGTCAATAGCGAAGTTACGAATACCTTCTGCTAGTTTTTCAGTCGCCATAGCATCTTGATTCATTTGCCATCTAAATTGTGCTTCTGTTAGTTGTGCTTCGGCTGCAATTGCAGGTTGCTCATCAAATAATTTCCGACTAATGGTGTCATTAGAATTAGCAAGTTCATCCATTAAATTAGGGCTTATTGTTAAGCGATCACAACCCGCTAATTCAAGTATTTCGCCAATATTACGGAAGCTTGCACCCATCACGACAGTTTTATAACCTTTTGCTTTGTAGTAGTTATAAATACTGCTGACAGAGATCACACCTGGATCTTCATTGGCAGAATATTCGCTTTTGCCACTGTCTTTTTTATGCCAATCAAGAATACGGCCAACAAACGGTGAAATTAAGTATATGTTTGCTTCTGCACAAGCTTGTGCTTGGGCAAAGTTAAATAACAGCGTTAAATTACAGTTGATGCCGTCTTGCTCTAATTGCTCTGCGGCTTTAATACCTTCCCATGTAGAAGCTACTTTTATCAAGATGCGTTCGTTACTGATCCCTGCTTCATTGTACATAGCGATTAGCTTCTTGCCTTTGGCAATTGATGCTTGCGTATCAAAAGATAAGCGTGCGTCAACTTCAGTAGAAATTCTACCCGGAACTATTTTTAATATTTCCAAACCAATAAGTACTGAAAGCTTGTCGGCAGCATCAATTACTTGTTGCTCTGCATTATTTGACTGTGATTTTGCCCACTCTACCGATGCGGCAAGTAAATGTTGATAATTTGGTAAAGAAGCAGCCTTTAAAAGCAACGATGGGTTTGTTGTTGCGTCTTGTGGCTGAAATTTGGCTATCGCTTCAATATCGCCTGTATCAGCAACAACGGTTGTCATTGCTTTTAATTGAGAAAGTTGATCGGTCATAACATGTCCCTTGAATTTGATAATGCAATCAAATGAATAATTAAGTAAGTTTTGGTGAAATATTACAACGTTTTTCAAGCAAAATAGGTGAAATTGCTAGGTATCTGTCTTATTCAGTTGTATTTGTATCAAATTTTCATAAATTAGCAAGCATGTTTATGAAATATCTTAGACAAAAAGCGTTGTAAAACTAATATATCAAATGATTATGTAGGGTATGTTACCGCTAGTATTTTTTATCTGGCATTTTGCTATGATATAGTGACTAAAACCACCTTAGCTATGAGTTGAAAAAATTAATGTTGCTTGTTGTTTCTCCCGCCAAAAACCTAGATTATGATTCGCCACTTGCTACTGAGCAGTTTTCACAGCCTGAATTGCTTGAGCATAGCCAGTTGCTTATTAAGCAATGTAAAAAACTTACACCTGCTGATATTAGTTCGTTAATGGGCATTAGCGATAAGCTGGCAGGGCTTAATGCAGCGCGCTTTGGTGAGTGGGCAACTCCTTTTACTCAAGAAAATGCCAGGCAGGCAATTTTGGCCTTTAATGGTGATGTTTATACTGGTTTAGATGCTAAAAGCTTTAGTGAAAAAGACTTTGTTTTTGCACAGCAGCATATGCGTATTTTGTCAGGGTTATATGGGCTATTAAAGCCATTAGATTTAATGCAGGCATACCGTTTAGAAATGGGCAAAAAACTCGACAATGATCGTGGCAGTAATTTGTATCAATTCTGGGGCGATATTATTACCGAGCATTTGAACGCTGCTATAGAAGCACAGGGTGATAACGTGCTGATTAATTTAGCATCTAATGAATACTTTAAGTCAGTAAAGAAAAAGTCATTAAAAGCTGAGGTGATAACGCCAGCATTTAAAGATTGGAAAAATGGCCAATATAAAATGATCAGCTTTTTTGCTAAAAAGGCGCGAGGTTTAATGGCGCGTTATATTATCGAGAATCAAATTACTGATGTTGAGCAATTAAAAGGTTTTGATGTTGCTGGTTATCAATACTCAACAGAGTTGAGTAAAGCTAACGATTGGGTATTCACCCGCAAAGAAGCATAAACTTGAATTACATTCGCTTGGCTAATACATCAGTTATCAGCCAAGCGGATATCATACACCTATACTATTCCTTTAGCTCTAATCATATCTCGTGCCTCTTGGCGATTGCTTATCTACATATACATTTCCTCTGCTAAGCTTTGGTTAATCGAAGTTATTAAAGGCTTGTAATCACCATGTATAGAATAACGAAATTTAACGCTATTAAATTATTACTACTTTCTTTAGCATTATCTGCATGTGCAACAATGGGTGGTGGTAGTACTGCTGAGAAGCAGCAAGAAATTCTACAAATGAAAGAGGCGGTATTAACGCAGCTTTTCGCTACTAAACCCGATACTCGTCAGCAATTGAATGCGGCGCCAGGTTATGCGGTATTTTCAAACGCAAATATCAACTTGATTTTTGTTGCTGCAGGTACTGGCTATGGTGTTGTAAAGGATATGAAAAATCAAAAGCATACCTACATGAATATGGCTGAAGGAGGAGTTGGTTTAGGTCTTGGCGTAAAGGACTATAGAATTGTTATGGTTTTCCATAGTCGAGATGCGATGAATAACTTTATTAATAGTGGCTGGACGTTTGGCGGCAATGCTGATGCGTCGGCAAAAGCAGGTGACAAAGGTGGTTCGATTGAAGGAGAAGCCTATTATGGTGATGTTACCGTTTATACCTTTACAGAAAGTGGTTTAGCATTGCAAGCGACGATTAAAGGAACAAAATTTTGGCGCGCAGAAGCTTTGAATTGAGTTAATGGTTACGCCTTAAGAGTTAAAAGTTAACGACCAATCCGGCATAGAAATAAGCGCCATTGTATCCAAAAGGGGCTGAGCGGCGAGAATATTGAAATACACCATCACTATCAACAATGGTATTGCCTGCATCATCGGTTATTTTTCCTGCTCGCGAGTTGCCAATGGTATTTTTATCAGGGTAAACATTAAATAGATTATTACTACCAGCATACAATTCAATGTTAGGAGTTAGTTGATACTCGATACGAATGTCAGTTAATAACTTCGCGCCATAAGTTTGCTTGTCACCGTCGACAACACTATATTTTCCAAAATGGTTTAACGCGAGATTAAAGCGCCAACGCTCAAGTTGATAATTGATATTAGCGTTTATTCGGCTTTCAGGCTGCCAGTCTTCAATGATGGCTATGTCATGTTCAGAGAAAATGTCAGTAACCGCTAAGCTATTTAAGGTACTGTTGGTTGGGGTAAATAAACGCTCGACTTTAGTTTTAGTGAAATTGGCCGCGAAAGTTAAATCGAGTTGTCCCTCTGCTAGCATGGTTTGCCATGTAGCAATGATATCAACCCCCTGAGTTTTACTGTCGACACCGTTTAAAAACACCTGCGCTTTATCAACATTTTCAGCTACTAGTAACTGATCTAAGGTGTGATTTAAGCCAAGACACAAGCCACTGCTGAGTACGATACGGTCGTCTATTTCGATATGATAATAATCTACTGTTAGCGTTAGGTTATTATCGAAACTGGCGATTGCACCTAGACTTAAATTCTTTGATGTTTCTTCTTCTAACTCAGGAACGCCAATGGCGTTGGCTAAGTGACTGTCATTTCGAAAAGTTGCAACTTTTTGGCCAACAAGTTTGTTGTCCTCGTTAACTAAAAACTGTGTACTGGTGTTGTTAAAGTAGAGTTGTTGCATTGATGGGGCACGAAAACCTGTGCTCATTGCGCCGCGGTAAGTAAGCCAGTCATTACTTTGCCAATGAGCAGCAACTTTTACATTGCTTGAGGAGCCAAAACCATCATAGTCATCAAACCTTGCCGCTGTGTTTACGGATAGGTTAGAAAAAAGTTGTTGTTCCATTTCAAAATATACTGAACGAACATTTCGTTTCTCGTCTACTGTTGAGCTTGGTGATATACCAGGGAATCCTTGAATACCACCGATTGCATCATTTGGAAATAATGAATGACTAGCTAAGGTGTCGTAATCAAAGTAACTATATTTTTCTCCTGGAGTTACTTGATAATGGTCTTGCCTTAATTCAAAACCAAGAGCGAGTGTTGCCCAATCAAGATCTTTTCTGACATCGACATTTAATGTTTGAAGTGATAATGCCAGATCGTAGGCGTGGGCACTTTGCGGAATGTTTTCTCGAACTTTTTGAGCTGAGTTATTTTCTTGAAAACGTAGTAAGTTTACATAAGAAGCATTAATAGCATCTTTGGTTTTGTAACTTATTTTATTTTTTCCATAGGTATAGGAAGTGTCAATTGATATACCATTGTCCAATTCAAAGTTATAGCCAAAATTGAGTGAATAGTCGGTTATATTTGATGATATTTTTGGTAAATAGCCATCGAGCAATGTTGGTAAATTATCTTGTAGTAATGGGTTGGTTTGTTGGTCTTTTGCAGAGCGGAAAAAAGCTGCAGAAGTGTTGTCTCGTGTCGAGTAAGTTGCAAAACCGTATAGCTCTCCAATGTCGGTGCCATAGCCAGCATTAATAACCCAGGCTTGTTGTAAATATTCTGGGTTACCAATTTCAAAGTTTTTACGTTCAGCGTTTATTTCATTGGAATTAGAGGTTACATATTCATTGGCGCTACGTTGTATGCAACCTTCATAAATACATGAGCCGTCTTGACCTGTGCGGTTTGTTGCCTGATGGTCTGCGACACTGCCGGATAAATTGGCATAACCTTGTTCAAATAATGATATGTTTTTAGAAAATTCAATTTGTTGGCTTGAACCATCACCTTTTGCGTGCTTTCCGTATGAAGCTTCAACATAATCGGCTGAAGTATCATCTTTAAGTACGATATTGATAACCCCTGCAATCGCATCAGAGCCATATTGTGCCGCTGCTCCATCTCGTAAAATTTCAATACGTTTAATCGCTGATACCGGTATGGCATTTAAATCAGTACCTGCTGTACCACGTCCTACAGAGTTATTAATATGAATTAAACTTGCTTGATGACGACGTTTACCATTAACTAATACGAGAGTTTGATCGGGACCTAGGCCTCTTAATGTTGCGGGTTGTAATACATCACTGCCATCACTAATAGCTGATTTAGAAAAGTTAAATGAAGGCGCTATCGCTTGTAGCATATTGCCAACATTGGTTTGTCCTGATTGCTTCAATCGTTTGAATGGCAGAATATCGACAGGAACCGGTAAATCAGTAATTGAACGTCGAGCAGTGCGGCTACCGACAATGGCTATCTTCTCAATACTGCTTGTTTCAGGTGTATCATTAGTGTTGTCGAACGGGGGAGGAATTTCAGTTGAAGGTTGTAAATTTACTTTTTTAACTGCAGAAATAGCGATGACATTATCTTGATTTTTAACAACTTTTAGCCCTGATTTTCGTAATAACTTATGAATGGCAAAGTCAATGGTGTAATAACCTTTGACCTGATTGGTTTGAATGTTTTTGGTTAATTCAAATGAAAATAATATGGTTTGCTGGCTTTGTTTACCAAATAAAATTAAGGCTTGATTAGCATTTTGTTGTTTAATATCGAAATAGACAAGATCTGCAGCTTTACCCATAGAAGAAAAGAGTAAAAAAATCAATGCTGTATGGGTTAAAAATGTTTTACTGCTTTGACGAATACTTTTCAAAGTACTTATTAAAGCGAAATAAAGAATAGATGCTATCAATGCTTAAATTCCGAAGCTTTTATCATTTTATACTAACGTAAATTTTGAACACTTAGGCTTATTAAAGCCGTTAGGCAATTCAGTTCTCTGCAGTGAAACTATGCTCGATTAAGCGAAAAAGTATTATTACTTACTTTTTGGTAATCAATGGCAAAGTTATAATTTAATGACTGAAGTAAACCATTAATATCGTTGCTTTTAAAATACCCTGATATTTTAAGGTCTGCGATATCATCTGCAATTGGCATAAAGTTAATCGAGTTATAACGTTGCACTTCAGACAACACTTGCGATAGTGGTTCACCATCAAAAATCAGCATACCTTGTTGCCAAGCGAGCTCTTTTTCAATAGCGCTATTTGACAGTGTTTGTTTAGCGTTCAAGCTTTGCTTAGTAATTGCCAACTTTTCGCCAGCAGTAACTATGTTCATCGCTTTTTGATTAGTTAGTGTTGATTGAGAGCTTTTGATGGCATCGAGTAAAACGGTTCTTGAGGTATTAGCCATGCTTACTAAAACTCTACCCTCTTTTACCAGTAGCTCCATATCATGATTATTATCACGTTGAACATTGTAAACAGTGCCTAGCGCAGTAAAGGAGTTTTGCCCTGAAATGACAGTAAATGGCCGATTTTTGTCTTTTGCAACATCAAACTTTGCCTCACCACGAATCAAAGTGATTTTTCGTTGTAAAGCGCTATAAGCAACTTCAATAACGGTATTGGTATTTAGTTTTATGGAACTACCGTCGGTTAAGGTGATTTCTTTTTGTTGACCGAATTGGGTACTAAATGTTTGATAGGCTAAATGTTGAGAAGAGGTATTTTTAGGGTCTTGCCAAAGCTGATTAATATCATTTGCTAAGTTTGTTGTTAGTATTGCAACAAAAAAGATACTAGCTGCTAAGCAACCTTTCATTAGGTAGTCACTGGCAGGCTTTTTGTCTGGCTTGGCACAAAATAAACCATTTAGCTCATGCTGAGTACTAATATCTCCCCATAAGGAAGACATTCTCTGCAGAGCAGAATAATGAGCTTTATCTTGATTGAGCCATGCTATTAATTGTTGTTTTTCAACGCTAGACAATCCTTTATCAAGTCGTGTTATCCAAAGGTTTGCTTGCGCTTGGACCGATTTATTATCGTTTGACGTCTTGGGTATCATTTATCTACTTCTGTGATTACATTTTGAAACAAATATTCATTCAGCGTTTACTGTAAACGAATTATTAGGGGCGTGCTATGGAAATTTAGCTAAAAGTTTAATAAAACGTTTTTTAATGTAATTACCTGTATTCATCAGTTATCTAACTGATAAGTATTAGAGTAAATATTCAATTTTTAATGCGAGCTCTAAGGTTTCCGAAGTATTTCTTTCGCTAATTTACATCATTTATATTTGCGAAATATTGTTGAGAAACGCGTTGCAAGCTAAGCAAACTACCACTTCTGATTGATAAACAATTTCGACAGTTTATTACATTTTTTAAACATTAGAGAACACTAATGCAACGGTTATATAAATATCAGCGGGTTACAATCTTTCCATCAATTACAGGAGATTTTTACAATGCTAAGTTCAACTAAAATAAAGAAAATACTATTCGCTAGCTCATTAATTAGTCTGGTATGTGTACCACAACTTGTTCAGGCGGAAGAGTGGCAGTTTACCACTGGGCTTGGTGCTTATAGCGCAAATGAAGCATGGAAAGGTACAGATGCTAAACAAGGTATTGCACCGCTGCTTTCGGCAACATATGGTAATTGGTTAATCGGTAAAGATGGCATTGTTACCTACAACGTATTAAATGAAGACGATTTTGGTTTAAGCGTCGGAGTCAATTACCGAAGCGACGGTTATGACGATGATAAATTTATGGGTTCAGATAAATCATCTGATCCAGTATTTACTGGTTATGACTCACCCGAAGGTGATGTTACTTTCAAAGTCGATGGTTATTGGAATTTTGTAAATTTGAGTGCAGAGCAAGATATTTCAGGACATTCAAAAGGCTTAACTGCTGATTTAGGAATTGAAGTGCCAATCTTTAATATCGGTAAAGACTTCATGGTGCAAGCAAATGCAACAGTGCATTTTCAAAGTAGTGATTATGCAAATTACATTTATGGTGTTTCTGCTGAGCAAGTTGATAATAGCGTTGGCAGAACGGCTTACACTGTTGGCTCGGTAACTAACTATAGTGCTGGTTTATCTGCTTTTTATCAACTAGATAAGAGCTGGACTTTGATAGCCTCAGCGCAATACACCAAGCTTGATGATGCGATTACGGATAGCCCATTAATTGGTGATGATAAAGTCACTAGCGCATTTATTGGTGCAAGCTACAGCTTCTAAGTGATGACATAATCAATCACTAGAAAGCCTGTATTTTTAAGGTGTTAAACGAAAAAACCTAAACCATTTAGTTGTTAACTGAGGTTTAGGTTTTTTATTATCAACAGTAAAAAAATTACGTTAATAGAAGAGTTTATTTTTTATTGCGTTTAGCTTGCTTCTTCGCTTTTGCTTTTTTCTGAGCGACAGTTTTCTTAACTTTCGCTTTTTTAATCGCAACACGAGCTTCTTTATTCTTTGGTCTAAGTTCTTCAATAATGCGACGTGGCAAACGTTCATCAATATAACGTTCTACTTTACCAATTACTGCCATGTCATGTGCTTCAACTAATGAGATTGCCGTACCTTTATTACCAGCACGGCCTGTACGACCAATACGGTGTAAATAAATATCAGCAGTACGCGGCAAGTCGAAGTTAATCACGTGAGTAATATCGTCTATATCTAAACCACGCGCGGCAACATCGGTTGCTACTAATACTTTTACTGTGCCATTGCGTAGGCGTTCAACGGAAGTACTGCGCTTATCTTGTGGCATCTTTCCTTCAAGCCATACACAAGGGACTTCTTCTGCGTATAATTTACCTGATAAGTATTGTACGGTTTCACGTTTATTAGCAAATACTACTACTCGTGAAAGTTCTTCTTGCTTTAATAAGTTAACTAGCAAGGCGACTTTATGGTCTTTATTATCAGCGATATGTAGCCACTGATGAATTTTTGCTTTTTCTTTGCGGGATGGATTTGATTCTAAAAATACCGGTTCGTTTAGTATTTCGCGAGAGAACCTAACCACGGCTGAGCCTTCTAATGTTGCTGAAAACAACATTGTTTGTTTGCGCCAGCGAGCTTCTGCAATGATGCGGTTAATAATTTCTATAAAGCCCATATCAAGCATACGGTCAGCTTCATCTAAAATTAAGACTTCTATTTCACGACAATCAAACTGCTCGCTTTCAATGTATTCCATTAAACGACCAGGTGTTGCCACTAAAATATCAGTATTAGTGGTTAGAATTTCTTTATGACTACCGTAGTTAACGCCACCAGTAATAACACCTGATTTAATTTTTGTTAATGAAGTCAATTTTTCGCATTGCTCATGCGTTTGTAATGCGAGCTCGCGTGTTGGCGATAAAATGAGTACCCGAGGAAAACCCGGCTTATTGCGCGGATAATCTAATAAATGTTGAGCCGCGGGTAAAATGAACGCTGCTGTTTTTCCCGTTCCTGTTGGGGCTGATGCAAGTAAGTCTTTACCAGTCATAGCGACAGGCAATACTAATTCTTGAATCGATGTAGGCTTTTTAAAACCGGCACTTTCAATACCGCCCAATAACGCGGAATCTAGGTCAAACTGATTAAACATGTAATAATTTTCTTCAAAGGTTTATAGCTGCGGATTATAATGGCAAAATCAGATTTATCCTAAAGATCTTGCCAAAATTGTGCGTTTTTTATGATATTTAATCTTAACTTGGCTTAATCAGCTAAGATCTCATCAATTTCTGTTTTAATTTGTTGGCACCAAGTTGTAATACGTTCATCACTTGCATCGTATTGATTGTCTTCATCCAGTGCTAAACCAACAAAGTGTTTTTGATCTTCAGTTAAGGCTTTTGATGCGGCAAATTCATAACCTTGATTAGGCCAATAGCCAATAACATAGCCACCTTGCGCGATAACTTGCTCATGTAACATGCCCAAAGCGTCTTGAAACCATTCGGTGTAACCAATTTGGTCACCCATGCCGTAAAGGGCAATTATTTTTCCACTCAGATCAATATCGGCGATTTCAGGCCAATGTCCTTCCCAGTCTTCTTGAATTTCACCATAATCCCAAGTCGATATACCTAAAATAAGAATATCGTGATCTGTCATTTCAGTTAGCGTAGTGTCTTTAATATTGAATAAAGTTACTTGTTCTGCACCGAGTTCAGTTTGAATTTTTTCTGCTGCCATTTCGGTATAGCAAGTGGTTGAGCCATAAAATAGTGCAATATTCATTGATAATGATTACCGAGAGTTGTGTAGCCTAAATAAAAGGAGACGGGAACTTATTTGCCGCGATTTTAGCAAATAAGCCGCTATCAATGCCAGTACAAATGATGATAAGAGGCAACAAAAGGCTTTAGAAGCTGTTGGCTGTTATTGCAATTAGCCCACTTTCACTGTAATTTTAGCCTCCTATAAGCGGTCACTTGTAATTAATGACAATTTAAACCTTATTACCCGCTAGCTAATTTATGGAAATCTCTATGTCTAAGAAGTATTTATTTGCCGCACTATTGAGTGTTTTTAGTTATTCTAATGTTGCTTTAGCTGATCCAGCTACACCAGCTAATAACAGTGTAATGTTACCAAGTGCTCAGTCAACAGAACTTAATCTTGTTAAAACGAAACTAAGCAACATGTTAGGTTTTAAAATTGACAGTATTAAAGCATCTCCTATGGCTGGTGTTGTTGAAGTGATCACCGACCAAGGATTATTTTATGCCAGTGCAGATGGTAACTTTTTATTGCACGGTAAAATGTATGGTTTAGGTGATAATGTAAGTAATTTAACCGAAGAAAGTTTAGCGCAGGTTCGCGTTGATGGCATGGCAAAATTCTCTGATTCGATGATTGTTTTTCCTGCAAAAAATGAAAAGCACGTGGTCACTGTTTTTACTGATATTACTTGTGGCTACTGTCGTAAAATGCATGACCAAATTGAAGACTATAACGATAGAGGTATTACTGTTCGTTATTTAGCGTACCCTCGTTCAGGCGTGAAGGACCGAAGTGGTCAATATTCTCAAGGATTTAAAGACTTGCGTTCAATTTGGTGTCATGAAGATCCTCAGCAAGCATTAACAAAAGCGAAAAGTGGCTCAAATGTCGCGGCTCGTATTTGTGACAAGCCAATTGAAGAAGAGTTTGATTTTGGTCGTCAAGTTGGCGTGAGTGGCACACCGGCAATTATACTAGCAAATGGTATGATGGTGCCTGGTTATCAAGACCCAAGTAAATTGTTTAGCTTATTAGAAACAGCCTTACAAGGTGGTTAATATTTAAAAGATTTACCTGATAAAATGGCAAGTATTATACTTGCCATTTTTGTATCTACAGCTTTCATTATTCGCTCAATTAAAAAGACCCAATTCAATGCTTAAAGAGACCATTCGTCGAGAACAAGTAAGTGATGACCATTTGCCTAAAACCTTGCATCCGATTATCCGACAAATCTATGCACGTAGAGGTGTCACTAATGAAACGCAGCTGGAACTTACTGCCTCGCATTTATGTGCGGTTGATAGTTTGAAAGGTTTGCCCGAAGCATGTGCACTGTTACATATTGCCTTGAAAGAACAAAAAAACATTACAGTTATTGGTGATTTTGATGCTGATGGTGCAACCAGCACTGCACTGATGATGGAAGCATTAAAAATGCTTGGCTCTAATAATCACCATTTTTTAGTGCCTAATCGTTTTAAGTATGGCTATGGTCTAACCCCTGAAATTGTTGAAATAGCTGCTTCGCAAGGTGCACAAGTTTTGGTCACCGTTGATAATGGTATTAGCTGCATTGCGGGTGTTAATCGAGCGAAAGCATTAGGTTTAGAGGTTGTGGTAACTGATCATCATTTACCTGGAAGTACCGTGCCAGCGGCCGATGCTATTGTAAACCCTAATCAAGTAGGTTGTAACTTTGCCAGTAAAGCTTTGGCGGGGGTTGGTGTCGCATTTTACTTCATGTTGGCACTGAGAAAGTACTTACGTGAACAAGCTTGGTTTGAACATCAAAATATCAGTGAGCCAAACATTGCTCAATTACTTGACCTTGTTGCCTTAGGCACAGTCGCTGATGTTGTTTCGCTTGATGCTAATAATCGTATTTTAGTTGAGCAAGGTTTAAAAAGAATTAGAGCTGGTGCAACACGTCCAGGTATACAAGCGTTGATTGAAATTGCAGGTAAAAATCAGCAAAAATTAGTGGCGAGTGATTTTGGTTTTGCCTTAGGGCCAAGAATAAATGCCGCAGGGCGCCTAGATGATATGGCCTTCGGCATTAATTGCTTATTAGCAAAAGATCTTTCGACAGCAAGAGTAATGGCCGCTGATTTAGATGATTTAAATAAGGCGCGTCGAGAAATAGAACAAGGCATGCAAGTTGAAGCTGAACAAGTGCTTAAAAGCTTGCAATTTAGCGAAGACAATTTACCGCACGGTATTAGTTTATTTCATGCTGATTGGCACCAAGGGGTTATTGGCATTGTTGCAGGGCGCTTAAAAGAGAAGTATCACCGGCCAAGTATTGTATTTGCTAGAGCCAACGATGAAGATGCCAATAGTCTTGATAGCAGCAGTTATGATAGTACTAGCAATGAAATTAAAGGCTCTGCGCGTTCGATTCCTGGTTTGCATATTCGAGATTTACTCGAGCATATTGATAGCCAACACCCAGGTATTATTCTTAAATTTGGCGGTCATGCCATGGCGGCAGGGCTATCGATTCATGCTGATAAATTTCAAGAGTTTTCAGCACTGTTTGAACAATATGCCCAACAATGGCTGAGTGTTGAAGCGCTAACAGGTGTATTAGCTTCAGATGGTAGTTTATTAACACAAGATATGACGCTTGGTTTTGCAGAGCTTTTACGTGCGGCGGGGCCGTGGGGACAAAATTTTCCAGAGCCTTTATTTGATGATACTTTCACGCTTGTTCAACAACGTATTGTTGGTGAAAAACATTTAAAATTGGTCGTTGAGAAAGATCAGCAAATTTTCGATGCTATTGCTTTTAATGTTGATATAAAGCGTTGGCCAGATCATAAAGCAAAGCAAGTAAAACTTGCTTATCGCCTCGATATTAATGAATTTCGCGGTAAGCAATCACTGCAATTAATGGTCGAACAATTAGACTAAAATACAGACTTAGCGCTATAGCATTAATTGTTTAGACAATTAATGCTAATAACTCTCCATAAAAATATAATAAAAAGACAATTTCTCTGCACACGCAAGCATTTATTTAGTCGTATAATTAGGCTACAATGCGCGACTGTTTTTTGGTTATTTTTCCCTTTATTCTCCAATTTATTTATCAATGATGGCGTGACAGTTAAAAAAGTATGTTAGAAGTTAATCCAGTACTCAGTAAAATTAAAGAAATCCGCGAACGTACTAATATGCTTCGGGGGTACCTTTGACTACGATCAAAAGTCAGAACGTTTGGTTGAAGTGGTTCGCGAATTAGAATCGCCAGACGTATGGAATGAGCCTGAAAGGGCACAAGCACTAGGTCGTGAACGCTCAGCATTAGAAGCTGTAGTTGAAACCATAGATGAAATGGATTCTGGTTGTGAAGACATTGAAGGTTTAGTTGAACTTGCCGTTGAAGAAGATGACGAAGAAACCTTTAACGATGCTGGTGTTGAAACGCAAGCATTGGAAGCGAGTTTAGAAAAGTTAGAGTTTCGTCGGATGTTTTCCGGCGAGCAAGACGCCAATAACTGCTATTTAGATATTCAGTCAGGATCTGGTGGTACAGAAGCGCAAGATTGGGCTGAAATGCTGATGCGCATGTATTTGCGTTGGGGTGAAGCCAATGGTTATAAAACTGAAGCTATTGAAGTAACCGATGGCGATGTGGCTGGCATTAAAGGCTGTACCATAAAATATACAGGTGAATACGCTTTTGGTTGGTTACGCACAGAAACGGGTGTTCATCGTTTAGTGCGAAAATCTCCTTTTGATTCAAGTGGCCGTCGTCATACCTCATTTGCCTCTGCGTTTATTTATCCAGAAATAGACGACAACATTGAAATTGATATTAATCCTGCTGATTTACGCATAGATACATTCCGTGCATCTGGTGCGGGTGGTCAGCATGTTAACAAAACTGACTCTGCTATACGTATTACTCACGAGCCTACTGGCGCTGTAGTTGCGTGTCAGGCGGATCGTTCGCAGCATAAAAACCGTGCTACTGCGATGAAATTGCTGAAAGCTAAATTGTATGAAATGGAAATGCAAAAGCAAAATGAAGGTAAACAAGAATTAGAAGACGGAAAATCTGATATCGGTTGGGGCAGCCAAATACGCTCTTATGTATTGGATGACAGCCGAATTAAAGACTTACGCACAGGCATAGAGAACCGTAATACCCAGGCGGTATTAGACGGCGACTTAAACAAATTTTTAGAAGCTAGTTTAAAGTCTGGCTTATGATACCAATTGCATTAAATTATTGACCACTTGTACTGGTTAAAATAACTCAAGGCGGTGTTGCTCTCAATCCCAATAGCCAGCTATTGGTCAATCGAGCGCCTTGCCTTGATTTATTTTCCCTACGCACAACAAGTTCACAAACTTAATGAATTTGGTATAAACACATTCATTAATTTACATAGAATATTACGTTAAACACGAGAAATAAAATGACTGATCAAGCGAACCAAGACGAAAATAAGTTGATTGCCGAGCGTCGTGGCAAATTAGTAAAAATTCGAGAAAACTGTCCGGCTAATGGCCACCCAAACAAGTTTGACCGAAAACACTATGCCGCTGATTTACAAGCTGAACACGGTGAGAAAGATAAAGAAACGCTTGAAGCTGAAACAGGCATTTATAGCATTGCTGGTCGTGTTATGGCAAAACGTGGTCCATTCTTAGTGTTACAAGACATGACTGGCCGCATTCAAGCTTACGCACACAAAACCGTGCAAAAAGACATTAAAGAGCGTTGGGGCACTTTAGATATTGGCGATATTATCGGTGTTACTGGTACTATGCATATGTCAGGTAAAGGTGACTTATACGTCAATATGGACAAATACGAGCTTTTAACAAAGTCGCTTCGTCCATTACCAGAAAAGTTCCACGGTTTATCTGATGTTGAAACGAAATATCGTCAACGCTACGTTGACTTAATTATCAATGAAGACACCCGTAATACTTTTAAAGTACGTTCAAAAATTGTTGATGGTATTCGTAAGTTTTTAACTGACCGTGATTTCATGGAAGTTGAAACGCCAATGCTACAAACCATTCCAGGTGGCGCAACAGCTAAGCCTTTTGAAACCTTCCACAATGCCTTAGACATTCAAATGTACATGCGTATCGCGCCAGAGCTTTACTTGAAACGTTTAGTTGTTGGTGGTTTTGAAAAAGTTTTTGAAATTAACCGTAACTTCCGTAACGAAGGTTTATCAACGCGTCATAACCCAGAATTCACCATGATTGAATTCTATCAAGCCTACGCTGATTACCATGACTTGATGAACCTTACTGAAGACATGCTACGCACGTTAGCAGAAGACGTAATGGGCTCAGCTATTATTCGTAATACCGTGAAAGATGCTGATGGTGAAGTAGTAGAAGAGAAATTCTATGATTTCGGTCAGAAGTTTACCCGTTTATCGATGGTTGATGCGATTTTATTACACGGTAATGATTTAGACGAAAACATTTTACGTAACCCTGAAGAAAATTTTGACGCGCTTAAAGCGATGGCAAAATCTGTTGGCGTAAAAGAAACTGATGCCTCTAAAGTATGGGGTGCTGGTAAGTACATCTGTGAAATATTTGAAGAAGTTGCCGAGCATATGCTTGATCAACCTACTTTTATTACAGAATATCCATGGGAAGTTTCACCATTAGCACGTAGAAATGATGAAAATCCATTCATTACTGATCGTTTTGAATTCTTTGTTGGTGGTCGTGAACTAGCAAATGGATTCTCAGAGTTAAATGATGCCGAAGACCAAGCGGCACGTTTCCAAAACCAAGTAGCAGGTAAAGATGCTGGTGATGATGAAGCAATGCATTTTGATGCTGACTATATTCAAGCACTTGAATACGGCTTACCACCAACTGCTGGTGAAGGTATTGGTATCGATCGTTTAGTGATGCTATTCACTGATTCACCAACCATTAAAGACGTTATTTTATTCCCTCATATGCGTCCGTTAGCTGAATAATTAAATTCACTGATTAATATACAAAAGGCGCTAGTTTAAAAACTAACGCCTTTTTTTCATTTAGGAGTTTATTACAGTTGGGTATCAGTTAAGCCCCAAATAAAGGCTACAAAAGCTGTTAAGCCTAAAAGCATCATATAAAGCATGCCAACGACATTATATTTCACAACTGTTAAAAGCTTTCCTTGTTTATAAACACGCTTTTGCATTAAAAATAAATAGATGGGTAACCAAATTAAGGCGGCGTAACTACCATACTCTAATAGGCCTCTTAATAAAGTGTTTGTTTCATCAAGATAGTCATATAACCAATCAGCAAGCTGCACAAGTAAAATAGTTAAGAAGATAAAGCTATGACTATGTAAAGCTACGGTTAAATGCTCCATATATAAACGCCTTGAAAACATATATATTATTTTTAATAGTGCTGCAAACAAAGGTAAAACAATAAACATTAGCTGTGGTAGCTTACTTACAGACTCTTTAAAAAGTGGTGTTGGATCAGAGTTAAAGGCTTTCGTTGCTTTTTTCTCTAATAGCTCAGTAAATTCGTTCAATTTCTTATTATTTTCTATCGAAAGGAAGTCGAAGGTTGTCGTACCATCAGCATTATTGGAGAATGTCACTTGCTCATCGACTAATTCTGTAAGTTTCCCTTCGTTTATAAGCTTCAATTGCTCAATGGCATCCGTTAATTCTTTTTCATCTTTGTCTTTTAACTTGCCACCATTTCGCATTTTTTTAAATTCTAATAAAACGATTTCATCGGTAATTCCTGCGGCAAGTATTGCACCTTTGTTGCTTAATGCTCTTTGATAGTCTGTATATTTCTTTACTTCTTTCTCGATACTCTCAGCAGTTATTATATCCTTATTTTCTATGGCCTCGACTTTATTTTTATTAAGCTCCTTCAAATACTCGGTAACTTTTTGATTAGACTCAAGAGAGTTTTGCTTTTCAAAAATACTGTTACTGGTTAATAAATTAAGTGATAGAAAAAAAACTATACTAATAAATAAATATAAACGCAGCGGCGGAACATAATGAACACGTCTACCAGCAATATATTCATTGGTTAAAAAACCAGGCTTTAGCATAAGTGGGATTAATGTTCTGCTTGCTCGAGAATCGAAACTAAAAATATCGTCAAGCAGATGTAAGATAACGGTCCAGAAATACTTTAAAGTAGATTCAACCGATTGGCCGCATTGACTACAGAATGAGCCGATAACTTGTGAATGACAATTTTCACAAATAACGTCCTTCTTCTCACTATCAATTTCACTATCAGTAATTGCCAGTGTCATGCTATTAGTTTTTTTATCGTTAGACATAATATTTGCAGTAAATAAAACAGTTACTTAGCATGATAACACTGTTTTTTTTGGGTGCAAATGTGATTTATAATTCAATTCTTACGAAGTTTTTCGTTTTTTGCAGACAGTTTTCTAATAAAAATAGCTTTTATTTACACAAAAATGATTAATATTTTGTATATCTTTAGTGCTGAATTGCTAATGTTCTGTTAAATTTAAGGGGTTACCGATCAAAGCAAGCCAAATAGCAGGAGAATTATAATGGCATTTGAAGTTACCTTCGAGTTGAAAGAATCAGATTTAGAGCATTTTCGCAATGTGATGAGAGAATCAAAGTCAGGCGCTCAAAACTTGAGTGAAACCGAAATTTTAGCAAACGCAAAAAGTCTTAGTGAAGATGTTAAAGGTGATGTACCGACATTTGTAAGCGAAAGGATTATAAAATTAGAAACTTTGGTTGCAATGATTGAAGATTCTGAATGGAAAATACCAGAAGAAGAACGTGCTGATGTATTAAGTGCGTTAGCCTACTTTAGTGATCCAGAAGACTTAGTACCTGATCATATTCCTGTTTTAGGCTTTTTAGATGACGCGATTATGATTGAACTAGTCGCTGAAGAACTTAAAGATGACATTGAAGCTTTCCAAGAGTTTTGTGCTTACCGTACTCGTGAGGAAGGCCGTAAAGGTGATGTTACTGTCACTCGTGATGAATGGCTAGACTCTAAACGCAGAGAGCTGCATAGCCGTATGAGAAATCGTCGTTCAAAACGTGGCGGTCGCTCTGGGTTTCGTTCAATTTTCTAATTGAAGAAACTATTAGTTAACCTCAGCTAGTTTCAATGACTAAAAAGCCGCTTCATGCGGCTTTTTTTATGTTTAAGAATTTACATAGGTGTCGATATAAAAAGTATCTATTTGCGGTTCATCATGAGCTAATTTGTGAGATAAAGCATTAAAACAAAAAATGCGATGATGATGCCGTTAAAAGCAAAAATATAACCGAAGCCTTTTAAGCCTTGTTTAACTGTGTAATTATTATTTTGTAAATACCAAAACCAAATAGCGCACATTAATAAAGGTATCAGAAAAAAGAGTCTAATCATGTTTACGCTATCTCCTGTTGTTTTTGTTGGGATGGCTCTCGCCAAGGGGCTACTTTAAATAGCATGAGCATACCCGGTATAGCCAAGGCTGTGCACATAAAGTAAAAGTTGGTCCAACCTATTTGTTCTACAATAATTCCTGTTGTTGCATTAGCGAAAGTTCTAGGCAGTGCTGCAATGGCGGTAAATAACGCAATTTGAGTTGCGGCAAATGCCGGATTAGTATTCTTGGCTATAAAGGCAGTAATACCTGCAGCACCTAAACCAACGCCTAAATATTCAAAGCCCATTGCCATAGCTAAAGCGTAGGTATTGTGACCAATTTCTGCAAGTGCGGCAAAGCCTAATATACTGATTATCTGAACAAAACCAAATAGCCAAAGAGCACGATTAATACTTAGCTTAATCATGACTAAACCGCCAAGTGCTAAGCCAATGGTCATGGCTATCATCGATGCAGTTTTAGCGACAACGCCAATCTCTGTTTTTGTAAAACCTAAATCTATAAAGAAAGGTGTTTGTAACGCGGTTGCCATATTGTCACCTAGCTTATATAGAAATAGAAAAAGTACCACTTGAAGCGCCGCTTTAATACCTTGGCTATTAATGAAGTCTTTAAATGGCAACACAACAGCTTGCTTAAGCGTTTTTGGTGCGAGTTCCTCGGTATTCAGCTCTTTTATGGCAAGGCTTAATATAATGCCAATAAGCATAAAGGCAGCAACAATAATAAACACCGCTTGCCAACTGATATGGTCAGCCAATATAAAGGCTAACGAACCAGGTACTAAACCTGAAAGGCGATAGGCTTGCACATGAATTGAGTTACCTAAGCCTAATTCATGGTCAGGTAATAATTCTCGGCGATAGGCATCTAGCACAATATCTTGGCTGGCACTAAAAAATGCTACAGCAGCGGCCAAATACGCAACACTCCAAATATTCATAATGGGGTCAACAAAGCCAAATCCGGCGATCGAAAACAGCAGCAGAATTTGTGTAAGTAGCATCCAACTGCGCCGTCTTCCCATTACAGGTAGGGAATATCGATCCATTAATGGTGACCAGATGAATTTCCAAACGTAAGGAATGCCTATCAGTGAAAATAAACCAATTTCAGTAAGACTTACGCCTTCAGAACGCAACCATCCGGGAACAAGTTGATAAAGGATAAATAATGGCAGGCCAGAACTGAAACCTGTAAAAATACAGATCAGCATACGTCGATTAAATATGGCTTGCTTAAAGGTAGGGGATTGCACTGCTAGTAATGCCTAATGAATGCGATAAAACGAATAGTGTTAGGCTATCAAAATGTATTAGTAAACAGAAGTTTAATATTCTCGATAAGGAAATTAATTTGTAAGTCTTTATCACTTGCCAATGAATGCGCAGTTGAGCTTTAAGAAGTTATTTTATTATTATGGAATAGGGCGCCAACCTACACAGTCAATAGGGTAGCTGCCGACACCTGCGAAAAATTCTAAACAGGTCGACATTTCACTTTTAAAATACAAATTACTTTCAAGAGTATTGGCACTATGTAAGCTTAACTCATGCATGATATGCCAAAAAACACGTTCTCTGGCATTGCTTGGTGTTTCATCACTAACGTGTAACAAAGTCCACTCTGCCATTGTATTTTCAACAAATTGGTCCAATTCAGTATAATGCAGAGAGTGATTTATCACTGCCGTAATATAGGCACCGACTTGGGTTATTTTTTCATTGATAAACTGCTCAATTATCATGATGTTCCTTACGATATAACTAAAGAATTTGACTTCTACTTTTAATGGAGGAAATGTCTATTTGTCCCCTGTAGCTATTGACATACTTACATTAGTTATCGTTGATAAAACTGATATTGTCAAAATATCAGTGAAATATTAAGCATGTGTACCTTGAGTTTATTTCGTTGATATACGGCTTATACAAGTTGTACTTTTGCCGCAATGTCATCACAAGGTGTCCTTTAAGTGTATTACAGTCTACTTTAAGCGTTGGCTTTTGTTAGCTTCATATTAAGATAGAAGCTGAGCTGAATTTTAGTTAGCTGCGATATGTCTATGTGGCGGGTAGTAAGCTAGCTTTTATTAGCATGATAGGTTTAATCGGAACATTTTCCCAATCCATTTCATCATTGTAATCAGTTTTGACCAATGTCATGGCGTCAACTACTTCTTGACCTTCAACAATGGCGCCAAAAACAGCGTAACCCCAACGTCTACCAGGGTCTAAACTAGAATTGTCAGCAACATTAAAAAAGAACTGTCTGTTCGCCGTATGCGGACGATTCTCTTTTGCCATTGCTATAGTGCCTATTTCATTTTTTAAGCCGTTACCCGATTCATTGATAATGTTGCCATTAACTTTCTTTAGTTCAAAATCTTTGGTGTAGCCTCCACCTTGCACAATAAACGCAGGCATGATGCGATGAAAAATTGTATCGTTATATTCGCCACTGACCACATAAGATAAAAAATTATCGACGGTAATTGGTGCTCGAATTCGATCCAATTCCACAATAATTACTCCCATCGAAGTTTCTAACTTTACTTGTGGAAATAAATTATCAGGGTCGATGGCACCATCTTGTGCATTAGCACTTAATGACAGTACGAAAAGTAAAAGTGAAAAAATTCTCATGGTGCTGATCCAAAAATAATTAATAGGAATAAGTTTTTAGTAACTAGTTGATAAACGCGTGCAATTCTTTATTTTGCGTAACTTGTGTTAAAAGTTTGGCTAATTGCTGATTAAAGTCTCGCTCTAATACGGCAATGTCAGCACTAAAAGGGCCATTACTTTTACCTGATATTTTAAAGGTTTTTGTTAGTGTTTTTAGGCCATTCTTAGCGATAACACGAAGCGTTATTTCGTTACTCGCTGTGTATTTTACTAATTCTTGCTGAACGCTAATCAATGCGTTATCGACAACAACTTCAATTTTGCTTGCTGCTAAAGGCTGTAATTGTAAGCCACTTGTTTTAAATCCAGCCGATAACGAGGTTTTGATAATATCGATTAAAGGTTTTTGTGGTGAATATAGCTCAGCCGCTTCATTAGCACGTAAAATTTGCACTATGTGATTAGTTCGACGTAAATCAGTAAAGCTAATCTGTGCCTGCTTTTGCTGAAATGCATTATTGCTTACCGTCAACAATTCAGGGTTAACAATAACATGCTTTACTTGCGTACTGCAGGCAAAGAGTAGAGTGGTTGAGGTTATTAAAAATAATTTTAGTAGTGTTGATTGCATTTTTCGCTCACAAAGCTAGGTTAAAATGATTAGCGTTTTATCGCTGAAATAGTGACAAACTTTTCATTACTGGCAATTAATTTTTCATTGCCGAAAATTCGTTTTAATTTGATATGATAAGCTAATTGTCGGTTACCGATAATGCGTAGCTCGCCACCTTTTTTTAATACTCTGTGGCTATCTTTAAACATTTGCCAAGCAATATGGTCAGTTGTTGCGGTTTGTTGATGAAATGGCGGGTTACAAAGTACTAAATCAACACTGCCACCTTCAACACTTGTTAAACAGTCATTTACTTGGAATACACATTGCTGTGAAACGGCAGGTAAATTTTCAGCAATATTAGCTTCTGCTGAAGCAATGGCCATAAAAGATTCATCAATAAAGTGAACATGAGCCTCTGGCTGCTTTGATAGCACACTCAAGCCAATAACCCCGTTACCACAACCTAAGTCAATTACTTTGCTATCAGCGTTAACCTTTGGCAAATTCTGCAAAAAATAACGTGCGCCAATATCAAGTTTCTCTCTAGCGTAAACATTGGCATGATTGCTAATGGTAAAGTCGGTATTTTCCAAAGGCCATTTTGTTGGCAATAAAGCTGTACTTGCTTTGTCATTGTCAAATTGGCTAAACACTAAACGTGCTTTTTTTACCGCCAATGATGTTTTAGTTGTGCCCAGATAGTTTTCAAATACTTTTAATGTTGAACTATGTATTTCTTTTGCTCTATCTCCAGCAATAAATAGTACATCACTTCCAAGTTGTTGCTTGATTTGGCTTAATTGATAACAAAGCATACCTTTGCTTTTTGGTATCTTAAACAGCACAATATTTACGTCAGTTGGTAACTTATCTAAGCTAGTTAATAGCGTTAAATTATCATTAGGTAAGCCATTTTGTTCTAAATTATATTCTATACCTTGATGGCTCAAAAATGAGTCATTGACGCAATACAATTCATGTTGCGATAAGTTACAGCTTAATGCGCCAAAGTTATCATTAAAAATGAGAATTTTCTGTTTAGCAGAGGTTAGCTGCTCTTGCTCGAGGTAATTAAGTAGATACTCGTCAGCGGCATCCCAAGCTTGTAAGCTTCGGTTAACTTGGCCTGTTGGGAACCTATCGAGAAAAAGATTTTTGTCATTAATAATAAAAGGGCTGATCATAGCAGTTTAAACTTGGTTGGCGTGGCTGATATTGTGACAAAGTTTATCGCTACGAGCTAGTTTAATGGCAAATTTAAAGCAATAATAAAGCTAAAATGTAAGATTCTTTTAATATGGAGCGTTGCTAGATGAAAGTATTACTGCCTGACGCTGATATTGAGTACATTGAAGGGTTATATTCCGTAGAAGAAGCGACTGAACTTTTTACTGTTTTACAGCAAAGCTTAGATTGGCGTCATGATGATATTCGTATGTTTGGTAAAGTTATGAAAGTACCGCGCTTACAAGCCTGGTATAGCGATAATGGGTTAACTTATCGTTATTCTAATATGACATTGGCATCTAAGCCTTGGACTGAAACATTAGCAACATTGAAAGAGCGTATCAGTGATTATTGTCAGCATGACTTTAATGCCGTGCTGGCTAATTTATATCGTGACCAACGCGACAGTGTTAGTTGGCATAGTGATGATGAAGCTGAATTAGGTAATATGCCGATTATTGCTTCGTTATCATTGGGCGCAGCACGAGACTTTCAACTAAAGCATATTGATTATAAAGAAAAGCTAACACTTTCGCTTTCTACTGGCAGTTTACTTATTATGCGCGGCGATACTCAACGTTACTGGCAACACTGTGTGCCAAAAAGAGCAAAGGAAATCGAAGCGAGAATTAACCTTACTTTTCGAAAAATAATTGTTTAGCACATTGTCTTTAGCCATAATAATAACAATAAAAATGCAAAAACTATGCGGCCAGACTTCTAGATAGATGGCATAATTGTCGACAATGACTAAAATTAGTAATGATCGATAAAGCGATCAAACTCAGGGAAAAACATATGACAATAGAAGCTGTAATCCAAGAAAAATTACTTTCCGCTTTTTCACCCCTTCACCTAGATGTCATTAATGAAAGTCATCAGCATAATGTTGCGCCGGGCAGTGAATCACACTTTAAAGTTATTATTGTTTCAGAGGATTTTGAAGGTGAACGCTTAATTAAACGTCATCGTGCTATTAATGCGATACTCGCATCGGAGTTAGCTGAAAAAATTCATGCTTTAGCATTACATACTTACACTGAAACTGAGTGGGAAAATTATTACGCAGATAATACACCTTTATCCCCGAACTGCTTAGGAGGCAGTAAAAAAACGGGATGACTTTTTCATGTAATTCGCGTGAAATTTCGTTACTTTACATAGACACCGTTAATATTATATTAGCGGTGTTGTTTTATGTACGGTACAATTTTTGACGGTATAACTTCCAAAACTCAAATAATAAAAATAAATGGAATAGCTATGTTGTTAACTATTGCCAGTAAGCTTGTGCGTATTATCGACTCATTTACTGAAATGCTTGGTAAAATGATTTCTTGGTTGACGCTGCTAATGGTTTTACTGACCTTTACTATTGTTGTATTACGCTATGGCTTTAATCTTGGCTGGATTGCGATGCAAGAATCAGTGCTGTATTTTCATGGCATTGTATTTATGCTCGGTGCGGCATATACCTTAAAGCACGATGGCCACGTACGTGTTGATATTTTCTATCAAAAGTTCTCTTTAATACAAAAGGCGTGGGTCAATTTAATTGGTGGCTTAGTACTTTTGATGCCCGTTTGTTTCTTTATATTTTTTATCAGTATTAACTATGTTTTAGCCGCATGGCAGATCATGGAACGTTCTTCTGAAGCTGGTGGTTTACCGCTAGTTTATCTTAATAAAACACTTATTCTTACACTTGCCGTTACTCTGTTTTTTCAAGGGCTAGCAGAAGTTTTACGTAATCTATTAGTCGTTCTCTCTGCAAATAAACCTACTATGAACGAGGGTCAGTAATGGAATATATCTCGTTATTAATGTTTGCCGCCGTGTGTGGTGTTTTGCTGTTGGGCTATCCTGTTGCTTTGTCATTAGCGGGTGTTGCGCTAATTTTTGCTGGCATTGGTGTTAGTAGTGGTTTTTTTGAAGTGGCATTTTTACATGCATTGCCAAATCGCCTTTATGGTGTACTCAATAATCAAACCTTATTAGCCGTACCATTATTTGTTTTTATGGGGGCAATGCTAGAACGCTCGAAAGTTGCTGAAAACTTACTGAATGCCATGGCCTTATTATTTGGTCGTTTTAATGCTGGCTTAGCAATATCAGTGACTTTAGTCGGCATGTTGCTTGCCGCAAGTACTGGCATTGTTGGAGCAACAGTTGTCACTATGGGGTTGTTGTCACTGCCAACGATGTTAAAACGCGGCTATAGCCCGGCATTTTCGTCTGGCATTATTTGTGCAACGGGTACGCTTGGACAAATAATACCACCTTCAATTGCTTTGGTTTTGCTGGGCGATGTACTCTCAAGTGCTTATCAAAAAGCGCAATTAACCATGGGAATATTCAACCCCAAAACCGTATCAGTAGGGGATTTATTCGCCGGTGCGGTAATACCTGGCTTGATACTGGTGGCTTTCTATATTTTATATTGCATATTTGTTGCGGTATTTAAGCCAGGTGACATTCCTAAACGTATAAAGTTAAACGATGATGAAACTGAGCAAAAACTTACCATTGCTATGTTTGTTTCTGCATTGTTACCGCCATTGTTATTAATGTTTTCTGTACTAGGTTCAATATTATTGGGTTTTGCAACGCCAACAGAGGCCGCAGGAGTTGGCGCAACAGGGGCTTTGTTGTTAGCATTATGGAAAAAACAATTATCGAAAGACAATTTAACGGCAGTAATGCAAACCACCGTTAAAATCACTTCAATGGTGTTTTTGATTTTGATCGGTGCAAGCCTATTTTCACTGGTTTTTCGCGGCTTCGGCGGTGAAGAACTTGTTCATGGGCTTTTTCAGCAAATGCCAGGTGGCGTTGTCGGTGCAACACTTATTGTCATGTTAGTGATATTTCTATTGGGTTTTATTTTAGATTTTATTGAAATAACCTTTGTTGTGGTGCCAATTGTTGCACCGGTATTGCTTGCTATGGGACTTGATCCAGTTTGGTTAGGTATTATGATTGCAGTGAACTTACAAACCTCCTTTTTAACACCACCTTTTGGCTTTGCGTTATTTTATCTGCGTGGTGTTGCCGATAAATCAGTGCCAACTTCTGCAATATATAAAGGTGTGATCCCTTTTATTATTATACAGTTAATATTATTGTGTACTTTAGCTTATTGGCCGAGTTTAGTGACTTGGTTACCCAACGTAATATACGGATAGCATTATGATAAAAAAAATAACCCGTTCTTTTTCAGTATTAGCCCTTTCATTGTTTGTATTAACTGGTTGTGGTGAAAATAAAACGTCTGCAGTTACCGAAGGTAATATACAACCTGAGCAAGAAAAGTTTGCCTGGAAATTAGTGACCTCTTGGCCGAAAAATTTTCCTGGTTTAGGTATGGCGCCAGAAAAATTTGCAAAACATGTTAACGCCATGAGTAACGGGCGTTTAACCGTAAAAGTTTACGGTGCAGGCGAATTAGTGCCTGGCTTTGAAGTATTTGACGCCGTTTCGCAAGGCACAGTGCAAATGGGCCATAGTGGTTCATACTACTGGAAAGGAAAAATACCCGCAGCACCTATTTTTAGTGCCATTCCATTTGGTATGACAGCGACTGAATTTAATGCTTGGTTGCATTACGGTGGTGGTATGGAACTTTGGCAAGAGTTGTATCAGCCGTTTGGTATCAAGCCATTGCCTGGTGGCAATTCTGGCGCACAATTTGGTGGCTGGTTTAAAAAAGAAATTAATTCCGTTGCTGATTTACAAGGTTTGAAAATGCGTATCCCAGGACTTGCTGGTGAAGTACTTAAAAGTGCTGGCGCAATTCCGGTAACGTTAACAGGTGGCGAAATATTTTCTGCGCTACAAAGTGGTGCTATTGATGCAACTGAGTGGGTAGGGCCTTATAATGATTTGGCTTTTGGTTTCTATCAAGCTGCTGACTATTATTATTCTTCCGTTTGGCATGAGCCCGGTACAGGTTTAGAGTTTTTAATTAATCAACAAGCATTTGATGCTTTACCGGCCGACTTACAAGCTATTGTTGAAGTTGCAGCTAATGCTGTTAATGAGTCAACACTGGCAGAATATAACGCACGTAATAACGCGGCATTAAAAACTTTGCTTGAAGAACATAAGGTGCAATTGCGTCAATTTCCGATGGAAGTTATGCAAGCGCTAAAACAGCATACTGATGCGCTGATAGTTGAGCAGGTTGCTGCTGATAAAGACTTTGCGCGGGTTTGGAAGTCTTATAGCGAATTCCTTGCTTCTATGCATGAATTTAACAAGCTAACGTTGCAGTCGTATTATGAAAATCGTTAATTTTTTATAAATTTCATATTTTTCCGACTGGTCGCACCTCTTAATGGCTCAAGCAAGAGTAAACTAGTCGGCAATTTCATTTAAAAATCAATTTTTTCACTAAACATACCAAAACTTATTTGCATTATTCATTGCTTGTAAATTGGATGTTAGGGTGATGTTAAGAAGGTATTGTTATGGTTATTAAACCAAAAATTCGTGGTTTTATTTGTACTAACGCTCACCCTAATGGTTGTGCTGCACACGTTAATGAACAAATTGCTTATGTTAAAAGTCAAACTCAAGCGACAGCTAAGCCTAAAAATGTTTTGGTGATTGGTGCGTCAACTGGTTACGGTTTATCGTCACGCATCACAGCCGCTTTTGGCAATAATGCAAAAACCTTAGGTATTTTCTTTGAAAAGCCACCAACAGAAAAGAAAACGGCTTCTGCCGGTTGGTATAATACTGCAGCATTTCAAGCTGCAGCTGATGACGCTGGTATCTGGTCAAAAAATATTAATGGCGATGCTTTTTCTCATGAAATTAAAGCAAAAGCTATCGAAACTATTAAAGCTGAATTAGGTGAAATTGACCTAGTTATCTACAGCTTGGCATCACCTCGACGAACAGATCCTGATACCGGTGAAGTTTATTCTTCAACACTTAAGCCAATTGGACAAAGTGTTACTACTAAGAATTTAAACACTTCAAAACGTGTGATTGATTCTGTATCTGTTGAAGCGGCAACTGAGGCTGATATTCAAGGCACTATTGATGTTATGGGCGGCGCAGATTGGGAGCTTTGGATTAAAGCTTTACAAGAAGCTGGCGTGCTTGCTAATGGTTTTAAAACCACTTCTTACACCTATATTGGTAAAAAATTAACTTGGCCAATATACGGCCATGCGACAATTGGTCGTGCAAAAGAAGATCTTGATAGAGCAGCCGCAGCGATTAAAGAAAGTACTAAAGAGCTTGCAGGCGAAGCTCATGTTACTTCTTTAAATGCGGTAGTAACACAGGCAAGCTCGGCAATTCCAATTATGCCTTTATATATTTCAGCAATGTTTAAAGTGATGAAAGCTGACGGTACTTACCAAGGTTGTATTGAGCAAATTCAAGATTTGTTCCGTGAAAATTTATATGGTGAATCACCGCGTTTAGATGATGGTGGTCGTTTATTCCAAAACTATAAAGAGCTTGAAGATAGCGTTCAAGACCGAGTGACAGAAATTTGGAATACCGTTGATACAGACACTATTGATGAGTTAACTGATTACGCTAATTATCATGGTGAATTCTTGAAGCTATTTGGCTTTAACGTTGATGGCGTTGACTATGACGCTGATGTTAGCCCTGAGTTAGCAATTAATAACTTAGTTTAAGTAAACGTTTTATTGCCTAATGAGTGATTTAACTCATTAATATAAAAAAACCGACAACTAAGTCGGTTTTTTTATGTCTGTTCATCAAACTTTATTGCAAATAAAACTGAAAAAGCACGATTTATTATTTAGGGTCAATAGGTAAATTTCAAGCTGCATATATACTTAATTGTTGAAATTTCCGGCCAAAAAAGAAGTTTTTGTCTGATAATCACCCAAAATATAGATAATTCGTCTAAATTGTTATTTATTGTCGTGCTTAACATAGAATAAAAAGGTGATTTTGTGCTAGAATCGCGCCAGAAATTTTAACTAGAGCCAGTGAAGCTTAATTTGCTAATTACAAATTAAGCTTTTACTGAAATACACTGAAATCGGTCATTTGTGTTACTTAACTGCGATAATTACATTAACTTGCAAAGGTTTTGTAATAGCTGAGCGCAGTTACGTAAATAAATAATTGATTTTGATACTCCCATCAAAAGTAGTGCAAGTGTTTATGATTACAATAAAAAAAGGTCTGGACGTTCCTGTAGTAGGCGCCCCCCAGCAGGTAATCCATGATGGTCCGTCCATCAAAACCGTTGCAACATTAGGTGAAGAGTTTGTGGGTATGCGCCCAACCATGTTCGTTAAGGTTGGAGATAGCGTTAAAAAAGGTCAGGCACTTTTTGAAGATAAAAAGAATCCTGGCGTTAAATTCACAGCTCAAGCTTCAGGTGTTGTTAAAGAAATTAATCGTGGCGAAAAACGCGTATTGCAGTCAGTTGTTATCGAAGTAGATGGCAATGAGCAAGAAACGTTTAGCAGTTTTACCGCTAGCGAACTTAACTCAATTGCTCGTGAAGATGTTGTTGCAAACCTAGTAAACTCAGGTTTGTGGACAGCATTACGTACACGTCCATTCAGTAAAGTTCCTGCAGTTGATGCAACGCCAACCGCTATATTTGTAAGTGCAATGGATACTAATCCATTGGCTGCAGACCCTGCGATTATTATTGCCGAACAAAGTGAAGCATTCATTAACGGTTTAACCGTTTTGTCGCGCTTAACTGACGGTGAAGTTTTCGTTAGTAAAGCACCAGGTGCTGATATTGCTGTTAATTCATCTGCAAAGGTAAATGAATTTGCTGGTAAACATCCTGCTGGTTTAGTTGGTACGCACATGCATTTCTTGAAGCCAGTTAGTGCTGACAAGGTTGCGTGGCACGCAGGTTATCAAGATGTTATTGCCATTGGTAAGTTGTTTGTTACTGGTGAACTTGATAGCAATCGAGTAATTTCTTTAGCTGGTCCTGCAGCAAAGAATCCTCGTTTGGTTCGTACAACTTTAGGGGCAAGTGCCACTGAGTTAACGGCAAATGAAAGTATAGATGGTGAACTACGTGTTGTTTCTGGTTCATTATTATTAGGTTCAATTGCTTCTGGTGTACACGGCTATTTAGGTCGTTACCATACTCAATTATCTCTTCTTTTAGAAGGTAGAGAAAAAGAGTTTATTGGTTACATGTATCCAGGCCCTAATAAATTCTCTGTTACTCGTGCTTATATGTCTCACTTCTTCTCTAAGAAGTTGTTTAATATGACGACCACGACTAATGGTAGTGCTCGTGCAATGGTGCCAATTGGTAACTTTGAACGTGTTATGCCGCTAGATATTTTACCTACTATGTTATTGCGTGATTTATGTGCCGGTGATACTGACGGTGCGCAACAACTTGGTGCGTTAGAGTTAGATGAAGAAGATTTAGCTTTATGTACGTTTGTTTGCCCTGGTAAAACAGATTACGGTGTGATCCTTCGTGATTGCCTAACCACAATTGAGAAGGAAGGTTAGTCATGGGCTTGAAAAAGTTTTTTGAAGATATCGAACCGCAATTTGAAAAAGGCGGTAAGCTTGAAACTTGGTACGCGCTTTACGAAGCAGTAGCAACTGGTTTATTTACACCAGGCCAAGTAAACAAAGGTCAAACTCACGTTCGTGACAGTATTGATCTAAAACGTATTATGATCACAGTATGGTTAGCGGTTTTTCCTGCCATGTTCTGGGGTATGTACAATATTGGTTTCCAAGCAACTGAAGCATTAGTTGCCGGTTACTCTTTACCTGATACATGGCAAGTAGGCTTGTTTGAATTGGTTGGTGGTAGCTTAGCGGCTGACTCTGGCTGGTTTAGCATGATGCTTTACGGCGCTATGTTCTTCTTACCTATTTACGCAACGGTATTTATTGTCGGTGGTTTTTGGGAAGTATTGTTTGCGACTGTTCGTAAGCATGAAGTGAATGAAGGTTTCTTCGTAAGCTCTATTCTTTTCGCATTAATCCTTCCTGCAACTATTCCATTGTGGCAAGCGGCTATCGGTATTACTTTTGGTATTGTTATTGCCAAAGAAGTATTCGGTGGTACAGGTAAAAACTTCTTAAACCCTGCATTAGCGGGTCGTGCGTTTTTATTCTTTGCTTACCCAAGTGAAATCTCAGGCGACGCTGTATGGGTTGCTGCTGATGGTTTCTCTGGCGCAACGGCACTTAGTGCTGCAAACCAAGGTCTTTTAGATTATTCAGTTAACGCTGACTGGTGGAACGCTTTTTGGGGTTATATTCCAGGTTCTGTTGGTGAAGTTTCTACTGCGATGATTTTACTTGGTGGTGCATACATCCTTTATAAAGGTATTGCTTCATGGCGCATCGTGTTAGGTGTGTTCGGCGGTATGGTTGCTATGTCAATGCTACTTAATGCTATTGGAAGCGACACGAATGCAATGTTTGCTATGCCTTGGTACTGGCACTTAGTTACTGGTGGTTTTGCCTTTGGTATGATGTTTATGGCAACTGATCCAGTTTCAGCGTCATTCACTAATACTGGTAAATACTGGTTTGGTGCGCTTGTTGGCATCATGGTAGTACTAGTACGTGTTGTTAACCCTGCATTCCCAGAAGGCATGATGTTAGCCATTTTATTCGCTAACTTATTTGCGCCGCTTTTCGACTACTTTGTCGTTCAAGGGAACATCAAACGGAGGCTTGCTCGCAATGTCTAGTAATAAAGAAACGTTTGGCAAAACGGTTGGTTTTGTATTTGTTGTTTGTTTAGTTTGTGCTGCACTAGTTTCGGTTTCTGCAGTAGCTTTAAAGCCACTACAAACAGCGAACAAGTTGCTTGATAAGCAAACTAAGATTTTAGAAACTTCTGGCTTATTAGAGCTTGCAGGTAACGATATTGTTGGTACTTACAACAAATATGTTGACGCTAAAATGATTAACTTGGAAACAGGTAAAGTTGTTGAAGGTGATGTTGATATGTTTGAAGAACGTGCCGATGCTCGTGATAAAGCAAAAAGCTCAAAACCTGAAAACGATATTGCTGGTTTAAGCCGTCGTGCTGATAACGCTGTTGTTTATTTTGTTAAAGATGAACAAGGTAAAGTATCTACGATTGTATTACCTATCGTTGGCTCTGGCTTATGGGACCTAATGTATGGTTTTATCGGTTTAGAATCTGATATGAATACCGTTAAAAGTGTTATTTACTCTGACCTTAAAGAAACTCCTGGACTTGGTGCTGAAGTACTAAACCCAAGATGGAAAGCTTTATGGCCAGGTAAGAAAATGTTTGATGAGCAAAACAACGTAGCAATTAAAATTGTTAAAGGCGGCGCTAAAGCTGGCGATATTCACGGTGTAGATGCTTTATCAGGTGCAACATTAACCAGTAATGGTGTTGAGCGTACGATACGTTTTTGGTTAGGTAAAGAAGGTTACGGCCCATTTATTACTAACTATCGCGCTGGAGGATTGAAATAATGTCTACAGATACTAAAAAGGTTTTATTTGGCCCTGTAGCTGATAACAACCCAATTGCTTTACAAGTTTTAGGTGTGTGTTCTGCACTTGCTGTAACAAGCAACATGGCTAACGCCTTAGTTATGACGATTGCGGTAATGATAGTAACGGCATTTTCTAACTTATTTATCTCGTTGATTCGTAATCAAATACCTTCAAGTGTTCGTATTATCGTACAAATGGCAATTATTGCCTCGTTAGTAATCGTGGTTGACCAAGTATTAAAAGCATTTTCATACCAGTTATCAAAAGAGCTTTCTGTATACATTGGTTTGATCATTACTAACTGTATTGTAATGGGTCGTGCTGAAGCATTTGCGATGAAAGAAAAACCAGGCGTAAGTTTCCTTGATGGTTTAGGTAACGGCTTAGGTTACGGTGCAGTCTTAATGATTGTTGCTTTTTTCCGCGAACTATTTGGTTTTGGTCAAATTTTTGGAATGGAGATTTTACCTCTTATTCAAAATGGTGGCTGGTACCAAGGTAATGGCTTATTAGTCTTACCATTCAGTTCATTCTTCATTATCGGTTTAATCATCTGGGCAATTCGCCAGTGGAAACCAGAACAAGTAGAGAAGGACTAAGCAGTCATGGAACATTATTTAAGTTTATTTGTTAAAACCATATTTATTGAAAATATGGCATTAACCTTCTTCCTTGGTATGTGTACATTCTTAGCGGTTTCTAAGAAAGTAAGCACAGCAATTGGTTTAGGTGTTGCGGTTGTTGTGGTGTTAGGTATTGCGGTACCTGCTAACCAAATCATCTATCAAGCAATTTTAGCGCCTGGTGCGTTAGATAGTTTGATGGGTGTTACTGACCCAGCAGATTCTATTGATTTAAGCTTTTTGTCTTTCATTACTTTTATCGGTGTGATTGCGGCATTAGTACAAATTCTTGAAATGGTACTAGATAAATACTTTCCAGCTTTATATCAAGCGCTTGGTATTTTCTTACCGTTGATCACAGTTAACTGTGCAATCTTCGGTGGCGTTTCATTCATGGTTGCGAAAAACCTAACTCTTGGCGAAAGTGTTGTTTACGGCATTGGCTCAGGTGTAGGTTGGATGTTAGCTATTGTATTGATGGCTGGACTTCGCGAAAAGATGAAATACTCAGATGTACCTAATGGCTTAAAAGGCTTAGGTATTACGTTTATTACTGCAGGATTGATGGCGTTTGGCTTTCTTTCTTTCGGTGGTATTTCACTTTAGGTTAATGTCGGTTTTAGCTTGCTTTCACTTTAGTGTGGATGGTGTAGCTAAAGCCCTTAAAGAAGATTAAAGGAAAAGTCGATGGAAATAATTATTCTCGGCGTATCGATGTTTACCTTGATAGTACTAGCGTTAGTGATGGTGATTTTATTCGCTAAATCTAAGTTAGTTTCTACAGGTGACGTTACGATCAGCATCAATGGCGATCCAGAAAAAGCGGTAGTTACTGCTGCTGGTGGAAAGCTTTTAGGCGCGCTTGCTGACCAAGGTATTTTTGTACCGTCAGCATGTGGTGGCGGTGGTACTTGTGGCCAGTGTCGTGTTGACATACATTCAGGTGGTGGTGATATTTTACCAACTGAGCTAGGTCATATCACTAAGCGTGAAGCAAAAGAAGGTTGTCGTTTAGCATGTCAAGTGGCTGTTAAACAAGACATGGATATTGTACTTGAAGATGAAATCTTCGGTGTTCAACAATGGGAATGTGAAGTTATCTCTAACGATAACCAAGCAACGTTCATTAAAGAACTTAAGTTACAAATTCCTAATGGTGAATCTGTACCGTTTAAAGCTGGTGGTTATATTCAAATTGAAGCGCCTGCGCATCATGTAAAATATAGCGACTTTGATATTGATGACCAATACAAAGGTGATTGGAATCATTTTGGATTTTTTGATGTTGAATCAAAAGTAGATGAGCCAACGTTACGTGCGTATTCAATGGCTAACTATCCAGAAGAGGAAGGCATTATCATGCTTAACGTGCGTATCGCTACGCCGCCTCCTGGACGTTTACATTTACCAGCAGGTAAAATGTCGTCTTATATCTTTAGCTTAAAAGCTGGTGATAAAGTGACTATTTCAGGTCCATTTGGCGAGTTCTTCGCGAAAGAAACTGATAATGAAATGGTATTTATCGGTGGTGGTGCTGGTATGGCGCCAATGCGTTCACATATCTTCGATCAACTTAAACGTTTGCAATCTAAACGTAAGATGTCGTTCTGGTATGGTGCTCGTTCTAAGCGTGAAATGTTCTATGAAGATGATTATAACGGCCTTGCGGCTGATAATGATAACTTCGAATGGCATGTTGCGTTGTCAGATCCACAACCCGAAGATAACTGGGATGGCATGACAGGTTTCATCCACAATGTACTTCATGAAAACTACTTGAAAGATCATGAAGCACCAGAAGATTGTGAGTACTACATGTGTGGTCCTCCAATGATGAACGCTGCGGTTATTCATATGTTGAAAGATCTTGGTGTTGAAGATGAGAACATTATGTTAGATGACTTTGGTGGCTAACATAGGGTAACTTTTTTCTCTTTGCTATTTCCCTTAATAGCGGCATCGAAGGTGCTCATTGACTAACGTCAACTCTGCGCCTTCTCTTTGTTCTAAAGTGAACTAGCTTCGAGCTGAAAAGTTACCTGAGCTTGCCAATTGTTAAGCTAAGATAAAAGGCGACTTCGGTCGCCTTTTTAATACTTGTAGGAAAAGTCTAGATAACCCAAATTATTTTATTTAGCTAAAACCATTGTGTTTACTCAATCAAATGGGCAGTTGTTTTAGCTAAATGAAACTTTATAAAGGATATTGTTATGCAATATAGAATTAAGCTCGTTTTAGCAACACTTGCGGTATTTGTACTCAGTGGTTGTTTCCCAAGTAATGATCTTGCTCGGCAGGAATATTACCTACAGGGTAAAACGATGGGCACAACTTATAATATTAAAGTTGTCGGTGAAAACGTTGACACAGCTAAATTACAACAAGGTATTGATGAGCAACTTAAACAGTTAAATCAGGAAATGTCGACTTACATTGCCGATTCAGAATTATCACAATTTAACCAGTCAACTTCACTTGAGTCGACTAAGGTTTCTAAAGGTTTAGCTAGAGTAATTAAAGAAGCAATACGTTTGGGCGAATTAAGCAATGGTGCACTTGATGTTACCGTTGGACCTTTGGTTAATTTATGGGGGTTCGGTCCAGAATATCGCCCAGAAACGGTGCCAAGTAATGAGCTATTAGCAAGCACTAGAGCACGCATTGGTTTAGATAAGCTAACTTTTGAAAACGGTATGTTAGCTAAAACTATTCCTGATCTGTATGTGGATTTATCGACTATTGCTAAAGGCTATGGTGTTGACTTAGTTGCTGAGTTTATTGAAATGAATGGTATCAATGACTACTTAGTGGAAATAGGCGGAGAAATGCGTCTTAAGGGCTTTAAACATACCGGAGAGCTTTGGCATGTTGCCATAGAAAAGCCCTTGAGTACTGAACGTGCAGTTCATCAGATTATTGTACCAAAGGATAATGCCGTTGCGACATCAGGTGACTACCGAATTTATTTTGAAGCCGATGGCCAACGATTTTCGCATATCATAGACCCAGAAACTGGTAAGCCAATTAACCATAAGCTGGTCTCTGTCACCGTGATTCACCCATCTTCGATGACAGCTGACGGGTTATCGACTGCAATGATGGTGATGGGAGAAGAGAAAGCTTTGGCATTTGCAAAGGAAAATGATCTTGCTGTTTACATTATTGCGAAAACAGATCATGGCTTTGTTGAGCAAAGCACGGTAAAATTCATGCAATACCTCAAGTAGGTTTGCATGCTTTTAATTCGGTTAAGTAAATTATTCGATATTTAATTTATTAATCAATGCAATAAAATATTATTAAATAGGTTTGTACTCATTATGGCTATGTTTTTAATCACCTTAGGCTTTTTTCTCGTTATTGTTATGGCAATGGCTGTTGGTTATATTTTTCAAAAGAAAACCCTAGCAGGCAGCTGTGGTGGCTTAGCTAATGTTGGTATTGAAAAATCATGTAACTGCGATAATCCATGTGAAAAGCGTCAAGAGCGTGAGCGAGTAGCTGCGCTAGAAATCGGCGATATTAGCGTAAAAAACATCTAATGTTTCAGTGCTTCTTTAATGTGAGTTAAGTTGTCACGACGGTTATTAACAAAAAGGTGAGCTATGCTCACCTTTTTTATATTCAGGCCGTTCTTAGCCATCCGTGGCTTCACGGCATTGGTGCATCCATGCACGTCGATGAATGGTATGTCGTGATCACATGGCCGTTCTTAGGCATCCTTGCCTTCACAGCATTAATACGTCTATGTATGTCGATGTGAAAGAGCGAGCATATTCAGGCCGCTCTTAGCCATTCGTGGCTCCACGGCATTAATAAGTCCATGCACGTCGATGTGAAAGTGCGAATATGCACTTTAGATTAGAACACGCGTTCAATTACCCAATATGCCGCTGTTATAGCAATACCAATGTTAAGTGCTTTAACTACAGTCGGCTGATACCACTGCTTTTTCATTATTGGTGCCAAACATAAGAAAGCAATAACGATAACGCTAAGTTGCCCCAACTCAACACCAATATTAAATGAGATCAGACTCAAGGCATATTGGTTCTCCGGTAGTCCTACATCACTTAGCACTGACGCAAAACCCAAACCATGTAACAAGCCAAAGGCAAATATTACTGGCATGCGAGTGTGGCTAACAGTGGTTGATTTAGCTCGATAAATGTTCTCTACTGCTACGTATAAAATGGAAAGCGCTATTAAAGGCTCAATAATAGAGCTTGGCAATTGCACTATGCCATAAATGCCTAGCGCTAAAGTAATGGTATGAGCTAGTGTAAAAGCTGAAACCTGCCAGAGTAAGGTTGAGAAGCTTTTGGCAAACAAAAATAATGCGAGCACAAAAAGGATATGGTCAAGGCCGCGGGGCAAAATATGAACAAACCCTTGCACGATGTAGTCTTTTATCACCTTAATTGATGGGCTAATCGTATGGCTTGATTCACTTTCACTAATAGTAACTTCAAAGTTTTCACTGAACTCATTATTTGAGACTAAATCATGTTTTGGTCTAATAACTGTTAATTGTACATCTGATAACAAAGGTGAAAATTGTACACTTACCGAATCAGCCCCATTTGGTATTTTTCCTATAGTATGCAGCTCAGTATGCGTATTGGTCCTTTCAGCACCTAAAGAAAGAGTTCTCTTTAACTGATTCAGTGATAAACCACTTAGCAGGTTTATATTTTGTTCATAGCTTTGCACAAGCATAGCGTTATCTTTTATTTCATCGTCTGCGTTGTTTTTTGGTTGAGTAAAACGAATGTTAGTTTGCTTGGTTAAATCATTGTGGAGATTATCTAATAACTGCTTTTGCTGACTAAATGACATAGTCCTCAAACTTTCAATCACTTTAGTGTCATCACCTATTATGTTTTGGTAATTCTTTAGCAGGTGTAAAATATCTATGGTGATGGTCAATTGATATTGCTCTGAGCCCTCAAGGGAAAGTGTTGCTTTATTGATATCACTGGTGTGTGCCAAGCAAAAATTTAACGTGACACTGAATAGCATCAGTGAAAGGGAAAGTAATAGTGTTGAGGTGAATTGCTTTAGCAAGGTCGTTTCCTAAAATAATAATGATTAAAACCGCGCTAAATTAGCTTATCTTTGTACGAAAAGAAAGTTCTGCTGGTAACTCTTGCTTTATTTGCCTAGAAATTGTGTTTATTAAAGGTGTTTCTCCCAAACAGTCAGTGATTGATAACTTGTACCTAGCGATAAAATAGGTATACTGTTTTTATATACAGTCTCGTGTTGTTTTTATTTAAAGGCATTCATTTATAGGTAGCAAATAGTGGGGCAAGCAATTAACAAGGTTAGGAAGATCATTCATGTAGATATGGATTGTTTTTATGCCGCAGTTGAAATGCGAGATAATCCCCAGTTGCGCGATGTACCGATAGCAGTAGGTGGCAATGGTGCGCGTAGTGTTTTGTGTACCTGTAATTATAAAGCACGAGAATTTGGTGTCCGTTCAGCAATGCCAAATAGTCGAGCAAAAGCCTTATGTCCTGACTTAGTCATTATTGATGGCAGAATGTCTGTTTATCAGCAAGTTTCACAGCAAATTCGAGCTATATTTTTACGTTACACTGACATTATTGAACCTTTATCATTAGATGAAGCTTTCTTAGATGTGACCGATGCAGAATTTTGCTCGGGAAGTGCGACGTTAATTGCCAAACAAATTCGAGCTGATATTTTTCAAGAACTTGGTCTTACTGCATCAGCAGGAATTGCACCGAATAAATTCCTTGCTAAAATTGCTAGCGATGAAAACAAGCCTAATGGTCAATGTGTTATACCTCCAGAGCAAGTTGACAATTTTGTTGCGGAACTGCCTTTAAGAAAAATACCAGGTATTGGTCCTAAAACTGGCGAAAAGCTATTAGCTGCTGGCTTTGAAACTTGTGCTGATATTCGAGTAAGTTCAGTGGCTAAACTGCATACCATTGTTGGCAAGTTTGCTAATTCATTGTATATGCGAAGTTTTGGTATCGATCAACGCGCTTTAGAGACCGAACGCGTACGTAAATCATTAGCAATAGAGACTACCTTAGCAGAAGATATTGAATCGATAGAGCAATGCCGGCAAATACTTGCTGATTTATATAGCAAATTGAAACAACGTTTAACAAAACATGCAGATCGTAATATAGCGAAACAGACAGTAAAAATTAAGTTTGCTGACTTTCAACAAACCACAGTTGACGTGCAGTCGAATGATTGTAATGAAGATGTTTTTATTGAATTGCTACAAAGGGCGATGAAGCGAGCAAATAACCGTAAAGTGCGGCTCATAGGATTGTCGCTGGGGTTTAGTACACAAAAGCCTACTGAGCAGCATAGTCAATTAGCGCTATTTTAAATTGGTTTATCGAAAAGCACTTGTAAAGTGATGAACTATATATCTGAATTTTTACTCTTACAAATAACATCACCTGTAAATTTAATTTCAAATGAAGGTTCAAGCCTTCGTTACTGGCTTAAAGCTATGCTAAATAGGTATTAAATATAAGGTAGTAAAAATAAAAAATCCGCATTTAATGCGGATTTTTTGGTGCTAGTCGCGAATGAATAATTACTGGTGTGAACGTAGTTTTAAGACTGACGTTCCGGCTTCATAAATTAGCACTCTTTGATATGCTGGCATGAAATACTGCTGCTTGGGACTATCCGCTATAATTAATTCTGACCAAAGCTCAACTTGGTCTGCATTATACTTGGTATATGTCATACCTCTTGTCGGGTCAAAGCGATAGAAATAACTATTATCGCTTACATCCTTAGCAACGTTAGCAGTTTGAATATTTGCATCTGCATGCAATAAGCCATTATCGGTATAAGTAGTACCATCAAAACTTGCCCATTCACTTGTACTATTTACACTATATACCGTATTACTATCGTTACTTAGGGCAAAGCCCGATAAGTTGGTAAATGCAGCGTTAGTATAAGGGGGCTCGCTCATCGCTGTGATCATTTCACTGGCATAAGCATTATAATCTAAGCTAAAACGTTCAAGGGATGTTGTCGCTTGTTTGTATACCATGAATACGTCAGCACTATTAGCTTGCGCAATGGTAGAGGCAAAAAAGGCATTTTCTTGATCCCAGTATTGGCGCACTAAATTCATGTCGGCATATTCTAGCGTTTGTGTAATTACAATTGGAGCGCCCGCAATCATCTTGATCATAATTGGGCGATATTCAATGGTGACATTTTCACTATCGATTTGACTAAATTGATAACTATTTAAATCAAACTGATAATGGTTAACGCGAGTTTGCTCGACTTCATCTTCATCCAAATAGGTTTCGATATTAGAAACTAATAACATTGAGCCGTCAGGGTGTACAACGACATTAGTTAAGTCTTCGTTTGCCAGTAGCGATGTGGTGCTATTGACTAAAGCACCAGTGATTACATGATAGGTTTTAAGCTGATCACCATCTGCGATATAAACGTACGGGCGCATTGGATCAAGTGCAATGCCTGATGTGTTGAAGTTGATTTCACTTAAATCAACATCTACGCCATCAGTTGAGCCTTTGTTAAAGGTAACATTTATTGTTCCTGATAATGCACTACCTGCAGTTGTCGGTGATAAGGTAATAACTGCGTTGTGAATTCCGTCAGTTGCTACGTTGGCTGGTATAGCAGTAATGGTTAAGGTGCTATTTGCATTGTCTGCTGATAGTGATAGCCAGTTCGCCTCTGTTGTTGCTTGCCATGCGATAGCTGTTTCACTATTTGAAAGTATGTCGATGGTTTGTACTAAGGTTGCTTGTGTCGCTAAACTATTAAATGCTAAAGCAGGGTAGTTGCCCGCTAGTCTTATAGCGTCAACGGCAAGTTCAACAATAATAATTTTTGTTGTACCACTTACTGGGTCATAGATAGCGATAGAGGCTGTCATTAAGCCCCAACCTGTGATCAAGCTACGGTCGATATCAATCAATAACACATCGCCATTCTCATCACTTTGTTGTGTTAATATTAACCAAGGAACGTTTGCGGTTGCTTGCCAACCTGCACCAATATTTGACAAGGTAAGCGCTTGTTGTGCGATGGCGCTATCACCTAAGTTTGTATTAAACGAGAGCTTGTCAGTTGAACTGCCAAACTGACTTAAGTTCACCAGATCAATGGCGCTGGCAGACAACAGTACAGCACGACTATCACCATTCGCAATTTGCATTGTTCTTGGTTGGTTTGCGCCTAATGCAATGGAGTTGATAATCGTTTGTTGTTCGTTGTAAACATCAATTTTAAAACCTATGTCAGTTTCAAACCTTGCATAATGAGGGCGGTCATTTGAACTATGCGCTAAAGCCAGGTTGGTTATAGCTTCATTAGTGTTAATGAGCCCATTATCTGTAAATGTTGTACCGTCAAAACTTATCCACTCGCTGGTTGGACTAATGGCATAAATGTTTTGCTCGTTTGCGGTGACATAAAAATCACTAATTTGTTCACTTTCGCCCAAAAGTTCAGGACGATAACTATGAGTGATTTCTGTTGTTATAGGGTTACGGCCAAAGTCGTTTATTTTTGCGCTTATTCGTTTGATAGTGTTTAGTTCAGTTGCTGTACTGATATCTAAAGCAAATATGCTTTGATTTTCTTCTGCAACATTAAAGGTACGAGCAAAAAAGGCATTAGCGCCGTCAAATCCAACGCGGGTTAAATTCTGATCAGCAAATTCTAAAATTGAGGTTGCAACAAAGTAGCGACCGTCAAGTCGAATAAACTTAGCTGGTTCGTTAGAAATATCAGCGTCAGTTAATTCAATAATACTCATATCACTTAAATCAATTTGATATCTATGGGTTGTAGTTTCACTAGTGTTTTCATCAATCACCGTGATCTCATCAGCTTTAGCAAGCATTATGCTGGCATTTGGATGAATGACTAATTGTTCTAACAAAGTATCAGCAGGGGAGATAACCGTTGTTGATAATAATTCATTACTATATAAATGATAACTACGCAGCTCATTACTCGTGGCAACATAATACTGAGGTAATAGTGGATTAGTTACTACGCCATTATTATTGGCAGTAATATCTAAAGTATTGTTTTCAGTTATTGTGTCACTTTTATAAAAACTAACTTGAATCGTTTCTGTAATTGCCGTGGTTTGTTCATTGCCGGCAATCGTTACTGTTGCAGTTGTTGTCGTATTATTGGCTAATGTTGTCGAATCAGCAGCAATAGTTAATTGATTGGTATCTGCATTTGCAGTCAGTGTTAACCAAGTTGCATCAGTTGTGGCTTGCCATCCCCAAGGTAAAATACTGTTTGAATTAATATGTAAGTTTGCTTGAGTGTTTTTAATATTCGCGGTTTCAGCTAGGGCTACAGTTGCTCGGTCAGCAAATAAATGAATGTTATCCAAGCTTAGCTCTACAGGGTGTTTTGTTGTACCAAGCGGGCTTGTAATATCAACTGTTGCAGGGTAGAAGCCAGCTTCTGTAATTGTACTTACATTTGGTGTTGCTGTAATCGTAGTCACTCCGTCAGCGAATGACTTTTCAACACTAAGCCAAGGCTCTGATGCCGCTAGCGTTAAATTATCGGCACTTGAGCTAACTTCAAATGTTTTTGACTCTATGTTTGCAACACCGTAGGTATCATCAAAAGTAAGGGCCTGCCAAATGAGCAAGGACACATTGATATCTCGATGAGCAAGGTTTGTTGTTGCCGTATCACCGCTGGATAATCTTAAGGTTGTGCCGTAGAGGTTGGCATTAATTTGGTTTGCGTTAACGACATCTATATGAACAGTTGCAGATGTCGCCGTTAGGTTTTCAATACGGTAGTTTAACCAAGATACGGGGGTAGCTGTAGGAGCAAAACCGAGTAGCAAGCCATCGCCATCAAAGTTAACGTTTATTGCAATGGTATGTGTTTCTTCTTGCAAAAACTCATTGGTAAATGCAACGGTGGATACATCGCTACTGATAGTAAATGTAGGTGTTTTATCACTTGAACCACCACATGCTTGTAAAAACAGTGAACTAAATAAAATCACTAACGTTAAACGTATGTTTTTAATTTTTTCTTTCATACAGGTCCCTGTTTTTATTAATTGCTAGAGCTTAGCTTTATTATCTCGGAATACTGAGTTTATTTTGCGCGATTATTAACAGAATGTAAAAACTTATCATCATCAATACAAAATATTTACATTTATTAATGTGTTAATACTCTTTTCTATCGGTTTATTGATTTTCTGAGCGTACAGATAAAGCTGCAATATCAGAGCATTAACGTAGATAAGTATAACGGTAGAAAATAATATAACGGGCAGATTATTTAATTGTTGAGGAAAACCCAAGTGACAGATATTTTCTTAAGTAATTTTCTAGTCAGTTAAGCCAGTAAAGCTGATTATTGGCGATGCACTAAAAATGAATTGACTCAAAAGCAGTTAGCAGAGAAATTGTGCAAATATTGCCAATAAATGAAGAAATTGATTGGTATCTTCAAGCAGAGCTTGCGTATAATAAGCGCATTGGTGCGTCCCTAATAAAATATTAAAAAGATAAAGCGTGATTAATACGCTTTATATAACAGCATGATTTCTCAAATATTGAAGTCATGAGACTATTAAACGCGTAAACAGATTTAATTTTTCGAAAAGTTGGAAATACACATGATTGAAACCAGTGCGCAATTGCGTCAGGCATTTTTAGATTTTTTTGCTTCTAAGCAACACCAAATTGTTGCTAGCAGTTCTTTAGTACCGGGTAACGATGCCACGTTGCTATTTACTAATGCGGGCATGGTGCCATTTAAAGATGTATTTCTTGGCGGTGATACTCGCAGCTATACTCGAGCAACATCTTCACAGCGTTGTGTTCGCGCTGGTGGTAAGCACAACGATTTAGAAAACGTTGGTTATACTGCTCGTCACCATACCTTTTTCGAAATGTTAGGTAACTTTAGTTTTGGTGATTACTTTAAAAAAGAAGCGATTCATTATGCGTGGGAATTTTTAACTTCGGTATTAGCACTGCCAAAAGAAAAACTTTTAGTGACTGTTTATGAAAGTGATGATGAAGCATTTAATTTTTGGTTAAATGAAATTGGTGTACCCGCTGAGAAAATTATTCGCATTGGTGATAAGTCTCCAGAGAAAAAATACGAATCAGATAACTTTTGGTCAATGGGTGATACTGGTCCGTGTGGCCCGTGTTCTGAAATATTTTACGACCATGGTGAAGAAATTTTTGGTGGACCTCCTGGCTCGCCAGATGAAGACGGTGATCGCTTCATCGAAATCTGGAATCTAGTATTCATGCAATACAACCGCCATGCTGACGGAACGATGGAAGCTTTACCTAAGCCTTCAGTAGATACTGGTATGGGATTAGAGCGTATTGCCGCCATTATGCAAGGCGTACATAGCAATTACGAAATTGATATTTTCCAAGGTTTAATCCGTGATACTGCATCATTACTTGAATGTGATGATTTAGAGCACAAATCACTACGTGTTATTGCTGATCATATTCGTTCATGTAGCTTTTTAATCACTGACGGTGTTATGCCATCGAATGAAGGTCGTGGCTATGTGTTACGTCGTATTATTCGCCGTGCTATTCGTCATGGTCACAAACTAGAAGCTAAATCATTTTTCTTTCATAAGTTAGTGGCTTCGTTAGCGCAACAAATGGGTGAAGCTTACCCTGAACTAGTGCAACAACAAGCCGTAATCGAAAAGATATTACGTATTGAAGAAGAGCAGTTTGGTCGTACACTTGACCGCGGTATGGCGTTATTAGAAGATATTTTATCAGAGCTTAAAGGCGATACTATTGCCGGTGATGACGTATTTAAACTTTACGACACTTATGGCTTTCCAGCTGATTTAACTGCTGACATTGCCCGTGAACGTGAACTAAGTATTGATCACGATGGTTTTGATGCTGCAATGACGCAACAACGTGTACGAGCTCAAAAAGCCAGTCAATTTGGTACTGATTATAATGAAACCATTAAATCAGATCACCGCACAGAATTTAAAGGTTATACCCGTAACGAAATGTCATCAACGGTTATTGAGCTTTTCAATAGTGAGTCATCAGTTGCTGAACTAAGTGCCGGTGAAACAGGTATTGTTGTATTAGATAAAACACCGTTTTACGCGGAGTCTGGTGGTCAAGTTGGTGATGCTGGTTTACTACATATAGATGATGGTGTTTTTGAGGTTACTGATACCTTTAAACTTGGTCATGCTTTTGCTCATAAAGGCATCGCTCGTCACAATATTGGTTTAAACCGTCGCGTTAAAGCAGAAATCAATACAGAACGCAGAGCGGCTATTATCAAGAACCATACCGCAACGCACATATTGCATGCTAGTTTACGTAAAGTTTTAGGTGAACATGTTACGCAAAAAGGCTCTTTATGTGATGCTGATAAACTTCGCTTTGATTTCTCTCATTTTGAAGGACTTACGCGAGAAGAGTTAACGACAGTAGAGCGAATGGTTAACCAACAAATTCGTGAGAACTTGTCGCGTGAAACCAATTTAATGCAAATTGATGAAGCGAAAGCTAAAGGTGCTATGGCATTGTTTGGTGAGAAGTATGATGACGAAGTACGTGTTGTAACTTTAGGCGACTTCTCAACTGAGCTTTGTGGTGGTGTACACGTAGAGCGAACTGGTGATATTGGTTTATTTAAAATAGTTTCTGAATCAGGTATTGCTGCTGGCGTTCGTCGAATTGAAGCGGTTACCGGTGAAAGTGCTTTAAATTATTTTGAAGCGCAAGAGCAAACGTTAAACACTATTGCTTCTTTAGTAAAAGCTGATGCTGCGAATGTTTCAAGTAAAGTCGAGCAAGTTTTACAACGCAATAAGCAACTCGAAAAAGAACTTGAGCAATACAAACAACAGTTAGCTAGTCAGGCAGGCTCTGATTTAATCAGCCAAGCAGTAGACTTTAATGGCGTTAAAGCATTAATTGCTAATTTAGATGGCGTTGAAGCAAAATCTTTACGTGGCATGGTTGATGATCTTAAAAATAAAATGGGCTCAGGCATTATTTTATTAGCAACAGCCAACGACAATAAAGTAAGCTTAATTGCTGGTGTAACTAAAGATCTTATCGGGCAAGTAAAGTCTGGTGAGTTAGTTAATGTTGCCGCGCAAGAAGTTGGTGGTAAAGGTGGCGGTCGTCCTGATATGGCACAAGCTGGCGGTAGCCAACCAGAAAACATTGAAGCAGCTCTAAAAGCAGCACAAAGCTGGTTAACTGATAAGTTGAGCTAATAACTTGTTAACTCAGTAAACATATTAAAAAAAGGAGCTTTTAGCTCCTTTTTTTATGTCTTATTTGAAAATAGAACGAAATTGCTAAAGATGTAACGATAAATTTATTAAACTTTATTTTAACAATTACAAATCGATATGAATTTTTTATCTATCTTCAAGGTCTTATTGTTAACAACGTGTAAATTACAAGGTTGCTGTCAGCCTTTTGTGATAAAAAGTTGACTTAAATTACAAAAAATTACCATTTTGGTGTTTATTGTTTCATCAAGGTTGTTAAAATAAGCGTTAATGCATGCAAATGCAGTTTACACTGGCTTTTACCAGTTTTCTGTTCAACACTAAGAATTCGGCATTGTCTTAGGAATATTCAATGTTTGATAAGTATTTTAAGTACTTATTGTGATCTTTAGTGCACTTTTGCAAAATTTAGACTAAATTTAATTTGTTACTAGCTTATAAATATTTAGTGGATCTCGTTTTTAAACATAAAGGAAATTAGGATGTTAATATTAACTCGTCGAGTTGGTGAAACGTTGATGATCGGAGACGACGTCACAGTGACAGTGTTAGGAGTCAAAGGTAACCAAGTACGTATTGGTGTGAATGCTCCAAAGGAAGTGTCAGTTCATCGTGAAGAAATCTATATGAGAATACAATCGGAAAAAGCAGAGGGCGAATCCTCAGGGAACAAGTTCTAATTACTTTCTCATAATTAAAGCCGACATTAGTCGGCTTTTTTGATCTTACAATAAAACATCTCACATCGTTTCCATGGTTTTTTTAGTCGATAATGTTTGAAAATCGAGCGTGTTGTTTGAATTCTCAGCAAACAGTCAAAAAATAGAAATAAATACAGAAAAAAGTTTGACTTATTTTTATAATCCCTTATTATTCGCACCCATTGGAGAGGTGGCCGAGTGGCCGAAGGCGCTCCCCTGCTAAGGGAGTAACTGGTTTATCCCGGTTCGAGGGTTCGAATCCCTCCCTCTCCGCCATTCTTCTTAGATTGGCATCGTTTGAACAGCGGTGATGAATTTGTTCATTGTGAATGTAAGTAGTGTTTACTAGGTTGTTTACCTAAGTAGATAATATTTAGTTCTCTATCTCTTAAGCTTGAGATATTAATAAACAGTTTATTATGGATGTGTAACTTAGTTGGATAGATTATCCAATGCTATTGGCTACGAAGCATGTTCGTTATCTCCTAAGCTTGAGATATTAATAAATAGTTTGTTATGGATGTGTAACTTAGTTGGATAGATTATCTAATGCTATTGGCTACGAAGCATGTTCGTTACCTCCTAAGCTTGAGATATTAAGAAATAGTTTGAAATGGACGCGTAGCTCAGCTGGATAGAGTACCTGGCTACGAACCAGGCGGTCGCAGGTTCGACTCCTGCCGCGTCCGCCACATTGAGAAAACCAGCCTTATGGCTGGTTTTTTTTCGCCTAAAAAATATTAACAATTCTCTTCACTATTCTTCGAATATCAAAAGCCATGCTTATCGCTATTTTATTTGCTTGGTATTAAAATTTTAAATTAAAAATATCTACTCTAATGCCGATCATCATCCTTAATTTTTGATAAGTAATTTTAGATCAATAGCTTATTATCTAATTTCTTCCCGCTGTAAGTGCTAAAGTGCTGATGATTAGCCCACTTTTTATAGGAGGATACCTTGGTGAAGGAAGAAAAGTAGTGTTAACCGAGCGTAAAATGTCATTATCTTGTTGTAGTTTTTGTGCAACTATCTACATTATTGGCCGCATTTCAACACTAGGTATTCACAACTTGTGGGAGAAGAGAGCTAGTAGTGAACTTTACTATTTTGTAATATAACTGTAATTATGCGCTTTTTAACTTCCATATATGCGTGTTTAAGTGTGATCTTTCCTCTTCTTTTGTTGGCTTTTTAAACAGGTTAAACTGACTGCTTGGTTAAGTTATTTAATATTGGATATTGTATATTATCTGTGGTTTTCGTGTTGTGATACCCGCTATTCATGGTTTTGATATTGTATACAATAATATTTGTATATCATTATTGTATATAATAAACATGAAAAAACATTAAAAACAGCCTGTTTTACGTACGATTTAGTCTTGACATTATTTTTTTTAGCCAAAATGTTAAAATTTGTTTGCTTTTTACATATTGGAGTGATTATTCTAATTATATAAAAATTACTTGAGAGTGAAATAATGGAAAATCTTCAAGCTTTATTCATTGAAGCGGGTACGTTAATGCTTGCCGGAATGGTTTTTGTTTTTGCCTTTTTAGGGTTGTTGATTATTTTTATCAACACGGTTTTAGTGCGACTAGCAAAAAAATATCCTGATGCCATTGTCGAAAATAAAGCTCAAAGTAAAAAGAATAATAAAAAGCAAGACGGTAAAGGTGTTTCACCGGCTGTCGTCGCAGCAATCTCATCTGCGGTTACGCAATATCGTCAACAACACTCTGCACAGAAATAGGACATGACCATGACCAAGCCTCTAGGAATTACTGAAGTCGTATTACGCGACGGCCATCAATCATTGCTTGCCACACGTTTACGTTTGGAAGATATGCTACCCATTGCAGCTAAAATGGATGATATAGGCTATTGGTCAATCGAATCTTGGGGTGGGGCAACGTTTGATTCTTGTATTCGTTACTTAGGTGAAGATCCTTGGGAACGTATCAGAGCACTGAAAAAAGCAATGCCAAAAACTAAGCAACAAATGTTGTTTCGTGGTCAAAATATTTTAGGTTACCGCCATTATGCAGATGATGTAGTAGAAAAGTTTGTTGAGCGTGCTCACGTTAATGGTATTGATGTATTTAGAATTTTTGATGCAATGAACGATGTACGCAACTTAGAAACGGCAATAAAATCGGCTGTAAAAGTTGGTGCTCACGCTCAAGGAACATTAAGTTATACCGAAAGCCCAGTGCATACGCTTGAAGGTTGGTTAACAATGGCCAAACAGCTTGAAGACATGGGCGCGCATTCTTTATGTATTAAAGATATGGCAGGTTTATTAAAGCCTTACGATGCTGCTGAGCTTATTGGTCGATTGAAAGAAACTGTCGCCTTGCCTATTGCCTTGCATTGTCATGCAACAACCGGTTTAAGCGTTGCAACGCACATGAAAGCCATTGATGTGGACATCGATGTTATTGATACCGCTATTTCTTCAATGAGTATGACTTATGGTCATTCACCAACAGAGACTATTGTTTCTATTGTTGAAGGCACGCAACGTGATACTGGTTTAGATATGGTTAAGTTGGCGGAAGTTGCTACTTACTTTCGTGAAGTTCGTGAAAAATATGCGCAATTTGAAGGTAGCTTACGTGGCATTGACGCCCGTATATTGTTAGCTCAAGTGCCAGGTGGCATGTTAACTAATATGGAAAGCCAGCTTAAGGAGCAAGGCGCTGCTGATAAGCTTGATGAAGTTTTAACTGAAATTCCAAAAGTTCGTAAAGACCTAGGATATATTCCTTTAGTCACGCCAACATCACAAATTGTTGGTACGCAAGCTGTACTTAACGTATTAACTGGCGAACGTTATAAAACCATTACTAAAGAAACCGCAGGTGTTCTCAAAGGCGAATACGGTACAACAGCAGCTGAGGTTAATGCTGAGCTACAAGAAAGAGTATTGGATGGTAAAGACGCTATTACCTGTCGTCCCGCTGACTTGCTTGACCCAGAAATGGACAAGCTTTCAGTTGAATTACAGGAAATTGCTGCAAAGAAAAGCATCTCGTTGGCTGACGATACTATTGACGACGTATTAACCTATGCTTTGTTTCCACAGATTGGTTTGAAATTCTTAGAAAATCGCAATAACCCAGATGCTTTTGAGCCTGCACCTTGTAAACCGTCTACCAATAAAGCGGTTGCAAATAGTGCTCCTGTTGCAAATTCAGCTAATACAGCACCTGAAAGTTATGCGGTAAGTGTAGATGGCAAAGTTTATGATGTTGTTGTCGCACCAGGTGGTTCAATTGAGAACATTCAAGCATCTACTAATGCGCCAGTTGCTGCAAGCTCAGCAGGTGGAGAGCCTTTAAATGCACCACTAGCTGGTAACATTTTTAAAGTGCTAGTGAATGAAGGTGATGAAGTTGAAGTAGGCGAAGTTGTTATCATCATGGAAGCGATGAAAATGGAAACTGAGATCCGTGCAACCAAAGCAGGTGAAATATCAACTGTTAACATCAGAGAAGGTGACGCAGTTGCCGTTGGCGATATACTGTTAAGCTTGGCATAGGATAACTCATGGAATCATTAAAAGTATTATGGATGTCGACAGGCTTAGCAAACTTTGAGCTAGGCCAAGTCATCATGATGTTAGTGGGTTGTGGTTTACTTTACCTTGCCATTGCTCGTAATTTTGAGCCTTTATTACTCGTGCCTATGGGATTTGGCGCTATTTTAACCAATATCCCAGTCGCTGGTTTTTCAGAGGTTGGTGGTTTACTGCACTATATTTATTATGCAGGCATTGATACCGGTATATTCCCACTGCTGATCTTTATGGGCGTTGGCGCGATGACGGATTTTGGTGCCTTGATCGCTAACCCTAAAACGCTGTTGTTAGGCGCTGCAGCACAATTCGGTATTTTTGCTACCTTATTTGGTGCTATAGCATTGAATTATGTTGGCTTAGACTTCTCGATGAAAGATGCTTCAGCGATAGCAATTATCGGTGGCGCTGATGGTCCAACGGCAATATTTTTAGCATCCAAATTAGCGCCTGATTTACTTGGTGCAATAGCAGTTGCCGCATATTCTTATATGGCGTTGGTGCCAATTATTCAACCGCCAATTATGCGTGCACTAACCACTGAAGATGAACGCAAAATCGAAATGGCACAATTACGTCATGTGACACGTGTTGAGAAGATCATCTTCCCACTTGCAGTGCTACTGATGACGATATTCTTTTTACCTGCTGCAACGCCATTAGTTGGCATGTTTTGTTTAGGCAATTTGATGCGTGAATGTGGTGTTGTAGACCGCTTAAGCTCAACCGCACAGAACGAGTTGATTAACATTGTTACTATATTCTTAGGTTTAGGTGTTGGTTCTAAACTTAGTGCCGAGCAATTTTTGAATACAAAAACATTGGGCATTTTAGCGCTTGGGGCAGTAGCATTTTCTATTGGTACAGCTACCGGTGTACTTATGGCGAAGCTAATGAATAAATTATCAAAAGATAAAGTTAACCCACTCATTGGTGCCGCTGGTGTTTCTGCAGTACCTATGGCTGCACGCGTTGCTAATAAGGTTGGTTTAGAGGCTAATCCGCATAATTTCCTTCTGATGCACGCAATGGGACCAAATGTTGCTGGTGTATTAGGCTCTGCGGTTGCAGCAGGTATATTGTTAGCTTTAGTTGGCTGATGATACTGGCGAGAGCAAGCTGAGTTTAGAAAGATATTAAGTATAGAAAAGGGAAGCCGTTGCTTCCCTTTTTTGAATCACAGATTTAGTCGAACTTACGGCTGTAACTTAAAGTTTTCCCAAGTAGCAGCTGACTTTTCAAAGCAAACACGATCATGCAATCGACTCGCTCTTCCTTGCCAAAATTCAATGTAGTTTGGCTTTACGCGCCATCCGCCCCAAAACTCAGGTAACGGTACGTCTTTACCAGCGAATTTTTTCGTGTAGTAATCAACACTTTCAGCTAATTCATTCTCTGTCTGAATTTTACTACTTTGTTTCGATGCCCATGCGCCAATTTGGCTGCCTCGGTCACGACTGTGAAAGTATTTTGCCGACTGTTCAGCACTGACTCTTTCAACACAACCTTCGATGCGAATTTGACGTTGTAAAACATTCCAATGAAATAACAACGCTACTTTATCATTTGCGTTCAGTTCATTACTTTTTCGGCTAGCGTAATTGGTATAAAACACAAAACCATCAGTATCAAATTCTTTTAATAATACCATGCGCGAGCTAGGCTGACCGCTCTTACTTACACTACTAACCGATACCGCTTCAGGTAGCAAAATACCGGATTTATTGGCATCGTCAAACCAAAGCTCGAATAGTGAAAAAGGATCTGCATTTTGATCAATGGCTGGCAAAGGCAGGGCAACACCTTGCCCAAAGGTAAACAAGCAACGCAGTTTTTCAAATAAGGTCATAGAAGGGTTGTTAGGCTAATGGTTAGTTAAGCTCATGATATCAGTTTTGTGTTAAAAACAAATCGTTGCAACTGAAATAATACAGATAAATTGACTTCTACAGTGCAGTTTAATGTCATGAGTTTAAAAGTTAATTCAATAGCGTTTTACGCTGCTAATGAAATGCTTAAATGTCCCAATCATCGGAGTCATCTAAAAGTTCTTTCAGACGCTTTTGCTCTAAAAGATCATCAATACGTTTTCGTACTTCAGCGTTATGTGCTGCCTGTTCTCCTTTCGGCAGGTCTTTGTCATAACCTTTCTGTTCGACGGGCGGTGTCATATTATCTGTAAAGTTGTTGTTCATTGATTATACCTAGGGTTTTTACAGCGCTTGCTGTAATTACAATAAATAACGTTGCTATGATGAATGTAATTGTTATTAATCAATTTTAAATAACAAAAAAACATCTTAAATTGAACATAGGCAACAAGCAGAAAATATTCAAATAATAATTTTTCATATTTAATTCAAATTTAATTTAATTCGCTACAGAATATTTAGTCGAGGCAATTATTAGACTTTTCATGAAAACAAATAATTATGCGAAATAGCATTACGCTCTGATAGACTTATACCTCAGTGGCTTAGGTATAAGTTTGAAATTTTTTAAGGTTAACTTGATTGATGTCGAAAGAAAAATTTGCTCATTGGTATTGCCAGTTACAACAATTATCACAGCATAATCGTTGGCGTAACCTTGTGGTTTTGGAAGGTGATTTTGATTGGATACAGCAAACTGTTGAGTCAATACTTTTTCGAATAGCTGCAGCTTCACATAGCGCTGATGGCAATGAGTTTTTGGGGCTAGTTTACCAACCAACAACTAGTGAACATGATTACTCATATCCAAAATACCAGCAAAATATTACGGCTGTTCATCGTAAAAATTATGCTCAGCAGTTAGGTACAGAGCAACATGTCGTTATTTTTCCGTTTGACGATATTGATAATAAGACTAACGCTAGTGAATATAGTTTCGATGTTGATGCCTTTGCTGCACTTTCCGGAACATTGGTGGCAGGTGGCACGTTTATACTCACTATTAATAATAGCGAGTACAACAATGTTGACGACTTAGCATTACCCGCAACAGACTACTTTTTACAGCGCTTTTATCAAAGATTAAAGGCGAGCAATAGTCAGATCATTCGACAAAAAGATTACCAAGCAGCAATATTTCCTGAATTAATTAAGCAAGATTCCCCCTTTATTGCTGAGCAAACTGAGCAAGCTTCAGCACTGCCATATGCTTGTGTAACACAAGAGCAAGTAATAGCTGTTGATGGTATGTTAAAAGTGATGTCTGGCCATCGAGACAGACCTTTTGTATTAACCGCTGATCGCGGGCGTGGGAAATCGTCAGCAATGGCGTTAGCTGCTTGTCAATTATTGATCAATCCCAAACAGCGCATCAATATCATCATTACTGCAGCAAGTCGGCAGTCACTGAAGGTCTTTTTTCAACAAATTGAACAGCACTTACCTAATGCAATAATGAAAACCAATAGTGTCGAACATGCTAATGGTGAATTAACCTTTCTACCGATTGATCAACTTTTAAAAGAGCAACCGCAAGCCAGTTTAGTAATGGTTGATGAAGCGGCGGCATTACCGGTTTATTTATTACAACAATTATTGGTTAGTTATCATCGTTTGATTTTTGCTAGCACAGTGCATGGCTACGAAGGAGCAGGGCGTGGCTTTAGTATTAAGTTTCGCATGATCCTTAATAAGTTAAAGCCGCAATGGCGTAAAATGCACATTAATGAGCCTATTCGCTGGGCTAAAAATGACCCGCTTGAGGCTTTCGTTTTTTCCAGTTGTTTACTCAATGCTAGTTTGCCCAAGTACCCTGAAAGTAAACTGATAACAGCTCAAGAGCAACCAGCAAGTTATCCCGATTATTTTGTTGAAAAAGTTAGCGCTTTACAGTTATTAGAAAACGAAGCGCTATTACAGCAAGTGTTTGCGGTTTTAGTAACAGCCCATTACCAAACCTCACCAAGTGATTTAAAGTTTTTGCTAAACAGTGTCACCGTTTCATTATTTATTGTTAAGCACCATGACAATATTTTAGGCGTCGCGATGCTAATGCAAGAAGGGCAAATGGCTAGCGATTTGGTTGAGTTGGTAAAAGATAATCAACGTCGAATACGCGATCAGTTTCTACCACAATCACTATTAACTCATTGCGGTATTAATGACAGTTTTAAATACAGTTTTCAACGAGTGATGCGTATTGCTATACATCCACAATTTCAAGGACAAGGGCTTGGAAAGCACTTTCTAGGTGAAATTGAACAGCAAGTGCGAGCACAAGGCATTGATTTTATAGGTTCGAGTTTTGCTGGCAATGCTAACTTACTTAACTTCTGGCAAGAAAGCGGTTTTGAATTAGCGCGCATAGGGTTTAATAAAGATAAAGCCAGTGGTGAACATTCTTGTTTAGTCATTAAACCATTAAAAATTAAGGTAACTAAAAAGCAGCAAGAAATATCGCAGCGTTTTTATCAGCAGTTTGATTACTGGCTAACCGATGAGTTTAACCAGTTGCCGGCGAAAATGGTTTGGCAAGTGCTGCATCACAATTCCCCTCTGAAGAATAAGGCTAGCATCAATGGGCTTGATGCTATACATCACCAAGCGGTGGCTGATTTTATAAGCGGTCAGCGACAATTTAGCAGCTGCGTACTTGGCTTGCACCATTGGCTACTGCTGCATTGTTGTGAACATTTTGATAGTGAAATTCTTCCGCTAATCGCCCGGATACTGCAAAAGCAAAGTATTGAAGATGTTTGCACTAACTATAATTTCACCGGTAAGAAAGCCTTAAATCAACATTTGATTAGTTACATCAGTAAGTATTATCTAGCAGTTATTACATAGCCTGATGCTTAGCTAATATCAGCGTTAGGCAATTTGATAGCGCCACAGCCAATAATTCTTCATTTTGTAGTAGCTACAGTGGCGATCGGCAAGTTGGTCAAAATCGTCGTGTTGCATAATCGCATTGACGCCAAGGCATATTTTAGCGAGTAATTGTTTATTTGATGATTGACTATAGCTGCTAATAAAGCTTTCGAGCCAAGCTTCTAAATAACTAATTTCAGCAACGGGTAATTCAGTGGTCATGGTATTATTCTCCGATACTTAAGTTAAGCAATGATTGCCAAAGCGTCTTTCTTGCATTGTTGTCTAGACATATGCATTCATTGCCAGCGAGTGCGCCAGAGCTGATTAATTCGGCTAATAATACTGTTGATATTTCAACACGAGCTGTGTTGTTGCAGCCCTCGCTTACTTGTCTAATACCCATGGTTATCTCCTATCGTCACTAAGTTTTTTTAAACAATAGTAGAATTACCAAATAAATGCAAATGATAATTATTATCATTTGCAAAATATTGTCTTTGTTGTATTAATATTTTTTCCTAGCCGTTAAAATGCGAGAAAGCGAATTATTAAGGTGTGTTATGCAAGAAGTTATTCGAGTGGAAAATCTCACCAAAAGCTATAAAGATGTTGTTGCGGTTGACCATATTAATTTTTCGATTAAAAAAGGTGTTTGCTTTGGTTTACTTGGGCCAAATGGAGCTGGGAAAACTACGACCATCGAAATAATGGAAGGCATTATTAAGGCGACGAAAGGCCAAGTTTTTTATTACGATAAACCTGTTGATGAGTCGATGTCGCAGCAAATAGGTATTCAATTTCAACATACCGCGCTACAAGACTTTTTAACGGTTAAAGAAACCTTAAATCTATTTACTTCCTTTTATAAACACACCGTAGCGCACGAAGAATTAATTGAGTTGTGTGATTTAAGTGAGTTTTTAGACCGCGATAACCGCTTACTGTCTGGCGGGCAGCGCCAACGACTTTTATTGGCGCTAGCATTAATTAATGACCCTGAAATCGTTTTTCTTGATGAACCCACAACGGGTTTAGACCCGCAAGCTAGACGCAATTTTTGGCAGCTTATTAAAAATATTAAAGCGCGCAATAAAACGGTTGTGTTAACTACACATTACATGGATGAAGCACAACAACTTTGTGACGATGTTTTGATCATGGACCACGGCAAAGTCATTGAACGTGGCACGCCACGAGAGTTACTGAACAAGCACTTTGAAGAAGTATTTATTTACTTACCTGCTGAGCAGGTGCCTGTTGAACTTTGTCAGCAACTAAATTGGCAAGTACAAGACCAACAAGTTGAAATTACCACAACGGATGTTGAAGCAACTATTGCATTATTGCTCGCCAAAAATATTTCACTTTCAGGGCTACACGTAAAATCTCCGAATTTAGATGATTTATTTTTAAAGCTTACCGGTCACACCATAAGGGATTAATAAGATGAATTTTTCACGTTTTTTTGCAGTGGTTAAGGCTCGAAATATTGAATTTTTTCGTGATCGCTCATCCCTTGGTTGGAATTTGTTTTTTCCTATTTTAATGCTGGTTGGTCTGTCATTTGTATTTTCTGGTGACGGCCGAGCAGTATATAAAGTTGGTGTGATGAATTTGGCGCAAAGCCAATCAAGCTTTTTAGATACTAAGCATGTTGGCTTTATTGACTATCAAGAAACCGCTTTGGCTAAAGTAAAGCTTGAGCAGCATAGTATTGATTTACTAATTGATTTTAATACTCAGCAATACTGGGTAAATCAAGGCGCGCCAAATAGTTATTTAGTAGAGAAAATATTTTTAGGTGACCATAAAAACTTTCAACGTATAGAAACTCAAGGTAAAAAAATACGCTACGTCGATTGGGTGCTACCAGGTATTCTTGGTATGAATATGATGTTTAGCTGCTTGTTTGGTGTTGGTTACGTTATTGTTCGTTATCGAAAAAATGCGGTACTAAAACGTTTAAAGGCAACACCATTGTCGGCGTTAGAATTTGTTTCAGCGCAGTTAGTTTCAAGGCTATTTATTGTGATTTTCATGTCATCAGTCGTTTATATTGGCTGTAATGTGTTTTTTGATTTCTACATGTTAGGTAGCTATTTTGATTTGCTCATCATTGCCATATTAGGTGCCTTTAGTTTGATAACGTTAGGTTTATTAGTGGCAAGTCGTAGTAAAAGTGAAGAGTTAATTGGTGGCTTATTAAATTTAAGCTCATGGCCGATGATGTTGTTATCAGGTGTTTGGTTTAGCTTAGAAGGCGCACCTAATGCGGTGAAAGTGTTTGCTGACTTTTTACCGTTAACGCATTTAGTGGCTGGCGCTCGTAAAATTATTACTGAAGGGGCAACCTTAGCTGATATTAGCTATCACGTGTCCATTTTGATAGGGATGAGTGTGCTCTTCTTAGCATTAGGTGCCTATTTTTTCAGCTGGAATACTGAACGTTAACAATTTAACTATTTTTAGAAAAGGAAGTTACTCAACAATGTTGTTTTCCATATTTCGCTGGCCTTTGATCACAGTATTCTTTCTATTCTCGCTTAATGGGCAAGTTAGCGCGTTTGAGGATAACAAATTCGACTATAGCGATGGGCCATATGTTACATGGGAAAATAGTCAATTACGTTTTGACTGGATTTGCAAAAATGAACATAAGAGTCGTTTTTTCTCAGCAGAAACCTTACCAATTAATTTTGACGAATGTGGGTTAAATGTAGCGCTTGAGCGAACAAGTTTTCGAGCAGAAGAACTTGTTTTTACTACGGATGAAAATATTGCCGCGATCAGCGACTTTCATGGCCAACTTGAGCTCATGAGCAAAATATTTATCAACAACGGCATTGTTGATAAAGAAAGGAATTGGTCGTATGGCAAAGGACACTTAGTGATCACCGGTGATGTTTTCGACCGAGGAGATAAAGTTACTGAAATTCTTTGGTGGTTATTTTCTCTTGAGAAACAAGCAGAACAAGCTGGTGGTAAAGTGCACTTTCTTTTGGGTAATCATGAGGTGATGGTGCTTAATGGTGATTTACGTTATATCCATGAGAAATACCAATATACGGCTAGTGAGCTTAACCAACCCTTTGATCAGCTGTATGGAAAAAATACGCTGCTAGGGCAGTGGTTGAGAAGCAAATCTGTATTGGTGAAAATTAATGATATGTTATTTGCACATGGTGGTTTTCATCCTGAACTTGCAACTGAGAAACGTACGTTAAGCGATATTAATCAAGTATTTAAAGCTAACTTAGTTAAAGCTGAATTAGATAAAGCACGCAGTGGTTGGGGAAAGTATTTACATAAGCGAAACGGACCTATATGGTATCGAGGCTATTTTAATGTACTTGGGGCTAGTGAACAAGAAATCGACTTATTATTAAAACACTTTGATATTAGCTATTTAGTGGTTGGCCATACCTCACAGGAAAAGTTGGATACTCGCTATAACGGCCGAGTTATCGCTATTGATTCCAGCATTAAAAATGGTCAGTACGGAGAAGTACTGTTAATCGAAAATAGTAAAAAATACCGTGGCTTACCTGTTGGCAATAAACAACCATTTTTAGTTGCAGAGTAATCACTTAATTTAGGAATATATTGTAGAAAATGTTATTAAGAATAGCCGGATTTTTTTTTGTTGCGTTGGCTTTTATCGGAGCATTTTTACCTTTGCTACCAACTACGCCATTTTTATTAGTCGCCGCCGCATGTTTTGCAAAATCGTCACCACGCATGCATAAAATGTTGCTAGCAAATAAAGTATTTGGACCGATGATTTATCACTGGGAACAGTCTCGCAGTATTCCCAAGCGGGCAAAAATAGTTTCGTTAAGCTCTATTGTGATAGCAACACTTTGGTCGTGCTACATTCTGCCTTCATTAGCACTTAAGTTGTTAGTGGTTGGCTTGGTTGCTTGGCCGTTTGTATTTTTATGGCGCTTACCACTCTCTGATGGCAATAAAGAGATGATAGCAGGTAAAGCGCCTGAACAAAGCAAATCTGACCAAGGTCAATCCGACCTTGGTAAATCAGACCAAGACAAACCTGCGGAAAGCCAGTCTGCCGAAGAAAAGTAAGTTAGGGCTAAGCCAATGCTTTGCCAACTAACTGAGCTAAATGAGGCGGCAAGGATAATGATAAAGCAATTTCTTGGCCTTGTGCTGACATTTTGCGCCAAGTAAGTTGCACAATACGAATAATCTTATCTTCTTTATGTTTAGCGGCAAACTCATCAAAGTAATACTGTAAAAATACTAAGCAAGCAACATCTTCTAAAGTTTGACTATCGTTATTTGATTTTAGCTTTTCTTTACGAATAATCGCGGCTGTTGTTTCGGCTACTTCTTCAGTGTAGCCATGCTCAAGCATTAAAGCTTTGGCGGTTGCTGCGTGAAAAATACCTAACTCTTTACGCCAAGTTAAGTAACCTTGTTTGCCAATAGCGAAATCAGCGCGCTTTAAGTGCCAACGTTTTACATGTTGAGCACGAACAGCTATTTGTAAGTTTTCGTCTGCATTTGGCCAATATTTTTCAAGACAGGTGGTCATATACTGACCGTACAATAACTCTTTTGGATAACTAACACCGTCAACAACAGTGGTATTGATATCGTTTTTATTAATCTCGTCGATGGCGTCTAAAACGTTTTGCAATTGAGTCATAGTATTTATTTTGATTCGTGAAGGAAAAGTAAAACGCCAGTTTACCCCGTTTTTAAATCGTTGCACTATCGCTTTCTGACAAATCATCGAAATTTAATTAAAATTTGTGCAACAAGATGGCCTGATCATATTGTCGTGAACGTGGCTTTTAAGTATAATGCTTTCCCGTCCTACTAAATTCATTTGTTTGCCAAAAACTAAATCAATTTAGTGCAAAATTTCTGTTTTTCCTGACTCTGGGTATCGCATGACAACTAGATATATTTTTGTTACTGGCGGCGTTGTATCGTCTCTTGGTAAAGGTATTGCTGCAGCTTCACTTGCCGCAATTCTCGAAGCACGTGGTTTAAAAGTTACCATGTTAAAACTTGACCCTTACATTAATGTTGATCCGGGCACGATGAGCCCAATTCAGCATGGTGAAGTTTTTGTTACTGAAGATGGTGCAGAGACAGATCTAGATTTAGGTCATTACGAACGTTTTATTCGTACCAAAATGACCAAACGCAATAACTTTACTACGGGCCGTATCTATCAAGATATTCTAGCGCGTGAACGTAAAGGTGAGTTCTTAGGCGCAACTATTCAGGTTATTCCTCATATTACTAACGATATTAAACGTCGAGTAATTGAAGGGGCTGAAGGCTACGATATCGCTATGGTTGAAATTGGTGGTACGGTAGGTGATATTGAATCACAACCGTTTTTAGAAGCTATTCGTCAATTAGGCGTAGAGTTAGGCCGTGAACGCGCTATGTTCATGCACTTAACACTTGTACCTTACATTGCTGCTGCCGGCGAAATTAAAACTAAACCAACACAGCATTCTGTTAAAGAATTACGCTCAATTGGTATTTTCCCAGATATTTTAGTTTGTCGTAGTGAGCGCGCTATTCCTGCCAACGAACGCGCAAAAATTTCATTGTTTACTAACGTTGAGGCAAAAGCTGTTGTTTCAATGCGTGACGTTGACTCAATTTATAAAGTGCCAGCGTTACTTAAAGCCCAAGGTACTGATGAATTAGTGGTTAAACGTTTTGGTTTAGACGTGCCAGAAGCTGACTTATCTGATTGGGAGCAAGTGCTTTATAAAGAAGCTAACCCGTCGGGCGAAGTCGTTATTGGTATGGTAGGCAAGTACACTGAATTACCAGATGCTTATAAATCAGTAAATGAAGCATTAAAACATGCCGGTATTAAAAACCAAGTTAAAGTAAAAATTCAATATGTTGACTCACAAGACGTTGAAGCTAAAGGTGTTGAAGTATTAAAAGACTTAGACGCGATATTAGTTCCAGGTGGTTTTGGCGAACGTGGCGTTGAAGGTAAAATATTAACTGCACAATATGCTCGTGAAAACAAAGTACCTTACTTAGGTATTTGTCTAGGCATGCAAGTGGCACTAATTGACTATGCACGTAATGTAGCTGGTTTAACTGATGCACACAGTACTGAATTTAATCCTGAAACACCAAATCCTGTCATTGGTTTAATCAATGAGTGGTTAGACGAAGAAGGTAAAGTAGAATACCGCAATGCTGATTCTGACTTAGGCGGCACTATGCGTTTAGGCTCACAATTGTGTCACATTGTGAAAGGTACCAAGACGTATGACGTATATGGCAGTGAAACAATTTATGAAAGACACCGTCACCGTTTTGAGGTAAATAATAACTACCGTGAACAATTAAGCAAAGCTGGTTTAGTGTTCTCGGGATTATCTACGGATAAAACCTTAGTTGAGGTGATTGAAAATCCAAATCACCCTTGGTTTATTGCTGGGCAGTTCCATCCTGAGTTTAATTCAACTCCGCGTGATGGCCACCCACTTTTTGAAGGCTTTATTGCTGCTTCATTTGAGCATCAAAAACAGCAATCAAGTTAAATCAAACTAATTAAAACCGTAGCTTATTGCTGCGGTTTTGTTTTTAGCGACTTAATTTTTTTATGGCTAAAAACTGACTACGAATTCAAATTTAATTTATCGTTTATAACCTGCCATGCGCAGTTAGTAAGGAATAGGGAACATAATGTCGAATATCAGTAAAATTATCGCTCGCGAAATCATGGATTCTCGTGGTAACCCAACAGTTGAAGCTGACGTATATTTAGAATCTGGTGCTTGGGGTCGAGCTGCTGCTCCTTCTGGCGCATCAACAGGTTCTCGTGAAGCTTTAGAATTACGTGACGGCGACAAAGCGCGTTACTTAGGTAAAGGCGTATTAAAAGCCGTTGCTGCTGTAAACAATGATATTGCTAATGCACTTAAAGGCAAAAATTCTTTAGAGCAAGCAAACATTGACCAAATTATGATTGATTTAGATGGCACTGAAAACAAAGAAACTTTCGGCGCTAACGCTATTCTAGCAGTATCTTTAGCGAACGCTAAAGCGGCTGCCATGGAAAAGAAAGTTCAATTATTTGAACACATTGCTGATCTTAACGGCACGCCAGGCCAATATTCTTTACCATTACCGATGATGAACATCATCAATGGTGGTGAACATGCTGACAACAACGTTGATATTCAAGAGTTTATGGTACAACCGGTTGGCGCAAAAAGCTTCAAAGAAGCATTGCGTATGGGCGCTGAAATTTTCCATGCTTTGAAGAAAGTACTTTCTTCAAAGGGTATGAGTACAGCGGTTGGTGATGAAGGTGGTTTTGCGCCAAACCTAGAGTCAAATGCTGACGCATTAGCAGTAATTAAAGAAGCAACAGCAGCAGCAGGTTACGAACTAGGTAAAGACGTAACATTAGCACTTGATTGTGCCGCTTCTGAATTCTACAACAGCGAAAAAGGTATTTACGACCTTACTGGTGAAGGCAAGCAGTTTACTGCCAATGAGTTCTCAGACTTCTTAGCAACACTTTGTGAAGAATACCCAATTGTTTCAATTGAAGATGGCTTAGACGAGTCAGATTGGGATGGTTTCAAATACCAAACTGATTTACTTGGCGATAAAGTGCAAATCGTTGGTGATGATTTATTCGTGACAAACACTAAGATTTTAACTCGTGGTATTGAGCAAGGTATTGGTAACTCTATCTTAATCAAATTCAACCAAATTGGTTCATTAACGGAAACATTAGCAGCAATTAAAATGGCGAAAGACGCTGGCTTTACTGCTGTTATTTCACATCGTTCAGGTGAAACTGAAGATGCAACCATTGCTGACTTAGCTGTTGGTACTGCTGCAGGCCAAATTAAAACTGGTTCACTATGTCGCTCAGACCGTGTTTCTAAGTACAACCAATTACTACGTATTGAAGAGTTCTTAGGCGATAAAGCAATCTTTAACGGTTTGTCTGAAGTTAAAGGCCAATAATCAAAACCTTTTTGCTAATTTAGCTCTGCAGACGTTACGACAGTGATTTGGTTATACTCACTGATATCTGTCAGTTCCATGTAACCGCATTGTTTTTGAACTAATTAGCAACGATAGAAATTTTAAAAGCCACTCTAATGAGTGGCTTTTTTGTTACTACTGATTTGTTGAGTAGGCAGTTTAAGTTATGTATATTGTTTTGCATTAATGCAATACGGAGTTAACTAGTTGGGCTTTAAAGTAATCACCATTCTACTTTCATTACTTTCATTACTTTCTTTTAATGTCTTTGCATCTACACAAGATGAAATTGCTCACCTTTTGACGTTTGTCGAAACGACGGAGTGTAAATATGAACGCAATGGCACATTGCATAATGGCGCGGAAGCAGTAAAACATATAAATAAAAAATATCAGTATTCCGCTGATGGTATTAAGTCGGCTGAAGATTTTATTAAATACTCTGCGACTAAAAGTAAAATGTCAGGAAAATATTATAAAATTCATTGCGCTAATGCAGATGTTGTAAAAAGCCAAGAGTGGCTGTCTACTGAATTGAAGGCGTATAGAAAATCACAAAGCTAGTCGAGTAATAGGGCTGTTAAAAATCACTTTAGTAGATTAATAATAAAAGATAAAAGGACGTATCGTGAAAATCGATTATACAAAATACACCGTGCCTGAATTGCTAGATGTTCATGAAAATATAGACGCTGAACAGTTTCCGGAAAGGTACAACTTACTACAAGAAGAAATAGAACGTAGAAAAACCAACAAAGAATTTTATCAACAGATAGAGGAATATGATGAAAATGAAGATAATGATTTTGAGGCCAATGAAATCATTATTGAATTCTCTTCTGAAGATAGAAGCCGAAAATTGTTTATAGGAGCATTCTTTCTGATAAATTTGGCGGTGTTAGCCTATATGCTACCTAAATATATTGTGACTGATATTTCTGATGTTCATGAATATGTCACAACAATTGATTTTATTGAATGTCGAGAAATAGATATTATCGATAATGAAACTGATGAAGTATCGACATATTTTGACTTGAATATTACTTCCTTTGGCAGTCCATTCTCAGCGATAAGTATCGATGGAGGTAAGTGTCATAAATTAGCGAAAGAGCTGAAGGTTGGTTCTACAGTCTCAATATGGCATGAAGATGGTCTAATTCATCAGCTCAAGTATAATGATAAAATGAAATTGTCATACGCTTATTTAAAATCAAAAGTGCGAAATTTTCGAACTGATGATGTTGATTTTTATTGGTTTGGTTTAGTTTTTTTATGGGTAGCATTATTTAAATCACTAGTTAATGCTATTGTGCCAGGGACTTTTCTTTCTAAGGATGACTAACCTCATTATTTAAGGACGAATTAGATTATGTATAAATTTTTACCATTGGCATTGATATTATTGTCATTTTCAAACAATGCAGAGGAAACTGAAGCGTTAACCGTTGATAGGGTTATCGTAAATAACCTTGAGCTAGCGTTTCCTAATGACAAAAACATTAAGCCGAAGGCAAGTAACTTTGAATTGATTAACTATGTTGTGATGAGTAATGACTTAGGCGAACGTTGGGCAGTCATTACATTAACTAACACATCGTCTGGTAGTCGTATTCTTGAGCACGAGCATTTTATGGCCTTGTTTGCTGACGGAAAACGTAAAAGCCCACCTGCTTTTAAAGTGAGCTTTGAAGGGCAAGAAACACAGTCAATTACTGTTTCATTTGGTGAAAATAAGTTTCCTATTTTGTCAATAAGTACTAACGCTTCACTGTAATAGCAATGTACGCCGTCATTAGGTAATTGAAGTGATGTGAACTAAATGACCTTTTATACGTCATAAATAGCGAGCTTAATTGTTATTTATTGATCACCTTCACTTAAGGTATATTATGAAAAATATTATATTTTTTACGTTTATTTCACTTACATTAGCCGCTTGTAGTAATAAGCAACTTTATCAAGCAGGGCAAGACTACCAAAAAAGTGAATGTATTAAAGAGTCTGGTACCGCACCACAATATAATGACTGCGTAAATGCTGAAAAAAAATCATTTGAAGAATATGAGAAAGAACGCAAAGCACTCGCGAAAAAATAACACTTCTATATTCTTATTGAAGGTCGATTGTACTTAAATATTACAAGAAAGCCAAACATCAAGTTTGGCTTTTTCATTTAATCATTACTGTCTATAACGTCGTTATAATGAGGCATGCGGACCAAACACTTCATAATGAATGTTACTTTCTCCTACACCTAGCTTTAGCAATTGCTGTTTAGCAAATTGCATAAAACCAATAGGGCCACATAAGTAAAAATTACCTTTTTCGGTCGGTAGGTCAACTGAAGCTAGATCCATCATGCCATTACTAATATGAGCTTGCTGTGCATCTTCATTTCGATACCAAATATTTTGCTGCCAGTTATTTCGCTCAACTAATTCGCTAGTACGTTGCGAAAATGAATGTTGTTCACTACCTTCACAGGCATGTAAAAAGTGCACGGGTTGATTATGATTATTGTCAGCTAATGTTTCTAACATGCCTTGCATAGGTGTGATACCAACACCAGCGGATATAAGTACGGTAGGTGTTTGGCGATCAACGAAGAAAAAATCACCTGCTGGTGCGTATAATTGTACTTCATCACCAACGTTTACCGCATCATGTAAGTAGTTTGAAACTTTACCTGGAACGCCTAGTTGCTCTCGTTTTACTGAAATGCGGTAACTTTTACCGTTAGCTTTGTCTGATAATGAATATTGACGAATTTCTTTATAGTCGTTACCTGTTGGGTGTACTTCAAGCCCCAAATATTGCCCGGGTGTAAAGCCAATAACTGCTTGCTGGTCGACTGGAGCAAAGATAAAACTTTTAACCAGTTCTGACTCGATAACTTTATCAATTACTTTAAATGCTCTAGCGCCTTTCCAACCGCCAATCTCTGCTGCTCGCTGTTGATATAAATCTGATTCACGGTTAATAAAAATAGTGGCTAAAAATTGGTATGCTTGAGTCCAAGCTTCTTCAACTTCTGTGGTGAACGCTTCAGTGGCGAGCTCTCGAAGCGTTTCAATTAAATGATGGCCAACAATAGCGTAATGATCAGCCTGAATGTTAAAGCTGGTATGTTTTTGCGCGATGCGTTCTACGGCAGTGGTTAGTACGCTCAAATTTTCAATGTTTTTAGCGTAGGCTGCAATCGCTTCAAATAACGCTACCTGCTGGCGACCTGTATGCTGGTTCGACATATTGAAAATGTCTTGTAATTCTGGGTTATGTGCGAATAACCGCTGGTAAAAGTGTGCCGTCATTGCTGAACCAGCGTTCTCTAATAGTGGAATAGTGCTTTTAATTACGTCGATGTGCTTATCAGTTAGCATTGTTGCTCCTAAATTAACTGAATGAATAAAGCCTATGATGTTCATTATTTAATGCTCATAGGTTGTATGGAAATAGGTTAAGTTTTCTGTTGATATTATTACTAAATACGGTTGCGTTTGGGCTTGGTCAATACCGGAATATAAATGATTAAAAACAAGCTAGCTGCGACTAACCAAGTCGATAGGCTAATATTCCATCCAAGTAGTGAGTGCTGAAACATTGGCATTAATACACGAGTGATTGCACTGATAAAAATTAATAAGAATATCCAGCTAACTAATTTATGTGGCAATAAGGCTCTTCCTGTATGGCCTAGTGATACTCGCGACATCATGGCAAATATCATTAAACCCATTGCAGCAATAGTGATGACATGAATTGCATCCGAGAAGCTTATATAAAATGGACTTTCAATAACGAATAAGTAACTTGAACCAAGTAATATCAGCCCTAGGCCAAGTGAAAAATAAGATAAATGCAAAGACCAAAGTAATGAAATTTTTAACGTTGATGTTGTGCGCCAATAGCTGAGGCGTATCAAATGCGCTAAACCTGCACTGATCATTAAAATAGCAGGTGTAAAGGGGAGTTGAATAAAGTAACCAGTGAAGAAGGCTAATATGCCCAATAACGATAACGTGGTTACTAGTGAGGTAAGCCAGCTAGGTTGCTGTATCGCTGAAGTTTTTGCGCCTGAAACGGTGAAAAATGGAATAACACGGCCACCAAGCACGCCCATGAGTATGCAAAAGAGCAAAACTGCCGTTCTTGCAACGTGCAAACTAAGCGCTTTATCGCCATTAACATCCAAGATTAATAAGCTGATATTCGTTAGCATTAAGGCAATGAGCAAAGGGATGAAAATGTAGTTACGTTTGTTTTTACTGCTAAGCACTAATTTAGCAAACACTAAAATTGAACCAAGCCACCAAATTAACTGTAAGGCAATCGCAGTATATAAAAATAATGATTGGTTAATTTCTGTATCGGCAATTAAGCTCATTGCCAAACACACTCTCACTATTAGCCAAAGCGTGATAAAACCTAATACTGCTAAGCCTTTAATGCTAGCGTTACCCGTCCATGTTTGCGCTGCTGTTAAAATAAAACCTACTGCAACCGTTGCGGCAAAGCCAAACAGCATTTCATGAATGTGCCAAGTGGTTGGGGAAAGCTGGCTTAAACCTATATTGATATAGCCATTGAGAAAAGCGCCCCAAATTGTCAGAGCGAAAATAGAGCATAAAACTGCTGAGAGAAAATAGCTTCTAAAAGGTAAGTCTAGCACTGAATGGTGATGAACTTTATTTAGTGGGCTTTGGTGTTGCTGATGATTGAGTTGTATAAGTTCAGTGTCTTGAATAGTAAACATCTTAAAAGTCTCTTTTTCCAAAAGCATGTAAAGCCACGCAGCGTATGACGTAGCCAAGCTTTAATGCGCCAGCAGAAATGATAGTCGCAATATGACCAGAAATTTGTATTGCCATACCGAAGTGGTCATCAAAAACAAAAGTAATTGCAATGCTTAGTGAAATGATGACGAGTGATATCAGCATCATGTAGTTACCTACAATCAGACACTTTTGAAAATTAAGCGCGTTATCAATCTCTGGTAGCTGGTTGGCAATAGAAAACTGCGAGTACATCACTAACTCCTGAATCAACGTATTGACGTTGTCATTAATATTGTTATGTACTCATTTAGCAATACTGATGCCATTAATTAATTGTGTTTTTAATCAGTTGGTTATGTTGTTTTGTGTTGTTTGTGTAGTCATATGGACTCTTTATTTTTGTGGTCAATATGACTCGTACGTGTTACTTTGTTGTTAACTAGGTTTTTATGTGCGGTAAAAATTAAAATGAGCCAAATATCATCAACAGCCATTATTGAGTTGGCGTTAGACTTAGCCAGTAGTCTTAACAGTAAAGATAGGTTTGATCGCTTGCTTGATACTGTGCGAAAAGCGATAAGTTGTGATGCTGTAGCATTACTGTCGTTTCATGGTGATATTTTAACGCCAATTGCACTGCAAGGCTTGAGTCGAGATACCTTAGGTCGACGCTTCTATGTTGCAGAACACCCACGCTTTGCCGCGCTATGCCAATCAAGCCAACCAATTCGCTTTGCTGCTGATTCAACATTGCCTGATCCGTACGATGGCTTACTAATCGACCGTGAAGGTGACTTACCTGTGCATTCATGTATGGGCTTACCGTTATATTATGATGATAAATTACTCGGCTTATTGACCATAGATAGCTTAACGCCACATGAATTTGAAGATATTCCGGAACGTACATTAGTCGTGATTTCAGCAATGGCGGCTGCAACTCTGAATACTGCCTTTTTAATTGAACAACTAGAGTCTCGTGCCGATCACTCACAAAAAGTTGTCGCAGAGTTAACTGAAGAAGCTTGGAAGCGTGATGGCGGTGAATTAATTGGTGAAAGTCCGATTATGTATCAGCTTAAAGAAGAATTAAATATTGTCGCAAATTCAGATTTTAATATCTTAATTTATGGTGAAACCGGGGTAGGTAAAGAGTTAGTTGCTCGTACATTGCACCATAAATCGTTACGTCAACATGGCCCAATGGTTTATGTTAACTGTGCTGCTTTGCCAGAAAACTTAATTGAAAGTGAGTTATTTGGTCACGTTAAGGGGGCGTTTACTGGTGCTGATAAAGACCGAGCAGGTAAGTTTTCATTAGCAAACGGCGGTACCTTATTTCTCGATGAAATTGGTGAACTTCCACTGGCCGCACAAAGTAAAATTTTACGTGCTATTCAAAGTAATGAAATTCAACCTGTAGGGCAGGACGAGGTTGAGCAGGTTGATGTACGTATTGTTGCAGCAACGAATAGGGACTTAAAAGAAGAAGCAGAAGATGGCCGTTTTCGGGCTGATTTATATCATCGATTAAGCGTGTATCCAATTCGAGTACCTAGATTGCAAGAGCGTGTCGGCGATGTGCAAGTATTAAGTGGCTATTTTGTTGAGCAAACAAGACGGAAGTTGGGGTTAGGGCAATTGAAAATAACGGCTGAAGCAGTCTCTCATCTTGAACAATACAATTGGCCCGGCAATGTACGAGAGTTAGAGCATGTGATCAGCCGAGCAGCTTTAAAAGCGCGAGCTCGACAAAAAGATAAAGCCATTATTGCGATAGAAAAACAAGATTGTGGTTCGTTAGTAAATTTACAACTTAATGAATTGAGTAATCAGCATACAGTGGAGGTAAGTTCTGATAAAAACATTGAAAAAGTTACTGAAGCAGCACTTTTGAATCTACGCGATGAAACCGAGCAATTTCAACGACAACTGATCAGAAATGTTTTAACAGAAGAAAATGGAAATTGGGCTGCAACCGCAAGAAGGTTATCAACAGATAGAGCAAACTTAAATCGTATTGCGAAAAGATTAGATATTAAAGTTGTTAAAAGTATTATTTAGTTATTAAAAAACTTAGTTAGTAAACTTAAAATGTATATAGCTAGTAAAAGCTATAGCTAACAAAAATGCCTAATTACAACAGTAATTAGGCATTTTGTATTTACTGTAGACTTACTTAAAATACTTAGGTTTTAGCTTCTTCCTTCGGTAAAACTAAATTTAAACCAATGGCAACCAGTGCACACAAGCTAATGCCTTGAATACTGTAGCCACCTAAATTTAATGCCATTCCGCCAATGCCAAATACTAAGACAATTGCGAAAATAATGAAGTTTCTCGGTTGGTCAAAATCAACTTTAGCTTTGACCATACTGCCTAGGCCAACGCTGGCGATTAAACCAAAAAGTAACATCATAATTCCGCCCATTACAGCGCCAGGTATGGTTTGCAATAATGCGCCTAACTTACCAACAAATGCCATAATAATTGCGGCACAAGCAGCCCAAGTCATAATTTTTGGGTTAAAAGCTTTAGTTAACATTACCGCACCAGTTACTTCTGAATAAGTTGTGTTTGGCGGTCCACCTAACATTGAAGCTGCTGTTGTTGCGATACCATCACCTAATAATGTACGGTGTAATCCAGGTTTTTTAATGTAGTCTTTACCCGTTGCTGAGCTTATCGCTAATACATCGCCAATGTGCTCAATTGCCGGAGCTATGGCGATAGGTAGCATGTAAATAATGGCTTGCCAGTTAAATTCAGGGGCTGTGAACTTTGGCATTGCAAACCATGCGGCATTTTGAACTGGCGTAAAATCAATAATGCCGTGGTAAAGCGATAATAAATAACCGACAACAATACCAGATAATATCGGCATTAAGCGCATAAAGCCTTTACTAAAGGCTGACACTAGTAATGTAGTGAGTAATGCGGGTAATGAAATACTTAAAGCAAGAGATTGATCAATAAGTTGTGCTGAACCATCGCCTGTGCGGCCTAATGCCATATGCACGGCAACTGGGGCAAGTGATAAACCTATCACCATAATAATTGGGCCAGTTACTATCGGCGGTAAGTATTTACTAATAAAACCAACACCGCGTAGGCGAATAAAGCCACTAAAACATGCGTACACAACACCAACAACAGCAAGAGCGCCCATAGTTGCAGGAATGCCCCAAGTTTGTGTGCCATACATAATTGGCGCAATAAAAACAAAAGAAGAGGCTAAAAATACTGGTACTTGGCGTTTGGTGACAAGTTGAAACAATAAGGTACCAATTCCGGCAGTACATAAGGCAACATTAGGATCTAGACCGGTAAGTAGGGGCATTAATACTAACGCGCCAAAAGCGACAAAGAGCATTTGAGTACCAGTTAGTACTTCCTTAAAGAGTGATTGGTTGTTATTGAAATTGTCAGTTGAGTTATTTTCTGAATTCATATTTTACTCAATAAAACTGCCAGCAAGCTGGCAGTAAAGTGATTTGATTTTTTGCTATAAACAAAGAAGATTGGTGTTATTTAGTACCGAAAATTTTATCACCAGCGTCACCTAATCCCGGCAATATGTAACCAGCTTCATTTAGGCAATCATCAATAGATGCGGTATAAAGTTCAACATCAGGGTGTGCTTTTTCTAAAGCAGCAATACCTTCTGGGGCAGCAACTAGCACTAGTGCCTTAATGTTTTTACAACCACGCGCTTTTAAAAGGTTAATTGTTTCCACCATTGAGCCACCTGTAGCAAGCATAGGATCAATAACTAATGCTAAACGCTCATCAATTTGGCCAGCTAATTTTTCAAAATAAAATACTGGTTCTAAGGTTTCTTCGTTACGGTACATGCCTACAACCGAAATGCGGGCACTTGGAATAAGTTCTAAAACGCCATCCATCATGCCTAAGCCAGCGCGTAAAATTGGTACAACGGTAACTTTTTTCCCTTTAATTTGTTCAACTTGAATTTCGCCATTCCAGCTATTAATCGTTTTAACTTCAAGTTCAAAGTCTTTTGAAGCTTCGTAGGTTAGCAAGCTACCAACTTCAGCAGCTAGTTCACGAAAACGTTTAGTGCTGATATCACCTTCGCGCATTAGGCCAAGTTTATGTTTGATTAGGGGATGGTTTACTTCAATTACGCTCATCGTTTGCTCCAAAACTGGATGAAAAATATTTGTCATATTATATGTCATCTATCAACTTATGTACTTAAAAGTGATATGAAAATTACAAATTCATACACTTAACGTCATTGATGATTAAGATATAATGTCATTATTTTTATTTTATTATTTATTGTGAATGCTGGTTTTGTCGTTGATCAATAAATTGTTTAAGTTCTGAAATTTACTTACCTGATTAATTGTTGCTAATTCAATCATAATAAAGCCAATAAATTTTCTACTAAATAGTAGATACTTGCTTTCTTATCGAGGTAGTTAAAATAAAGTTTGAAGATTTTATCTTTACACAACAATCGAGTATGCTTGAATTATCAACAGTGAACTATAGCAGCAGTTAATTTATGGTTACTCAATCGTTATTATGGCAATTAGAGCAGCAGTCTTCCGACTTTGCTGAACTGTGTAATGCCATATACGAACGAGAGTTACGAATTTTGGCAACGAATGAAGTTGCATCTGTTGCAGGTTTACAGGGACGAATAAAAAGCCTGCCTCATTATGTCAAAAGTGCAGCGCACGCCTTATTAAGTGCTGATACACCATTAGATTTAGATATTCAAAATGCTAGTTGGTCAGCGAAACAAACCGTGACGATGCCATCAACAAGTCAGTTGCTTGATTATCAAGGAAATGTGATTGCTTGGTATAAAGCCCAACAACTTGCTCATGGTTTAGTGGTTCCTATTGCAACCGAAAATAGCATTATCTTAGATTGTATTGATAGGGTTGACGCTGAAAAACAACGATTTCGTACTAATGTCTATGGGTGGTTCTACTTAACTGAATCAGATAACCAAGGTGCGGACAAAACAAAAGTGACAGCCTTTAGCCTGCTTAAGCCTACTAAAAAAGTGATGACCGCTGCTTGCGCTGGACATTGTTGGAAAAATAGTCGAAAAGTACAACCTGTTATCCCTTCATTACGCGAGCTTTTACTGTCTTGTTCTATTAATTGGCGCAACTTTAAACAGCCTATTGCAACAAACAATTAATATTAAATTGGCTTGGGTGTTTACAGCAGACGGTACGCATTTATAATAGCTATTCATTATGTCTTTTTGATATCCAATATAGATAGTTTATGCGGCTGATCACGGTAATTTTAGTTATTTTTTTAGTGTTACTGCAATACCGACTCTGGTTCGGTAAGAATAGTGTGCCTGATTATTTAGCGTTAGAAGATGAAGTTACCCGTCAACAAAGCAATAATAATAAATTAAAACAACGCAATAAGTTACTTTATGCTGATACTGACGATTTAAAGTCGGGAACTGAAGCCATAGAAGAACGTGCACGTCATGAATTAGGTATGATCAAGGAAGGGGAAACATTTTTTCGTGTTATTCCAAGTGACTCTGATGCCAAGAAAAAGGAACGATTGCGATAATGAACAACTCACTAGGGCCGTATACCGTGGTAGTGCCCGCCGCAGGTGTTGGAAAACGTATGCGCGCATCTTGTCCTAAGCAATATTTGACCATAAACGATAAAACCATTTTAGAACATACTGTTCAACGCTTATTAAACCATGAAGCTATTTGTCATGTGGTTATTGCGTTGGGCGAATTCGATGAATACTTTCCTACTACCTCATTAGCGAATAATAGCAATGTGACGCGTGTTATTGGCGGTAAAGAGCGTGTTGATTCAGTGCTTGCAGGCTTAAAAAGCTTAAATACAGAGCAAGAACAATGGGTACTCGTGCATGATGCGGCAAGGCCTTGTGTGCAACATAATGATTTAACTCAGCTGATTAAATATTGCGTTGAAAATGATCATGGTGGCATTTTAGCTGCGCCGGTACGCGACACCATGAAGCAGGCAACATCAACAGGTATCATCGATAAAACTTTAGATCGTAGTCAAATGTGGCATGCATTGACGCCACAAATGTATAAAACAGCCGAATTAACTTCTGCCATTGGTGATGCGTTAGCAAAAGATATTACCATTACTGATGAGTCTTCAGCGATGGAAGCATTTGGCTATGCTAGTGGGTTGGTGAATGGTAGCAGCGATAATATAAAAATTACTCAGCCAGAAGATTTACGTTTGGCTGAATTTATCTTGCAACAGCAAGAAAAAGAATTTCATTTAGAGGCATTATGAGAATAGGTCACGGTTTTGATGTACATAAGTTTGGTGGCGAAGGGCCACTCGTTTTAGCCGGTGTTGCTATTCCTTATGAATTTGGTTTTGTTGCTCATTCTGATGGTGATGTTGCAATTCACGCCTTGTGTGACGCGATATTAGGCGCACTATGTTTAGCTGATATCGGTAATCACTTTCCTGATACTGATGGACAATATGAGAATATTTCTAGCCGTATATTATTGCGTCATGTCGTTGGCCTAATGCAGGAAAAAGGTTACTGCTTAGGTAATGCTGATATTACAATTTGCGCTCAAGCGCCGAAAGTTGCTCCTCATTTGATGCCAATGCGAACTTGTCTAGCTGAAGACTTACAAGCTGATATAGAGCAAGTCAATGTCAAAGCAACAACGACTGAAAAGTTAGGCTATGTTGGTCGTAAAGAAGGCGTTTCGGTACATGCGGTAGTGTTATTAATGAAAGCTGAGAAATCAGGCGAGTCACTACCTAGCAAAGAGTCAATAGAATCAAGCAAAGAATCTAAAGTAGAGACTGAGAAAAAAGTTGCTTTAAAAGAGAAAAAAGACGCACAAATTGCGATTACAAAAGAGCCTGAAAAAGTTGTAGAAAAAACGCTTGAACAGACGGTTGAAAATAAGCCAGAGCCTGTTGTAAGCGCATTGCCTGCGTTTGCCTATTTATATGGTAAACCTGCTTCTAGTGGTTTGTTACGCAGTCAAAAGTCTGACTTTAAGGTGTTTGAGCGCATTCCTTTTGTACCTTGTGGTGAAGGTGAACATCTTTTTATTCATATTCGTAAAACCGGCGCTAATACTGCATTTGTCGCTAAACAGTTAGCTCAATATTTTTCTGTTAAAGAATCATTAGTTTCCTATGCCGGTTTAAAAGACCGCTTTGCCGTTACTGAACAGTGGTTCGGCGTGCATGTGCCGGGTAAACAAGTTTATGACCTAAGTGATCTCAACATTGAAGGTGTTGAAGTGTTGTCTTCGAAACGCCATAACAAAAAACTGCGTATTGGTAGTTTAGAGGGCAATTGTTTTGAAATTACTTTACGCAATGTTTCACAAATTGATGAACTCGTTAGGCGCTGGCATGTAGTGAGTAATTTTGGTGTGCCAAATTATTTTGGTGAACAACGTTTTGGCATTAATGGCGGCAATATAGAAAAAGCGAAGCACTTATTTTCTGGCGGTAAAGTTAATGATAAGAAAAAGCGTGGCATGTATTTATCAACTGCTCGCTCACTAATATTCAATAACGTCATCAGTCAACGCATTGAAAAAGCAAGTTTCGATACCTTAATGAATGGTGATGTGCTCATGCTGGCAAATACTCAGTCAGTATTTTTAGCAAAAACCATAGATGAAAGTTTAGAAGAGAGACATTTAAATCATGACGTTGATATAACTGCGCCTATGTGGGGGGCAGGGGAATTGATGACAACAACTGACGCTTTAGCGTTTGAACAAAGTGTGGCAACGCAACAACCAGTATTTTGTGATGGCCTACCGCGTTTTGGTTTAAAACAAGAGCGTCGTCGAATTCGCTTAGTCATGAAAGAGCCGAAAATTGAGGTTGATAACGATACCGTCACGTTATCGTTTTTCTTACCTGCTGGTGCATATGCCACCACCATTATGCGCGAGTTAATTAATTATACTGATATGACTGAGCGTGTTGATGTCTCTGCAAATGGGCAAGTAAACACTAAGCCAGGCTCAAAAACGACCTCTGAGAACAATGTAGCGAGAAATAAAGCGCCTAAAAACAAAGGTCAGTCATGAGAATACTATTAAGCAATGATGACGGCGTTCACGCGACAGGTATAAAAGTGCTTTATGATGAGTTAGCTAAAACCTTTGATGTTACGGTAATCGCGCCCGACAGAAACTGCAGTGGTGCTAGTCATTCATTAACCTTGATTAACCCGTTACGCGCACAAGTGATGGAAAATGGCTTTACCGCGGTAAATGGCACGCCTACTGATTCAGTGCATTTAGGGGCAACGCAATTAATGCAGCCAGTACCTGATTTAGTTGTTGCTGGTATTAACCATGGTGCTAATTTGGGGGATGATACAATCTACTCAGGCACAGTGGCAGCAGCAACTGAAGGTCGTCATTTAGGTATGCCTGCTATTGCCGTTTCCTTAGTGGCTAAAAGTCCAGAAAACTTTCAAACCGCAGCGGTAGTAACCGCTAGGTTTATTGAACGCTTGAAGTTACACCCATTACCGAGTGACCAAATAATCAACATTAATGTTCCTGATTTGCCTTTGAGTGAATTAAAAGGTATTAAAGTGACTCGCTTAGGGCATCGGCATAAAGCAGAAACAATGAAAAAGATGAAAGACCCTTGGCAACGTGACATATATTGGTATGGACCGTTAGGGGAAGAACTTGACGCTGGTGAAGGCACTGATTTTTATGCTGTGGCCAATGGTTATGCTTCAATAACACCGTTAACTATCGATATGACGGCATATAAGAGCCTGACACAAATGACTGAATGGATTAATGAACTTTCAATATGAATCAACGTAATATCAATGCCAGAGTAGGCAGTAGTATCGGCGGAAAGTCGAGTCGAAGTGGAGAGTTGCTGGCACAAAAGCTACTCGTTGAAGGTATTCAAAATCAACAAGTGCTGCAGGCTATAGCGCGCTCACCACGTCATATTTTTGTACCAGAAATATTGGCACACAAAGCCTACGACAATACAGCATTGCCAATAGGGCAGGGACAAACTATTTCCCAGCCTTATATTGTCGCTAAAATGTCAGAATTATTATTAGCCGATGGCGTGCCTGAAAGTATTCTGGAAATAGGCACAGGCTCAGGTTATCAAACGTCAATTTTGGCACAGCTCGTTCCTAAAGTGTTTTCTGTTGAGCGAATTAAATCGCTGCAATGGCAAGCAAAAAGACGATTACGAGCAATGGATTTACACAATGTTTCGATGAAGCATGGTGACGGCTGGCAAGGCTGGCATAGCAAAGCGCCATTTCAGGCTATTATAGTGACCGCAGCTCCTACTGAAGTGCCTGCTGCTTTATTAGAGCAACTAGCTGATGGTGGTCGATTAATTATACCTGTTGGTGGGCAAAGCCAAATATTGAAGTTGATCACTCGTCATGGTGATGACTTTAAAGAACAACAAATAGAAGCGGTTCGTTTTGTACCTTTAGTTCCCGGCGCGTTAGGATAGTTTGTGAAAATATTTTCTGCATTATATGAATGGACATTAAAATGGGCTGAGCATAAGTTTGCCCCAAGAATTCTCGCATTATTGACTTTTGCTGAGTCAGTATTTTTCCCGATACCACCAGACGTATTACTTGCACCTATGGTGTTGGCACAAAGAGAAAAAGCCTGGCGCTTTGCCACCTTAACCACAGTAGCCTCTGTTATCGGCGGTGTTGTTGGTTATGGCTTAGGTTATATGATGTTTGAACCTTGGATTCAGCCATTAATTACTGAGTTTGGCTATCAAACCCGATTCGACAAAGCGATGGCATGGTTTAGTGAGTGGGGCGTTTGGGTGGTATTTATTGCTGGCTTTTCTCCTATTCCTTATAAGTTATTTACCCTCAGTGCTGGTTTCCTGCAAATGGCTTTTTTACCCTTTCTATTGGCGTCAGCCATTGGCAGAGGCATGCGATTCTTCTTAGTTGCAGGTGTTATTCATTGGGGCGGAGCACCAATGGAGAAAAAAATTAGACAATGGGTTGATGTGTTAGGTTGGCTTGTTGTTGCAGCGATCGTTGTTGCTTATATAGCAACGCGTTAAAGGCTGCACTAATTGTGATGGCGAAAAGGGTGAGATTCGATTTATTAAACATTAATAATCTACTGGTGTTGATTATGGTGTTAGCAATAAATGGTTGCTCTAGTCGCACAAAACCAGCCCCTGTTGTTGATGTTCAAGGCTCACTGCCATTGAGTCAACGCATTAAAAATAGTGTGACTGGAAGTGAATACATAGTCAAAAAAGGTGAAACTTTATATTCTATAGCATGGCGTGCAGATATCGATGTTCGCACGCTTGCAAATATAAATAATATTAGAGCTCCTTATAATATCTACCCAAATCAAAAATTATTTTTAAGTAAAAAATCTAGCCAGCCAAGTAAAAATAAAGCGAAGAGTAAAAGCTTTAACTCATCAAAACAAAAAGTTATAAAAAAACCTATTGCGCAGAAGAAAAAGCAGGAGTATGGTGGAAATGTAACTGAGCAAAAAGTAAGCAAAAAAGTTCAGCAACCAAAAACTGCATTTTCACAAAAAATAAGAAAATGGCGGTGGCCTGCGAAGGGAAAAGTTATTCATAAATTTTCCACCGCAAAACAAGGGAATAAAGGAATCGACATTGCGGGGCGACGCGGTGATTCGGTAAAAGCAACTGCAGACGGCAAGGTAGTTTATGCCGGTGATGCGTTACAAGGATACGGCCAGCTAGTCATAGTTAAACATAACGACGATTATCTTAGTGCATATGCCCATAACGATCGCATTCTAGTTAAAGAACAGCAAGTTGTAAAAGCCGGTCAAGTGATTGCCAAAATGGGAGATACTGATGCTGAAAGAGTCATGCTTCATTTTGAAGTTCGCTTTCGCGGGAAGTCAGTAAATCCAATGAAGTATTTGCCGAAATAATAATAAAAATTTATAAAGAAATAGATTGGAGCCAACGTGAATATTTAGTCAGTTAATTTAGCTATTGCTAAGAGCGGGAGATATAACATGGGCATAAAAAAAACAATCGAGTGTTCTGATGTTGCAGAGAAGGAAAAGCCAAGTACTACTAAGGCCGAAGAGAGTCCTTCTAATTTAGACGCGACGCAAATTTATTTAAGTGAAATCGGTTTCTCTCCGTTACTAACTGCTGAAGAAGAAGTCTACTATTCACGCCTTTCTCTTAAAGGTGATGAACCCTCTCGTAAACGAATGATAGAAAGCAACCTTCGTTTAGTTGTTAAAATAGCTCGTCGTTACAATAACCGTGGCTTACCCTTATTAGACCTTATTGAAGAAGGCAACTTAGGCTTAATTCGAGCGGTTGAAAAATTTGATCCTGAACGTGGCTTTAGATTTTCTACGTATGCCACATGGTGGATTCGACAAACTATCGAACGTGCCATTATGAACCAAACCCGCACCATTCGATTACCTATACATGTAGTTAAAGAGCTTAACATTTACCTACGTACCGCCCGTGAATTAGTACAAAAACTTGACCATGAACCTACTGCTGAGGATATTGCCATTGAACTTGATGTTCCGGTAGAAAGTGTTAGTAAAATGCTACGTTTAAACGAGCGTATTGCTTCAGTTGACTCGCCATTTGGCGGTGAAGGTGAAAAGGTTTTACTTGATGTTATTCCAGATGAAAAGTCAGGTGGCCCAGAAACCAAACTACAAACTAATGATATTAAGCATAATATTGTGCATTGGTTGAATGAACTTAATTCTAAGCAACGTGAAGTATTAGCAAGACGCTTTGGCTTGTTAGGCTATGAAGCGGCAACATTAGAGGATGTTGGTGTTGAAATTGGCTTAACACGTGAACGTGTTCGTCAAATACAGGTTGAAGCGTTGAAACGACTACGTGATATCTTGAGCCAACAAGACTTATCGATTGAAGCTTTATTTCAAGTTTAGATTAGACATTTAGCAATACTGAAGTGTTTTAAGTAATAGACTATACACTTAATTCGATAACTTTATAAATAAAAAAACCAGCTAGTGCTGGTTTTTTGTGTTTAATATTTGTATTTTTATTCAATAAAAAAATCAGGTTATTTATAAATTGAACCTAAACTAACTCTTTCAATTTATATAATAAATCTAAGGCCATTTTAGGGCTTAATTCATTTACATCTGTAGCACTCAACGCTTCTACAACAGGGTGGCTAGTATCCATTAATGACAGTTGTTCAAATGCTTGCGGAGCATTATTCATAATAGAAGGTGCTTCCATTTTTTCTAGTTCAGACAAGCGTTGTTTTGCCCGTTGAATAACTGGCTTTGGTACACCTGCAAGCTGTGCTACTTGTAAACCAAAACTTTTACTCGCTGCGCCTTCTTGTACCGCATGCATAAAAACAATACTGTCGCCATGCTCAACCGCATCAAGGTGCACATTTGCTAAATTATCAACTTGGTCAGCTAATAAGGTTAATTCAAAATAGTGGCTGGCGAATAAGGTAAAAGCTTTAGTTTTTATGGCTAGCATTTCTGCACATGCCCAGGCGAGTGATAAACCGTCGTAGGTGCTAGTGCCACGACCAATTTCATCAAGTAGCACTAAGCTTTTGTTGGTGGCATTGTGCAAAATATTGGCAGTTTCAGTCATTTCTACCATAAAGGTTGAGCGACCACTGGCTAAATCATCCGAAGCGCCGATACGGGTAAATATTCTATCAACCATTCCTATATCTGCAGCACCTGCGGGTACGTAGCAACCGATATGAGCAAGCAAAACGATTAATGCTGTTTGGCGCATGTAAGTTGATTTACCGCCCATGTTTGGACCAGTAATGATCAGCATTTTACGGCTATCAGTCAGCACCACTGGGTTAGCAATAAAAGGATCGACAGTCATTTGCTCAACAACGGCGTGACGACCTGCTTCAATATTAATACCACTCTCTTCTTGCAGCTTTGGCTTTACATAATTTAATGTTTCAGCGCGTTCAGCAAAAGTGTTTAACACATCTATTTCTGATAATGACTGTGCAAGCAATTGTAGATTTTCTAACTCAGGTAATACTTTATCAAATAGCTCTTCGTATAAACGCTTTTCAAGCGCGAGGAATTTACTTTGCGCTGATAATACCTTTTCTTCATGCTGCTTTAGCTCATTGGTAATAAAGCGTTCGTTGTTTTTTAATGTTTGGCGGCGAATATAATCATCCGGTACATCCATTGCCGATGTACGGCTCATTTCAATGTAGAAACCGTGCACTTTGTTGTAGCCAACTTTGAGCGATTGAATACCAGTACGGGCTTTTTCTCGTTCTTCAAGTTGTGCTAAAAACTCGGTGGCACCGTCACTTAGATCTCTCAGTACATCTAATTCAGCATGATAACCAGGGGCAATTACACCACCATCACGAATAAGCACGGGTGGATTATCAACAATGGCGCTCTCTAATAATGTTTGAACTTCAGGCAAAGGCTGACAATGAGAAACGAGCGAGTTCAAATGAACTTGTGAACTGCTCTGCATTAATGTTTGTAGTTCAGGTAACAAAACAAGTGCATTACGTAAACGGGCAAAATCTCTAGGGCGAGCTGATCGCAAAGCAACACGAGAAACAATGCGCTCGATATCGCCAAACTGCTTTAAGTTGCCATTAAGTTCAAAAGTAAGATCTTGCTGTAACAATTCTTCAATAGCATTTTGTCGGTTATTAAGGATAGTTAGATCACGTAATGGAAAATGTAACCAACGCTTAAGTAATCTAGAACCCATTGGCGTAGCGGCTTTATCAAGAATGGCAGCTAACGTATTTTCATTGCCGCCTTGAAGGTTTTGGGTAAGTTCTAAATTTCGTCTAGTTGCGGCATCAAGAATAACTGCACTGGCAGCACTTTCGGCGATAATGGCTCTAATATGTGGTAAAGCAGTTCGTTGACTATCCTTAACATACTGAAATAAACAACCAGCCGCCGAAATACCTAATGCCTTATTGTCAACGCCAAAGCCGGATAATGACTTGGTACCAAATTGCTTATTGAGTAATGTTTTACTAGTTTCTAAATCAAACTCCCAATCAGGACGTCGACGTAAACCTTTACGTCCGGCAATAATACTCGTAGCAGTTAATGATTCTGGGTATAGCAATTCAGCTGGTGCTAAACGCTGCAGCTCAGCTTGTACTTGCTCTTCAGTATTTGGCTCAACTAAAACAAAACGACCACTGGTCATATCTAAATAAGCAAGGCCAAAACCTTGTGGTGTTTGATGTACAGCAACAATTAAATTATCTTGTCGGTCAGTCAGTAATGCTTCATCACTAACCGTACCAGGAGTTACTACACGAACAACTTTTCGCTCTACTGGGCCTTTGCTGGTAGCAGGGTCACCAATTTGTTCACAAATTGCAACAGACTCGCCTAGTTTTACAAGTTTAGCTAAGTAGCCCTCAACAGCATGATAAGGAACTCCGGCCATTGGGATCGCGTTACCACCTGTTTTACCACGTGCAGTTAATGAAATATCTAATAAATCAGAAGCTTTTTTCGCATCGTCGAAAAATAATTCATAGAAATCTCCCATACGATAAAAAATTAAAATATGAGGGAATTCTGCTTTAATGGTCAGATATTGACGCATCATAGGTGTGTGACTTGAAAGGTCTGTCATTATTGTTGTCATGGAAGTGCTGTAACTCATAAATTCATTAATGTGTTATACCAAGGCTATATATTTAAGACTTGCTATTAAGTAAAGTGATTATGCCATAAGCCATGTATTTAGATCTTTCTATTTTTGATAATAATTAGTACAGAGGAAAATAAATCAAAACACCTGTATAGCAACAACAAATAGCATTAGTAACTTTTTATATGAAAATATAAAAAAGTTACTAATTAGTAAAAACCTATTATATATCAACATCTAAAAAGTATCGTTTATTTAATTTTAGTAATAAAATAAAATAAACCAATAAAAACCTTGATACTGTACGACTATACAGTATACTTTGCTTCATCAAAACGAATTAACCACCTAAACTCTCGTGGAGCAACAAATGAACGATAACAAAGAAAAAGCATTATCAGCTGCCTTAAGCCAAATCGAACGTCAATTCGGTAAAGGTTCAATCATGAAGTTAGGTGACAACAACACAATGGACGTAGAAACAATTTCTACCGGTTCATTAGGGCTAGACATCGCCTTAGGTGCTGGCGGTTTACCTCTTGGTCGTGTTGTTGAGATTTACGGCCCTGAATCAAGTGGTAAAACTACCCTAACGCTTGAAGTTATTGCTGAAGCACAGCGCAACGGTAAAGTTTGTGCTTTCGTTGATGCCGAGCATGCACTTGACCCAATTTACGCAGAAAAGTTAGGCGTGAACATTAACGAATTACTAGTTTCTCAACCAGATACGGGTGAGCAAGCATTAGAAATTTGTGACATGCTAACTCGCTCTGGCGCAATTGATGTAATTGTTGTCGATTCCGTTGCTGCACTGACACCAAAAGCTGAAATTGAAGGCGACATGGGTGATTCACACATGGGCTTACAAGCTCGCATGTTATCGCAAGCGATGCGTAAATTAACCGGTAACTTGAAAAAATCAAATACCATGATGATTTTCATTAACCAAATTCGTATGAAAATTGGTGTTATGTTTGGCTCTCCAGAAACTACAACCGGTGGTAATGCGTTAAAATTTTATGCTTCAGTACGTTTAGATATTCGTCGTATCGGCGCTGTTAAAAACGGTGATGAAATTGTTGGTAACGAAACGCGCGTAAAAGTAGTTAAAAATAAAATTGCACCACCATTTAAACAAGCTGAATTCCAAATTTTATATGGTGAAGGAATCAATAACTTAGGTGAGCTAGTTGACCTAGGTGTTAAAAATGAAATGGTTGAAAAAGCGGGCGCATGGTATAGCTACAAAGGTGATAAAATTGGTCAAGGTAAGGCTAATGCAGCTAAATACTTGAAAGAAAATCCTGAAATAGCACAAGAAATTGATACTCGTTTACGTGAAGCATTGTTAGCTAAAAGTAAGCCAGTTGATGAAGCTGAAGAGGCAGTTAAAGAAACTGTTAAATAAACCTTAATTCGTTTCACTTCTTATTAAAGCCACTGAAAAGTGGCTTTTTTGTAGCATTTTTTTACAGATATAATCTAAAACTGCAATCGTAGCACGCTTTTCATAATGTGAAACTACCTTGAACTTGTTATGATGATTTAGAGATAACGCCCTTGGCATCCGTTACTAAAAAGAGATTTTTCATTGTTAAATAACCACGCCCACTATGCTCTGCTTGAATATTACTTTAATCAAAGTGAAGAACTTGATTGGGTAATGGCAACTATCGTTAATAAAGAAGGGTCTAGCTACCGATCGCCTGGAGCTATTATGCTTATCAACAGCGTTGGTCAGTCGTTTGGCTTAGTCAGTGGTGGTTGTCTTGAAGCGAATATTATCCTTCACGCGAAAAAAGTGTTTGATAGTAAACAAGCCTATTATATTGAATATGACATGCGTGAAGAAGATGACTATGCCGCTGAGTTGGGCGTAGGGTGCAAAGGGAAAATAGGGGTGTTATTGCAGTACTTAACAGCTGAACATAAATCACTATTGGCTCAACTGTTACAGCGTATGCAAAGTGGAGTTCCAAGTTATTTACAGCAAAGCTACCTAGCGGAAAATAAAAATCAAGCACAGTCAAATACCCTGACAATGCTTGATAGCAAAGGTCAGATTTTAGTCAGTACTCACCCGCAAAGTGATAAGTTTCATTATGAAAAAATAACTAAAGCAATCGCCTTAGATAAATCACACATTAATACAGTTCTTGATAAATATGAGTTATCACTGACCAAAATTTCAGCACCATTCAATTTATGGGTTTTTGGTGGCGGCTCAGATGTTATTCCATTGGTGTCTATGGCCGCTCAGCTGGGCTGGCGTGTAACCGTTGTAGATCATCGTTCAAGTTATGCACGTAACAGCGTTTTCAAACAGGCAGCAGATATTTTTAGAGTTCACCCTGATGACTTTTTTAAGTCAGAAAATAGCGAGCAGGTGAAATTATTTCAGCAGCTTGATGCGGCAGTACTCATGACACATAACTTAACTTTAGACGCTGCTTGGTTGAAATTATTGCATTCGACTAATCAAGCTAAGTATATTGGTTTACTTGGCCCGCTTGAAAGACGAAGTAATGTTGAAACCTTAAGTGGCATTGCTGATAGGGCTTGGTTAGCCCGTGTTGTCAATGGCCCTGTTGGCTTTGATATAGGCGGTGAATTACCTGAGTCAATCGCTTTATCTATTCTTGCGCAGTGCCATAGTGTATTGCATAACCGCAGTGGTTTAGCGTTATCTGGTAAGTTTATTAATAGCTAATTAGCACTGATAAATTTCTGAACTATCACTATTCATAAAATCAAATGTCATAGGCTTAGTCCTTTAGTCTAGTTAGTAACAATTGTCGTTGACGTTTTTTAAAAAATTGTTACGTTATTGGATTAAAATCAATTAATTTACGTTTGTTTACTTGGTTAATATTAAAAGATCATTAATCTAAATATTAGGTTATAAAATAAAATGACATCAAATACCAAAATCATCATTGCTGATGATCACCCATTATTTAGACAAGCATTGTCGTTGATGCTCAAGTCTAGCTTTGTTTGTTCCCGTTTACTTGAAGCTGAAACAATCCCGCAGTTGGAAGAGAAGTTAGCAACAATAACTGATATTGATTTGATCCTTTTGGATCTCGATATTCCAGGGGCAGAGGGGTTTAATACCTTACACAGTATCCGAAATTTATATCCTGAAATTGCTGTTGTTATTATTTCAGGTTTTGAAGAAGCAGATACTATTCGCAAAGCCATGAGTTTAGGTGCGGCTGGTTTTATTCCAAAATCAACACCAGTGCCTGAAATGATCAAAGCGATCAATGACGTTATCCAAGGAAAATTATGGGTACCTGATGGTGAATTTAACCCTGAAGAGCAAGTCGTAGAGCAGGAAGATAAATTAGCATCACTAACCCCACAGCAACATAAAATATTACTGATGTTTGCTGAAGGTCTACTCAATAAGCAAATTGCCTATGAGCTATCACTGTCAGAATCAACGATTAAAAGTCATGCGAGTACGATATTCTTAAAGTTAGGCGTTAAAAGCCGTACTCAAGCCGTTATTATGCTAAATGAACGTAAAATGGCTAATGCTTCATTTACCTCTTAGCCAACATGCCGAATTCACTGAAATTGCTATTAATGAAAACTGTCTGGAATATAATTTTGTTCCAATTGCTTAGTCAGCAAGGAGCTCATTAAGGCCCGCAATGCTAAAGGCTTAATTATTTTTCTTAAATATCCAATATCTGCATGCTGCGCTTGCACTTGTACCGACTCATCTGTTGTTGCTGTAATGAGGATAGCGGGTATTGGGTAACAGCTTTTACTCCTTATGCTTTTGATGAGTTCAATACCGTTGAATGCCATTTCATTTTTTAGGCTTGTATTACTTGTTTGTTCTGACGAAAATTGTGAATTAGATTCTGATTGTGCGCGTTTTTCTTCTATTAGCTGATAATCAACCAATAAAATATCGATATCTTCTTCATGTGCTTGATAAATTTCTAGTGCCTGTTTAGCGTTAGTTGCAGTAAAAACTCGGCATTTCCAAGCCGATAAAAGTTCACTCATACCTGAAATAACGTCAATTTCATTATCAATGCATAATACGCCGACGCCTTGTAAGCTTGCACTAGCTCTTATGGGTTTAGCTTGTTCTTGTTTCGGAGCATTGGCAATCGGTACTTCAACGCTAAATAGGCAGCCATGACCTGATTTTGACGTAAGGCCAAGGTCATGCTGTAAAATGTTAGCTAAGCTTTGTGCGATGTTTAATCCTAAACCTAATCCTTTTGGGCCGACTAACTTTGTTGAAAGCTGGGTAAATTGTTCAAAAACTTGTTGTTGTTTATCTTCTGGAATACCAGGACCGTTATCTAATACTTGAATACATAAGTGCTGGCCTTTACGACGACAGCCAAGTAACACTTTTCCATGATTAGCATAACGAAAGGCATTGCTGAGAAAGTTTTGCACGACCCTTAATAATAAGGTTAAATCACTTTTGATGTAGAGTTTGCTTGAGTGACAATGAAAATCAATATGATAGTCTTTCGTCAGTGCTGAAAACTCTGACTGCAGCATGGAGAACAATTGTTGAACTGAAAAAATTGCAATATCAGGGCTGATATTTCCACTTTCAATACGGGCAATTTCATTTAAATCTAGCAGTAAGTTGTTAGCAAGTTCCAGTGAGTTATCGATTTGTTTTATTTGCATTCGCTCTTGCTGAGAAACTTTTGAGCTTAAACTTACCGCTGAAGAAAACAGACGAGCGGCGGAAAGAGGTTGCAATAAATCATGGCTACACGCGCGTAAGTATTGACTCTTTTTTAAATGTGCTTGTTCCGCTTTAAGTTGTGCGCTTGCAAGTTCTTGGTTAGCTTTTTCTAGTTCTAAATTCGCTTTTTCTAGCTCTTGGGTACGGGCAAGAACACGGCTTTCTAAGTCGGTATTCTCTTCCTTTAAGTGACTTTCTGCGCGGCGAAACTCGGTAATATCAGAAAAAATCATCACAAAGCCACCACCGGGTATTGGGTTTCCTTCGATATGGATGATTTTACCATTTGGTAATGGTCGTTCAGTTTTATGTTTGCTACCAGCTCTAATGAACTTTAAACGTTTTTGAACTTGTATTTCAACATCATGAATATAACGCTTTTGATTACTTAAGTTATAGCGAATAAGTTGGCTTATAGGGCAACCGATATAGATGAAATCTTTAGGGTAATTAAAAATATCTAAATACTGTTTATTCCAAGCCACTAAGTTTAAATTGCCATCAATCACCGATATACCTTCACTGGTATTTTCAATTGCCCCTTGCAGAACTGAGCGACTAAACTCAAGCTGTTGAGTTGAATTATCCTCAACAATTTTAGCCACTTGATCAAATGCTATATCTCGACCACCTAACGCAAAAGAAATAACTAATTTTGCTGATGCAGACCCCATAACACTCGCGAGAGTATTTTCAGCGTGAAGCAATAAAGCCTCATTATAGGTTTTGTGTTTTTTATTTTTATATGTCTTATTAAACGTGACAAAACACTCAGTTGCTTTTTCTTGGCCGATAAAGCGTGCGACTAAGTACTCTAGTTCGCGAAAATCAATTTTGGGTTGCTTGGGTAAATGTGATTGTGGATGTTGAACTTCTGTATAAAAGAATTTACTTTGCATCTGTTCTCGAATGTTTTGCCGTGTTAGCAAAGAAACAACATACAACACTAAAATATTAATACAGAGTCCGAATAATGTTACTAACGTTGTTTCAGGCCAACCAGTGTTAGCTAAAGGATGTTGGTAGAAACCTAATTGTGGTAATAAGTTGAACAACGCCCAAATAGAAAAGCCACTCGCTATCCCCCAAAGTACGCCTTTTTGAGTCGCTCTGCGCCAGAAAAAAGCGGCGATTAAAGCGGGGCCTATCTGCGCAATAGCACCAAAAGCAACTTCTCCTAATGAAGCCAAAGTATCAGGAGGGGATAACAGTAACATGCCGTAGCTTAGGGTAATGACGGCGATGACTAAGCCTTTTCTGATCAGCAACAGTCGTGATTGAAAATGTAAAAAATCATGGTGTTTTCTAGGTGCAAGCTTAAACATTAATGGAAAGACAATTTCGTTACTGAGCATAGTACTTAACGCTATGGTCGAAACAATTACCATGGAACTGGCGGCCGAAACAGCGCCGAGAAAAGCAAAAAGCGAAAGCCACACTTGGCCATTATAAGCAGGCAGGAATAACACATAAGCGTCAGGCTCTAATGACAGACCATAATTTAGCGTACCAGCAAGGCCAATAGGGCCAGCAAAAAAAGCGAATACTAAAATATAAAGTGGTAATAACCATCGCGCTAAGTTACTGGTTTTTTGTTCTTTAATTTCGACAAACATCACTTGAAATTGACGCGGTAAGCACAAGAATGCTGACATTACGATGATCAGTAAACCAACCATACCGAATAAATTTTCGCTTTCAAATTGCTGCGCTATGGTGAACTTATTTTGTGATTGCTGCCAAATGTCCATCGGTGAATCATAAATGACAAAGGAGACAAAAACTCCCACCAACAAGAAGGCGATAAGCTTAACCATTGACTCAAAAGCAATGGCAATCATCACACCGGGGTGACGCTCGGTAACATCTATGGTTCTAATACCAAAAATAATGGTAAAGCCAGCCAAAATACAACTGACAATTAAGCCTAATTGCCAAATAGGAAGGTCTTGATTTTGCTGTAATATTTTATACGAATAAACAATCGCTTTAAGTTGTAAGGCGATATAAGGCAAGGTGCCGATCAACACCACCAAAGTTACAATTAGCGCTAAACTTTGTGATTTACCAAAACGTGAAGAGAGTAAGTCGGCAATGGAAGTGATTTTTAATTTTAAGCTAGTTTTTATAATCCGTTGAATAAAGGGCCAGGCAAAGACAAAAAGCAAAATGGGAGCTAAATAAACCGAAATGTAAGTGAAAGAGTTATTAGCGGCTTGCGCTGATGTGCCTAAAAACCCCCAAGAAGTACAGTAAACCCCTAATGAAAGTGCATAAATAATAGCATTTTGTTTTTCTAATAATTTATGGCGATATTTCCCCCCCAAATAAGCAATTAGAAACAGTAAGCTAATATAGCCAATGCTGACAGTTACCAATAACCAATTTGAAAACATAGCACTCTTCTTTTACTTCGTAATTTTATCACGAACTTTATAATTTTCATCATCTTAACCCTGGCTATTTTTGTTCACAAGTTCAATTAGATGCTATTGGACTAAAGGACTAAGCGCATGGTGCTAAGTCTTATTGCTAATTGTTGATTTTTTCGACTTGCTTAGTATTGATTGCACACACCACACAGGGGAAATAGCTAGATGTTCCATTCAAATTATAAAAAACTACTACTTGCATCTTCATTTTTAGCAGCCACTACTTCGGCGTTTGCTGGCTATGAAATTGACTTAACTGATAACGATAAGCTTACCTTCGGCGGCTATATAAAAATTGATGCCCGCTATGTTGATGGTGATGTGGCTTATCGAGATTTTTGGGTTGGCGACGGTGCTCCATTAGCGGAAGACGCTTCGCAATTTAAAATTTTTGCTAATGAAACTCGTTTCAATACTAAATATGTTCACGGCGATGTTATTGGTTTTATTGAAATGGACTTCTGGGGTGGTGGTGGTAATGAAGTGATATCTAATTCAGCTCACCCTCGTATTCGTCATGCCTTTGTAAAATATAAAGACTTAACCGTTGGTCAAACCTGGTCAACCTTTATGAACACCAGCGCAATTCCAGAATCTGCCGATTTTGCCGGCGCTACAACTGGCTTAGTGTTCATTCGTCAAGGACAAGTACGCTACAACGTTGGTAACTTTCAAGTGGCATTGGAAAACCCTGAAAGCTGGGGCGGAGACACCGCTAACGACAGCGTACCTGATGTAGTTGCACGTTATAACTTTAAGGGCGATTGGGGCAGCATTTCTGTTTCTGGCCTTGCTCGTCAATTAAATACCACACTGGGCAACAGCGAATCTGCATTCGGTGCATCAATTGCTGGTCGCATTAAAGCGGGTGGTAAAGATGATATTCGCTTTCAAATTCATAAAGGCGAGTTAGGTCGCTATGTTGGTGTGGCTGCCGTCAAAGACCTTTATGGCGAAGAAGTTGAAGATTTGACCTCGGTACTTGTCTCTTATCGCCATTTTTGGAATGAAACTCTACGTTCAACCGTATTGTACGGGAAAGTTGAAGGTGATGTTTCTGACCGTGAACGTACGCAGTGGGGCGTTAACGTGTTTCAAGACTTAACTAAAGAATTAGCTGTCGGTATAGAAGTAGGTAACTTTTCACTTGATGAGTTAGATAAAGACTCTACTTACGTACAGGCAACCATGAGATACATGCTGTAACCCCTTAAGAACCTTTTAATGTTTGAAATTTTCGTAACTTTCCCAATCGTTGTTACGTTTTAGGAGGGGGCCAGTCCCCCTCTATTTTTTTGAGATATTAAATTTTCAGAACTTTTATCCCCATTTGAATTTAGGAGGTTGAGTATGACCACGTCGATACTCAATATTGAGCAAATATCACTGGCTTTTGGCGGCGTTAAAGCCTTAACCGATGTTAGCTTTTCAGTTAAGCAAGGTGCCGTTTTTTCCATTATCGGCCCAAATGGCGCAGGTAAAACCTCGATGCTGAACTGTATTTCAGGTCGTTACCGCCCTAATAGCGGCAAAATAACTTTCGACGGTAAAGAGGTAACTCACTTACGTCCAAATGACCGTGCGGATCTTGGTATGGGACGTACTTTTCAAAATTTAGCCTTGTTTGGTCATATGTCGGTATTAGATAACATCATGGTTGGTCGACATCATTTACTAAAAAATAATTGGCTTACCGGGCCTTTATATTGGGCATCTGGCGCGCAAAAAGAAGAATTAGCCCACCGAAGAAAAGTTGAAGAAGTTATCGACTTTCTTGAAATTTCTCATATTCGTAAATCGGTTGCTGGCACCTTGTCATACGGTTTACGTAAACGTGTTGAATTAGCGCGTGCAATGGCGTTAAACCCCAAACTCATTTTACTTGATGAACCTATGGCAGGCATGAACCTTGAAGAAAAAGAGGACATGGCTAGATACATACTCGATCTAAATGAAGAGTTCGGTATTACCGTGGTGATGATCGAGCATGACATGGGCGTGGTAATGGATATCTCACACGAAGTTATGGTGCTCGACTTTGGTAAGAAGCTTATTTCTGGCTTACCTGATGAAGTGATGGCAGATCCTTATGTTAAACGCGCTTATTTAGGGCTTGAAGAAGATGCTGAGGATACGGTGCAAGCGGGTGTGAAATTAGAGGAGGTGAGCTAATGTCATCAATTAATCAACACCAGAACGACTTTGAAATGGGCGAGTTAAATACTTTTCCTAAAATTTTACAAAACAACGCCCAGCTCTGGCCTAACGATGTTGCCATGCGAGAAAAAGAGTTTGGTATTTGGAATGAGTTCACTTGGACTGATTATAACGATCGAGTGAAATGGCTATCACTAGCGTTATTAGATATGGGCGTAAGCCAAGGTGATGCGATTGCTTTACTGGGTGATAACCGCCCAGAGTGGGTGTGGGGAGAAGTTGCTGCTCATGCGATGCGCTGTTATTCCATAGGAATTTACCAAGACTCGATGCACGAAGAAGTGGTGTACTTGCTTGATAGCAGTTGCGCGACGGTAGTAATTGCTGAAAATGAAGAGCAATGCGATAAGTTACTTGAACTTGGTGATGATATTCCACAAGTGAAGTTTATTGTTTATTGCGACCCAAGAGGCATGCGTAAATATAACGACTCACGCCTGATTGATGTTAACGTGCTTTATAAGCTAGGTCAGGAAATTGATAAGGCAAAACCAAAGCACTATCAAGAATTACTTGCTGCCACCACGCCTGATGATATCTCTATTTACTGTACGACCTCAGGCACAACCTCTAAACCAAAAATTGCACTACTTAATGGCGGAAATTTTGTTAAGCATTGCAGCTCATACCTTCGAGCGGATCCGCGTAATGCCGGTGATAACTATGTTTCTGTTTTGCCATTGCCGTGGATCATGGAACAGGTTTACGCCGTAGGACAAGCGCTAATTGCCCGCCAAATAGTTAACTTTGTTGAAGAGCAAGAAACCTTAATGTCAGACCTACGTGAAATAGGACCAAGCTTTGTCTTATTAGCACCAAGAGTTTGGGAAGGTATTTTGGCTGATGTACAGGCCAGAATGATGGACTCAACACCATTAAAAAGAAAACTATTTAATTATGCAATGAAGCTGGCAGAAGCGAGTCAAGCACAAGGTAAAAAGTCTTGGTTAGCTGACGTGCTATTGATGAAAGCACTACGCGATCGCTTAGGTTTTTCATTTCTAAAATCGGCGGCAACAGGTGGTGCAGCAATGGGGCCAGATACCTTTAGATTTTTCCAAACCATTGGTGTGCCTTTACGTCAGCTTTATGGCCAAACCGAAATGTGTGGTGCTTATACCATTCACCAGGAAGATGATGTTGATTACGACAGTGTTGGTGTCGCTTTTGATAATGCGCAAGTGCAAGTGATTAATACTGACGAGGCTGGCGTTGGTGAAATTATTTCTAAAACCGTCGGTATGTTTACTGGCTATTTGAATAATCAACAAGCCTATGACGAAGATGTTGTTGATGGTTGGATGCAAACAGGAGACGCCGGTTATTTTAAGCCTTCGGGTCATTTAGTGGTGATTGATCGAATCAAAGATCTTGCTTGTACTAGCAATGGTGCACAGTACTCGCCGCAATACATTGAAAACAAGTTGAAGTTCTCTTCATTTATCGGTGAAGCGGTCATTCTAGGAAAAGATAAACCTTACTTGTCAGCCATCATCTGTATTCGCTTTAGCATTGTGGCGAAATGGGCTGAGCAAAATGGCTATTCATTTACTAATTATACCAACCTATCTACCTTGCCTGAGGTTTATCAAAAGCTTAGTGAAGAAATATCACGGGTAAATGAGTCACTTCCTGAGGCACAAAAAATTCATAAATTCTTATTACTTTATAAAGAGCTTGATGCTGATGATGGTGAGCTAACCCGCACCCGTAAGGTTCGCCGTGGTGTTATTGCTGAAAAGTACGGTGACATTATTTCTGCAATCTATGACGACAAAGATGTTGTTGATATTGACACAACAGTGGTTTTTCAAGATGGCACAAAAACCCGTATTCAAACTCAGCTTAGGGTTAAGTCTTTACTGTCAAATGGCTTGTCAGATACACAGTCGAACACCGGCACTGTTGAGCAAGAAATTATAGAACGGAGAGCATCATGAATTTTGAATTACTAACTCAATTAATCGTCAACGGCTTAATTGTTGGCTTATTGTATGGCGTCGTAGGCATGTGTTTTGTATTGGTTTATAAATCAACACAAATTGTTAACTTTGCTCAAGGTGAATTCTTATTGATCGGTGCCTGGATTTGTTGGGCACTACTGATTTATTTGGAGCTGCCCTTTATTGTCGGGTTTTTACTGACCATGGTATTTATGGCGGTGTTTGGTATTTTGCTGCAAATGATTGTTTTACGCCCGATGATTGGCGAGCCTATTATTTCAGTCATCATGGTGACTATTGGTTTATCGATATTTTTCCAAGCATTGATGAAATGGATATTTGGTGTTTCTGCACAAAGTTTTCCAAAAGTGTTTGAAACTGAAAGCATTCAAATACTAGGTTTAAATATCGAAGTTGCTTACTTAATGAGTACGGTGATAGCGCTAATTATTATGGTGGCGTTCTATTTATTCTTCAAATATTCCAAATATGGTTTAGCCATGCGAGCTACCGCTTTTGACCAACAAATCGCGCAAAGTTTAGGTATTTCCGTTAAGCAGGTATTTGCTATGAGCTGGGGCATAGCCGCAACGGTATCAGCAACAGCAGGTGTCGTTATTGCTATGGTCAGTGGCGTTTCAAGTTCGCTTTCAATGATGGGCATTAAAGTGTTTCCAGCGGTTATTTTAGGCGGATTAGACTCTATTGTTGGTGCCATTGTTGGTGGTTTGATCATTGGGGTTTTAGAGAATGTTGCTGAGTTCTTTGATAGCCAGTATCTGCAAATTGGCAACATGTATGACATTGCACCATTTTATGTCTTGCTGATCATCCTTTGGTTCAAGCCATACGGTTTATTTGGCACTAAAGATATCGAACGAATTTAAAGGTTCGCCATTTTATCAATTCATAAGGCGTTGAGTCATTAACGCAGCGCCAATTTACAGCGAACAATATTGAATTTTAGGAGTTTACTATGTCGAGTTTAACGATGCGTCCGTGCGGAGATTTTCGCACTAGCTATAAACAAGATAATACTATTTTTGAAACAAAAAACATTAAGAATGTAGCCATTATTGCTATTGCCTTGTTATGTGCAGCACCATATTTGGTTGATGCATATTACCTGACTTTATTTATTCAAATATCGTATTTAGGTATTGCGGCGTTAGGCTTAAATATTTTGGTCGGTTATACCGGACAAATATCCTTAGGCCATGGCGCATTCTTTGGTTTTGGTGCGTTTGCGTCAGCTTGGTTAAATATTTCATTTGGCATACCGGTATTACTTTGTATTCCACTGGCGGGCTTTTTAACCATGGGAGTAGGCATGGTATTTGGTTTGCCGGCATCGCGCATTAAAGGCCTGTACCTAGCCATTGCAACACTGGCGGCGCAGTTTATTTTAGAAGATTTTTTTGCCCGAGCAGATTGGTTTTCAGGTGGCTCAGCAGGGTCGTCAGCTGATCCTATTAACTTATTTGGCTTTGCTTTTGATACCGATGAAAGCTTTTTTTACGTAGCGTTGTTTGCCCTAGTGTTTATGTATATTTGGGGCTGTAACTTAATGCGTAGCCGTGAAGGACGTGCGTTTATCGCCGTACGTGACCATTATCTTTCCGCTGAAATTATGGGCATTAAATTAAACAAGTATCGTTTGTTATCGTTTGGTGTTTCATCATTTTATGCCGGCATTGGTGGTGCTTTATACGCTCATTACTTGGGTTACGTCTCAGCGGAAGGATTCACACTTTTCATGTCAATTCAGTTTCTCGCCATGATCATTATCGGCGGCTTGGGCTCAATTAAAGGCACCTTAATGGGCGTGGTGTTTATGGTGTTTTTGCCAGAAGCACTAGAAGGTGGTGTTGGTCTAATGAAAATGACCGAGTGGGGCAACATTCCTATGGTAGTTGACGGCTTAGCTTATATAAAAGAAATGGCGATAGGCTTAGTGATTATTTTATTCCTTATTTTTGAGCCCGAAGGTATGGCACATCGTTGGGGGCAAATTAAAAACTATTGGAAGTTCTACCCGTTTTCTTACTAAGAGTTTGAATAACAAGCAAAAGAAATAACGATAAAAAATTAGTACAACAAGTAATACAACAAGTCATTGGCAATATAGCCATTTAAAAGAAGAAGGAAATAGTCATGCAACATAAAGCAAAATTAAGTTCTCTATTCGTATGCTGTGCTTTGGGGATGAGCAGCCAAGTTTTCGCACAAGATTCAGTATTTGTTGGCCATTTGGCTGATATGTCTGGCCCGACAGCATTTGTTGGTAAAAACTATGCTGACGGAGTTCGAGACTCTTTAGCTTATATCAATGCCAATGGCGGTATTAAAGGCACAAAACTAGAATATGAAACAATTGACTATGCCTACAAAGTACCACAAGCGATTGCCTCTTATAAAAAATGGCATTCACGCAAAAAAATGGTCGCGATGCAAGGCTGGGGAACAGCAGATACAGAAGCATTAATATCTTTTGTTGCTAGAGATAAAACGCCTGTATTTTCAGCCTCATATTCAGGACATTTAACTGATCCAACTGGCAAAAATCCACATACTAAAAAGCCAGCACCTTATAACTTTTTTTACGGCGCATCGTATTCAGACGCCTGTCGTGGCTTAGTGCAGTGGGCGGCAAAAGATTGGCAAGAAAAAGGAAGCAAAGGCAAGCCTAAATTTACCCATATTGGCGCTAACCATCCTTTTCCTAATGCACCAAAAGCCGCCTGTGCTGAGTACGCAAGTGAACTAGGTTTCGATGTTCAGCCATCAGTGGTTATTTCGATGAAGCCCGGAGATTTTAAAGCGCAATGTTTGAGCTTGAAAAGCTCAGGTTCAAATTATGGTTACATCGGCAACTTAGGTGGTTCGGTGCTTTCATTAGTTAAGTCGTGTAACACTGTTGGCACTGATATTCAGTTTATGTCGAATATCTGGGGTGGTGATAAGAAAATATTCAGCGCTGCAGGTGAGGGGATTAAAGATTATGTTTTCCCTACCATGACACCGTTTTGGACAGATCAAGTACCGGGTATGAAACTGGTGCGCGAAATATCTAAACAGTCAGATAAGTCAGGACAAGAACAACGAGTTCATCATTATATTCGCGGTGTTTGTTCGACTTTCTTTATGAAAGAAGCGATGGAATGGGCGAAAGACAACGGTGGTATTACCGGTGAAAACATCAAGAAAGGTATGTACGCCCGTGATAATTGGGTTCCAGAGGGGCTTGAAGGTGTTTGTTTAGCGGCTAACTGGAGCAATGAAGATCATCGTGGCATTAACCAAGTGAATATTTACAAAGGTAACTATAACGGTGGTGATATCGCGGTAGAGAAAGTTTCGCAAGTAACCCTTGATCGTCGAGAAGACTGGCTAGGCTACTAATTCACTCTTTTCGTTAATGTTAGGTTGTTGAGCAAAGCAATAACTTCGGTCAACAACCACTTTCTTGTATGAACTAACTAGCATGAATTTAGCAATAAAAATTCATCAGTAAAAATATTATTACGGAGTATGTATGTCACAAGCGACTACAAAACTACAACCTGCATCACCAATATTGACAGTGAACAATATTGAAGTCGTATACGACGAAGTTATACAAGTACTTCGAGGTGTTAGTTTAGACGTTCCTGAAGGTGAAGTTGTCACCCTTTTAGGGCCAAATGGCGCAGGAAAGTCGACCACTTTAAAAGCTATATCGGGTTTATTGAAAACTGAAAATGGTGAAGTAACTAAAGGTGATATTACTTTTATGGGCGAACGTATCGACAGTAAAAATGCTGAAGATGTAGTACGAAGCGGCTTATTTCAAGTTATGGAAGGACGCCGTATTGTTGAAGATATGACTTCACTAGAAAATCTTAAGTTGGGCGCATTTACTCGTAAAGACTCGCAAATAAATCAAGATATAGAAATGGTTTATCACTACTTTCCTCGTTTAAGGGAACGCACGGGATTAGCGGGTTACTTATCAGGTGGTGAGCAGCAAATGTTAGCCATTGGCCGTGCATTAATGGCTCGACCGAAAATGATTTGTCTTGATGAACCTTCAATGGGCCTATCACCACTTTTGGTAAAAGAAGTGTTTGGCATAATCAAAAAAATTAATGTCGACCAAGGGATAACCATGCTGCTGGTTGAGCAAAATGCTAACTACGCATTAAGGGCGGCTAATTATGGTTACATTATGGAGTCAGGGAAAATCGTTCTAGATGGTACCCAAGAACAGTTAATGAGTAATGAAGACGTTAAAGAGTTTTATTTAGGTGGTGGCAATGAAGAACGGAAAAGCTTTAAGGGCTTGAAGTCTTATAAACGTCGTAAGCGTTGGTTGTAATAAAGCACTACCTAATCGTCGTTAAAACTATTTTAAAACCACATTTTTTGTAACATTGTTGAGCCATTATGACTGATTTTTATCATCAAAAAGAAAATATAGGAGCAGATATTCGTGAGCAAACTTTGTTTTCACGTTTGCCTGAGTTTGTTTCACTTGCCAAGCAACAGTCTAGTTATTATCAAGCGCTATTAGCTGATATTAATGCAGACAATGTTGACTCTCGAGCGCAATTAGCAAAACTACCCATAACGCGAAAATCGGACTTGCTGCGCTTACAAAATTTAAGGCCACCGTTGGCTGGGCTAAATACTAAAAATGGCAATGTTAATCGAATATTTCAATCGCCGGGGCCAATTTATGAGCTAGAGAATTGCCAGCAAGACTGGTGGCGTATGGGGCAAGCTTTTTATGCCGCAGGCTTTAGAGAGGGCGATCTGGTACAAAACTGTTTGTCGTATCACTTAACGCCAGGTGGCTTTATTCTTGATTCAGGTGCACGTGCTTGCGGTTGTGTGGTTATTCCCGCAGGTCCTGGACAAACAGAACAACAACTTGAACTTATAGAAGATTTAAAGCCACAGGGCTATTGCGGCACGCCATCTTTTCTTAATATTTTACTTAATAAGGCGAAAGAGCAAAGTCGAGATATTAGTAGTGTTAAAAAAGCGTTAGTCACAGGAGAAGCGTTACCAAAAGTACTACGAGCAGAATTTACTCATGCAGGCATAGATGTTTTGCAAGCTTATGCAACGGCTGATACCGGCTTAATCGCTTATGAAAGTATTGCTGATGATGGCTTAATTATCGCTGAAGATCTTATTGTCGAAATTGTTCGCCCCGGCAGTTTAGAACCAGTTGCTGATGGTGAAGTAGGAGAGGTGGTGGTGACAAGTTTCAATACCGATTATCCATTAATTCGTTTTGCTACTGGTGATTTATCGGCGGTAAAACCTGATAAAAGTGCTTGTGGCAGAAGCAATATGCGTATTAAGGGGTGGTTAGGGCGTGCTGACCAAACGACTAAAGTAAAAGGTATGTTTGTTCACCCTGAACAAATTGAACGTGTGCGATTAACAACAGACGACTTTCCCAAGGCACGCTTGACGATAACTCAGCAAAACCATCAAGACAAAATGCACTTACAATGTGAGTTTAACCATATAAACAAACCAGATGTAAATACCGAAACGTTACTTTTTCAACTTACCAGTGACTTGAAAAAGTTTACTAAACTCAATGGCAGCGTTGAGCTTGTACAAGTTGGTAGCTTATTGGATGATGGCAAGGTAATTGATGACAAAAGGATTATTTCATAAGTACGCTCTATTTCACGTAAACCCTTAGCATGCTTGGTTGAAATTCAGCCTATTTGTTGGTTTTACTTATGTACAATAATTTTAATATTTGCACTTGAAAAATAAATATTCTTAACATAGATTTAACATATGTATTGATTTTACTTATGTGCAATAAATTTACAAGGAGGTGCTAAATGAATCTAGTCGCTTTTCAAAATTGTTACCCGGATGATTTGAGTCATTGCTATGGCTGTGGTAAAAATAACATTGATGGTCATCAGCTGAAAAGTTATTGGCATACTCATAAGGGAGATATTAGTGAATTAGCTGCAGAGCAAACTATCGCGCACTTTGTGCCTGACCAATGTCATATAGCTATTCCTGGTTTTGTTTATGGTGGTTTATTGGCTTCTCTTATAGATTGCCATGGTACCGGTAGTGCTGCAGCAATGGCGTATCGACAAGAATCTCGCACAATGGGAACTGGCCATGCAATGCGCTTTGTTACAGCAGCACTGGATATCAGTTATTTAGCTCCGACTCCAATGGGTATTGAACTTGAATTGATAGGGACTTTTACCGAGGTAAAAGAAAATAAAATAGTGATTGAAATAACGGTATCTGCAAATAATGGGATTTGTGCCAAAGGCACTGTAGTAGCCGTGAGAATGCCTGACACTATGGTGCAGAGTCATTAATGACATTTTTGTAAAGTAGAGCGATTTTACCGAGATGTTTCTCAGCTATAAATCGCTCATTAGTTTTAGTTATAAATTTCGGTAAAGCATTAATAAATGCGCTGCGCTCCAGCTAAAGTTTGTTGCCCCTTGCATAACACCCGTCTCGGGATTGTAGTTTTCACGAATAGTGGCATTTTCTGCTAAACCTTCTGCATTCAAATAAAGTTTATCGCTAAGCTGCTTAGCTTGCTCAGTATAACCATAATTTTTTAGTGCCATGATGCCGAAGTAATGTTGGTCTAACCAAACTCGACCACGCCAATATATATTCGCATCATAAGCTGGATTTGATTTGGCGGCGGTGCCTAACGGAATGGTGTTATTAAACTCTCTTTCATCAAGCATGGTATTTTTAACTTGCTCTGCTTTGCCTTTATCAGCAATACCGGCCCAAAGCGGGCTCCAACCTTCAGGGCCACGCCCTCGATATGTTAGTAAGTTGCCAGAGCAAGAATCGATGTTAACATTTTTGTTTATCGACATAGTTACGGCAATGGCTCTATCATAATAAAACCCCGACTCTTCATCATAAAAGCAGTGATTAATTCGTTTTGATAGCTGCTTTGAAGCGAGTTTGAATTGCTGAGCTTGCTTAGGCATGTTTAATAGGTTTGCCATTTGGCTAAGTAATGCTTTTTCTTGAGCAAGGTAGGTGTTCAGTTCTACAGACTCTTGGTTAATTGAAAAACCGAGCAATTCATTGGTTGTTGATCTATTTTCAAAAAAACGTACCTGCCAATCAATGCGAGCTTTTTGTAAGTTTCCTGCATAGGTATTATTGGCATAATTTTGTAATTGTTCAGCAGTGATAAAACCAAAGCGGGCAGCATTGTCCATGCCTGATTCCCAAGCACTGCCATGTTGAGCGCCAATATCAATTGCGTGATATTGGCCATCAGCTAACACGGTTTCATAGTTTCTTATACCGCTACAATGTTGCCAATTATCTTCTGCTAACTGACATTTACTTAATGCTTTTTGCAAACCATTGCCAAGCATTTGCTTTGCTACTTTGTACTGCACACTAAAGCGTATATTGCCCTTATCATCATTATGATACCTATGCTTAGTGGCACCATATTCAATTAAACCATTTTTATTATGATCACGATTGCGATACCACCATTGGTGGTAAGCTTTCAACTTAGGGTACATTTCGGCAATAAAATCACGGTCATTTGTTGCTAGATAAACTTGCCATACTGCCCAGCTGGCAAGAGGTGGTTTGGTATTTCTTTCATTCCAGTTACCCCCATCGCCACCCCTAGTTGAGTCCTTATTATAAAAAATTGCATCGACAACCATGCCATGATCTTGTGGACGTATAGGATCATCAATTGATATTTGATAATCAAACATTGCGCGAATATTATCTCTCGCCAAGTTTGGATTTATTGCCGACATTGCAACTGCATGTTTCCAGCTGTCCCAAGCCCATGTGCCGTTGAACCAGCGTGCGGTAACCGATGGTGTAATACTGCCATGCAACAAACTGCCAGCAGCACTTCGCCAATTGCCAATTAATGTTTCTAATGCTTTGACTGCAACTCGTTCTTGCAGTTGTGTTTTTACCGATAAAGGTCGGTCATTATTCGATGATTTACTAAGGGTATTATTCAGATAACCTTGCCAACGACTTTGGCTTTCTTGGATTAAATTTTCAGAGTTTTCGATGGCTTTGTTAAGATCAGTTGCTGCAAGCTTTATTTCAGCATCATTATGGAAATAGCTTTGTAGTGTGTATATTTCTTTAACTTTCTGGCTCGGAATGTCAATATTTGCGCTGCTTAGATATTGATGTTTCTTTTGCATGACTTGCGTGTTGGTAGGGATAGATCGGCGAACATCATATTGTGAAGAATTGCTGGTTAATATATGCCATGGAGAGCGCTGTTTCGAAAACGATATGTTAATACCTTTATCGGTATTTTTTATATGGCGTTGCCAATTAGGTAAAGCTTGCGTGACGTTTTTTTTATCATCCCACTGCGATAATAATTTGCCTGACCACTGCAATGCTAAATTAAGTTCGTCATTTGATTTATTGATTAACGTTGTGCGAATAACTGCACTGCGATTTGAAATGAAATGCAATGATAGTTCAACAGTAAGCTTCTTGAACTCATAACGTTGTACTAATGCACCCGGCTGAGAATAAAGTTTTCGTTGGGCATTCTTCCAGTCAAACTTTTGATCATTATGTCGATTTTTTATCGTTAATTGTTCTAAATTCTTTGCAATAAACAAACCATATTCTTGCGCAATTACCATTGGTCCCGTAAAACCGCCTAAACTTTGCTCGCTTGCAGGAAGTAAAAAGCCGTGCCAAGCACCTAAGTCAAAGAAAGGATTAAATTTTTGGTTTTTATAACTATCATAATCTTTGTGCTGCTGCGGCTCTCCCGTACGATCAATGAGGTTTTGAAAGTTCTTATCACTAATGCCCTTAAATGCTGAGACTGTTGTTAGGGGATTTGCTAACGAGCCAAAAGCGGCTAAAAAACTAGTGATGATAACGAATATTAATGGCGTTAAATTTATCAATTTACCTACTTTCAAAATGCCCAGCTTATGATTTTTTATTATTTTGCTAACTTTAACCTTTTTATTGTATATTTTATACCTTGTTTTTATAGGGCGGTTACTAAAAAGTAACTTTGGGATAACTAAATAACAATGAAGTTACTTTGACAGTAAGCGTATTAGCTATTATTGTGTTGAAAAAAATAGAGAAATTTTGAATTAAATGGAATTTAGTCATCAAACCGAATGCCTTAATTGCGGCCAAACACTTAACACTGAGTTTTGCGGTCATTGCGGGCAGAAAAAAGCACAACGCATTACCTTTAAAAATTTATTGTTGCTCATTCAACGCGGTACTTTAGAGCTGCGTTCTCCGTTATTAAAAACGTTTATCGGCTTAACATTAAGGCCTGCGGTGACCTGTCGAGAATACCTTGATGGCAAACGTGTTAACTATTTCAACCCTGCGAAGTATGCTTTTTGGCTAGTTACTTTTTCTATGGTGTTAGCGTCATTTTTGAATGTGAATATGGTTGAAGCGAGCATGGAAAGCTTTACGTCGGGCGAACTCGGCTCAGAGAACTTTGATGCGATTAAAGGCATCTTGCAAAATAGTTTAGTGTATTTCTTTTTTATTACTGCGTTTTTAATGGCTGTAGCATCAAAACTAGCTTTTAGAAAAGCAAAATATAATATCTTTGAGCTTTATGTGGTGTATTTATTATTAAATGGCCATTTAACGGTTTTGTCTATCGTTTTACTCGCGCTTGGTCAATACAACAACCTTTACTGCCAAATCGGTTTATTAACTCTATCAGTTATATATCCAGCGATTGTTATTGCGCGCATATACCTGCCACATAGGCCATTGGCTTATGTTAAGTCGTTTGCTGCAGCTATTTTAGGTTTCTTTTTCGCCAGTATCATGTTTGGTTTTGTTGGTGGCTTTACGGCGGGTTATTTAGGGTTGTAACGCCATACAGCTTTCGATATGAGTTTGTTGTTCTGATCTTAATGGTTATTTCTTGAATTAATCCAAGACTATTGGCGCGAAAAACACGATAATTAGCAACATTGAATTATTTTGCCGTAATGGCAGTTATACGTGGACCCCGTTAATGGAAATCAAAGTTAATTTTCTCGACAACTTAAAAGTTGAAGCTAAGTTTGACGACTTTACTGTCGTTGCCGACCAACCTATTCGCTATAAAGGTGATGGCTCTGCTCCTGGCCCATTTGATTACTTTCTAGCTTCTTCAGCTATGTGTGCCGCATACTTTGTTAAGGTATATTGTAACTCTCGCGATATTCCAACAGAAAATATTCGCTTATCACAAAATAATATTGTTGATCCTGAAAATCGCTATAACCAGATTTTTCAAATTCAAGTTGAATTACCAGAAAGCGTTTCTGAAAAAGACCGTTTAGGCATTATGCGTTCTATCGATCGTTGTACGGTGAAAAAGGTGGTGCAAACCGGCCCTGAATTTAAAGTTGATATTGTTGAAAACTTGGAAGAAGACGCGCAAGCCATGTTAATGAGTCACACTGAAAGTGACGCCAACACCTTTATTTTAGGTAAAGATTTACCGCTAGAAGAAACCATTACCAACATGACTGCGCTTTTGGCTGATCTTGGTATGAAGATCGAAATAGCTTCTTGGCGTAATATTGTGCCTAACGTTTGGTCATTGCATATTCGTGATGCAGCGTCACCTATGTGTTTTACCAACGGTAAAGGCGCAACCAAAGAAAGCGCATTATGTTCAGCATTAGGCGAGTTTATTGAGCGTTTAAATTGTAACTTTTTCTATAATGATCAATTTTTAGGACAAGAAATTGCCAATAGCGATTTTGTTCATTATCCAAGTGAAAAGTGGTTTAAGCCGAATGAAAATGACGAGCTACCAGTAGGTATTTTAGATGACTACTGTTTAGATATTTATAATCCAGACGATGAACTTTGTGGCTCTCATTTAATTGATACCAACTCAGGTATGGCAGAGCGCGGTATTTGTGCTATTCCTTATAAGCGCCACTCAGACGGTGAAACGGTTTACTTTCCGTCGAATCTCATTGAAAACTTATTCTTAAGTAACGGCATGAGTGCTGGTAATAATTTAGCTGAAGCGCAAGTGCAGTGTTTGTCTGAAATATTTGAGCGTGCGGTTAAACGTCAAATTATCGAACAAGAAATTGTACTGCCTGATGTACCGAAAAGCGTGTTAGAAAAATACCCGAGCATTTTAGCCGGTATTGAAGCTTTAGAAGAACAAGGTTTTCCTGTAGTCGTTAAAGATGCATCATTAGGCGGTCAATTCCCTGTCATGTGTGTAACTTTGATGAACCCAAGAACTGGCGGTGTATTCGCTTCGTTTGGTGCACACCCAAGTTTTGAAGTAGCGCTAGAGCGCAGCTTAACTGAATTGTTACAAGGCCGCAGTTTTGAAGGCTTAAATGATGTTCCTCGTCCTACGTTTAATAGCATGGCGGTTACTGAGCCTGAAAACTTTGTTGAACATTTTATTGATTCAACAGGTGTAATTTCTTGGCGCTTCTTTAGTTCACAACATGATTTTGAGTTTGTTGAATGGGACTTTTCTGGCACCAGTGAAGAAGAAAATACTGCCTTGTTCGCCATTATGGAAAGCTTAGGAAAAGAAGTTTATGTTGCTGTTTTTGATGAGCTAGGTGCTACCGCTTGTCGCATGTTAGTACCTGACTATTCAGAAGTTTACCCTGTAGAAGATTTAATTTGGGACAACACCAATAAGGCACTAAATTACCGTGCAGACATTTTAAATTTACATATTCTTGATGATGATGCTTTAGAAAGTTTAGTAACACGCTTGGAAGACAGCCAACTAGATAACTACATTGATATTAGAACTTTAATTGGCATTGAATTTGATGAAAACACCGTTTGGGGCCAACTGACAATTCTTGAATTAAAAATTCTAATTTACTTAGCTTTAGGCGCATTAGAAGATGCCAATGAGTTAGTCGCTGAGTTTTTACAATTTAACGATAATACGGTAGCACGTGGCCTGTTCTACCAAGCGATGCAGGCAGTACTTGAAGTTGAGCTAGACGATGACATGGAGTTTGAACATTTTATCGAAAGCTTCAATAGAATGTTTGGTAAAGAAGTTATGGAAAGTGTTGCTGGTTCAATTACCGGCGAAGTTAAGTTCCATGGTTTAACGAAAACCAGTATGAACCTTGAAGGCTTAGACAAACATCAGCGTTTAATTGAAAGCTATAAAAAGCTGCATCAAGCGCGCGCAGTTGCAGTTAAATAGCATAAGCAAATACTATGCAGTTTAATTTAGAAAACCGCTTATTTTAGTAAAGTAAGCGGTTTTTTATTTCCTCAAGCTACTACACCTAGTTTTCATTGTTAGGCTGAATTAACGCTTGATAATTTCTTCGTGCTTCAGAAGGCAATTCGCCAAAAAATAAACGAAATTGTTTGCTGAAATAACTGTGGTCAGTAAAGCCCGTTTCATAGCCCACTTGTGAAATAGGGATATGACTTTCAATTAGTAAGCGACGCGCGTTTTCTAAACGCACCTCATTGATAAATTGCTTAGGGGTTTTCGTGAGGTATTTTTTAAAACGTCTTTCTAACGCACTAACTGATAAATGCGCGATTTCTGCTAGTTCTTCAATGAGTAACGGGTGTTGATAATTTGCTCTAACATAATCTACGGGCACTTTGACTGCTTCAACACCAGTCAAAGCCATAGCTTGCTTTTGTAAATGCCGAGTAATGCCGTAAGAGCCTATTATCTCTCCTGTTTTATTTGACAGCGATCGCTTCGATGTCGCATACCATGCGGTATCACCAGTTTGTGTCATATTTACTTCTAAACGTTCGGTAACTGATTGTCCTGAAAGTATTTTTTCGTCGTCACGGATAAACTGTTTTGCAATATGGGCTGGTGAGAAGTCGTGATCGGTTTTACCTACTATTTGACTTAATCCCTTCACTTTTTTGTGTTCAATAAAAGCCTGATTTGCATGAAGAAAAACATGATTTCTATCTTTTATCCAGAACAACACGCCCGGCAGTAAATCAAACATATTGATAATTTGTTCAATTTCAACTTGGTTAAGAAAGTTGTGATCTATTTGTGTTGGCATTAATGAATCCCTATTGAAAATTACCTTTAAGCTAAATACGTAAACGCCGAATTTATTGCATCATCAAACGATTTATTAATAACACATGTTTTCCTCTAACTTCTATAGTAGAGCTATATTTTTCAACAGTATTTTTAATATTGGTAAGCTATGAAGAAGATTAGAATGGGCATGGTGGGTGGTGGTAAAGGCGCCTTTATTGGTGCAATACACCGCATCGCCGCTTTTATGAATGGTGATATTGAGCTGATATGTGGTGCGTTTAATTCTAATCATCAACGTTGTATTGAGTCGGGAAAATCACTTTATATAGCTGAACAACGTTGTTACGCCAGCTATCAAGATATGTTTAAAGCCGAAGCCGCGCTTCCTGAAGGCCAGCGTATGGAGTTTGTTGTTATTGTCACTCCTAATCATTTACATTTTCCTGTTGCTAAAATGGCAATGGAATATGGCTTTCATGTTTTGTCTGATAAACCCGCTACGATCAACCTAAGCGAAGCGCTGAAACTCAAAGAAATAATAGCGCAACAAAATACGCTCTATGCACTGAGCCATACCTACACCGGTTACCCGCTTATTAAGCAGGCAAGGCATTTAGTTGCACAAGGTGAATTGGGTAATATAACTAAAATAGTCGTTGAATATAGCCAAGGTTGGTTGGCGTTAAAAACCGATGAAAATAGTAAACAAGCGAGTTGGCGCTTAGATGAAAGTAAATCAGGATTAAGCTGTTGTATGGGCGATATTGGTGTGCATGCATCAAACTTAGCCGAGTATGTCTCAGGCGTCACCATTACAGAACTGTGCGCGGATCTAACTTCTACAGTAAACGGACGAACATTGGATGATGATGGCACGGTACTATTAAAATTCTCAAATGGTGCTAAAGGAGTTTTATTGGCTAGTCAAATATCGCTCGGTGATGAAAACAACCTGAAATTAAGAGTTTATGGTGATAAAAAAAGTCTTGAATGGTCACAATTAGAGCCTAATACTTTGTGGTTAAAATCTCACAACCAAGCAAGTGAAATGATCAGAACAGGAGTTGGAGAAATGTGTCTGGCTGCCCAACAAGCTATGCGAACTCCCGCGGGGCATCCAGAAGGATATCTAGAAGCGTTTGCAAATATCTATGCTAACTTTGTTCTACAAATCAGGGCTAAAAAAGCACAGTTACCTTGTGATAACCAGTATTTTGATTTGCCTGGAATAGACGAAGCGGTTAGGGGCATGGCATTTATCGAAAATGTCGTAAAAGCGAGTGTTTCTGAGGAAAAATGGTGGCCTTTTGTTATCGATAATGAACTTTCTGCAGGAGAAAAATAACATGTCTCAGATTAACGGGCCTGGCATTTTCCTCGCACAGTTTTGTCAAGACGATGCACCATTTAATAACTTAAAGAGTATTTGTCATTGGGTGGCAAACTTGGGCTATAAGGCAGTACAAATTCCTACGTGGGATAAACGTTTATTTGACTTAACACTTGCCTATCAAAGTGAAACCTATTGTGATGAAGTTAAAGGAATTGTTAGTGATGCAGGCTTAAGTATCAGTGAACTGTCGACCCACCTTCAAGGTCAATTGATTGCTGTTCATCCTAGTTATGATAAACAGTTTGATGGTTTTTCGCCTGATGAATTTAAAAATAAACCTCAGGCGCGAACGCAATGGGCAATTGAACAAGTTTCAATGGCAGCAAAAGTGAGTCAATCACTGGGACTAAATGCACATGCAACTTTTTCAGGAGCTTTGTTATGGCAAACCGTATATCCGTGGCCACAACGACCGCCTGGCTTAGTGGAGGATGGTTTTTCGGAGTTAGCGAAACGCTGGCTACCCTTGCTGAATAAATTTGAAGATGTGGGTGTTGATGTTTGCTATGAACTTCATCCAGGGGAAGATTTACATGACGGCATTACTTTTGAGCGATTTTTAGCGGCAACGGGCAATCACGAACGCGTTAATATTCTTTATGATCCAAGTCACTTCTTATTACAGCAGCTTGATTACTTGGCATTTATAGATATTTATCATGAGCGAATTAAGGCGTTTCATGTCAAAGACGCTGAATTCAGGCCTAATGGTCGTAGTGGCGTCTACGGTGGTTATCAAAATTGGCAACAACGTCCGGGGCGTTTTAGATCACTTGGTGATGGACAAATCGATTTTAAACAAATTTTCAGTAAGCTAACGCAATATGGCTACAACGGATGGGCAGTATTGGAATGGGAGTGTTGCCTTAAACATCCAACTGATGGCGCTAAAGAAGGGGCAAGCTTTATTGAAAAACACTTAATACGCACTCCTGATTATGCCTTTGACGACTTTGCTTCAAGCGGTACTGATCAATCTTTAAATCGCCGTATTTTGGGACTTTAGGAGGGCGTATGTCAGATCAAACTAGTCACGACAGGTTATTTGTCGCCAGTTGTATTGCGTTAACTGTAACCGCAATGACCTTTGCCATTCGTGCCGGAATTTTAGGCCAACTTAGCCAAGACTTTGGTTTATCTAATAGTGAGTTAGGTTGGATCAATGCGATGGCATTCCTAGGCTTCCCTGTTGCTACGATGTTTGGGGGCTTGCTCTATAATTTTTTAGGTGCAAAAAAACTGGTTATTATTGCATTTATTGGTCATCTACTTGGTTTGTTGTTAACAATTTCAGCGGATGGCTTTTGGCTGCTTCTACTGTCGAGTTTTTGTATTGGTTTTGCTAATGGCGCCGTTGAAGCCGGTTGTAATCCACTTATTGCTGATTTGTATCACAAAAGACAAACCACGATGTTAAATCGTTTTCATGTTTGGTTTCCTGGTGGCATTGTTATTGGAGCTTTGATCTCAAAGTATATGACGGACATGAGTTTTGGCTGGCAAGCACAAATTGCTGTGATGTTAATCCCTACTTTAATATATGGCTATTTTATCATTAGCCAGAAATTCCCTCAAACGAGCCATATTGATACCTCCACCGTTAATAATATTAAAGGGCTCTTTTCGCCACTGTTTTTATTTATGGCTTTGTGTATGACTCTAACCGCGACCAGTGAGTTGGGCACGCAACAATGGATTGAGCGTATTTTAGGTTCTTCAGGCGCTTCACCAATGCTAATTATGGCAATGGTTACTGGTGTAATGGCTGTTGGTCGGTACTTTGCTGGACCATTAGTGCATAGGTTTAATCCTGCTGGAGTACTACTTTATTCAGCAATAATGACCTCTATTGGTATCTTCACCATGAGTATAGCGTCAGGTAACATGGTCTACATTTCTGCTTTGATATTTGCGCTTGGTGTTACTTATTTTTGGCCAACGATGATTGGATTTGTTGCTGAATATATTCCCCAATCTGGAGCGTTAGGCATGTCGATCATGGGCGGTGTCGGTATGTTTGCTGTCAGTTTATGGAACCCTGTTATTGGTCAATGGATTGATGAAGCTAGAGAGAAAGCGTTAGCTGAAAACTCTACCATCGCCATAGCAGAACAGGTGGCAGGACAAGCTACATTAGCAAATTTAAGTATCTTTCCTATGGTACTTGTTGTTGTATTTAGCGGTTTGGCCATATACATGAAAAGGCAACAATCAAAATAAAATGAACAACGCAGTAATTACAATGAAAAGAGAAATAATAATGAAGAAACTTATGCTAAGCATGATGTTGTTAGCGTTATTGCTATCAACAAACAATTACGCAAATGAAGGTAAGGAGATGCAATTACCAAAATTAAGTGTGCAATTGTGGTCTGTTAGAGATGATTTAAAACGTGACTTTAAAGGCACATTGAAACAACTGGCAGATATGGGGTTTGAAGGCGTTGAGTTTGCAGGTTATTTTGGTCCATATAAAAGTAATGGCAAGGGTCTAAAAAAATTTCTCAGTGAACTAGGCCTAAAAGCCAGTGGAGCACATGTTAATTTTAAGCAATTTAATGATAAAAACTATGCTAAATCAATGGCCTTTTACCAAGACTTAGATGCGAAGTTACTGATTGTTGGGTCTGATAAAAGAGCGTTTCACCCGCAAGGTATTAAAGCGGTAGTTAATGAACTTAATCAATTGTCAGCTAAGCTAGCCCCTTTAGGCTTTAAATTTGGTTTTCATAATCATGACGACGAGTTTAATGACTTTAAAGGTAGTACTTACTGGGACTATTTGGCAAAAAACACTATTCAAGATGTTGTATTACAACAAGATGTTGGTTGGACAACTTACGCCGGAAAAAATCCGATTGAATACGTAGAACGTTACCCTGGCAGAACCTTGACCACCCACTATAAAGCAAGCTTACCAAAAGGTACTCAAGGCAAACTGCCTATTATTGGAGAAGACACTATTGACTGGTTAAATCTTATAAAAAGTAATATGTCAGTGGGCGGTACGTTATGGCTGGTTGTAGAGCAGGAAGAATATCCTAATGGCTTAACGCCTTTACAAGCGGTAAGAAAGTCTAAACAAGGTTTAGATAAAATACTTAAACAAGTGCAACCTAGAACATAAAGCATTGAGGCGAGATAAGTGAAAAATTTGCATTTACGATTAATCAACAACAGTGGACGAAAATTACTTTTGAGTATAGTGCTTTGTGCATTCGTCAGCGCTTGTGTTGCAGATGAAAATACCTTGTCGGTCAAGGAGCGAAGATCGGGTTGGCAATTACTTTTTAATGGCAAAGACATGTCGCAATGGCGTAATTTTAAAGGTGATGATATTAACGCTAAATGGGTTGTTGATCAGAATGCTATGCATTTATCTGCAGGCGGTGGCGGTGATTTGTTGAGTAGAAATCGCTATGAAAATTTTGAATTGAAATTACAGTGGAAAATATCAGAAGCTGGCAATAGCGGTATTTTTATTCGTGCAGATGAGCAAGGTAGACAAATATATTCACATGCTATCGAAGTGCAGATACTCGACAACGAACGGCATGCGGATAATAAAATTAGCTCACATTTGTCTGGTTCAATCTATGACATATTAGCGTCTCCGAAGGCGTCTCATAAGCCAGCAGGGCAGTGGAACCAAGTGCGTATTCGGCTCAGCAATAATGCTTTAACGGTATGGCAAAATGGTATAAAAACAGCCGATACGGTCATTGCGAGCAGAGAGTGGCAGCAGCGTGTGTCGAAGAGCAAATTTAGTACATGGCAAGGTTTTGCAGAAACGACAACGGGTCATATCGGTTTGCAAGATCACAGTGATGCTGTTTGGTTTAAAAATATAAAAATAAAAGAGCTAAAATAATGGCTACATTAGACTATCAAGTAATTATCGTTGGCTCAGGTGCTGGCGGTGCGATGGCTGCATATACGCTTACCAAGCAAGGGTACAAAGTGCTGATGTTAGAAGCAGGGCGCGATTATAACCCAAAAACAGAAACCCCCATGTTTAAAACTAATGCTCAAGCGCCATTAATGGGCTCAGGCAATGTTGATAAAGATTTTGGCTTTTATGATGCGACTGTAGACGGAGGTTGGACTGTCCCTGGTGAGCCCTACACAACGGGTGAAGGTTCAGACTTTCTTTGGTGGCGTTCTCGCATGTTAGGCGGTAGAACCAATCATTGGGGTCGTTATGCCTTGCGCTTTAGCCCTCATGATTTTAAAGGATTTACACGTGACGGTTTAGGCGCTGACTGGCCGTTTGAGTATGAAGAGTTAGCCCCTTGGTATGATAAAACCGAAGAATTAGTTGGTATTTGTGGTACAAACACCGGTTTAGACGATATGCCAGATTCCGCTGAAGGAATTTTACAGCCGCCCCCTAAACCGCGAATACCTGAGTTGTTGGTGTCAGCCGCAGCTAAAAAACTAGGTATTGCCACTGCTCCTATGCATCGAGCCGTACTCACTCGTCCTAAAGATGATCGTCAAGCATGTTTCTATGCCACACCTTGTGGGCACGGTTGTTCAATTGGCGCTGCATTTCAAACCACAACATCACTTATTCCAATGGCCAAAGCTACCGGGCTATTAACGGTGATCACGAACGCAATGGCCAAAGAAGTAAATGTTGATGAACATGGTAAAGTCAATGCCATTACCTACATCGACAAAGTGACAAAGCAGAGCCATAGCCTTGAAGCTAAAGTCATCATATTGGCTGCAAGTGCCTGTGAATCAGCACGAATATTGTTAAATTCTAAGAGTGAGCATCATCCTAATGGTTTAGCTAATTCTAGCGGTCATGTGGGTAAAAATATTATGGATTCAACCGGTGTTGGCTATGGTGCTTTAATTCCCGCGCTAGCTGGTCGACCAAAATATAACGAAGATGGCCACACAGCGAACCATTTATTCATTCCTTGGTGGGGGCACCAACTTCACAAAGAAAAGCTGTTAGATTTTCCACGCGGTTACCATTTTGAAATAGGCTCTGGATTTCGTGCTCCAGGTGCTGGCGTAAGTGGCAATTTAGACGGTTATGGTCACCCCTTAAAAAATATTGCTAAGCAGGCTTATGGCTCGTATGTCAGTTTGTCATTACGTGGTGAAATGCTACCAAATGAACATTGTTATATGGAAATTGACCAGAATGTAAAAGATCAATGGGGCATACCTGTTGTTAAGTTTCATTGGCAGTGGTCAGAGCATGAACTTAAACAAGTTGAGCATGGTTTGAAAACTGCTCGTAGAGTTTTAGAAACCATGGGGGCTAGTTTTACTAAACCTTTGCCTAAAGCAGAAGATGCCATTCTCAAAGGTGGACAAATTATTCATGAAGTTGGAAGCACTCGAATGGGCGACTCGTCTAAAAATTCTGTTACCAACCAGTGGGGGCAAACTTGGGATTGTAATAATGTTTTTGTCATGGACGCTGGTGTTTTTGCCTCTAACCCCCATAAAAATTGTACGTTAACTATTATGACCTTAGCGATGAGAAATGCGACTTGGTTAGCATCACAACTTGATAAAGGGGCATTGTAAGATGGCTGATAAGAAAAACAAATACTCTAGCTCTAAGCCTTATCAAAGTTCTTTAACACGCCGTGGTGCATTGAAGTGGCTTGGAGCTATTTCTACCGCGGCTGCTTTTCCAGCACTAATAGGTTGTCAAAGCTCGAGCAAAAAGTTAAATACAAGTAAAGGGCATTGGCCAAATCTTAGTCTTTCTCCAGTCAGCGCGAATGGCTATGGTAAAGATCCAAACCTTATTATTGCACCAAAAAATGTTTGGCCAAGAATATTAACCACAGAGCAACTGACATTAGTAGCGGTACTCGCAGATATCATAGTCCCTCGAGAGGGCAATGTACCATCGGCGAGTGAGGTAAAAGTACCTGATGTGGTCGATGAATGGGTCAGCGCACCATATTCACGACAACAAGCTGATAAGGAATACATTCTCAATATACTCACGTGGCTCGATGATGAATCAATATTGCGTTTTAATGCTTTATTTATTGATGTTAGTCCAGCTAAGCAACTGATGATTGTCGATGATATTGCCTATAATAAAGCAGATTTATCTGCGGAGTTTGCTAAGCCAATGCTAGCCTTTGCTCGTATACGCAGGTTAGTGTTAGCAGCATTTTTTTGTAGCCCAGAAGGGACAAAAGATATTGGTTATCTTGGTAACGTACCAATAGCTGGCGATTATCCAGGACCTACCGACGAGGCCATTCAGCACTTAAATCAAGTATTAGATAACTTGGGCTTATCGTTATAAATATTAAAATTTGCACTTATTGCAAAGATAATTGAAGCGGTGCTTATAATGCTAGTTTTCAATAGAAGCTAGCATTATAGATTTGATTCGATATTTTTATGCATTGTCTATTTAAAAATAAAAACTTCATAATTTTTTCTATTCTAATTCACTATTATCGTTTTTTCGAACATAAAAACTGCCGAGAAAATTTTGATGTGTTATCAAATTATTTAATTTCTGCATCTAAATTTAATAAATCTCACTATTGCTTGATTTTTGCTACTAAAATGGCAAAAAGTGTTGCTTTTGAAGGATAAAAACATACTTTTTATAGTATGATGCCAATATTAAGTGAAGACTATTTTGGCTGCTGTGGTAGCCGAAACTATAGTGAATAAAGGTTTTAATATGACATATGCAGCAATTACTGGTTGGGGAAAATGTTTACCACCAGCAACATTAACAAATGATGACTTAGCGACATTTCTTGAAACGGATGATGAGTGGATAACTAGCCGTACGGGCATGAAGGAAAGACGAATTTCTCATGTTACCGTCAGCGAGCTTGCTTATGTCGCTTGCGCTAGAGCGTTAGCCGCTGCAGGAAAAACAGCCGAAGATGTTGATTTAATTGTTTTTGGTAGTACAACATTTGATGAACTTTGTCCTAATGCTGCCTCTAATGTCCAGCGGTTATTAGGTGCTAAAAATGCTGCTTGTATGGACGTCAGTACGGCATGTACTGGTGGTATGTATAGTTTAAGTGTTGCTACCTCAATGATAAAAAGTGGCGTTGTTAAATCAGCATTAGTGATTGGCGCTGAAACTATTTCACCGATTATGGATTGGGAAAATAGAGATGTGGCGGTACTATTTGGTGACGGATCTGCTGCGCTTTATCTTGAACAAAGTGATGAAGAGTCAGGTGTTATTACTGAAGCTTTAGGCTGCTATGGTGAGTCTCGAGATATTTTATCTGTTGAAGGTTGGGGTATGAAATATGCCAATAAAGGACGCGTACTTGGTCAAACTAACTGGGCATTTTTAGGTCAAGAAATATTTAAAAAAGCCGTCGCAGGTATGGCACAGGCTTGTGATAAAGCATTGGCGAAAGCCGAGTTAAGCGCCGAGCAAATCACCAATGTTGTGCCACACCAGGCTAATTTACGCATCATTGATACTTTAGTTAAGCGCTTGAAAATGGACAAAGAAAAAGTTTTTGTCAATATTCATAAATATGGCAATATGTCGGCAGCCACTATTCTTGTTGCATTTGTTGAGGCTATTGAAGAAAGTTTTATTGCTAAAAACTCATATGTATTATTGCCAGCTTTTGGTGGCGGTTTAACGTGGAGTGCGCATGTTGTTAAGTGGGGTAATAGAAACCATGCACTAGCAACAACTGATGTTGAATTACCTGAATGTGATAAGTCAGGCTTAGAGTTGGTCACTGATATTATCAATGCTAAGAAAAGCGTCATTAACTAATCTTGAATCAACTACACAATATAAAATCATGAGCTAGCGTATTTATTGTTGGCTCACAGCTCTTTTTCAATACAAGGACAACTATGCGATTTCTTTCTCGTCGGTTAATTTTACCTAATGATTTAAACTACGCAAACTCACTATTTGGCGGACGAGCACTGGCTTGGATTGATGAAGAGGCCGCTATTTATGCCATTTGCCAACTTGAAACTAATTGTTTAGTAACTAAACATATTGGTGCTATTAATTTTGAATCACCAGCGCAGCAAGGCGATGTAGTTGAGTTTGGTTTGTCGACCAAAGCGGTGGGGCGTAGTTCAATTACCATTACGTGTGTGATGCGTAATAAAGCCACTAAAAAAACAATTTGTTTAGCGGATGATATTGTTTTTGTACAAGTTGACCCAGAAACCAAGCAACCTATACCGCACGGAAAAACTTTAGCGTCTTTAGGCGACCCGTTTGAAGATTAGTTGTTGTTTATTTTTCTATAGAAGTTAACGAAGCTAAATAAAGAACTTAATTTTATTAATATTAAGTTCTTAGGTATTTTTAATATGAGACTAAGTCGCTGAATAGCGATTGTTTTGCGGAGTAATTGCCGTTAGTAGTTTCTGCTTAATACGTACTCGAATATCCTTTGACAGCCCTAAGGTAAATAGTAAAGCCGATAAGGTAAACACAATAGCAATAGTTTTAAATAACTTAACGCCAGTAAATAACATTAAAATTAACATCAAAATAGTATATGCCAACCCTAGTGCAGCTATACAAAGAAACAAACCTTGAAGTTCTTTATTCATTCTATGACTCCTTTATTTAGTTTTAGCTTTAGCTTAGCAAACCTTTTTACAAGGCACTAGCCTTGGTGTTTCTATAAGTGTTACCAAACTTTTCATTACTAAAGATTCGTCATATTGTTAACTGTAGCTAGAGGCATACGAAAACTTCTATCAATTAATACAGCTTATGCCATTGCCTTGACCATTCACGCCAAGAACTTTATTAGCGCCGTCGATCATAAAAGTGAGTTGGCAATAATTACCTGCTAATTTTGCCGAAGTACTGTAATCATACTGAATTACTTTATTACCGTCTTCAAGCCTGAGAAAACTTGCAGGTGTGCCATATTCCAAGATTAAGTTACCTAATGACTCGCCTTGCCAGTTTGCAATTTGAGGCTTTGATGAACATGAACATAATAGAATTACAGCAAAAAAACTTACAACAATGTTTTTCATCGATTTACCTCAAAATTTACGCATAGCGCTAGAATGCATTGATTATAAAATAAACAATGTGCAAATGTAAATTATGTGTCTAGATGTAAAACGTTTGAAATATAAGGCCAGTGTGCAGTTATATGAACAAGGAATTGGTAGGTGTTTGTTATTAATCAGTTTCGTCAGTAAGGAATTGTTGGTAGCCACAGGCACCAAAATAACGGATAGACTTTTTTAACGTCACTTTTTTGGCAATAAGTTCATCACCATGAAAAATTTTCACCACTTGCTTTTCACCATTTATATCACTTTCATAGCTATGCAGAGGGTTATTTCGCAAGTTATCAAACTCGCTTCTCATGATCAGTTTCACAGTAAATTTGAGCTACTTATTGTCATGTTATTAATAAGGGCTAAAGTTTATTAATTTCTTTTTGTATGTTGTAGCCTTCGTCAGTGACAATTTTTTCTAGTACTTGTACACGTTCTTCAAGTGCTTCAACTTGTTTTCGCGTGGCAATGGCTTTTTCGTCACTTTGGCTACTGTGATTTAGTGTTCGCTCTTTAAATTCTAAGTGTTTTTTGTACATATCGTACATAACGCCAAAACCAACAGAGATAAAGACAATTGCTACAACCATTGCAGTACCAGACATAAAATTTTCCTTTTGAAACATTAAACTAAATGATTTTTCAAACACTTTATTGCCTTAAAGCATAGCTGATCTTTAAGGCAAATTAAATGGCTAATTAAACCGCATTAAGACTGCTGAGTTCTTGTTTCGCTAAATAATTATCCATGGTTGAACGTAATAATTTATAGAGCAATATTGAACCATCAATTTCTTCTTTACGGTTAGTTAAGCTTTCAATGTTCAAACCAAGTGGCAAATTGTAGGGCAATACTGCATCTAATATTTGCACCAAAGTATTGCTACAAATTCGAATGGATTCATATAAAGGCTTTTTAGCATTTAAAATACGCAAGCTTGTTGCTTCTGGCACACTTACACCAAGCCATTCGATAAACTCTAAGGTTTTTTCACTACCACAAGGAGAGAATGTTAAAATAATACGTTGTGGTTTCAACCCTTGTTGCTGGCATTCAATGGCGTATCGAGTCAACATATCAATAGTGGCTTGAGCATTGTAAATAGCTTGAGAAATAAAGAAGTCACAACCTTGTTGATGCTTTTCAATAAGCTTTGCGTGTTCATTACCTTTTGAAGCATGGCGTTCAGCAATGGTGATGCCACCAATAAAAAAGTCATTCTCATTAGCGACTAGAGCTTTATAAGCATCACCTAAAGGAAGGCTGACATTATTGCGCTGCGATGGGCTGCCAACTAATACAATGTCGCGAATTCCATAATCTTGCCAAGCTTCATTTGCCCATTGATTAAAATCATTGCGGCTTGATTGCACAACACTTTTATAGGTGATGACAGGCCTGTTAGACTTTTGATTTAAAAGCGAAGCGTAAAGCCTTGGGTCATGTGTTGATTTAAATGGAAATGGCCGAGGTTGTGAAGTACGGGAATCTTCGTTTTGAATGTCATAAACAATTAAGCCGTCAAAGTCGATGTCACTAACACGTTCAAGCAATTTATCGGCAATTGCTGACACTTGCTCAATAGGGGTATCGTTTTTCGGTGGCGTTGTTCCAATAAAATATACACCACGATTTACGTCATTATATCTTGCTCTTAACTCTGAACCGTTATTCACTTTAGCTACTTCTTCTCTAAGTTAAATTCATTGTATTTGTTAACAAATATCTTACCCTGTTGTTTAATAAAAAGCTGCGTCTGCCTAATAATAAATTTCTCTACATTATTCCTCTATGACAGCGACAAATATATAAAGTGCTAGATGTTTTCCACTAAGTCGATTTGGTAGAGGATCTCATCTTTATTTTTTAATACTTTAATCGCATTGAACAGGGTATTTGCCTGAGGATATTGCAGTTTTAAATAACGTAACCATTGTTTTAAACGACTTGAAAAGTAGTAGCTTTTATCGCCTTGTAATTCCAAGTCACTATATTGTTTTAATAGTGAACTTAACTCGCGCCAAGGCATCGGTGCTTCATCTAGCTTAATCACATTGGCTAGATTGGGCATTGCAAGCGCCCCACGACCTAACATTAAGTTGGGTGTTTGACTTTGAGACATACAATTATACGCATCTTCTTTATTCCAAATTTCGCCATTGGCAAATATTTCAATATCGTATTTTGCTTTTATCTCTGCAATAAAGTGCCAATAAGCAGGGGGGCGGTAACCATCTTGTTTTGTCCTAGCATGAATGGTTAACTGATTGGCATTTGCAGACTCCACCGCACTAACAATTTCATCCAGTTTTGATGCATCAGTAAAACCTAACCTTATTTTGGCAGATAGAATGTCATCAGTGCCCAGGGCTAAACGTATGCTACTGAGAATTTGATAAATTTTTTCTGGCTCATTTAAAAGAACTGCGCCACCTTTACTTTTATTAACTGCTTTTGCTGGGCAACCAAAGTTAATATCGATTCCGTGTGAGCCCATTTCTATCGCTCTAACGGCATTCTCTGCCATCCATTCTGGCTCTTGGCCAAGTAACTGCATCCGAAGAGGCGTGCCACTTTTGGTTTTGCAACCATTATCTAGCTCTGGGCATATTCTTTGAAAAACATGCTTAGGCAATAAAGCATCAACAATGCGAACAAATTCGGTAATACAAAAATCATAGTCGTTTAGCGAGGTCAATAAATGACGCATGAGTTCATCAGCTACACCTTCCATAGGTGCCAGTATGATTTTTTTTACTTGAGGTTTCATGGAGATAAAGATAGGCTCTTTTAGTTGTAGAACGAATTTCTACTTATTTATGCAGTAAATTTTACAACGTTTGAAATTTAATTACACCGTGTATGGTCTTTGTAATTAGCTATACTTATAGATGTAGTGTCAAATTGAAATATTAAAAGGAAAACATAATGAAATTAATCAAAAAATCTTCAATTGCGGCTTTATTAGGCTTATTTACATTGGCAGCCGCGGTAACTATGCCAGCAAAAGCTGAAGTTAACCCATTTGCTACACAAGAAGTAATGACTATTGTCTCTGCTGATGACCACGAAAAAGGCAAATGTGGTGAAGGCAAGTGTGGCGAAGGTAAAATGAAAGCTAAAGCCAAAGGTAAGTGTGGCGAAGGCAAATGTGGCGAATCAAAAGCTAAAGCCAAAGGTAAGTGCGGCGAAGGCAAATGTGGCGAAAGCAAAATGAAAGCTAAAGCCAAAGGTAAGTGCGGCGAAGGCAAATGTGGCGAAAGTAAAATGAAAGCTAAAGCCAAAGGTAAGTGTGGCGAAGGCAAATGTGGCGAAGGTAAGAAAAAAGCCAAAAAAGGTAAATGTGGCGAAGGTAAGTGTGGCGAGTAAGGCATCAGCCTTGTAAGCATTTTTATTAGTATTGCCAAAAAAACCACTTCTTTGAAGTGGTTTTTTAGTTCTAGTACACTTAATAAAAATTTGGATCTAAAGGATCGTTAATGAACAAGAATATTGTTATTACAGGCGCTAACCGTGGTATTGGTTTAGCTATGACTAAATACTTTCATGCCCAAGGTGATAACGTTTTTGCACTTTGCCGTCAAACCTCTGATGAATTGAATACCCTGAAGGTAAATGTGATTGAACATGTTGATGTAGCTACCGAGCTCGGTATTAAACATATGGCTGCCGCTTTAGCGAAAGTTAGTATTGATGTTTTAGTTTGTAATGCCGGTATTTTACGTGATGAAAGTTTAAATGATTTAAACCTCGACACCATACGAGAACAATTTGAAATTAATGCTTTGGCGCCACTAAATGTTGTAGCCAGTTTACAACAGCAACTACAACAAGGTGCAAAAATAGCGCTTATTACATCGAGAATGGGTTCAATTGCTGATAATAGTTCTGGTGGGCGCTACGGATATAGAATGTCGAAAGCGGCTTTAAACGCAGCAGCAATGTCTTTGTCGCATGACCTTGCTAGTAAAGAAATAGCGGTTGGTATTTATCACCCCGGTTATGTACAAACTGATATGGTTAATTATGGTGGCGATATCAGTGCTAGCGAATCGGCACAGCGATTGGTAAAGTTAATTAATCAGCTTAACCTTAATGAAAGTGGCGTATTCAGACACTCCAATGGTGAAGTGTTACCTTGGTAGGTTAATTTACGGTATCTTCTCTGGCTAACTAAAAGAAATAAAACATTACTCACGTTGAGTTTAAAATGACAGTGACAAAAATTAAGGCTCCCGCAAACCCAAAGCATATAAAGATATGGCAAACCGTGCAGGCCATTCCTGTTGGGAAAATAGCATGTTATGGCCAAATTGCCGATCTTGCTGGTTTACCTGGAAGGGCAAGACTGGTTGGTAAAGCATTGGGTTCAGTCCCTAAAGAAGGTTGGCGAGGGCAAGTAGTGCCATGGTATAGAGTGTTAAATTCACAAGGGAAAATTTCATTTCCGATAGGTAGTGAAAATTTTGAACGGCAAAAAAACTTATTACAAGATGAGCAAGTGGTTGTTATTGGCGCACGAGTTAAACTAAAAGAGTTTCAATGGTTGCCTGATTTAGCCGAATTATTGTTTGTTTTAGAGCATTAGTATATTTGTTTATATAAAGCACCAAAGCGAATTAGCTAGAGGTGCTTATATCACAGCGAATTATAAATGCGTTCTAACTTCAAAAAGCTCTGGGAAAAAGCTGACATCTAATGCTTTTTTCAAAAAGCCTACCCCTGATGAGCCACCTGTTCCTTGTTTATAACCAATAATGCGTTGTACGGTATACATATGCTTGAAGCGCCACTGTTGAAAGGCATCTTCAATATCAACCAACTTTTCTGCTAACTCGTATAATTCAAAATAAGTTTCAGGTTGTTGATAAACATTTAGCCATGCGGCAAGCACAGAATCGTTACGCTGGTAAGGTTGTGTAATATCGCGTTGCTTCACGTTATCATCAATATCAAAGCCTGCATTTGCTAATGCAATGATGACTTCATCGTAAAGGCTGTTCGAGTTTAATAGCTGGCTTAGTTCTTGGTGTGCAGGGTCGTTAGCTTTGTGAACACTGAGCATATCAGCATTTTTATTACCTAATAAAAACTCTAATTTACGATAGCCATAGGATTGAAAACCTGAAGAACGCCCTAAATCGTCACGAAACTTTAAGTAGTCACTTGGCGTTAGCGTCGATAATATATTCCATGATTGTGTTAATTGCAGGAATATTTGCTTAACTCGCGCGATAACTTTAAATGCGGGGCCAAAATTATCTGACTTTATATGCTCTACAGCGCGCTGTAATTCATGCCCAGCTAGCTTTAACCACAATTCACTACTTTGATGAATGACAATAAACAGCATTTCGTCATGTTCATTACTGATAGGTTTTTGAGCCGACAATATTTGCTCTAACTGTAAGTAATCGCTGTACGACATTTCATCGTTAAAGTCTTGATGAATACCGTCTTCTAGCGCTCGGTAGTTTTCTTTTTCATTACTAGGTTGTGCATGAAAAGGGCAACCCGTGTTTTTGCTTTTCTGACTTTCTTCTTGCGTATTTTTAGTCATTTTAATTACCCTCATTTATTTTCACCTCTAACGTGTATTGCAGCTTCATTATTTACCCCTTTAAATGCTGCTTCTGCTAGTTTTTGCAATTTTTGATATACAAAGTCTTCTTGCCAGCAATGTTCGATATCAGGTATTCGCATGATTTGTCGCATTATTTTTTGTTGAATGTCACCAATTGCTAGGGCTTCTGAATAGGGCAATAAAGGTGAAAAGGTCACCATAGAGTAAAGTGGTGTCCAAAGCTTTGGTTGGCGTTGATGGAATTCTGCTTCTATTTTCTTTTGTAATAAAAATGATGCCTGCCCTGAATACTCACTCATCTCAATAAAGTTGCGTTTGGCTAACTCTGTGATGGCATCGGCATTAATTTTTCTAGCGCTGTGGTAAGCAGGGAAAATTTGCGACCAGTCATTGCTATACTGGCTAATTAATTCACCGAGTACGCGACAATCTTCAAAACCACAATTCATGCCTTGGCCAAAAAATGGCACCATGGCATGTGCTGCATCACCAATTAAAGCAACTTTGTTATTAATCACCCAAGGGTCAACACTGACTAATGATAAAGGATTAGCTGTTTTTTCCATAAATTCATCAACGGGGTTTTCAAGTAATGACATGGCATCGGCAAAGTTTTGTTGAAAAAATTCACTGACATCATTACGTTGTGTTAAAGACGAAAATGAGACTTCCCCTTGGAAGTCGAGAAACAAAGTACAAGTAAATGTGCCGTCAGGATTAGGAAGTGCAATCAGCATAAAGTCTTTACGAGGCCAAATATGCAGTGCGTCCTTGTCCATTTTAAAAGAACCGTCTGCATTGGCAGGAATATGCAATTCAATATAGCTTTGCGGCATATATGACTGACTATAACTAAAGCGCGGGGTTTCTTGTGCTAAACGGCGAACCTTAGAGTAAGCGCCGTCAGCACCAAACAGAATATCACCACTGACTTTATTTATTGCATGTTCATGGCTAAAGCTTGCAGATACGCTGTTAAAGTCAACATCGATAAGGCGTTGTTCAAACTCAATATTAATAAGTGATTCTTTTTCTGCTAAATCAAGTAACTGTTCGTTAATGCCTGCACGGGAAACTGACCATATTGCTTGGCCTTCTTTACCATAAACTTGTTCGGTAATTGTGCCATCTACAGCATGCATAACACGTTTTTTCATCGCGATAGCATTTTGTTTAACTTGTTCGGCAATACCAACCGCTTCTAAGGCTAACCATCCTCTATCTGACAACGCTATATTGATTGATTTACCTTGATAAACGCTATATTTTCTTGAGTCTGGGCGCGACTCGCATAAGTTAACAGGGTGGCCATGTCGGGCTAATATCACTGCCAGTAACGCACCGACTGGACCTGCACCAGCTATGGTGATTTTTTCTTTCGCGGTATTTTTTTCCAACTGTGTATTAGCCATTAAATACACTCCTTCAAAATTCTGACAAAATGATAAACATCTTGAAAGCTATTGTATAAAGGAACGGGAGCGACACGGATAACATTTGGCTCTCGCCAATCCGTAGTTACGCCATTTTCTTCTAAGGCGCTGTACATAGCTCTGCCATCTAAACCTGCAACATTAACCATTAGTGATAATTGACTACCACGTTGAGAGTTTTCTAACGGTGTAATAATACGAATTTTACTACCTAGCTCTGCGGCGATTAAGTCAATTAAGTACTGACTAAGTTTTAAGGATTTCTCCCGTAAAGGCTTCATACCGCCTGCAAGCTTGATGGTATCAAAAGAGCCCCTAACAGCGGCTAGGGACAATACTGGCGGATTTGATAATTGCCAACCTTCAGCGCTTGGAATTGGCTTGAAAGTATTCTCCATTTTAAAACGGCTAGATTTATCATGACCCCACCAACCAGCAAGACGATTAAGCTCAGTATTTTCAACATGCTTTTGATGAACAAAGCAGCCAGCAACTGAGCCTGCGCCACTGTTTAAATATTTGTAACTACACCAACAAGCAAAATCGACTTGCCAGTCATGTAAAGATAACTCGATATTTCCAGCGGCATGGGCAAGATCAAACCCTACTTTAATTCCTTTGGCTTGAGCCACCTCTGTAATGCGCTTCATATCGAGCACTTGCCCTGTGTAATATTGCACACCAGGCAGTAAAATTAGCGCAATTTCGTCGCCATGTTGCTCAATGATTTGCCATAAATCATCATAATTCAGTAGCTCTTCGCCTGCACGTGGTGTCCACAGTAACAGGTTGTCATCAACGTTTTTATTGTGATGTTTCAGTTGTGATTCAACCGCGTAATGATCTGACGGAAAAGCGTGGTCTTCAATCAATATTTTACTGCGTTGCTGAGTTGGCTGATAAAAACTAGCCATCATAAAATGCAAATTGGCAGTTAACGAATTCATCATCACCACTTCTTTTGGTAATGCGCCAACAATTTCAGCGGCTTGCTCAGTCAGGAATTCATGATAAGGCATCCAGGGGTAATCACCTTCAAAATGCCCTTTAACGCCACGTTGTTGCCAAGCATCAAGCAATTCGATGACAGCTTCACGGGCAAGTTTGGGTTGTAAACCTAGTGAGTTACCGGTGAAGTAGTATTCATTCTCGCCTGATGCTTGCTTGGGAATAGAAAAGTGCTCACGCATATGCGCGATTGGATCCGCTGCATCTAATGCTTTTGCAAAAGCTAAAGTGGTAATGTTTTTATCTAGCGTTGTTTCGTTAGTCATTGTTGTACCTATTCTTGTGCTTATTTTTATTATTGTGTTGTTCGATAAATAGACATTAAGCTTTTTATTATTTTACTTTGGTAAACTTAATACCGTTCACGTAACGCTGTACGTTTAGGTTTAGGCATTTAATCGGGTAGTGCTTCAGCCTGATACAACATGGGCCTACTCGGCGCAGCGTCATTAACAAACGCAGGTGTTTGTATATTGGCGAAATAGAAACCGTCTGGTATCGAGTTATCGATATAAGCCATTTCAGTAATGGTTTTGTTGAGCAAGCTATTTGGACTTGGCTGATGTGCTCCTTCAGCAACTTGCCAAAAAATATGATGACAAGTTAATAGTCCGTCATCATCCAATCTGTCTAACGACGGAATATCTAGAATTAAGTGCTCAACGCCAAGCTCATTGAGGTATAAAATGGCTTCTCGACTAAAAAAGGCAGGTTGATTACTCGCGCTATAATTTTCCTGACATTTGCTCGGTGTATTTGGCAATGTTCTTACAGCGACAGATTGCAATTGTTCAATGCTATAGCTTGACAAGTGTTGCTCAAGTTGTTGTCGGTTGATAACAAAATCGTCGGGATTAAAGCCAGGGCTATATTCATCGTGACAGCCCATGGCGGGAATGGGAGTAACTGATATTAAAGCGCATGGCATTAGTGGTGGTATTTCAAGCGCTGATACTTTTAATGCTAGTGCATTACTTGTATCGCAAATATGAGCGATAGTTTCAGTGTGTGTGCCATTGCAATGTGGGTTGAGGGTGAGCTCATTGACATTGCAACTACCGCCTTGTTCAGTATCACCAATAAAGCCATTTTCTTGCATTGGAATGGCGGTAGCGGGTGTTGCTCCAAAGTGATTTGGCTGCTGTTCAGCATTGTTAAAACAAACGGCAATCGCTAAAGAATGAGCAAAATCAGTATTGATATTATAATGTTGGTTGCCAAGTGAAATTGTGGTTAGCATAGCGCGTCCTCAATACTTAACGTTACGGTCATTATGTGATGGTGCGGTGAAGGTAATATCATAAGAATTGCTCCTTAGTTAATCCTAACCAGTTCAACGCACTGCCATGCAGTAACTTAGCTTTTATATCATCACTAAAATTACTGGATTCTATTAATTTTCCAGGGCTAAGTTCACCTAACGGAAATGGGTAGTCTGTGCCAAGAGCAATATTGTCTGGCCCCATCAAATCGACCAAGTATTTCAAAGCTAATGGGTCGTGCACTAATGAATCTAAATAGATTTGCGGAAGAAAATCACGCGGGTTAATAGGGCAGTCAACTGCGCAAAGATCAGGTCGAACATTAAAGCCATGTTCAATTCGTCCTATGGTTGCTGGAAATGAACCACCGCCGTGGGCAAAGGCAATTTTCAACTTAGGTAAACGCTGCAATACACCGCCAAATATCATTGAACACATCGCTAAACTTGACTCTGCTGGCATACCTACTAACCACGGCAACCAATACTTCGGCATTTTCTCTTTTGCCATCATGTCCCACGGGTGTACGAATACGGCGGCGTCAAGGTCTTGTGCGGCTTCAAATATTGGGAACAACTGTTCGTGATCTAAGTTCATATCATTGATATGAGAGCCAATTTGAATACCAGCTAAGCCTATATCTTTCACGCAGCGCTCTAATTCTTTAATGGCTAAGTCTGGTGCTTGCATCGGTACGGTACCTAAACCAACAAAGCGTTTTGGGTGCTCAGCAACAATGCCGGCGATATGGTCATTTAAGTATTTCGCTAGGTCTAAGGTATCGTTGGGTTTTGCCCAATAGTTAAACATTACTGGAACGGTAGAAAGTACTTGTACATCGACATTATGTTGCTGACAGTCTTGCAGTCGTACTTTAGTGTCCCAGCAGTTGTGCTCAATTTCACGAAAAAATTTGTCGTCAACCATCATACGGGCACAGCCGCATTTGTGATGATCTAAGCTAACAAAGCCACCGTAACCATATTTTTCTCGTAAATTTGGCCACGTTTTCGGTAAAATATGGGTGTGGATATCAATTTTTAACATATGTTTACTTCCTTTTATCCACTATGATTTTGTTGTTGTGAAACCACATTTTTTGCACTGACAGTTTTCGGTTTTGCGATAAAAATTATCAAATATAATAGGCAAGTCTGTTTCGATATTGTCTAGGCAAAACTGCTCGTTGTATAACGGGGCTTTACATTGCTGGCAAAACCAAAATAATGCATCTTGCTGGCCGTGAGCTCTTTTTTGCTCGACCACTAGTCCGACACTATTTTCAAAGCGCTGCGGTGAATGCAATATTTTTGGTGGCAGTAGAAATATTTCTCCGGCTTTAATTGGAATATCAGTAAACTCAACCGTTTTTTCTGACTTTTTCGCTGTGTCATCGCACAACGTGGGGTAGCAGTCTTGTTCGTCACTATTAACAATGCTGAGAACCATTTCGCCTTCTAGTTGAAAAAATAGCTCCGGTGTTTCGTTGTAGTGAAAGTCGCTGCGATTATTAGGGCCACCAACGACCATAACAATGTAGTCATCTTGTTCGAATATTTGTTTATTACACACCGGTGGCTTTAGCTGTTCTCGGTGATCATCAATCCACTGTTGAAGGTTAAAGGGCATGGCAAAGTTAGGCATTACTTACACCTCTTTCTTTATTTTAGCTGCCGGCAGCGCAGCAATACATTTCAATTCAATTGCGATAGGAGTTGGTAATTTATTAATTTCTACCGTGGTTCGACATGGCATATTTTCTGAAAAATATTCAGCATAAATTCGATTGTAAGTAGCAAAATCATCTTTCATGTTAGTGAGAAAAACAGTGACATCAACCAAATCCATCCAATCTGCATTTGCCGCAGCTAAAATGGTACTTATATTTTGAAAAACACTGTGGCATTGTGCTGCAATGTCATAACTGATGATTTCGCCATTTTGATTTAATTCAACGCCAGGAATATCAGAGCTGCCAGCTTGACGAGGGCCAACACCAGATAAGAATAGTAAGTTCCCCACTTGACGGGCGTGCGGGTATAAACCAACGGGTTTAGGTGCTTGATCAGCGTTAAATAATTCAGACATAGTTTTTTCCATTTTAGTTATTGTTTTTATATGTGTTTGTTCTGTTTATGCTGTGTATACGTGGCTGCTCAAATATAAAGCGTTATTTCATGCTGTAATTCACTTTTTGCGTTATCGCCATGAGATGACCTAGATGAGTATTTAAAGACTGAGCTCTCAAAAAATTTAAAACACAAAAGTTGCAAGCATAAAAGCATAAACGGTAATTATTACAGTCTAGTTCAAGAAGCGGAGGGTAGGGTCAGATCAACGTCCATTTGCAGCCTAATACACTGGCAAATATCGCTCCTGATGATTTAAATTTACAACAACTTTGATTCATTTTTAGTTAGTTATCTCGGTTAGTATTTGACACAAACATTTTTGCTTTCGGTAAAGAATCGCATCGCTTCATGGCCACCTTCACGGCCTAGCCCTGAATGGTTCATGCCGCCAAAAGGGGTGCGTAAATCTCGTAATAACCAACAATTGATCCAAACGATGCCGGTATTTAGTGTTTCGGCCAATTGGTGTGCTCGCCCTAGATGGTTAGTCCAAATAGTTGCCGCTAAGCCATAATTACTGTCATTAGCTAATGTTAACGCTTCTTCATCAGTATCGAATGGCTGTAAGGTTATTACTGGGCCAAAGATCTCTTCTTGATTACACTGTGCTTGATTGTCTAAGTTTTCAATAATCGTAGGTTGTAAAAAATAACCATTTTGACAACGACCAGCTAAGTTAACTTGTTTGCCTCCGGCTAATACTTTTCCACCTTCTGCTTTCGCAAGTTCAATATAACCTAGTACTTTTTCAAGGTGACTTTTGGAAACTAAAGCCCCCATTTGACTATCATCGAGTAAAGGATCGTTCGGCTGTAATGCTTTTGCTTTATCCACCAATGCTTGTTTAAATTTCTCGTAGATAGGGCGCTCAATATAAAGGCGTGAAGCACATAAACAAATTTGCCCTTGATTGGCAAAGCTCGCTCGAAAAACTTGTTCAACAGTATTATCAAAATCACAGTCAGAAAAGATCAATGCGGGATTTTTTCCACCAAGTTCAAGTGATAGTTTTTTAAATGTCGGCGCTAATAGTTGCGCAATTTGGGCACCTGTAGTTGTGCCGCCCGTAAATGAAATAGCTTTGATTTCTTGGTGTTGGCAAATGGCTTGGCCAACCTTTGCACCGCTACCATGCAGAATGTTTAACACTCCAGCAGGTAAACCCGCTTTCTGGCATATTTCGCCTAATAATGCTGCCGTTTTTGGTGTGACTTCAGATGGCTTGGCAATAACACAATTTCCAGCTGCTAATGCTGGCGCTATTTTCCAAGTGAATAGATACAAGGGTAAATTCCAAGGAGAAATACAGCCAACAATACCAACGGGTTGGCGCAAGGTGTAATTAATTGCTGTGCCGGCTATGGCGTGAGATTCACTAGCAAACTGCGAACAGGCATGGGCAAAAAATTTAAAATTACTCGCGGCACGTGGAATATCAACAATACGCGCCAACGCAACCGGTTTACCATTATCAATGGCTTCAGCCATGGCTAATTCATCATTGCGAACTTCAATTTCTTGAGCAATAGCGCTGAGCATATCCGCACGTTGCTCAAGTGGCATTGCTTGCCATGCAGGTAGCGCTTTTTTAGCTGCCGCTACGGCAAGTTCAACATCTGCTTTTTCACTATCGGGAATTTTCCCATAAACCAAGCCGGTTGCAGGCTCAATGTTATCTAGGTAGTTTTCTCCTAGTGGTGTTTGATATTGACCGTCAATAAAATTTGCAATGATATCCATATTAATGCCCTTATAAACAGCTTGTACGACCGCCATCAACAGGTAAATTAATACCAGTAATATAACCTGCTGCCGGTGATGCTAAAAATGCCGCAACAGCTGCAAACTCTTCTGGTGCTGCAAATCGGCGCATCGGAATTTGTGCTTTTTCATTAATGGTTGCTTGTTCGATTGATATATCCTGTTTTTCGGCTTTGCCAGCAATGATGGCATCTAACCTGACTGTTGCTGTTGCTCCGGGTAGTACATTGTTAACAGTAATGCCGTATGGGCCTAATTCATTTGCCAACGTTTTTGCCCAACTTGCGACAGCGCCACGTATGGTATTTGATACGCCTAAGCCAGGGATCGGTTGCTTAACTGAAGTGGAAATAACATTAATAATTCTACCGAATTGTTTTTCTTTCATGGCCGGTAAAAGTGCTTGTACTAAATGGTGATTCGTCACAAGGTGTAAATTAAAAGCATCAATGAAGGCATTAACATCGCTAGTACTAGCAGGACCTGGAGCAGGGCCGCCGGTGTTATTGATTAAAATATCATAACCGCCATTTTTAGCGACATCAGCAATAATTACTTGATTAACTTGTTCTGGGTCTGAAAAGTCCGCAATGAGCGTTTGATGACTTTGCCCTTGAGCAGTACAAAGCTCTTGTTGTACTGCTGTGAGTTTTTCTTGGTTGCGCGAGAATAAGGTGACGCTGGCGCCTAAACTCGCAAGTTCCAATGCACATGCACGACCAATACCTTGACTACTTCCGCATACCAAAGCGCGTTTAGAGGCTAAATTAATATCCATTTCTGACCTTTTTTATTATCATTATTTAGTACTTAATTTGTTCACGAATTAGTATTAAAACAGTGAGTAAATTACTCAATAGATTTGCTTTAATTTAATCAACAAATTTAAGTCGTCATTTTTTTATTAGACTTTTTTAGCACAATAAAAAATTTAATGTCAGTAAAATATTGACAAAAATTGTGCAAATTTGTTGGTCTAGTGTCATGTTAAATTGCCGATGATTAATTAATCTTAAAGTGTTGATAAAAAAATCTTATCCCCGAGTTTCATAAATCAATAAATAAACAAATAGTATGTGGTTTTGTATATTAGCTATGCAGGTAGGTGCTTATATGCTCTTTTTGATGGTGGTTTGAACTGATGTTGGTTGAGTGTTTATTTGACACTTTTTGATTGGGAATCAATCAACTAATGCTTGGGTAATTATCGCTAACTAACGCTGAAATTATGCGCCATATCGAAAATAGCAAGACTTTGATAAGTAGCCTAGGTACAGTAAGTTAATAAAATAATAATTAATTAGGCCCTAATAATTTGGCAGCTCATTGTCTATTTGGGGCAATAAGTGGAGCCGAAAAATGAACCGTAAACCTCTTTCAGTTTTGATCGCAACAGCGTTGACCTTAGGGTCGTTATCTATGTCGAATGCGTTTGCTTTTGAAAAACAAACCGCAAACTATATTGCTAAAGATTACCAACAGCATTTAGCGCCATTGTGGGATCATTTTCATCAAAATCCTGAGCTATCGCTAATGGAGATAAAGACAGCAAAACGTCTAGCAAAAGAATTACGCGCTGTAGGTTTTGAGGTGACGGAAAAAGTTGGTGGCACAGGTATTGTGGCATTAATGAAAAATGGTGACGGCCCTATGGTGATGGTGCGTGCCGATATGGACGGCTTACCTGTCGTAGAGCAGTCAGGTTTAACAAATGCCTCAAAAATAAAGATGAAAGACTGGAACGGTGAAACAGTGGGGGTGATGCATGCTTGTGGTCACGATGTTCATATTACGAGCTTAGTCGGAACCGCTCGTTATATGGCTGCCAATAAGGATAAATGGTCGGGTACTTTGATGTTAATAGGCCAGCCTGCAGAAGAAAAGGGCCCTGGAGCATCAGCAATGATGGCTGATAATTTATGGCAACGTTTTGGTAAGCCAGATTACGCTTTTGCTTTTCATGTTAGTGCAAACGCGGAAGCGGGGAAAGTTATTGTTGATGAAGGTTCGCCATATGCCGGTGCTGATACGGTTGATATAACCGTTCATGGCATTGGTGCTCACGGTGCATCGCCGCATCAAGGGAAGGACCCTATCGTGATCGGCGCGCAAATTGTCAATAATCTGCAAACAATTATTAGCCGTGAATTAGCGCCACGCTACGCTGGTGTTATCACTGTTGGTGCTTTTCATGCTGGCACTAAGCATAACATTATTTCTGATGAAGCTAAGCTACAACTTACTGTACGCAGCTTAACTCCTGAAGTACGCGAACAGCTTTTATCAGCCATTAAGCGCATTGCTATTGGTACAGCGCGTACTGCTGGAATGCCAGAAGACAAGCTACCAGAAGTGGTTGTTAGTGAGTTTTCTTTTCCGCCAACTTTTAACGATCAAAAGCTCGCTAAGCGCTTAAAAGGAGTGTTGAGTGAGGCAATGGGCAATGATGCCTTGTTAGAGCCTTCAGAAACCGGCATGGGCGCAGAAGATTTTGGTTTCTTCACAAGCAAACCTTATATTCCAAGTGTTTATTTTAAGGTGGGTGGTACGCCAAAAGCTGACTTTGAGCGTGCGGCTGCAGGCGGTGCACAAGTACCAAGCCATCACAGCCCACAATTTAAAATTACGCCTGAGCCAGCAATTAAGTCTGGTGTTGAAGCAACTGTTCACGCTTTATTGGATGTGATGAAAAAGTAAATATTTTTTATTTTAACGAGCACGAGAATTAACTTTTCGTGCTGTTTTATTCATTTTTTAAAATACTAATTCAGCTCAATTAAGCTAACCATTTGCTGTTGCCACTTTTTTTTGATGGCAGAGTTGATGCCTTGCTGTTCCATTTTATCCATAGCTTTTTTCAGCGTATCAACAATGGCTTTATCGGTGTTTAAACTGCAGGCAAAATAAAAGTCTAGTGTTAGTTCTTTCAACATAAATACGCCTTTATATTTCTTAGCTTCTGCAGAGTTCTGCACCCTGTTAGCGATAAGGTCATCATTGAGCACCACTAAATCAATTTGACGGCTAGGTATTTCAAGTAATTTGAGTAAAGAGTCGTAATTATTCATCACGTATAGGTTTTTATTCTCTACAAAACCTTTTGATATTAAAAAGTGATGAGTAACATCATCTTTTATCACGGCAATTCTATAATTTTTAGCTTGTGCTAAATTTTCTATCACAATTGGCTTTTTGCTTAGTGCGTAGAGTGAAATGGTACTTTTGGTGATATGACCTACCCATTGAAATTTGGGTTTGCGCTCAGGAATATATGCTAATGAGTATATGCAGGTGTTGGCTACGTGTAATGCTCTATTGTATGAGTGTGACCAAGGATGTGCTTCTAGAGCGTAATCAAGTTTAGATGCTTGTAAGGTAGCGGTAACAATTTCAGTTGATAAACCACCAATAGATTTTTCAGTGACAATTTGAAAGGGGGCTAGGTGCTCTGTAACGATACTTAATTTCGCAGCAGAAACCTGACTATTAAAAGCAAACGAAGTAATGATTAGCCCAATAACGAGTTTACTGATGAATTGCATTATTTTGCATTAATCCTGTTGCACATAGCCATAATACCTTTATGGCTATTATGATACTAGAAAAGGCGAGTGGCAAGGCTACGGTTTTCGAACTAGAGGTTACTGTGAAATATGGTGTTATTTTAAAACTTTATTAGTCTTAAAAATCAAAGGTATGAACAAAAAAAGCCCAGTCAATGACTGGGCAAAAAAAACATAAGGGAGAAACTAGTCAAATATTGAGGTTAACTTACTACCTCGTTGTCGCCTTGTTGTAATAAGCTTTTGCCATTAATCGCTATTTTTCTTGGTTTTAAGGCTTCTGGTATTTCTCTTTCTAAATCTATATGCAACAGACCGTGTTCCATAAAGGCACCAATTACTTTTACATGGTCACCTAATTGAAATTTACGTTCAAAGTTACGTTCGGCAATACCTTGATGTAAAAATTTACGTTCTGTTTTATCGACATTGCCAGCTTTAGTGCCAGTAACGACTAAGGTATTTTGTTTTGATTCGATGTCTAATTCTTCTTCGGCAAAACCGGCTATTGCCATGGTAATGCGGTATCTATCCTCCGCCAATAATTCAACGTTGTACGGAGGGTAAGAAGATTGTTTGTCTGCTCTTGAGGCTTTATCTATTAAACCAGCTAAGTGATCAAATCCGATAAATGAGCGGTAAAGTGGGCTGAAATCTGTAGATGTACGCATAATTCATATCCTAATGTTAAGTTAAGCAATATGTTGTCTCTGCAAATATATTTCTGATGCTAATACCAGCTTATGCTGCGAATTATTACATCTGAAACTTTCTATTCTCAGAGTTTAATTGTGCCTTTCAATATTGAACAGGCGGTTATTGTAGACCCTATCGGCGACTACAATAATAAAGATGGGATTGATGGAATTGTTTTCAAGAGGAAATTGAAATTAATTTAATTTTTATTTTTGATGTTTGACTTAGTAGGCTGATATATATGGTTTTTATTGTAAAAAAAAAGCTAACGTTAATTGTTAGCTTTTTCATAGCGCAGTGTAATAAGTATTACTCTGATGGCTTAGTTACTACTTTTTGAATTGAGCTAGTCGTCTGACTAAAAGATTTTAATTTCGCTAAAGCTGCATCATAATCAGGATGCTGAGATATATTGCCAACTAACTCTTTATAGGCAATTTTACCATCGGCATTGATGATGAAAATTGCACGAGTTAATAGCCCCATATCTTTAATCAATAAGCCATATTTTTGGCCAAAATCACGCCAAACAGCATCAGATAAAACTTTGATGCTTTCGACTTTTTCAGTTTTACAAAAACGTTTTTGTGCAAAAGGTAAATCATTACTTATCGTTAACATAACGACGTTTTCAGGTAAGTTAGCTACTTCGTCATTAAAACGTTTAGTTTGTATTGAACAAACGCCAGTATCTAGGCTTGGTACCACTGAAATTAATACATTTTTATCTTTAAATTCATCAAGTGTAATAGGTGAAAATGACTCATTTACCACTTTGAAGTTTGGCGCGCTATCACCCAAATTGACTTGATTACCAAGCAAGGTGACATACTTTTTACCTGCCATTACTAAGTTAGTGGTTTCTGTTAAATTAGTCGGCACAATTTCAGCCGTTGCAGAAAACATAATTAATGCACTAAGCGTGGAAATTAAAGGTAATTTTAAAATATTCATCATTTGGTCATTTAACTCAGGTAAAATATTGATCAAGCTTACCTTTGCGTAAGAAAAAATGCGAATAAAAGCTGTTTTATTTTCAAAAGCTAACTATTGTTTATTATAATGTAACTAGCATATGTATTAGTGAATATATCTTGCCGAATAATTTGATTTAGCTGAATTTTTTATTTTGTTAAATTTTGATAACGCAACCTAGGGTTTTTTCCTTTATGCCAACAACTTTGTTAATTTGTGATGATTCCAATATGGCGCGCAAGCAAGTAGCGCGCTCGCTTCCCGATGGATGGGATGTCGAAATAACCTTCGCCACCAACGGAGCTGAAGGAATAGCCGCAATAAAAGAAGGCAAAGGCGATGTACTCTTACTTGATTTAAATATGCCTGTAATGGATGGCTATCAAGTATTAGAGACAATTTTAAAAGAAGACTTACCAACGCTTACCGTAGTTATTTCTGGTGATATTCAACCTGAAGCGCACCAACGAGTTAAAAGCCTTGGTGCGTTAGATTTCATTAAAAAACCTGTCGATAAAAATAAGCTGACTGAAATATTGCAAGCTTATGGTGTTTTTAATACCGATGATCTGATTTGTAATGAAGCCATTGATACTACGCCGGAGCCTTTGGCTAGTTCACCTATTCAAGCTGAACTACCGCCTATTGCGGAGCATGATTCGGCAACCCCGGATACTTTTGAAAAACCTCTTGAATCTACCATTGAGCTTGATAGTGAAATGCGTGATTGTTATCAAGAAATTGCTAATGTTGCGATGGGACAAGCAGGTGACTTATTAGCGCGATTACTCGATGTGTTTGTTCTATTACCAATTCCCAACGTTAACTTAATTGAAGTTAGTGAGTTAACAATGGCACTTTCAGATGTAGAGTCGAAAGAGAAAACATCAGGTATTTGCCAGGGCTTTATTGGAGCAGGTATTTCAGGTGAAGCCCTACTTATTTTAAACGACTCTAGTTTCAAAGATGTCGCGTCATTGATGAACTATCATCATGAGCTTGATAATAATATTGAGCTAGAATTGCTAATGGATATGGCCAACTTGCTTATAGGTGCTTGTTTAAGTGGAATATCAACGCAGCTTGATATGTCTTTTAGTCAAGGGCACCCTGTTGTTTTAGGTCAACATAGAAAAATCTCAGAATTGATAGCAACTAACACCAATAAGTGGAAAAAAACTCTGGCAATAGAGATTAGTTATAGTATTGAAAACTACCCGATTAAGTGTGATTTACTGCTGCTTTTTACTGAAGAGTCAGTAAAGACACTTAATAATAAAATAGCCTACTTGTTGGATTAATCATGTCAGTACATACAGAACAGTTAAATGAATTACATTGGTTGATGGAAATGTTGCACACCATTGATGTAGGATTAGTGGTACTTGATCGAGATTACAATATTCAAATTTGGAATGGTTTTATGGAAAACCATAGTGGTTTATTGCCACGTGAAGCCAAGGGACAGGTATTGTTTGATCTTTTCGATGAAATACCTGAAGACTGGTTTCGTCGTAAAGCCGAATCGGTGTTTTTGTTAAAAAATAAGGCTTTTACCATTTGGGAACAAAGGCCTTATGTGTTTAAGTTTAATAACTATCGGCCGATCACTGGTACCGCAGATTTTATGTATCAAAATACGACATTTATCCCCTTAATGTCGACGACTGGTGAGGTCTCACATCTGTGTTTACTGGTGTACGATGTCACTGATAATGCAGTTCATAAAAAAGAATTAGAACAAGTGAATGCTGATTTGGCAGTGCTTAGTCAAACTGATGGTTTAACTCAGCTGTTTAACCGTAATCACTGGCAACATTGCATTGAAGCAGAGTTTAAGCGTTATACCCGTAGCCAAAATACTAGTAGCTTAGTAATGCTAGATATCGATCACTTTAAAGCAGTTAATGATAGTTATGGTCATTTAGTTGGAGATGACGTAATAAGGCATTTAGCGAAGTTAATTCGAGAACAAGTAAGAGAAACAGATGTTACTGGCCGTTATGGTGGTGAAGAGTTTGTTATTTTATTGGCAGACACCCATATTGATGATGCTATGGTTTTTGCCGAGCGCTTGCGAAAAACAGTAGAAGAATCAGTGGTTATTTATAATGATATAGAAATTAAATACACTGTAAGTTTAGGCATAGCGGAAGTGGGCTCATCAATTAAATCGGTGTCGCATTGGCTTGAAAATGTTGATAATGCTTTATATAAGTCAAAAGAGAGTGGTCGAAATAAAGTGACTATTCATCAATAATAATATTTATTGATTGAATATAAAAAAAGCCCGTAAGGGCTTTTTTTGGGGTTAAATATTAATTTTGAAGAGAGATATGATCCAAAAATTAGAAATTAACCTTGTCATTGAATAGTTTTAACTATTACGCCTTTTGCTGTGCAATATACCAATGAATAGCTTGTGCAATAACTATCGCTAAAATAACGCCTCCCATATTTGCTAGCATATCTAGCCACTCGCCATAACGGTTTACGTAAGGCTGAATTAGTTCGATTAAACCACTCCAAACTATGAAGAAAATAGCCAATGCGAACCAATATTTAGGTTTCCTAATAGCCGCAGGGAACATTAACGCACAATAAGAAATAAAATGATGCGTTTTATCTGTACCTGGTACTTCGGGTAAATGTTCAGCTGGAAACAGTGAAGCTACCGTTATAAGCGTTAAAACTATTAAGGTAATGCTCTGCCAAAATCGGCTAATAAGGTTGATTAAAGTTGTCATTTAATTTTTTTGATATACCAATTTGCCATTCACCCACGTTTTTTCGACCGTCATTTGCCAAATATCTTGTTCTGGCATTTCAAATAGATTTTGCTCAAGTAAAACAAAATCTGCCTTTTTCCCTGTTGCTAGGCTGCCAATGATTTTTTCTTGATGGCCTGAATAAGCGGCATCAACAGTAAAGCTTCTAAATGCTTCAATTGGAGTCATTTTTTCTTCAGCAAACCAGCCACCTTGCGGGCTATTGTTATGATCTTGTCGTGTTATTGAAGCATGTAGTCCGTAAAAAGGGTTTGGCGATTCAACAGGAAAATCTGAGCCAGCAGCAATTACAGCATTAGCATTAAGTAATTTTCTCCAAGCATAGGCGCCAAGTATTCTTTCTTTGCCCAACCTGTCTTGCGCCATGTTTTTATCACTGGTTGCATGAGTTGCTTGCATGGACGCGATAATATCTAATTCTGCAAAGCGTGGAATGTCTGCTAAACGTAACACTTGTGCATGTTCAACACGGTGACGCAGTTGTTTGCTTTTACTAGCTTTAATTTGTTTCTCATAAGTATCTAACACCAATTTATTGGCATTGTCGCCAATAGCGTGACTATTGACCTGAAAACCTTGCTGCATTGCTGTTTTGACTAAGTATTCAAATTCTTTAGGGGTATTCAGTAATAAGCCTTTATGGCCAGGGTGGTCAGAGTAATCTTCAATTAACGCCGCGCCTCTGCTACCTAAGGCGCCATCGGCTTGTATCTTGACACTATTAAAAGTAAACATGTCATCATTACTTTGGTATTGTCCTGCGGCCAACGTTTGTTGCCAATTATTCGAAGGCAAGTACAGCATGGCATTGATACGAATGCTCATTTCTCCTGCTTGGCTAAGTTCTTTAAAAGCAGTAATATTATTACTGTCGATACCGGCATCATGAACGCTGGTTAGCCCGTAGCTTGCAAGTGAGTCCATTGCCTTTACTAATACTTGTTTTTGCTGCTTCATGGTTAGTGGTGCAATACCGTTATCGATAAGCGCCATGGCATTATCGATAAAAACACCCGTTGGCTCGCCATTTTCATCTCTAATAATATCACCACCTTCAGGTGACAATGTTGCTTTGGTGATACCCGCTAGTGCCATCGCTTTTGAGTTTGCCCAACCTGCATGACCGTCAACACGCTTAAGCCAAACGGGTTGATCAGGGAATGCTTTATCTAGGCTTTTTGCACTTGGAAAGGCATTGCTTGACCATTGTGTTTGATTCCAGCCACGGCCTTGTATCCATGTTAGCCCAGCATTTGCTTTGGCGTATGCTAAGGTTTTATTGATCGCGTCTTGCTCTGATGAACTATTGACTAAGTCAGCACGTAATAAGCTTAATCCGTAACTTAATATGTGACCATGAGCGTCTATTAAACCAGGAATTAAAGTCTTTCCTTGGCCGTCGATGATTGTTAATTCTTTTGCGCTTGGCAGTGGCTCGGTTGCCAAATACAGTTTATCAATTTTATCATCAGTGAATTGAATTGCAGCAAATTGCGCTAACTTATCGCCTGTAATGGTATAACCTTGGACGTTTTTAATTAAGGTGGTTTTTGCAAACACGAGTGCTGGACTTAATGTTGCTAAAAGCAGTGCGGTTTTGACTGATAGTGCTAGGCTAGCCATTAGAATTCCTTTTAATATTTCTTTTTATTATTGACAAATACTAGCATGAAAAATAATGAGTTTTTTATCTTTTTCATAAGTAAAAATAAAAGTTAAAAGGAAAAAAAGGGTCCGAAGACCCTAGTTAAAATGACGGGGGGAATTGTTAAATGGTTCTTGTTGCGGTGGCTGGTGCAATCATTGCTGCTTTTCTAGCAGGATAAAGTACGGCAAGCTGACCAACAATAAACAATGCAATAACACCAAAAGCAATTAATTCAAAGCTTATCGGCGATAAGTTAAAGGTGCTGACTAACCACATATTAAGCCCGACAGCACCAATGCAGCCGATAACATTTCCAATGGCGGAAATAATAAAATTCTCCATCATAAAGTAGCTCATAATTTGTCTTTTAGTCGCACCAAGTGCACGTCGAGTACCTATTTGCTTAGTACGTCGATTGATACTAAATATAGCAAGGCCGACAATACCAAAGCCAGTGATCAAGGTTAATGTGATAACGACGGTGGTCAAAATTTTATTGGTGGCGTTATGTTGACGGTAGCTGCGTTTACGCGTGTCTTCAACGGTGGTTACACGACGAATTATCCGTTCCTTATCGCTTTCTGCTAAGGCTTTTTCAATAATTGGCATTAGCGCATCACGACGGCCTTCTTCTGTGCGAATAAAGTAGTAGCTACCTTTAGATTCACGGTGAAATGGCACTAACATGCTGCGTTCAACCCCATTCCAGCCATTCCATGGTGCTTGTAGGGCTTTGACTATACCAATAATTTGCATGGGTTGAGTTTGTGAAATATAAACTGTTTTACCAACCGCTGACTGCCAATCATCAGGGTATAAGTTTTCTGCAAATGCTTTAGTGATAATGGTTTTTGCTGGCCAAGTTGACTGACCATCTTTACGAAGTTCAATATCTTCTTGAGTAAAATTAATACCCGCAATAAGTTCTAAGCCCATACTGTTTATTGCGTGCTCATCAACCATATAAAGGGCTGTACCAACAGCATCTTTATCTTCACCCGCTTCATGTTGCAAAGCCATTGACCAACCGCCACCACTTAATGGTATTGCATTGATTTGTATCGCATCAACTACACCGGGCGTGTTGCGAATCATGTGTAAATCAGTTTGTAGGTGAGCTTGAATATTATAGTCTTGACCAAACACGGTATTGGTTAAATAAAAAGTATTGGCTTCGTCAAGGCCGCTGTCTCGCTGCATTTGCTGTTGACGGTCTTGGATCATAAAAATGGCGTTGACCATAATGGTCATAGTTAATGCAATTTGTAGTGCAATAAGTAAGGCACCAATTTTATTACGCGCTAAAGCGCGGAGAATAAGTCCTGTTTCTAACATAATTATTTCCTACTTTAGTTGAACTTTATTGGCTTTTTAATTGCTGTGCAGGCTGAATATTACAAGCGCGCCACGTTGGGTATAAACCAGCTAAAATGGTTGATATTAGCGCAAGTCCAACGGCTAATACTGCCATGTTAGTATCTAAACTCGCTAAGCCCTGCATATAGTCACCATAAAGGCCTTCAACGCCTTTTAAACCTAAATAAGCCAGTAATAATCCAAGTATTCCACCGAGAATGCCAATGCAGGCTGATTCAATAATATATTGACTAAACAAGGTTGCTTTACTTGCACCTAAAGCTTGTCGTAAACCAATTTCAGGCGCTTTACCAAGAAATTTTGCCAGTAATAGACCAACGGTATTTAGCAAACAAACAATTAGGAACATAAATGACATCGCCATCATCATTTGTGCGTCGTCAGCAACTACTTCTTGCACTTCCAACCATTCCATTACATTACTTAATCGGTTATCCACTGGACGTTGAAAACGACCAAACTGTTTTTGTTCTTCAACATAGGCATTAAGAAATTGTAGATAATCTTCTTTTTCTTGTTCGGTTTTAAGTTCGACCCAAAACTGTGTCCAAATACACTCTGAAGCAAGGAAAGCTTTAAAGCCATCGCCGGTCGGTTTCCAACAATTGGTATTACCCGAACGTGATATTTTTTCATCTGCAATTAAATGAAAAGGTACAAAGATATCTTCTGATTCGTTAAAGGCGCCAGTTGTGATGTCGTAAAAGCGCGGTTTAGGCTGCCAAGTATCAACTACGCCAACAACGCGAAACATATTGCCTTCAAGCTTAATGGATTTACCTACAGAGTCTTCACCACCAAAAAGTTTATCGTTAGTTTCTTTGCTTAGTACCACGACAAACTCTTTGCTTTCGTCACTTTGATTAGACCAACCACTACCGTAAATAAATGGCACATTAAACATGGTGAAGAAATCTGCAGAATTTGCTCTACCGTTAACAATAAGCGGCAGCATTTCAGGATCTTCAGGTTCTATAACACCGAACGCTTGGGCTTGTACATTTTGGCGAAAAGCTTTTTGCGCGCGCATTAAGTTACTTGAGTCGGTAAACGTTAATTGGTCGGGTGGATTCAAGCCATCGTCAAATGGGTCATTAACATCCCAACTATCAAGTTGCACATAATATAATTGTTCACTTTTTTCAGGAATAGGGTTAGCAGACATTAGGTAGTTAACGGTAACTGTGGTCATTGCCGCGCCAATACCTAAACCAATAGCGCAAACCATTAGTAAACTTAAGCCCCAATGTCGTACTATGCTGATCCAAGCAAGTCGTAAATAATAGCTAAACATAAATGTATCCTTTGTCTGTTTTTAAGCAATCGCTTGGTTCATTTGCGGGCTGACAATTTCTAGTTCGCTTACGCGGCCATCTTTAACTTGAATAGTGCGCTTTGCACGTTGAGCTAATTCTGCATCATGCGTGACCATAATAATGGTGGTGCCTTGCTGGTTAATTTCTTCTAGTAAAGTCAAAACACCTTTTGCCATTTCTGAATCGAGATTTCCTGTTGGCTCGTCGGCCAATAAAAACCTAGGATCGGTAGCAAGTGCTCGAGCGATGGCGACACGTTGCTGCTGACCACCCGATAATTGACTTGGCAAGTGTTTCATTCGTGAAGCCAAACCAACGCGTTCAAGGTTCTCTTCAATACGGCGTTTTCTTTCTTTGGCATTAAAGCCACGGTAACGCAGTGGTACGTCAACATTGTCGTAGAGGTTTAAATCAGGAATTAAATTAAAGCCTTGAAAGATAAAACCAATTTTTTGATTACGCATCCGTGAACGACCGTTGTCATTAAGCTTGCCAACATCTTCACCATCAAGTAAAAACTCACCATCGGTATAAGTTTCAAGTAAGCCAGCAATATTTAAAAAGGTGGTTTTTCCTGAGCCTGACGGGCCGGTGACACTAACAAAGTCACCTTCATTTACTTGTAAGCAAAAATCGCGTAGCGCGTGGGTTTGAATGTCAGCGGTTTGAAATATTTTATTGATGTTTTTCATTACTAGCATGTGAATTCCCTTGTATCTTATGAACAGTTAACTGTTTTATCGTTATGGCTTCAATATGTGCATGAAGCGGCGTTAATTTGTGATTTATAAATGGCTGACTAATTGCTGAGTAATACTTGTTCAGCGGCATTGAAGGTATCGGTACCAGAGATAATAATTTGGTCACCAGCGCTTAAGCCCTGTAATATCTCAACGTGACTTAAGCTGCGTGCACCTGTTGTGATGGCCGTTTTTTCAGCTAAGCCGTTATTGACTTTGTAAGCAAACCGGCCACCGCTGCTATCTAAGAATTGACCACGTTGAACTTGTAATACGTTTTCTTTGTATTCAAGAATGATTTGGGTGTTTAAACGTTGGTTTTGGCGTAGTTTTTTGGGAATTTCTTTAGTAAAACGCACTCGCCCAGTAACCTGATTATTCAGTATTTCGGGGGAAATTGTTACTAGGCGAGCACGAAAGGGCTGCTGTTCAAATTGAATATTTACTTCCATACCTATGGCCAAATCATCGGCGTAGCTTTCAGGTATTTCAATTTCAACTTCAAACTGCGATAGGTCAACTATGGTTAAAATAGCTTGGTTTTTACTTAAAAATGTTTTGTTATCGGTGCTTAGATTGCCAACAATACCATTGACAGGAGATGCGATATTTAGCCCATCTACTTGGCGTTGTAATTCTTTTACTAATAAATTCTGGCGTCTAATGTCTAGTTGTAATGATTGGCTGTCAAAGTCTAAACTTTCGATATTGAGCGCCGCGTCTTGTACTGCATGCTTATGTTGCAAGTTTGCTTGCTCTAATTCGTCTTGTGCTTTTTCAAAATCAATTTGGCTAATAGCGCTTTTTTTGAAGCCTAAATCAGCGCGGCGTTTTTCTCTTTTCGCGGTAACAAGTTTTACATTGGCTAAGTCAACGGCTTTTTGATCGATCAATCTTTGCTTTTTCGCTTGAATTTTTTGACGGTCAAAAGTTGACTGAAGACTTTCTAAAGATGCTTGCTGCTGAAAAAGTCGGCTGTTTAATTCTGGACTTTCAAGCTTTGCGATAACTTGTCCTTGCTCAACTTCATGGCCAGCTTCAATCATTAACGTAATAGTGCCATCAGCAGGGCTATAAACGGTTGGACTCACTGCCGCGACTACGCGTCCAAGTACTGAAATATCACGTGTGAAATCACCTTGAGTAATTGTGGCAAGCCTGACACGTTCAAGTGAAACCGACTGTTGAGCTTTGCTCCAACGTGAAGCGGCAGGCGCAACTTGCCAAACAATACTGGCAACAACAATGGCGGATACGGTAATAATTGCCCAACGTTTTTTAGGTGATGTGTTTTTTACTATTTGGCTATCTTGTTCACTGGTATCTTTAATCGACATGACTTCCCCCGAATGTCAACGTCAGTGCGTTATCTTTAGCAAGACCATTTGCTAAAAGGGCACCAACATAAACTTAAGTCGTGGCTAAAGTGAAAAAGGTTTAAAAATAATGCGATTAATTCTTATTACTTTATCGGTGATGAATACAGTGAAAAAGAACTCATCAGACTTTTAGCGCCCTACAGCGTATTTTTAGTGAAAAATAAAAGGTAAAAAAGTTGTAATGAATAACAGGTTAAAGAATAGATAGGTTGTCTAATGTGATAAAGCGCTGTCAATTAGCGCTTTATCTTTATCTTCATTGCTAGAAGTAATTAGGAACAATTTGAAATGATTCGGTGTAGTTTGGAGTATACTAACTAAACTTCCATCGGCGCATGCCTGCCAACAATAACAAGAATAGTGGTATGGCGAAGTCGATCAGTCTGGTATTGCTTGCATATGGAGTAATACCTTTAACAAGTGATACTTCAGTACTAAGTACTGCTTCTTCAAACTGAGGGATTTGCTTTATTATCTCACCCTGATGATTAACAACGGCAGTGATGCCGTTATTCGTTGCGCGAAGAAATGGTCGACCAAACTCAAGCGCTCGCATGCGCACTATTTCTAAATGCTGATGCGGGCCATGAGAGTCGCCAAACCAAGCGTCGTTGCTGACGGTGAGTAAAAGGTCAGTTTGATCAGAAAAGTTAGCGCTAAGCTGTTCTGCAAAGGCTACTTCGAAGCAAATTAATGGAAGCAAGTGGTAACCATTGGCGACTAGATTACTTTGCACATAGTCACCGCGACTAAATGACGACATCGGTAAATTAAATAGCGGCGCTATGGGCCTTAGTAAATCGGCAAAAGGGATAAACTCACCAATCGGTAATAAGTGATGTTTGGCGTAACGGTTACTATTGTTATATTGATAGCCTCCGAGCTTGTCGTCTTGGCTATATTTCCCCATTACCACTAAATTATTGTAGTAGTGTCGATTATTTAAGTCGTAATCAATAATGCCGGAAATTATCGCACTGTTATTAAGTAACGCTGAGCTTTGGGCAATGTCTAGAAAGTCTTGTGCTTGCGTGCTTGGTTCAACCGCAGTAATGGCGGATTCAGGCCAAATAATTATATCAGCAGGGTAATTTTTTCGGGTTAGGTCTAAATACTTTAGCATGGTTGGCCAAGCTTGCTCTGGCGACCACTTTAGATCTTGTTCAATATTACCTTGAACAATGGCTGTTGTTACTGTTTTTCCTGTTGGCGCTACCCAGCTTGCTTTATTCAATATTAATGCTGACATAGCGACAATGACAATTAAGGCGATATGTAAATAGCGTTGCTTGTTTTTGACGATATATACCAGTGAGATACTCAGTAAAATAACTAGCGCACTAAGACCCTTTTCACCAATAACTGGGGCAAAAGCAGCTAATGGACTATCAATTTGGCTGTAACCTAAAGTTAGCCAAGGAAAACCAGTTAAAAATACTCCGCGTAAAAATTCAGCAAGCAGCCAAATGGGTAATAACAGCCATAAGTTAAGTTGTTTATTTACGGAAAAACGGGCACTAAGATAACAAGCTAAGGCTAAAAATAAGGCTAAATATAAACAAAGCAATATCATTAATAAAATTGATATAGCCAACGGTAGGCCGCCAAACTGATCAATACTGACATGCACCCAGCTAATGCCGGCAGCAAACCAACCAAAGGCAAAAATAAAGCCTTGTTTTGCTGCAGATTTTGGTGATTTACCTTGTAGTGTATATAGCCATGTTGGCAATATAATGGCGATTAAAGCATAGTAAGAAAATGGTGCATAACAAAACACCAAAGCTAGCCCTAGTAATAAACTAAGGCCATTTTCTTTGCTGGTTAAGTTTTGTTTAATGCTTGCGGTTAGTTTTTTTAGCATGAAGATTTAGTCAACGATTTTACCTGTAACTACATGTTCTTTCGGAATAGTGACTTGTAAGGTTTGAATGCGACGGTTATCTGCAGACGTTACCTTAAATGCTAATTTATTGATGGTAATTTGTTCCGTTTTCTTCGGCATGTGACCAAAATGTTGCAAGGCTATACCGCCAATAGTGTCGGCATCGTCTTCATTAAATTTAACGTTAAAATAACAGTTAAAGTCTGCTATCTCGGTTAATGCTTTTACTTGATAGACTTGCCCAGCTAAGTGTTTGATATCTTCTTCAATGGCATCATCAGTTTCATCTTCAATTTCACCAACAATTAGCTCTAAAATATCTTCAATGGTAACAACCCCTGAAACGCCACCGTACTCATCAACTACAATCGCCATATGATAGCGCTGCTGACGAAACTCTTTTAATAGCGGATCAACCTTTTTACTTTCAGGCACAATTATCGCAGGGCGGATAATTTTTCCTAAAGTAAATTCTTCTTCTGTTTGCTTGAAGCCATAAGCTAGTAGATCTTTCGCTAATAAAATTCCTTCAATGTGATCAATGTCGTCATTAATTACTGGGAATCGAGAGTGGCCTGATTCAATAATAATCGGCAATGATTTATCAAAGAAATCATCATTAATATCTAAAGTCACCATTTGCGAGCGAGGGATCATAATGTCGCGTACTCGCATATCCGATACTTCAAGCACACCTTCGATCATTTGCTTGATTTCAGGGTTTATTAATTCGCGGTCTTCAGCATCGTTAAGTACGTCTACGAGCTCTTCTTTATTTCTCGGTTCTCCGGTAAAAACTTGAACAATTTTATCCAAGATAGATTTATTAGAAGAACCGTTACTAGAGTGGGGTTGGTCGTCGCTCATAGAGCCTTGTTAAATCCTTGTAGTTCGCATTTGTAATGCTAAAGTAGTTGGTTAGTTTGTAACCGATTTTTAATTATTTCAAGTAATATATCGAGATTTTATTACTCAGTTACAATTTAATTGATGTTTGTCAATATTAGGGTTTGCTAATTACAGCAATCATTATTCTTTAATTATTCATTCACTTATTTCATACGGCGCAGGAAAACCTAGCGCAGTAATGATTTTAGTTTCTAACGCTTCCATTTCATCGGCTTCATCATCTTCGATATGATCAAAGCCCAATAAATGCAGGCAGCCATGAATTACCATATGAGCCCAATGCGCTGTTAATGCTTTATTTTGCTCTATCGCTTCTTGCTCAACGACGGGCACACAAATAATTAAATCACCAAGTAAATCCAGCTCTATGCCTTCTGGAACCTCGAATGGAAAAGAAAGCACATTTGTTGGCTTGTCTTTACCACGATACTGAGCATTCAATTGCTGGCTTTCTTCACTGGTAACTAATCTAACCGTGAGCTCAAATGGCTTTTTGTACGGTGCTAATGCCGCTTCTACCCAGCGTTGAAAATCCTCCTGGCTTGGCAGATTTTGACTGTCCTTAGCTTTGTCATAAGCAATTTGTAAATCTAAGCAAATACTAGGACCGTTATTTTTCATTTGAACTTTCATCTGAGTTGCCACTCGAATTTTCACTAAAGCTTTTTGCGGTGTTTGCTATTTCATTCGCTTTACGTTGTTGTTTTTCTGCTTTCAACCGATTTTCTCTTTGTTCAAAGGCGTCGTAGGCATCAACAATGCGGGCAACAACAGGGTGGCGTACAACATCCTTTGATTGGAAGAAGTTAAAACTAACGCCTGGTATGTCGTCTAATACTTCAATAGCATGACGTAAGCCTGACTTTTGTCCGCGTGGTAAATCAACCTGAGTGATATCACCCGTTATAACCGCTCTGGAATTAAAACCAATACGAGTTAAAAACATTTTCATTTGTTCAATGGTGGTATTTTGGCTCTCATCAAGAATAATAAACGCATCATTCAGGGTTCTACCGCGCATATAAGCTAGTGGAGCAACTTCAATTACATTACGTTCAATGAGCTTCTCCACTTTTTCAAAGCCTAACATTTCAAACAAGGCATCATAAAGTGGGCGCAGGTATGGGTCGACTTTTTGCGATAAATCGCCAGGTAGAAACCCTAACTTTTCACCCGCTTCAACGGCTGGGCGAGTCAGTAATATACGTCTTATTTCTTGACGTTCTAATGCTTCTACAGCACAAGCTACGGCTAGGTATGTTTTACCTGTGCCTGCAACGCCAACACCAAAACTAATGTCGTTAGTTATGACGTTTTTTACATAATCTTGCTGATTTTCGTTGCGAGGTTTAATTACGCCACGTTTAGTTTTTATGGTAAGTATGTCATCGAATTTAGCGTCAAGTTTGTTAGTATCAACCTCCAACGTGCCGGCATCAAGAATCGCTAAATGGACCATTTTGGCGCTAATGTCTTTTGATTTACCTTTAACAATTTCGGTTTCTAGGTATAGGTTTATTAAAAGCTTTTTAACTGCTTCACAGTTATTCACTTTCCCCGTGACCTTAAACTCATGGCTTCTATAGCTAATTTCAACACCCATTCGACGTTCAATAGTCTTTAGATTGTCGTCCATAGCACCACATAAATTAGCTAAGCGATTATTATCAGCCGGAGAAAGCTCAAAATTAATACTGGTATTTTTACTCAAAAGTTATTCCTGATGCGTGTAACATTGATTGAAAACGGTAAACAAATCATATGTTTACCGTTGCTATCATCGTTAAGGGATATAGGTTGCAACGCCTAATTCATCGGCAGGTCTTTCACCCACAGAAACCTCACCTGGTTGGTGATGGCTGTTCGCTAATATATCAGCTGGAGAATGCGCGATGCGTAAGCCCATTTCACTTTCTTGACGTACTAGTTCGCCACGTAATGAATTGGCATAAACATCAGTGATTTTTACATCAACAAATTGGCCAATTACCGTGTGTGGTGCAACAAAGTTTACGATACGATTGTTTTCTGTACGGCCTCGAAGCTCCATCGGGTTCTTCTTCGATGGTCCTTCAACTAAAATACGTTGCTCGGTATTAAGCATTTGGCGCGCAATATGTAGTGCTTGTTGGCTAATACGGTCTTGTAATATTTGCAAACGCTGCTTTTTCAAATCATCACTAATATCGTCAATCATATCGGCTGCCGGTGTACCTGGACGAGCGCTATAAATAAAGCTAAAGCTTAAATCAAAATCAACAGCTTTGATCAAGTTCATTGTCGCTTCAAAATCAGCATCAGTTTCACCTGGGAAACCAATAATAAAGTCAGACGACATACAAATATCAGGACGTGCTTTTTTCAGTTTGCGAATTTGCGATTTGTATTCTATCGCGGTATGGCCACGTTTCATTTGCGTTAAAATACGATCAGAGCCACTTTGTACTGGCAAATGTAAATGACTCACTAGCTCAGGAACATCGGCATAAACATCAATAATGTCATCAGTAAATTCAATTGGGTGAGACGTGGTGTAACGAATACGGTCAATACCATCAATAGTGGCAATTAAACGCAATAATTCTGAGAAACGACAAATAGTACCGTCATGCGAGTCACCGCGGTAACCATTAACGTTTTGCCCTAATAGATTTACTTCTCGAACACCTTGTTCTGCTAATTGGGCAATTTCATATAATACATCATCAAGCGGGCGACTAACTTCTTCACCACGAGTGTATGGCACTACGCAGAAGGTACAATATTTACTACACCCTTCCATAATCGATACGAAGGCGGTTGCACCATCGGCTTTTGGCTCAGGTAAACTGTCAAATTTTTCAATTTCAGGAAAGCTAACATCAACGATGGAGCCTTTATTACCGGTGACTTGTTTGATCATTGCGGGTAAACGGTGCAATGTTTGTGGACCAAATACCATATCAACATAAGGTGCACGTTTACGAATTGCATCACCTTCTTGTGAGGCAACACAGCCACCAACACCGATAATAAGATCAGGGTTGTCGTTTTTTAAATTTTTCCAACGACCTAGTTGATGAAAGACCTTTTCTTGAGCTTTTTCACGAATTGAACAAGTATTTAGCAAGATCACATCTGCGTCTTCGGCCTCTTCGGCCAGCTCAAACCCGTGGGTAGAGTCTAAAAGTTCAGCCATCTTCTGCGAGTCATACTCGTTCATCTGACAGCCCCAAGTTTTGATGTATAGCTTTTTACTCATTTATTCGCGCCTAATCTTTACTATGAAATTGATTCTAGTTTTTGCTAGAGAATTTAAGGGGGCGTATTTTACTCTTTCTTTGCCCTTGATGCTAGCTTAGAAAATACTTGTCGAGAAAATACCCGTAATAGCCTTAGGATATTTTCATTAATGGGATCGAAATGATGATTTCGCTGCCGTGTTCTTGATTGTCGTAAGTGTGAAAAGTCGCATTGAATTTATTGGCTATTTGACGAATATAGTACATCGCCATATCAAAATTAATTTTGCTATTAAATTGTGCAAAACTTTGTTCATTGTCGGTTATTTTTAGCCAGATTTTATCGTTTGATTCATTAATATGTACTGCGAAAACGCCGCCATTACCGTTGTTAATTGCCGCCAGTATTGCTTCATAAATAATGCGATAAATAGCTGTTTGAATAGCATAGTCAATTTTTTCACACGCGATATCAAGCTGTACTGACATAAGTACATGGTATTGCTGATGAAAGTAGTCAGCCAAATAAGGTAGGGCAACCGTTAATGAGCTCCCCGAAAGGCTGCTTGGCTCCGCATGACTATATTTTGTTTTCAGTTCGGCTAAGCACTCGCCAATAAGTAATTGCACTTCAACGGTATGTTCTGACTTTTGCTGCTCTTTACTATCTTTTTTAGCATCATCAACCGCTGCTTGACTATTCAATAAGGTTTGAACTTTATTTAATTTACGACGAATAATTGAAGTAGATTGACCATGAGTTTTCATCTCTTCATTAAATAATTTATGAATATGACTAATTGAACGGCTGCGTAGGTATAATAGCCAAATAGTTAATAGCATGGTAAGCGTGATTAAGACGGCATAGATTATTCTACTGTTTGGATGCCAATACCAAGGATATGCCACACTTATATCAGCAAATGCTTTGAAGTCACTCCATTGCCCTAAACTATTAGTGCCCATAATTTCAATATGGTAGTCGCCAGAAGATAATCCAGTTAACGTCAATTGACTGCCGTTAACTTTATTCCAATTACCGCCATTTATCTGATATTTAAATTGCTTTTCTTGGCCTGGGCGAAAATCTAAACTGGCTAATTCTAGTGTGATGACGTCATTTGTAGAGTCAATCTCAATAGTTTTGTTCAGCAGTTGTGCATTTCCTGAAGCTATAGTCTTACTGATATGAATTTGAGAGTGTAATTTTTCAAATGGCGTTAAAGATACCTGTAGTATCCCACCATAATGACCCGCGTAAACCATACCATCATGCAATATAGGAGCTTTAGTAAAGGTAATATTTTGGGTGTTAGGTATCATTTTCATTTGATAGTTATCGGGGTTAATAATATAGAGGCCCGAGTGGCCAGGTGCCCAAATTTCATTATTTATTAAAGAGATATAACTAAAGTTTAGGCTTTTAGCAAAATGCGCTAATAATTCACCTTGAAGGTTATAGACAAAAAAACCATCGCCTTTTGTCGCAATAAATATCTTATTTTTGTATTCGAGTAGGGAAATAACTTTATTTTGACCAAGCCCTTTAAGTGCTTTACTTGAATTGTTTAGCCAATTAAATATATCTACGCCAGATGCAGTTGCTATCCATATTTCGTTATTGTCTAGCGGTAATACATTTATCGCTTCACTGGAAGATAGCTGTTTACCTTTGATGTGTTTCAATAATTGTTTTTTATCTATGTCATAAACCAAAACACCATTGGAATTACTCGCTAAATAAAGTAAACCGTTTTTATATGTTAAATCCAACAGCAGATTGTTGTTTTCAGGAAAGTCTACTCTTGACAATTCTTTGCTTACTGAGTTGTATTGCCATAGACCATCAAAGGTTGATATAAAAAGAGTGCTATCTGTAGAATATAAATCTGTAATTATTTTAGCTCTTTCACTAAAGCTCTCATTGATATTTTCTGGTAGTTGCAGCTTAGTCGAATTGAATTCACTTAAGCCTTTGCCGTAGCTACCTACAATTATATTATTCTGATGAGTAGCGAGCACAATTGAATTAATAAATACATCAAATACTAATGGAGTACTCTTGCTTATTGAGGGAACTAACTGTTGAACGCCATGATTACCTATAAGCCAAAGAACATTTGAATTGTCGTGAAAAAACTTCTCAATGTAGGTTGGGGTTATGTCAGGGTAAGCATGAGCAACTCCTACAAGTTTCTCGATAGCATATTTTTTAATTTTACCTTGTTGATCGATGCTAAAAAAATTCTCTTGAGTGTTTGATGTTGCTAAAGCTAAAATTTTATCTTTAACATCAATGTTTTGCTCAGTGCCATTGTCACTTAATACGGTGATTTTATTTGCATCGGCATAGATGATTTTATCTGAAACAGTTTCAATTGCCGAGACATCCCCCGAAACCAATAACTTTAGCTTTTTTCCATCAAATTTGTATAAGCCTTTACTAGATAAGACATAAACATGATTGCGTGTAAATTTTAAGGCTTTAATATCGATATTATCTGATAATAACGTTGTAGATAAGGTGTTTTTGTTCACTTGGTAAAGCTTGCTAGGTACATCTAAATAGTAAGAGCCTTTATGCTCAATGACTTGATATATACTTTTTTGATGAATATCTATATTTAATTTTTTGGCCAGCCCAGTTGATGTGTCAAATACCCATAATTGATGGGTTTCAGTTGCTAAAAGTAAATTTTCATCATCTATAAAATGAATATCATTTATCCAATTAAATGGTAGAGGCCAGTTGTTATTACTAGTGTTAAAAGTGATATTGTCTTTACTATTATGTCTAATTAAGCCTGAAGGTGAAGCTAACCAAATAAAGCCCTTTTTATCTTGGGTAATCGCGCTACTATTAGGAAGGCTAATATCTAGCTGTTGTGCGAAAGAATAAGAAGAAAAAAACAATAGCAAAAAAAATGGCGAGTTAAGGCGCCATTTAAATTTATCGTTGTTAACTAATCTATTAATAATATTAGGTAATACTTGCTGGTGCTTCCTTCGGTGGGTGTCTATTTTCACCGCATGTAGCATAAACATTTGGCACCAAGTCAGCAGCGTCAGGTTTTTGTACCAACAGGTAAGTAGGCTTGCGAGGGTGATCATTATGTTGTTTGTTTGCCCATGCTTCACGCACTTTATCTGCATGTTCTTTTCCATATTTTACTTCAAATGCAGTGGCGACCATTTCGACACCAAAATCATCCATCACCATGATGGCATTATCATGGTAGCCACTTGTGGTATCAAAATCTATATCAACCGTTAAAATCTTGTCATTTGGTAAAACTAAATCTGCTTTTAGTTTGGCGATAACGGCGCGATCTTCCTTGGCTTTTAGCTGACTTAAGTTCGGCTTCTCTGTTAAGTCGTAAACTAAGTTAATATCTTTAGCAATACGTTTTTCTTTTCTTAATGCTGACATAATTGTTCCTTTTAATTAATTGTTTTTTTGTTCAATTATTTTCTGTCCGACTTTTGATTATAACTAACAATAATGTTAATGGTAGTGCAATGGAAGTATATTTTAAGGTTTTATTGTGATGCAATGGTTTGAAAAATTGGAGAAAAATGGCTTTGTGCAAATTGAAAGGTTCTTACCGCACAATGAAGCTTTAAAAGTTAAAGACGCTATCGTTAGAAATAGTCACTTTAAAAAATGGAATTTGTTAACTACGCCTTATCAGCCGCTAAGCAATATAAAAGATAGAATATCGAGTAAGGTAATTGACAGCAGCAGGCACAGCCAAGCTGAGAAGGCTTTTAAACGTCAGCAGTTTTCTTTCTCTTTTCATCGCTCAAGCAACAAGCATGCAAAACAACATGGACAATCGGCATTGCACAAAGACATAGGCGATAAGATTGTAAAACTACTAGAGGAGCAAGGGCTAGTTGAAGGGCAATTGCAAGATTCATTTTTTGCGTCGTTTAAAAAAGGGCAATTTATTAGTTATCATACTGATGGCGGCGCAGGAAAGTATGCTTTTATTTATCAATTGTCACAAGGCTGGCAAAAGAAGTTTGGTGGGCAGTTAACGTTATATTCGAAAAAAATTAAATTTTTTAAAAGGTTGATAGAACCGAAATTTAATAGTTTGATACTTTTAAAGCTGTCACATCCAATGCCACATAGCGTTAATGTTTTACGTAACCCGGCACATAAACATCGAATTACCATCTCAGGTTGGGTAGAATAAAGCTACATTTGTCAGAGTATTAATCTTGTTATGAAGCAATTTGATTGTGTTGTTGTTGGTGGCGGAATGGTGGGAGCGGCAAGCGCACTATCTTTGGCTGAATTGGGATTGAAAATAGCCGTTATTGAGCGTAGCGAACCAAAGGCATATGCACCAGAACAGGCATTTGACTTAAGGGTTTCAGCTATTTCATTAGCGTCAGAGCAGTTATTAAAACAATTAGGTGCTTGGCAACAATTACAACAATGGCGTTCATGCCCATATAGAAGGCTTGCCGTATGGGAACATGAACAAGTTTATACTGAATTTAATGCTGAGGATATTGCCCAAAGCCACCTTGGTCATATTCTTGAAAATAGACTGATTCAACTCTCTCTTTGGCAACAAATAGAAAATCACCCAAACATTGATATGTTTTGTCCTGAATCGCTAGTAAGTCTTCAGCAAAAAGCAACACATGCAGAACTTACTCTTTCGTCACAAGTGATAGAAGCTAAGCTTGTTATTGCTGCCGACGGTGCCAATTCACAAGTTAGAAAGTTAGTAAATATTGGTACGACAGGCTGGGATTATGCACAATCAGCCATGTTAATTAATGTTAAAACAGAGCTGCCACAACAAGACATAACCTGGCAGCAGTATTTTCAAACCGGCCCGGTTGCTATGTTACCTATGCCTGGAAGCACTGCCTCATTGGTGTGGTATCATCACAAAGATGAAATTACTCGCCTAGCCGCATTATCTAATTCAAACTTAGAAGATGAAATCCAGCAACACTTTCCAGTAAGACTTGGAAAAGTTGAAGTGGTTGCTAAAGCCCCGTTCCCACTAACTAGGCGACATGCAAATCAATATGTTAAAGGACGTGTTGTTTTACTTGGTGACGCAGCACACACGATAAATCCTATGGCTGGGCAAGGCGTTAATTTAGGTTTCAAGGACGTTAAAGCCTTGCAAACTGTGTTAGCAGAAGCCATTGGCAATGGTGAGTCGTGGAACAATCCGTTGGTTATTGCTAAATATGAACAAAAGCGCAGAAAAGATAATTTAATGATGATGACTACTATGGACGCACTATATTTTTCATTTAGTCATGTATCTCCATTAGCCAAGTTTGCTCGAAATGCTGCATTGTCATTGGTAAATAAAGTCCCTTTAATGAAAAAGAAAACTTTGGCGTATGCTTGTGGAATTTAATTTCTCTAAATCAAAAATCAAAAATCAAAAAATCAAAAATCTAAAAGAGGCTTACTAGCCTCTTTTTTTACTCTCAGGTATACACTGTGTTGGTCAAAAGCTACCAGTGAATGAAACTAGTTGCCATATTGATAGCGATTCATTTTCGCTTTGATGTTAGACGGGGCAATGGTTATCAATCTTTTTTCATTAAAGGTCGACAGCTTTAGCAAGGTTGACAGTGGCACACTCGAACAGGCCGCCAATGTGCAAGTAAGCATGAAAATAGTCATTAAGGTAACCAGTTGCACTATTTTAGGTTGTATATGGCATCCATATTGGTTGAGTAAGAAAAATGTATTTTAAAGGCCAATATCGTAGCATAATCATTCAATTTATTTAGGTTACTTAAATAATGACTGTCACGAAGCGAAAAGCTGTTTGGTTAATGGTAAAAAAAGGCTTTTTAGATATGTTGCCGTTAAACCTTGCGGTATTACCGTGGGGGATTTTGTGTGGCTCACTTGCTATACAACGTGACTTCTCAGTACTTGAAGCTTTATTGATGCCTCTGGTGGTGTTTGCAGGCTCTGCTCAGCTTGTTGCGATTGAATTAATGGCAAATAATGCATCATTAGCGACTATTTTGTTTACCACTTTGGTGATCAGCTCTCGACACTTTTTATACGGATTAGCGCTACGCGACAAGTTAAAGGTTTTGCCAATTAGATGGCGTTATTCGCTTGGTTTTTTGTTAACTGATGAGTTGTTTGCGTTATCTGGCAACAGCAAAGCCTTTGTTGGCAAATTACGACTAATCTATGCTTTAGTTGCTGGCGGTAGCTTTTATTTATTTTGGTTACTGTGGAATGTTACCGGTATTGTTGCAGGTAGCTATTTACCTGATTTAACCCAGCTAGGTTTAGATTTTGCCATTGCTGTTACTTTTATCGCCTTAGTCGTGCCAACAGTTACTAATTTACCTATGGTTATTACCGTTGCCGTTGCAGCACTATTGTCTGTACTGTTTAAGTTATTACACTTTGAATTGGACTTAGTCGCCGCTGCTATTATTGCCATGTACTGTGGCTACTTAACTGACCGTTGGCAATGCAGACGTCGACTAACTACTCAAAGCTTAATAGCAAGTAAAGAGTTAAATAAAATGAAAAACAATGGTGATGAATTATGACTTTATTGACAGTCTTCTTAATGGCACTCATTACTTTTAGTACGCGTTATTTGTTTACTCACCCAAGTTTGCCTATTCGCTTAGGGCCTAAAACAGCTAAATTTTTAAGCTATAGTGCACCTGCGGTGTTAACCGCCATTTGGGTGCCAATAATTTTTGTTCAGCAAGGGCAATTAAATCTTTCGATAACTAACCCATATTTCATTGCGGCATCTTTTGCTGTGATCACGGCAGCAAAAAGTAAAAGCATTTATTTAACTATGCTGGCAGGCTTGATTACCTTTATTTTGAGCCGTTATATATTGGCGATGTAGTCAATATCTAACTTTGTAGAATGACTTATCTGTTCTAGAGTTATCATTAATGAATATCACATGACATTTGTAGCTTAAAATGGGCAAGTTATCGAATAATGCTTGTCAGTTGTTCTTATTAGCTTTTATGATGGCGCACGTCTTTTATCTGAGTTCCCAACTAAAAATATTACTATGAATTTAACTAAAACATTAACAAGCCTGGCAATAGCCGGAGCGTTGACATTTTCTCAAGCTTGTTTTGTACAAGCAGCTGATGCAACAGCTAAAAAATCTTCACCTTCAAGTTGGTTAAATTTAAGCGCGAAAGAATTAAAAGCGGTTGAGCGTTATGCCACAGAATATAAAGATTATATTTATAAAGCGCCGACTGAACTTACTTTTGTTACAGAAACGATTAAAAGAGTGGAAAAGCAAGGCTTTAAAAAGCTTAGTGAGAAGAGTAATTTAAAGCCAGGTGCACGCTTTTATGATGTCAATCGTGATCGCTCAATTACCTTAATCGTTATTGGTAAAAAGCCATTAGAGCAGGGAACTCGTATTGTAGGTGCGCATATTGATGCTCCGCGTTTAGAATTAAAAGGTCGACCACTATTTGAAAAGCAAGAATTTGCAATGTTTCAAACCTATATTCATGGCGGTATTAAAACTTATCAATGGGTTAACATTCCTTTGGCTTTAGTAGGAAGAGTGGATAAAAAAGATGGCACAGTCGTCAATATTTCAGTTGGTTTTGATGACAATGATCCAATTTTCATGGTGACAGATCTTGCACCTCATGTTGACTCTCCTAACCGCAAACGCACAAGTCGTAATGTCATCGGTAAAGAAGAGCTTGACGTTATTGTCGCTGCGAAACCAGAATTAGATAAAAAGATTAAAGATCAGGTCAGTGACTATTTAAAAGCAGAATATGATATTTCAGTGGAAGACTTGGTTTCTGCTGAACTTGCCTTAGTACCTGCAACTAAACCTCGTGATGTTGGCTTCGACCGCAGTATGATTGCTGCATATGGTCAAGACGATAAAGCGTCATCAATTGCGGCTGTAAAAGCGTTGACTGAACAAAAAGTACCAGAATATACCGCTATTGCATATTTAGTCGATAACGAAGAAGTTGGCAACATTAATAATACCGGCGCAAGCTCTACATACTTAGTTGATATGATCAGTGGTCTACTTTATAACCAGAAGGGCGATAATTATAATGATTATCAACTACGTAAGGTGTTGCGTAACACTAAAGTTATTTCAGCCGATGTAAACCCTGGCGTAAACCCAACGTGGTCAAGCGTATGGGAATTAGGTAACGCACCACGTTTAGGTAATGGTGTTAACTTGAAGCTTTATGGCGGTGGCTTCAACGCTAATTCAGAGTATATGGCGTGGACGCGCAACTATTTAGATAATGCTGATATTAAATGGCAGACTTCAACCTATAAAGGTAAGGCTTCTGGCGGTACTATTGGCAGTGATTTATCTAACGACAATATGGAAGTAATTGATTTCGGTGTACCTATCCTGTCAATCCATTCACCATACGCTGTTGGCTCTAAAGTGGATTTATATTCACTATATAAAGCGATGTCTGCGTTTTATCAAGAGAAGTAGTTTAGTTAGCTTAAAGTTAATTTAAAACTTAAAAAGCCGTATTGAAAAATACGGCTTTTTGTTTTTACTATCATCACTTTAAAATAGGGGGGATGAACAATCAATTTAGTGATTTTCTTCTACTCAAAACATTAAAGTGCTTCTTTTGCTGATACTGGGTTAGCGTACATAGTCAATAACCAATGCTTTTGTTCAACAGTGAGGTTTTCCATGCGTTGATTAAGTTGTGCAAGTACTGAACTATCAGCTTGTTCTTGATTCAATGCAGCATGTGCAACCAAGTTGCTATCGTAAAGCTTATAGTTAGCAATAATTTCTTGGTCAATAGTTGCCGCAATTTCTTTACTATCAGCAAACTCGCCTTTGATTGGCTGACAAAATTCTAAGTGAACACGACCTTTTTGACCTATTAAGCCTTGAGTTATGCTTTTAAGGTCTTCATCTTCTTGCTTTATATAGCTGCCGGTTGCTTCTTTTTCAGCAAGCTCGATTGCTTTATCGTTGTCACAGGGATCAAACTCATAAGAAATTGATACAGGTACAATATTCAATTGCTCTAAATAATCAGCAATTGGCATTTTTTTATCTTTATTTAGCAGTAGCATCGAAATTAGTGCTGCATTTGTTTTATCAATGCCATCTTTCGCTCTGCCTTCACGTTGAGCAATCCAGATATTTTGATTACGGTTTGCAACTGTGTCATGAATATAAGCGGATAATTGTTTCGATGATTTGAGCATTGCACGTTTATTTTCGGCGTTGCGTTTAACAATAAAACTTTTGTTAATACGCATTAAGTCGGCAACCCAAGGTTGGTGCAATAAATTATCACCGACCGCAGCTTCGACGGTATCAATGCCATTTTTATAAAGTGCTAAATTGACTAAAGCGACATCTAAAACAATATCTCTATGGTTGCTAATAAATAGTGAAGGCTTTGATGTATCTATATTTTCAATACCACTAAAGCTAAAACCATCGGTACTTTTTTTGATTAAATGGTGAAGGTATTTTGCAACTTCTATTTGAATTTGTTCAATATTATGAAACTTTTTTGCACGAAATCTCAAAGACCATTTAACGATGGCGCAAGCTACGTTTGGGAAAAATTGATGTAACTTTGGCAGCTTTAAGCTCGCTATTGAGACTTGTAACCCTTTCTCATTGATTAATTTTTCGATTACTGCAGCTACCTCATCATCTCGGTAAGGTCGTATATCATCAAACATTCAGAAATCTCTTTAAAAGGTAAAAATAAACATAAATTATATGTTCGATTATAACCGAATCAATTTTAAAAATGCTTGTATTGTTTAACGGTTTTAATAAATTAATCAACAAAACTCTTTTCGAGTTATCGATTGGTCTTTTATTTAATAATGTTACTCTAAATATTGTGGAAAAATATTTATTCAAATTAGGAATGAACGTGATCACTGAAACTTCGAGGTTAACTCTAAGACTACTTAATGAAAATGATGTTGGTATGATTCTAGAGCTGCTTAATGAAGAGACATTCATTAGCAATATTGGTGATAAACAAGTACGAACCGAGCTAGATGCACTTAATTATATTAATAGTGGCCCATTAGCAATACAGCGTAATTTTGGTTTTAGTTTATATTGCTGTGTTAGAAAAACAGATGGTAAAGCCATTGGCATATCAGGATTAATCAAACGAGATGGTATTGAGTTTCCTGAAGTGGGATTTGCTTTTCTTAGTAAATATTGTCAACAAGGCTATGGTTTTGAATCTGCCGAAGCGGCGATTTTACATGCGACTAACATTTTAGCGCTTAAGCATTTGCAAGCTATATGTAACCCAAATAACCATGCTTCAGTCGCTCTATTATCGAGATTAGGTTTTAGCTTTAATAAAAACATAAACTTAGATAATAATGATAAAACTGTGATGTTATTTGATCGTCTTACAAAATGAGGAAAGAGTTTTGAGGATGTTTAGCGAAAACTAATTGAAAATCATTAAGTGTAAAATTAATTAAAAAAATTATTGTGTTTGACTTGCGTTTTTACTAATTAGACCCAAGTATTATTATTGAGTAACCAATAAAAAGGAATACCTATGAAAATAAATCTTTCAGGTCATCATGTCGACGTTACTGATTCAATTAAAGAACATATCCATGAAAAATTCTCAAAAATAGCGACCCATTTTCCCACATTAATTTCTTTAGATGTTATTTTATCGCAAGAACATAATAAACATAATGTAGAGTTACGAACGACTTATGAAGGCGGGCGTATTTCTGCTTCGGCACATGATGATGTAATGTATCCAGCCATTGCTGGTGCAGCAAAAAAACTGGATGCGGCATTAAAGCATCGCAAAGGCTTATTAAAAGCGAACTTGCACAGCAAGCCTTTAGTAACAGCACCTGAAATTGCTCATGAAAAAGTACAAGAAATGAACCTTAACTAATTTTTAACTTCTCATGAAAAAGGAGGCTAACGCCTCCTTTTTCATTTTTAATACTTTACTCTTGTGAACCTTAATCGAATTATTTAATGGTTTACTTTAATCGTTATAAATTTTTGTTGATAAGGTACGCGAATAAAACATAACATTTTAATTGTGTGTAACTAAGTAACAGTGAAGACTATAGTGGAATATGATGTTAGATATCTCCAATACAATTACCTTAGCTGAATGGGAAATAGAACTTAACGCTATTCGCTCGCAAGGTAATGGCGGCCAGCGGGTGAATAAAGTTGCGACCGCTATTCATTTACGTTTTGATATTAAGCGCTCCTCTTTGCCCGCGATATATAAAGAGAGGCTATTAATGTTGAAAGATAGCCGTATTACTACTGATGGTGTTGTGGTAATTAAAGCTCAATCTTTTAGAACACAAGATCAAAATAAAGATGATGCGCTCAAAAGGTTAAAAGAAATTATTTTAGCAGCTATGGTAATTCAAAAAATTCGTCGAGCAACCAAGCCGACTCGTAATTCGCAAAAGCGCCGTGTAGAGAATAAAAAGAAAAAAGGTGAAACTAAGTCATTACGAAGTAAAGTAAATTTATAGTTTCAAAAATTCCGTTCGCTGTACTCTATTAATTAATCTACTTACTTGTCTTTTAGCTACATATTATGTAGTTTACTACAGAATGTGTAGCTCGTGAACATTATTCACGAGTAAGTAAAGCTTGAGAGGAATAATATGTCGCTACCAATACCTGGAACACCAGTGAGAGGTTCGAAAACGGGTAAACCGATTATGGCCTTACTAGATTTATTAGGGCGAACTTGGGCGCTAGGGATAATATGGCAACTTAGGCAAGGGTCGCTAAGTTTTAGTGAACTTCAAGCTTGCTGTGAGAATATCTCTCCAACATTACTCACCAATCGCTTGAAAGAGCTTCAGCAAATGAAGTTGATTGAAAAAAGTGTACAAGGTTATCAATTAACGCCAATTGGCTTGGAGTTGTTTCACGTTATATCACCATTAGGACAATGGGCTAAGCAATGGCAATTGTTATTTGATGAGCAGCAAAATCAAAAAGGAATTTAGTATGAGCAATGATTTAACATTTTGTAAAATGCCACTTGATAGAGCAAGCCATTTAAGAAAAAATTCAGCTTGGCTTGCTGGTAAGATATCCTCGAACGATAGTTGTTTTTATTTTTATTGGCAAAATAAATTTCTTTATCTAGAGCAGGAAATTTTTGCTTTTAGTAAGAATAATTATCCGAATGTTAGCAATGTAATTTCAATTCAAAGTACAAAAAATAATCTTCATTTAACCTTTTTGGGGTTACATATGGATACGGCTCACTTTGTTTTTGATCTGTCTAATATGAGTGAAGTAGAGTTGGAACAATGGCTACAAAGCATTGGACAACATAATGAGCAGTGTACAGCTAAATTTATTGATTTTAGGCGCTCATTGTCACTATTAAACGCTAAGCAAGCTTCGATATTAAGTTATGCTAAGGCGTTAATTCACTGGCAGCAAAGTGCTATGTTCTGTGGATGCTGTGGCAATGAAACTCAATCATTAGATGGGGGCCATCGGCGACAGTGTGTCAATGAACAATGTCAAACTGAACAATTTCCAAGAACAGACCCCGTGGTTATCATGTTAGTTGAATATCGACCTGAAAGTGGACCCGCAATGTGCTTATTGGCAGAGCACCATAGAACTCCTGAACAAGTTTACTCAACGCTTGCGGGCTTTGTTGATCCTGGAGAATCATTAAATGAGGCGGTTAGCCGCGAAGTATTTGAAGAGGTGGGCATTACGGTGGCAGAAATCAGCTATGTTGATTCACAACCATGGCCATTTCCAAACTCTCTCATGTTAGGTTTTGTCGCCCGAGCTACAAGCACTGTCATTAACCTCGAAGAGGAAGAGTTGCGCAGTGCTGATTGGTTTACTGCAGAGCAACTGAATGAGTTTCAAGAGTGGGGGGACGATGTGGACGGACTTAAATTGCCAAGAAAGGAATCGATAGCGCGCTTGTTAATAGATTCTTGGTGTGAAAGTCAGCGCTCAAGTTGATTCATAAATAGATGGATTCGAATATTAAAACAGCCCTAACTAGGGCTGTTTTAATTTAAAGGGAGTAGCGATTAATCGTAGTTATTAATATTCAATACTACTTCTTTAAAAAACGTCTAATTGAAATTAATGCGGTAAAAGCTAATCCAAACCAAGCAATAGAACCGCCGCCGCTACTTGATTTAGGTGGTTCAGGTGTTACTGGTGGCGTAACAGGTAATGATGTGTTTTTTACAGGTGTTAAACTGTCGGCAGAATTTACTGTAGAGTCAGATATTACAGCTGATTCTATTGTGACAAAGTTATCAGCACCAGGAACAAAGCTGTTGTCACTGCATTGCCCTGTTGTAAGGCCTGGCATAGGAGTGCTACCACAAAGAGGTAAGGCCGCAATTGCGTCAATATTATCCATACCTTCAATAATTTCACCAAAAACCGTAAAACCGCCATTTTCAGAGTCTAACTTTGCTGAGCCACCACTGTTATCTGATAAATTAACAAACCATTGGCTAGTTGCACTGTTTTCATTACCTGCAACTTTTGCCATGGCAATTGTGCCACGAACATTTGAATAAACAGGTTCATTTGGGATAGTACTGTCAGTTGGAATTGCTTCTAAAGGAAGGGCTCCAGTAAATTCAAAACCGCCGGCCTGCACTACAAAGTCTTTTACAACACGATGTACAACAGTGTTGTTATAATCTTCATCTGTAACGTACTTAAGGAAGTTTTTTACCGTCTCAGGCGTTGTTTCATCGTGTAAGTTAACTTTAAAATTACCATGTGAAGTTGTAAATTCTACAATGGTTGCAGAAACTGAAAGACTGGCAAAGGTAAGCACTGCAATTGATATTTTTGAAAGAGTAGATAAAGTCATAAGGCAATTTTCGTCATTGTTATTATGTTAAAAGAGCATGAATAATAAATTTTTTTTCACAGAGCAACAAGATCTAACATTAGATTTATATAATATAAACGTCATTTTTGATTTAAATATTTTACTTTACATTTTCTGTAAAGAACTTCTTCCAAGCGTATCTCTCTTGATATTAATTTGCGAACACAAAGGTGATCTTGATCAGCAGTTAATATAGTTATTCTTAGTAAAGTCCTCGCTCTTTGTGAAAATAGTGTTTAAGGATTTTTAAGTGTCGACTTCATATGAAATGAATTTAGGCAAAGCCTACAACGAAAGCTTACCCACTTTAGGCAATGTTATTACCGATGTTATTCAGTTTTTTGGTGCTGAGCGAATTTATGGTGTAGGTGGTGATTTTGCGGCAAATTTAATTGCTGCAATTGCCCCTAAAATAACAATATGTCCTTCCAGTAATGAAATGCATGCCGGATTTTCTGCCTGTGCAAAAGCAGAAGTTGATGGTATCGGTTTTTGTTTATCAACTTATATGGTGGGCAGTTTACCTTGTGCATCTGCAGCCGCCTTGGCAGTAACCGAAGGCTTACCTGTTGTTTTTATCTCTGGCGCACCTGCTGAGGCTGAAGTCGATAGTTTGGCTATTCATCATACCTTACATCCTAATACCGCTTGGAAAACTGAGTATGATAACGCCCTAAACGCCTTTGCGGCATTAGGTGTAAAAGTAGAGCGCTTACAGGGACAAAGAGCGCCTGGACACCCAAATGTTGCCGGGGAGCGCTTTTATCAATTAGTTGCTCATGCTTACAAAAACAAACAGTCGGTTTTTATCGAAATACCTCGAGACCAAGTGTTCCAAAAAACACAGCCAATTCAACTGCCGAAACTTGTTGGCGAAATATGTGGTTGTGAGCAAGTACTTACAGGTTCGGAACTTGTCGTTGATGCCATTATAGAAAAACTTGCTAACGCTCAGTTTCCGCTGTTGTACTTAGGTGACAGGTTAAAGCACAACAAAACCTTGCAGCAATTGTTAATGGGGTTTGCTAACAAATTTAACATCCCTTATGCAACAAGCTGGTTTGCGAAAGGGATTTTTGACGAATTCGAACCACTTTGCTTAGGCGCTTATAATGGTGTTTTTACGCAAACCTCAGGTCGAGATTATATTGAAAATAAAGTCGATTATGTTATTGATATTGCCAGCAGTATTTTACCGCAAGACAGCAATGTAGCGTTCGCAACGGGCACTCATAAAATTGAATCGTTTGCTAATAAAACCTTACTTAAAGGTGGCACATTGTTAGAACAAGACTTGATCGATATTTTTCAATTACTCTTGCTGCGCCATAAAAAAGTGTTTAATTTTTCCAAGCCAGAGCCTGAATGCAAAACAGTAAATTTTGAGCATGAAGTTGATTTTAATAATTTAGCAAGTACGTTAAATCACATACAAGGCCAGACTGATACCGCATTAGTATATTTACCCGAAGTAGGAAATTCATATTTTGCTAGTTATAGCTTAAAGGTAAAGCAGTCTTCTTTAGGGCGTGGCTGGCTGACAAACCCTTGGTATGGTGCGATGGGAACAGCATTACCTTATGCACGGGTTGTCGCTCAACGTATTCAAGACAATGCAAAAGATGAAAGGGCAGTAGTTATTATTGGCGATGGCGGATTTCATTTTCAACTAAATGAGTTAATTCATTTTCTAAAAGATAAAACCGATGTCACCATTATTTATATGCGTAACAACGTTTTTCATTTAGGAAAAAGCGGTGATGATGCGATATATCACTGCAATGATGAACGATTTGATGTCCACCAAGTGATTAAAGGTTACCAAGGGCATTCAACGACCATTAATACCACCGGTGAGTTTATTGCAGGCTTTAAGGAAACGTTAAACCGTTCAGGTATTTCTTTGATTGAAGTATTGGCTAAGCCAACGGAAGAAAAACAATGCCATGAAATCCGTTTACTTAATTTATATATCAAAGCTAAAAATGGTCAAGCCGAGGCGTTAAAGCAGTGGCAAGCACTGACTGTATAGGGATTAGCTTTATAAACAGTTAATTCTGCAAAGTAGAGTCGTGAAAAAACATGATGGTTAAGTTAATAAAGTTCTAGCTTAACCATCGCGTTGCAAATCGAAAATTAATAACTAAATCGCTTTGAGAAAACGGTCGCTGCGTGGCATTAAATATTTGTCATAATTTAAAGAAAAAGCGACTTTGCTCGAACGACCAATGATTTCTTCGCGCGGCACTAAGCCAATCGAACGTGAATCGGCGCTATTATCTCTGTTGTCACCCATCATCAGGTAAAATCCTGCAGGAATGATTATTTCTCGAAAGTTTGCCCGTGTTGGCTGAATAGCATTGCCAGGTTGTAGCTTAGTACGTATCAAGTGCTTATTTCCGGCAATACTTTCTTCGCTTAGTACATAATCATCTTTTGTTGCGAGCACTTTATAGTTGGCAATTTCTTGGTTAACTCGTAATTGGTTTTTAACCAATGATACGGTATCTCCTGGAATGCCTATTACTCTTTTTACTAAGCGCTTGTCGGCGACTTTTGATTCAAAAATTACGATGTCGTTACGCTCAGGATCGGTAAATTTCACTAACGTTTGCTGGCTGAAAGGAAGTTTTAAGTCATAAGCCAATTTATTGATGAGAATCCGGTCACCTTCGACAATGGTTGGCTTCATCGAGCCAGTAGGAACATCATTCCAGTCAGCGACAGCACTGCGAAAAACCAGCATTAAACTGATAAATAGCAATAGTGATTTGTTTTCTTTAAAGAAATTTGAAATTGTTCTTCTCATGATATTCCCTTTCAATTGCTTAATAAATCAATAATGTAATATTAAATAATGACTTAGCTTTCGACTAAATCATTATTTTAAAGTTCCACAATAAAACGGGTAATAGATGGAGGAAATGTAACTGTTTATTTCAGGGTTGATAAATTCAAAGCTAACTTTTAAATTATCAATCAAGTTTGCTTACTTATCGCTATAACCCCAAGGAGCCGTTGGCGGCGTTATAGGTGTCGTTAAGTCAAAATCAACACGAAATTCACGACCTTGGCGAATAAGGCGATAACTAAACTTTTCTGGGTAGATAAACATCTGCCAAGTATTTCCTGCTGATTGCGGGATACCTGTTTTAACAAATAATTGTTTTGAATACTCATCGGCAGGAAAAGACTGAACTTGCGACCAACCTACGTCATTGGTATGCCCACCATACATAGTTGATTCATCATGGCTGCCATCTTGATGACGGTGGTCGTGTTTTAATGAAAGTCCTGAACCTGTTTTAGTGATTATCCAAGTTCTTGAAGCATCATCACCAACATGAAAAGGTATTTCTAACCTATCGTCACTACATTTTCTCACATGCATAATGAGTTCTTTGTTAGCAAAATTGTCACCTTTTGCATTATCTATGGAGACTTTGCCTTGAAAGGCTTTGCCACAATGTTTTTTGATACTGGCAAAAAATGTGTCGTGGCTATCAATGGAAACTAATGGTGCGTCGCTAGCGATAACTGAGCTTGCATAAAAACAGATGATACCAGAGAAGACTTTTTTAAATGTGTTTGTTTTGAAGACCATGTAATGACTCTACTTTTTAATAATGAAAATAAGCTAAGTACGATGCTATCAGAAACAAGTCACTATGTTAGAAATGTTTTGTCATTTATTTCAAACGCTAAGTACAAGCTGAATAAATATATATCTTTCATTAGGGTTTTAATAAAATTTTCTTGTAGTCTTTTTCATTGCAGCGCAAAATTGTGCAGAATTAACTCGCTTTAGCTAAAAGTATTGGTAGAAATGAAAAAAGAAAATGTTGTTATTGGATTAACCGATCCTAAAAGTCCAACGAATGTTGGCGCAGTTATGCGTGCAGCTGGTTGTTATCAAGCAAATGAAGTACGTTACACGGGCGTTCGATATGCAAGAGCTGCAAAATTTCATACTGATACAAAAGATGCTTCTCGTAAAATTCCTTTAAATGCGGCTGAGTCTTTAATTGATAATATATTGCCTGAGCAACAGGTTATTTGTGTTGACTTAGTTGAAGGCGCTATATCGTTGCCAGATTTTGAGCACCCTGAAAATGCACTTTATATTTTTGGACCTGAAGATGGCACAATTGCCCAGGATGTAATTGATAGAGCTGATGCGGTAGTTTATGTTCCAACTGTAGGCTGTATGAATTTAGCGGCCAGTGTTAATGTGTTACTTTATGACCGCCTTGCAAAGTCAGCTCAAACAGTCACTGGTGATGAGTTAATTAAAAAAAGCCGTGATACTAATAATACAGTGAGAGTTAAAGCTAATTAATCGACGACGAAAGAGACTTAATAAATTGACTGGATAGTCAGGTATTCAGTCGTATTATTGATAATCTGCACAATTAAGCACTTTTTTTGAAAGAAAGGCGATTTTTCTTCGAAACGGCTTGACTATTCTCAGGAAGTCTCTATTATCCGTCTCAGCTAGAAAGTAAGACCTATATTTATGTACAAAGTTTCGCAGTTATATTAGTAAGTAGCTCGTCCTGTTTAATAAGTAATAGCAACACTTCCTGCAACATCGCCTTATTTTTGAGGCATCAATTACGAATAAATAGGATAATTAAAATGTCTAATACAACTACTGGTACAGTTAAATGGTTCAACGAATCTAAAGGTTTCGGTTTCATCGAGCAAGAATCTGGTCCAGACGTTTTCGCACATTTCTCTGCAATCTCTGGCGACGGTTTCAAAACTCTTGCTGAAGGCCAAAAAGTACAGTTTACTGTTACTCAAGGTCAAAAAGGTCCTCAAGCTGAGAACATCGTAGCACTTTAATTAATAATTTTGGCTGGCAACGCTAGCTAAACTATTAAATAGTGTTAAAAAAAAGGGGAGACATTGTCTGCCCTTTTTTTATGCCTGAAGAAAAATTATGTCAGTTATTGAGCATTATCATCGGTTAATTCAAACAGATGATTTAAAACCGGATGAAGAACAATATCGTGCTGTTGTCGCACTAGAAGAATTATCACAAAGCTTAAACGAAAAATTCAAACATCGTAAGTTAACATCTGCAGTAAAGCATCTATTTCAAGCACAACGTCCTATTCAAGGTATCTATTTTCATGGTCGTGTTGGTCGCGGTAAAACCATGCTGATGGATCTTTTTTATCAACAGCTTAATACTACACGTAAAAAGCGTATCCACTTCCATCGTTTTATGGAAAGTGTACATTTGATGTTAAGTGGTTTTAATGGCCAAGATAACCCGTTAACCTTCATTGCTAACACATGGGCTAAAGAGGTTGACGTTCTTTGCTTTGATGAGTTTTTTGTCAACGATATTGCTGATGCGATGTTACTGGCAGGATTGTTTGATGCGATGTTTTCTCTTGGTATTACACTAATAGCGACATCAAATTGCGCACCCACTCAACTTTATAAAAACGGTTTACAGCGAGAACGTTTCTTACCAACAATTGATCTTATCAATTACTATTGTCGAGTAATTTCAATCGATGGTCCACATGATTATCGGTTAAATTCAGAAGAATCGACAGCCGGCAATTATCGTGATTTTCATATTAAAATTGATGATGAAGCGCTTTTTCTTAAGCAATATTTTTTGACGTTTGCTGACGCCAATATTCAATACCAAAACTTGATAAAAATTCACCATCGAAATATCGAATACCTTGCACTAGCTGATGATGTTATTTGGTTTGACTTTATGGCCATATGCTCTGGACCTCGCAGTCAACGAGATTATATTAAACTGGCTGATATGTTCAAAGTGGTATTAATTAGTAATGTGCCACAATTTAGTGGTGAGCTAATCCCTGCTGTGTTTTCAGGGGTAGAAGACAGTTACCAGCGTAGCGGCGTAGTGATGGGAGAACTTAGAGGTTTAGATGATGAAGCAAGGCGTTTTATCGCCTTAGTTGATGAATTTTACGATAGAGGCATTCGCCTTATTATTGAAGCAGATGCTGATATTAATGAACTTTATCAAGGCAGCCAATTGGCTTTTGAGTTTGCTCGTTGTAAGTCTCGTTTGTTTGAAATGCAAAGACTTGTCTATTAATCACATTTGTATTTCATTCTTAATATTAATTTAACCATTATATTTACTATCTAACTAAATATTAGTCATTTCTTTATTTTTTAAGTTTCTTTGTTTTTTAACTCTTTGATAATTAACTGCTTTTATTTTGGCATTAGACTTGTAAACAATATTGATAACAGGCTGTTAATAAAGCTCTATATTTGATTAGTTTATAAAGGAAGGTAAATATGAAAACTTTGATCGCTACTGCATTAATTATCGCAAGTTCAACAAGCTATGCTCATGACAGTTCTTTTTCTAGTGAGTCATGTAACGTAGATTTAAATGGTGGTGTTAATATTAGCGCCAAAGAAATTACCTTCTCTAAAAATAAATCTCCACTATATACCATTGTTAATAACGACACGCTTATTGTGAACGGTGAAGAAATCGATTTAACCAGTAGCCAGCAATCGCTATTAACAGAATATTCAACAAGTATCCGTAATGTGGTACCTGAAGTGAAAAGTATTGCACTTGATGCTATCGACTTAGCAATTGACGGAGTTAACCTTGCCTTCAATGAGTTATTAGGTGAAGGGAATAATGTTAGTGCAGATTTAACCACACAATTAACTACCATCCGTACTGAAGTTGATAGTGAGTTTGACGGCTCAAGAGATTTTTACATTGATGAAGATGGTTTTGCTGGCGATGACTTCTTCGGTGACGATTTTGAACAACGTATTGAAACCGCTGTTGAAAGTACGATTCAAAACTCTATCGGTAGTTTAATGATTGCCGTTGGCCAAGAAATGTTATTCTCGGGCGGTAATATGGATGCCTTTGAAACACGTATGGAAAAATTTGGACAACAAATAGAGCATGAAATGGAGTCGCGTGGTGAAGGTCTAGAAAAACGTGGTGAAGCACTTTGTCAATCAGTGATCATGATTGATGAAATGGAAGAACAATTAAAAGATGAAATTGACGAGATAGCGGGTTTTAACTTCATCACTGCTAGTCGAAAAACATCACATAATGAGATTTAATCTGTCGACTGATTTTTATGATTAAGTGATTACGTTATAATCTGATTTTCAATAGAAGCGCTAGGGTTAGTACCTTAGCGCTTTTTATGTACAGGCATCTCGCAGAATTCGTATCTTGAAAGACATTAGTGCATCATTAAATATCAATGCACTTTAGCGTGTATGTTCGAAACAATATTATCCTTTTTACCGTGTTTTATCGTATTTTTATTGCTAAGGCTGAAACTGCACGTTAAAGTAGCGCCCCAAAATCAGCTGATAGATCACTTATGCACGCAGTTCAACGACTTCATCAATATCGTAAAAGTTTAAGCACGACGACTTATAAGTCGAGAGGGCAGCGAGTGATCCGTTGTGAGCTTTGCCGGTTAGCTGAAAAATTTTGTATTTGTTCATTAACGCCGAATGTAGAGTCTAATGCTGGCTTCTTACTCTTAATGTACGATACCGAAGTATTAAAGCCGAGTAACACCGGTAAGCTTATTGCTGATTTAATACCAGATACTTATGCCTTTTTGTGGTCAAGAACAGAAGACAACCCAGAAGTGCTGGCACTGTTAGCCAATCCTATTTGGCAACCTATGATAGTTTTCCCGAAAGACTATGCAGGTGAAGAGCGAGAAATTTTCGATAATGAAGTGGCGCTTTCTTCCGGTAAAAGGCCATTATTTATTATGCTCGATGGTAGTTGGCGCGAAGCGAAAAAAATGTTTCGCCGCAGTCCATATTTACAAAATCTACCTGTTGTGTCATTTACACCTAACGCGCCTGAAAGTGATGCAGAAATAAGCTCTCGATATCAAATTCGTGTGGCAGCAAATAATACTGAGCTAGCGACCGCCGAAGTTGCTGCACAGGTTTTAGCGCTGACAGGAGAGCAAACCAATGCTAATTTGCTCGACTTATGGTTTGATGTTTTTAGTTATGAATATCAAAGAGCGGTTTGCCAAGGAAATAAAGGCAATCCTAATGCGGTTGCTGATTACATGGCATTTACTAAACAACATGATATTGTGTTAGCCAAAGATTTAGCTATCGCCAATATCGAAGATTTAACGAAGAAATAAAAGCTATAAGCTTTACTTTAAATGTATGAAAACACTGCAGCTTAAGTAAAACTAATTTATAATAACGCACACAATAGAAATGAGGTTAATTTATGAAAATATGTGGTGTTGAGTTAAAAGGTAACGATGCAATTATTTGTATCATGTCAAAAGAAAATGGGTTGTACGACATACCTAAAACGCGCGTACAGAAAATTAGCCTTGTTGATGCTGGTGATGCCGAAGAAGTTCAGTACTTCCAAGCGACTTTTGCAAAGTTAATGGAAGACTACAAAGTTGATAAAGTTGTTATTAAAGGCCGTGCACTAAAAGGTAAGTTTGCGGGTGGTCCTGTTGGCTTTAAATTAGAAGCAGCTATTCAATTAATCAAAGATTTACCTGTAGAAATCCTTGCTGGCACATTTATCAAAAAAGCATTAACACGCAGCCAAATTGATATTGATTTTCGTGATACTGGTTTAAAGCAATATCAACAACCTGCATTTGAAACTGTGTTTGGCTTTTTTGAAGGTAGTATGTACTTACAGTAAAATGAATAGGTTTGTACTTAGTCAATAAGATAATAAAAAGGGTCGCTAGTTAGCGACCCTTTTTGCATTCTAGGTAAAAAAATAATTACTTAGTACTTAAGCCACGACGTTCAATAAGTGCTTCGACTTTTGGATCTTGACCTCTGAAACGACGGTACATTACTGTTGGATCGTCAGTTCCACCGCTTTCCAATACATGTTTACGGTAAAGCTCAGCCGTTTTTTGATCAAATATGCCATTTTCTTTAAATGCTAACCAAGTGTCAGCGTCATAAATATTTGACCAAATATAGCCATAATAACCTGCAGAATAACCACCCGCGAAGATATGCGAGTAGTAACCGGTTTTATATCTAGGAGCAATTTGCTCAATTAAACCAATTTCTTTTAAAACGTTTTTCTCAAAGCTATTAGCATCTTGTAATTCAGCTGTTTCAAGTGAATGCCAGCTCATATCAAGTAGTGCAGCGGCTAAATACTCAGTGGTACCAAACCCTTGATTAAATTTACCTGAAGCTTGAATTTTCTCCACTAATTCTTGTGGAATAACTTCTCCCGTTTCGTAATGCTTAGCAAAGTTTGCTAAAACTTCTGGCTCTGTCATCCAGTTTTCCATTACTTGTGAAGGATATTCAACGTAATCACGTGGTAATGCGGTGCCTGTTTGTGAACGATAATAGCCGTCGGACAATAAACCTTGAATAGCATGGCCAAATTCATGGAATAGGGTAGATGCTTGATCAAAAGTTAATAATGTTGGTTTATCACCTATTGGTCGAGGGTAGTTAAGTACATTGTAGATAATAGGCGTAACGTCTTCGCCATTCATTTTAAATTGTTTGCGGAAGCTGCTCATCCAAGCACCGCCACGTTTACTTTCACGTACGTAGTGGTCAACCATAAAAATACCTATGTAGCTGCCGTCACGATCTGAAACTTCAAATGTGCGTACATCTTCATGGTATTTCGGTAAGTCGAATCGCTCTTTAAAGGTAACACCCCATAATTTTTCTGCGGTATAAAAAACACCTTGCTGGGTCGCTTCTAGAGAAAAATAAGGCTTAGTTTCGGCAGCATCGATATCGAATCGTTGCTTACGAATTTTTTCTGAGTAGTACCACCAATCCCATGCGGCAACGGTAAATTTACCGCCTTCAGCATCAATCATTTTTTGAATATCTGCTGTTTCTTCTTTAGCACGCTCAAGTGCTGCTGGCCAAACTTTATTTAGTAAGCTAAATACATTTTCAGGCGTTTTAGCGGTAGCATTTTCAAGCACAAAATGAGCATGCGTTTTGTAGCCTAAAAGTTGCGCTTTTTGGTAACGTAGGCTCGCCATTTCACTAGCGATAGCCTGGTTATCGTTCGCATTGCCATTGTTGCCGCGCATGGTGTAGCCTTTATAAATAGTTTCGCGCAGCTTACGGTTTGTTGAGTAAGTTAGGAATGGATTTTTACTTGGACGGTGAGTTGTAAACACCCATTTACCTTCATGACCACGGGTTTTAGCTGTTTCAGCTGCTGCAGCAATAATATCATCAGGTAAACCGTTAAGATCATTCTTATTATCAATAACCATCTCGAAGGTGTTTGTTTCTGCTAAGAGGTTTTCACCAAACTTCAAACTTAAACCACTGAGCTTTTCATTCAACTCACGTAATTTTAATTTGTCTGCATCATTAAGGTTAGCACCACCTCTTACAAAGCTTTTGTAAGTTTTTTCTAGCAGAAGCTTTTGATCTGTACGTAATTCAAGTTGCTCTTTTCTATCATAAACCTGTTTAACGCGTTGGAATAATGCGTCATTAAGCGCAATGTCATCGCCTAAAGCTGAAAGCTTTGGTGAAATTTCTTTCGCGATAGCACGCATCTCTTCATCTGACATTGAGCCAGTTAAACCGTAGAAGGTATTGCTTACTTTATTTAGGAAGTTGCCTGATTTTTCCATTGCAACAATGGTATTTTCAAATGTAGGGCGAGATCTAACTTTTGTCAGCGCTGAAATTTCCAGTTTACTCTGTTCTATTCCATGATAAAAAGCAGGTAAGTAGTCGCTTTTTTTAATTTTTTCAAATGGCGGAATACCGTAAGGTGTATCGTATTCGGCAAAGAATGGGTTATTGGCGGTGTTTTGAACCGCTTGTTCAACTTGTGTAACGTTTGCAGGAGCATTGTTTTGCTGACAACCAGCTAAAGCGATGGCAACTGCAAGAGGCGCTAAATAACGAGTTTTCATTAAATTACCTTTTTGGTCTATATCCAAATGGATGCGAAGGTTTATTCAATGCGATTGTTTGTATAGATCGCAAAGAAGCTTGCATTTATTCTATGTTGCATAAGGCCTTGGTACAAGAGCATGAAATACAAATTAGGATGAGTGGCTAGTAATTGACGTTCAAATATCGCGAAACTGAAATTTACGGATAGTGAGCCACGTAATGTCAAAACTCATTACTAGTTGAGGAGGGGTAATAAAGTTACTCTTCATTTATCTTTTAGGCTATAAGTTTAGCATTCATACTAAAATAGGAAGTACTAGACAAAGCTAGTTATATTTTTATATATTGATTTACGATGGCTTTCGTATATAAAAAAGAGCTTAATCGTAACTGTACTGAATGATAATAGTGAGTTTTAAGGGCAATTGAATAGAAGGGTTTTGTGATGATAAAAGTAAGTTGGTTTGTTGCTATTTGTTTGGTGGCCACTTTAGGTTGCACTAGCGTTGATTACAAACATGCAAAGAAAATTGCTGTCCCATTGAATACAAGCCTATTTAAAGCTGTAACTCCTATTGTTTCAGAACAAGAATTATATGTACTCACAAAGCCGCAGAGAAAACATTTTTTAGACTTTCATCGTCAGCAAACTAGTAAGGGATATTCATCTCATGAGGGGATTCAGCGATTTATTGAAAGTAAACTAAGTAACTTTACATATTATGGTAAGACTTATACCGCTAGCCAAGCAATGTCTAACAATAGTGGCAATTGCATGAGTTTAGCAATATTGACTACCGCTCTTTCTCGGCTTGTTGATGTTGAGATGGACTATCGTAAAATGCACTCTTTACCTATGTATGAAAAACATGGCAATGTTATTTTGTCATCTAGTCATGTGCAATCCTTACTGTATAAACCGAATTTCGAGCCAGAAGAAGGCTATTTTTATATTAATCGTCCTGCCATTGTCATTGATTATTTCCCCCAAGAAGGCAATATTAAGTCCAAAATGATAAATTCAATTCGATTTTTGGCGATGTACTATGTTAATAAGGCCGCGGAGCTATATATTGAACATGATTTTGATAACGCATTCTCTTATGCGAAAGAAGCATACCGTCTAGATAATGAAAGTGCTTCAGCAATGAATTTATTAGCTTTGCTGCATAAGAAAAAAGGTGATGAAGTTAGTGCAGAACGCTTGTACCTTGCTGCAATTGAAAGCACAGATACTAATATCAGTGTTTTAGATAACTATGTTAATTTATTAAAAAGTCAAAGTAGATTTGATAAAGCTCAGAAGGTTAAAAAGCAAATTGAAAGTATCTACGACCCTAATCCATACCATTGGCTTGAGAAAGCACAATTAGCTAGATACCAAAGCGAATATGCGGATGCAGAACGTTTTTATCGTAAAGTGATTAAGCTTGCGCCTTATGTCAAACAAGCCTATTTGGAATTGCATGAGATGTACTTATTACAAGGTAAAAATCACCAAGCCATCGCTACTTTGCAGCAGTCTTTGCTTTGGCTACATGAGCCAAAGCAAAAAAAGAAGTATAAAAAGCAACTTTATCAGTTGAGCCAGGCTATTTAACAATCTCTTTAACGGCAAGCTCTAATCGTGGGTCAGATATATCCGAGCTAGTAGATTTAAATATCACTTGGTTATCTTTATTAATAAAAAATGTTGTAGGTGTGCCTTTTACGCCATAACGCATTGCGACTTCATCGCCATTTACTGCGGTGATAAAGTTATAACCACGAGATGCTATTTCATCTTGTGGTAATGCGCCATCATCTTCATTAAAGCTAATCGCGACAATCTTTACGCCTTGGTCTTGATATTGTTTTTCAAGCTCTACGAGTTTCGGTTGTAACCTTTTACAATACGGACACCATGTTGCCCAAAAATGCAAAATAATGGCTTGTCCTTGAAATTGTGTTGAAGAAATCACTTCACCTGATTGAGTCTTTAATTGCCATGCTGGTGCTATTGGTGCTATTGGTGCTGTAACCGGTTGGGCTGTTTCATGAGCAGAAATGTTCGATGATATTAGCGGTAATAAGATTAACAAGAAAAGAGAAGCTAAACGTTTTGTTTGATTTTTAAATATATTCAACAAGGTCACCATAGATAAATGATTGGGTTAGTGAACTTGACCTGCCAATCATCTATCCGGTTTCAATTTTATTTATTTTAAATTACTTCACCGAGTTTTGAAGCGCTTTGGTTGGCATCAGCTAAGATAGAAACTGCAGCTTTAGCGGCAATCATCATGGTAGGCGCATTTGTATTGCCACTCACTAAGGTTGGCATAATAGAAGCGTCAACGACTCTTAATTTATCAATGCCGTGGACTTTTAATTGCTCGTCAACAACTGCAAGTTCGTCTTGACCCATTTTACATGTGCCGACCGGGTGGTAAATGGTATTACACTTATTTTTTAGAAACTCGTGTATTTCCTGATCTGAGGTGCAATTATCATCAGGAAAAATATATTTAACGTGCGCGTTGGATAGTGGCGGGGTAGAAAGAATGTTTTTAGCAATCTTCACTGCCTTGATCATAGTATTTATATCATCTTGATGATCTAGCATATTCATATGAATACGTGGATGATGGTTAACTTTATCGCTATTTAAAGTGATAGTGCCACGGCTTTTAGGTCTTAACAAACAAACATGCATGGCAATACCATAAGTGCAAAGTAACTTATGGTTCCTACCGTGATCGTCCATAGCCGCAGGTACGAAATGTAATTGTAAATCAGGCTCGGTTAATGATGGCTCTGACTTGATAAAACCACCACTTTCAGCAACAACGGTAGTGAGCAAGCCTTGGCGCTTTTTAAAGAATTTCATTGATTCTTTAATAGCCCACCAAGCAGATTTTGGACGATAAGCTAGCACGTTTGTTCTTTTATGTTCAGCAACGCTAAGAATATCAACATGATCTTGCAAGTTTTCCCCTACGCCTTCAAGTGGGTGAATCACATCAATATCGTGTCGGTTTAATTCTTCGACAGGCCCCACCCCAGATAACATTAGCAGTTGCGGTGAATGAATAGCACCAGCGCTTAAAATGACTTCATTATTTGCACGAATAGATTGCATTTTGCCTTTGTGCTTAAAGCTAACACCTGTTGCGACTTTATTCTCAATAAGAATTTTATCAACTTGTGTTTGCGTGATGACCGTTAAATTCGTTCTAGTTAGGTTCGGTGTTAAAAATGCTTTTGCGGCGCTATGTCTTAAGCCATTTTTTTGTGTAACTTGAAAGTAGCCTATACCTTCTTGAGTAGCACCATTGAAGTCATTGTTTTCGGGATAACCAGCGGCAATGGCAGATTGAATGAATTCTTCATTAATGGCCGGTTTTGAAACTGAGTCAGCAACATTTAATGATCCATTTATGCCGTGATATTCGTCAGCACCGCGTTCTTGGTGTTCTAGTGCTTTAAAGTAGGGGAGAACTTCATCATAACTCCATCCTTGATTTCCAAGGCTGTGCCAATGATCGTAATCTTGTTTTTGTCCACGAACATAAAGCATGGCATTAATTGAACTACTACCACCCAATGCCTTTCCTCGAGGAGTGTATATTTCTCGGTTATTTAAAGTTGCTTCTCGCTGAGAATTAAATTGCCAATTGAGAGTACGATCGCGCATTAAGCCGATAATGCCGATAGGGAGGTGGATTAACCAACTTTTATCTTCTTTGCCTGCTTCAAGTAAGCAAACCGAATAATTACCGCAGGCCGATAACTTATCAGCTAATACACAGCCCGCAGAGCCACCACCAACAATTACATAATCAAACGTTTTCACACCAGTACCTTAATTAACTTTTTATTATTATCATTTTAACAAGTCAGACCACTATGATATAAAAAAGTCATTTATTCAAGTGTGAAAATTATGTACTACTGAATGCTAATATCTTTAATATTTACTTGTTGTACTTCACCATACTTAGCAACAACATCAATCAATTCAGAGGCTTTACCAATAATAACAGTTTGTAAATTATCTTTTGGAAAGTACTTATTAATAAGTTGCTGAGTTTTAGCAATAGTTAATGAATTAACTTGCTGTTCAAAGGTATTGATATAGCTTTCATCAAAGTTATAGCTATACATTTGTCCCAATAGGTTGCTCAAATCTTGTGAAGTTTCAAATTTTGGTGGAAACTTTCCTTTTACATAAGCTTTTGCTGAAGCTAGTGTTTCTTCATCAATGCCTTGCTCCCACAAGCGATCATAGGTTTTTAAGGCGAGATCAATTGCTTCTACCGTTGTTGCCGTTTTAGTAAAGCTTGATATGGCGAAGCTGCCTGACTGGCTATAATAAGTGAAGTTACTTCTGGCGCCATAGGTTAACCCGGAATTAACTCGTAACTCATCATTCAACCAAGATGTAAAACGAGCACCTAAAATAGTATTGATCACAGATATGCCGACTAAATCAGGGGTGTTACGTGCAATACCAAGTCCGCCAATGGTGAATGTTGATTCAATGGCGTCTTCTTTATTAACTAACAATACTTTTGCTTGCGTTAAAGGCTTTGGCTGCATAATTGCTACAGCTTCTAAATCAGCATGATTTTGCCATTTTGAAAAAAGCATTTTAACTTGTTTTAACATTTCAACACTTTTAAAGTCACCAACGATGACGATAGCTGCATTTTTTGGTTGATACCATTGCTGGTGAAATGCCTTAATATCCTTCAGCTTAATTTTGTCAATCGACTCTGTATTGCCTTGTGTTATTGCATTGTAAGTCGAGTTGGCAAAAACCATTTCTTTAAAGTAATTATTAATCACTGATTTTGGACTTTCTTTACTTTGTTCTAATGCCAATAAATGTTGCTTCTTCTTTTTATTAAACTCTTCTGCTGAAAATTTAGGACGAGTAATAATGTCTTTTAACAATTTCAACATCACTCGTTGATCTTTTTTAGCGAATGAACTTTCTACAAAAGATGATTCGCTGCCTGCAGAGGCAGAAATATTTGCACCAATAAAGTCTACAGCTTCGTTAATTTGAGCCTTCGATTGTTGTTCAGTGCCTAAAGGTAAGCTTTCAGCGGTTAAATAAGCTAATCCAGCGATTGAATCATTAATTGCTCCGGCTTTAACAACAATGTTTACATCGATGAGTGGTACTTCGTGTTGTTCCATTAAATATACAGTTAAACCATTATCTAAAGTGATTTTTTGATATTCAGGCAATGTGTAACTTGCCTTAGCTTGTGAAGCTACAAGAGCAAAAATGGCGATAATTAAGCTGTTTAATAAATTATAAATCCGCATCGTTGCTGTCCTTTTCAGAAGATAAAATACCGACAGTGCGGTTTGATTTTACTAAGTATTTTTTGGCGACTCTTTGAATGTCGGCAACCGTTACTTTGTTATAGTCTTGTGGTGCTGAAAATAATTTATTGTAGTCACCAAAGTAAAGTTCGTATGAACCTATGGTATTAGCTTTTCCATTAATCGTTGCCATAGTACGGTAAAAATTGACCAACTTTGTATTTTTAACTTTTTCAAGCTCTTGTGCTTCAACACCATTTTTAATAATGCTATTCACTTCTTTTACTAGCGCTTTTTTTAATTTTTCAGCACTAACGTCTTTTGCTGCAACGGCGTAAATATAAAACAAGTTTGGATCAATGCTTTCAGGTAAGTAAGTAAATAAGTCACTGGCAACTTGTTGCTCATCAATTAGAGATTTATACAAGCGTGAACTTTGGCCTGTCGCCAAAATATCGTTAAGAATATCTAAGGCATAATAATCTTCATGTTGTGTATTCGGTACGTGATACGCCATCATGATGTTTGGTGTTGTTACCGAAGCTTTGTGAACATAAACAGTGCGTTCACCTTTTTGTTCAGGCTCTACTGTATGCACTTCTCTAGGAGGTGCTTGTGCGGGAATAGGCTCAAAATATTTTTCAGCTAGTTTTTTTACTTGAGCTGTCGTGACATCACCAGCAATAACAACAACGGCATTATTGGGAGCATAATAGGTGGCATGATATTGTTTTAAATCTTCCAAACGCCAGTTTTCAATATCTGAAGCATGCCCGATAACGGACCAACTATAAGGATGAGCTCTAAATGCTGACCCTTTGACTTCTTGCCAAATTGCTCTGAAGTTTGAGTTTTCTAGCCCTGTGGTACGTTCTGATGAAACTACACCACGCTCACTATTAACACTTTTTTCTTCAATGGCTAAATTCGCAATGCGGTCAGCTTCTAGGTCAAAAATGGTTTCTATTGATTCCGTAGGGAACCAATTAGTATAAACAGTTAAGTTTTCGCTAGTATAAGCGTTGTTTGAGCCGCCTGCGGCTTCCATCGTACGATCAAACATTTTTGGACCATACTTTTCTGCGCCATTAAACATCATGTGCTCAAAAAAATGTGAAAGGCCAGTAATACCAGGTACTTCGTTTCGAGAGCCAACTTTCCAAAATAAATACATATTGGCGTTTGGAATAGATTTATCTTCCAAGACAATAATCTTCATACCATTTTTAAGGGTGAAGGTATTAACATCTTCTGCGGTGGTTATAGCGTGACTAGCAGCCGAAAAACAAAAAAGTAACAGTGTTAGTCGAATCACTGTCGATTTTAATTTAGTAAGATTCACAGGTTAACTCCAATTAGCCTATCGATACTTTAAAGGTTAATGGTATGTTAATAAGAATGTTTTTACTAGCTGCAATTAATTAAATATGCTTTTGTTTTTTCTATTATTCTTTCATTAATAATTGTTGCCTGCTTATATTGTGCATTATTTATTTTAATCAATAAAAAAGGCTAAACCAATGTTTAGCCTTTGATGAAATTAAATGTAGTTAAACTAAAATATTTAGCTTAATGCCACATTAAGCCCTAATTTAATCCAAGTACTTTTTTACCTTGGTTAAAGGTGATGTCTACTGGAATATTAGCTGTTTCTAAGCTCGCCAAGTCGCTAGCTAAATCAGACTTTATTACGCCACTTTCAGCAACGAGTTTATCAACACCTTGATAATCACCATTCCCTTGCAAAGTTAAAATCAGCTCAGACAAAGAATCAATTGCGGCAGTCATTTTTTCAACATTAACTGTGTATAAACCTTGCTCATTGCGTGTAAAAGCGCCTTGTTCTGCAAAGTAGTTAAATCTCACCATATTGGCTTTACCATGGGCTGAGCTAGCACCAAAGCGTACAGAGCGGAATATACCTGTTAAGAATGTGGTGTAGTAGTCTTCTAACGTACCTTCAGTGATAACGTTTTTAGCAAGTAATTGACGTACCATGTAAAGCCCTAGAATATCAGCTTTACCTTCTTCTAATGCTGAGGCATGTTCCTTTAATAACTGACGTACCGTACCTTTGTCATTAATGGTATTTTTAATACCTAAGCCGTGTGCTACTTCATGAAACATAGTATTTGCGAAGAAAGCTGTAAAAGTTACGTTTTTACGTTGCTCTGGCACGATTAATGTTTCAGCAATAGGTGTCATGATCGCATCGAATTTTGCACGCATTGCGTTTTTCAATTGTAAGCGACGAGTACCTTTCTTTAATTGTACTTGTTCATCGTTTGGCAAGTTAATCGCGATGGTTTTACCACCGGCATTTGAATGTCCTGCATAGTAAATAACGTCATAAGCATTTAAGTCAGCATCAGAGCCAGGTACTTCTGCTTTATATTTTTTACTTACTGGTAAGCCACGTTGCAGCTCAGGCAAGTATTCAGCATATTTAGCAAGTTTTTCGCTCCAAGACATATCTTTAATTAACACATATGATTCAAATGCAGCTCGATAGCCAAACAGTTGGTCTTCATAAGTTTCAATTGGTCCAATAACAATATCAATAGGGTTATTCTTCATGTCCATCCAAGCAAAGTCTGATGCTTGAAAGTCATCTGTGCGTATCGCTTTAGCACGCATGTTAAGATAGGCAGCAAATTCTTTATCGTCTGCCAAGGTTGATGCTTTCTCAAGAATAACCGCGATACGATTGATTTCATCAGCGTAAGCTTCTGAAAAGGCAATTGTAGTTAATTGACCATTTTCATTACGACGCACTAATGAGTACAAGCCATTTTTATCTTCGAATGTCGCTTGTTCAAATTCTGCTTTAGTCATATTGGCAGGGTAAAATTGTGCGCCATGACTTTTTTCAGCAGTATTAGTTAAAAATGCTTTGTCGCCATTTAATCGATCCCAAGGACCATAATTAATACGGGCAAATTCACGTACTTTCTCATCAGTGATTGAAGCAAGAAAAGCTGCTTTGTTTTGGCCGAATGCTTGTTGCCAGAAAAGATTGTCGATGATGTCAGATGCTTCAATAAGCAGCGATAACATCTGCTTTTGATTACTTGATAAATGTGAAAGGTCAGCACTTAATGTCACCGTTTTATAAATGTCTAAACGGTTTTGATATTCGGGTAGCAAATTAACAGCTGAAGGTTTGGTGGTTTCATTATTATCACCACAAGCTGATAAAGCACTCGCAACTAATAGTACGGATGCAATTTTTGAAAATTTCATGTCGTGTCTCTCTTATTAAATACCGGCTAGAGACTAACAAAACCACTGACAAGCGCAAGGTATTAGATCAATAAAATGAAAGGTTAGGTGATTTTTAGACATAAAAAAACCGGCAGAAGCCGGTTTTTTAATTCTTTACAAAAATTAAAGCGCTTTAATTGCAGCGTTCAAACGACTCTTACTACGAGCAGCTTTATTTTTGTGAATAAGACCTTTGCTTGCATAACGATCGATGATCGGTGCAGCAGCAGCAAATTCTGTAGATGCTTTTTCTTTGTCACCGGCTTCGATAGCAGCAATTACTTTTTTAAGTAATGTACGCATCATTGAGCGACGGCTTGCATTGTGTTGACGGCGCTTTTCAGATTGTAATGCGCGCTTCTTAGCAGACTTTGAGTTAGCCAAGGTGAACTCCTAAAATTGAATAAATATTGCCTAAATTTAAGGCGACGAAATATGCCTGTTTTTAACTGGTTTGTCAAACAATTTACTGCGTTAATTTGACAGCTCGGATAATTACCCGTTTGTATAAATAAAACCAATGGTGAGCATTCTAAAGTTTTTAATTGTAACTTGGAAGTAAAACTAACGCCTTAATGCTATTAAATGCTTGTTTATCAAATTATAAAAGCCTCATAATATGAACAAGTGCTGATTATTGGCTTATATCCGAACTATTTAGCATTAAAATGAGCATTAAAAATTAAAATATAACTAAAAGTTATTGATCAATTAGGGTTGAATCGTTTGAGTAAAAAGTTAATTAAGTCGGGAATTATTGTAAGTGCAATGACATTGATTTCGCGTGTTTTAGGCTTAATAAGAGATGTGATTATTGCCAACGTTTTGGGGGCTAGTGCATCAGCAGATGTATTTTTCTTCGCGAATAAAATCCCTAATTTTTTTCGTCGTTTATTTGCAGAAGGTGCATTCGCACAAGCCTTTGTGCCTGTGTTGAGCGAATATCATACGCTTGATGAAGAAAATGGCTTGTCAGTAAAAGAAGGTGAAACACGTAAACTTATTGCGCAAGTGTCAGGTACTTTAGGGGTAATTATTACCTTAGTGACTTTATTCGGCATGATTGCATCACCTGTTTTTGTTGCGTTGTTTGGACCCGGTTGGTTTTTAGAGTGGTTAAATGGTGGCTCAGGTAGTGAAAAGTTTGATTTAGCCAGTACCTTATTAAAAATTACCTTCCCTTATCTTTGGTTTGTCAGTATTACTGCATTATCGGGCGCAATTTTAAATACCTACGGTCGTTTCGCTGTGTCAGCATTCACGCCAGTTTTATTAAATGTAGGTGTTATTGCCTGTGCGATTTATTTGGCACCTTTTATGGATGATCCTGCTTTTGCTATCGCATGGGGAGTATTTTTAGGTGGTTTTTTACAGTTTGCTTTTCAATTACCGTTTCTATATCGAGCAGGGGCGTTAGTTAAACCAAAATGGGCATGGAGCGCGCCCGGTGTAACTAAAATTCGTAAGCTGATCCTTCCTGCGTTGTTCGGTGTCTCTGTAACTCAAATCAATCTACTACTTGATACGATTATTGCCAGTATGCTGATCACCGGTTCAATCAGCTGGCTGTACTACGCTGACCGTTTATTAGAATTTCCTTTAGGGTTGTTTGGTATTGGCATTGCGACGGTAATATTACCTAGCTTATCAAAGCTACACACCAAAAAAGATAACCGAGAGTTCAGTGAGACGGTTGACTGGGGGCTGAGAATTGTCTCTTTATTTGGCTGGCCAGCACTTGCTGGATTAATGGTGCTTGCGCAACCGATCATTATGATTTTATTTATGCGCGGTGAGTTCGACCAACATCAAGTATTGCAGGTATCCTACGCGTTATATGCTTACCTTGCAGGCTTGTTAAGCTTTATGTTTATTAAAGTACTCGCGCCGGCATACTACTCTCGTCAAGATACCAAAACACCAGTTAAAATTGCGATTAAAGCGATGGTAGCCAACATGGCTTTTAATATTATGTTGGCACCATACTTTGGTTATGTAGGCTTGGCTATTGCTACAACGTTGTCAGCGACATTAAATGCAATGATGCTCTATCATGGTTTAAAATCCGCCAATGTTTTTCAATTGTCGAAAAAAACCTGGTGGTTTATCACCCGTTTGATATTTTCGGCTATTGTCATGGCGTTAGTGGTTTATTATTTATCGCCAGCATTTGAATTTTGGCTATCGTTAAGTTTCATTGAGCAAGTAGTGAAACTTATTATTTGTATTACCGCAGGTATGCTTAGCTATTTTGTATGTTTGTTATTATTAGGTATTCGAATTTCTGATATCAAAATCTCACAAAATAACTCGCACTAAGGGCTGATTCTTATTGCTTACTGATATATAATTCGTCAGTTTTTATTCTTTTATGATTTATCGATAGCTAGCGATGGTTGGCATTAGGGTTTATTAGGTTCATGCAATTAACACGTGGCATTCACAATATGCATATAAGTGACGATAAGAATCGTCAAGGTTGTGTGTTAACCATAGGCAATTTTGATGGTGTGCATTTAGGTCACCAACAAGTGATTTCAGCCTTAGTTAACAAGGCCAAAGAGCTAAATTGTGAAGCAGCTGTTTTAGTTTTCGAGCCGCAACCTCAAGAGCTGTTCTCACCAGAAACTGCCCCTGCTAGACTTTGTCGGTTACGTGATAAATATGCCTTGTTGAAAAACTTAGGTGTTGATCGATTAATTTGTATCAATTTTAATAAAAAATTTGCTAGTCTAAGCGCCGAAACTTTTATTGAAGAGTTACTGGTTAAACGCCTAGCAATAAAGCATTTAATTGTTGGTGATGATTTTCGTTTTGGCAAAAATCGTCAAGGCAATTTTTCAATGCTGAATATGGCGGGCGAAAAACTAGGATTTTCGGTAACTGATACGACTAGCCATAAATTAGCTGGTTGTAGAATTAGCAGTACCGCAATAAGAGAAAAACTAGAGCAAGATGATTTAGCGGGTGCAGAAACCATGCTAGGTCGTGCATACTCAATTATTGGTAAAGTATTTCACGGTGATAAGCGTGGCCGAGAAATGGGCTTTCCTACAGCAAATATAAGATTAAAGCGTCGTGTATCACCTGTTGCAGGCGTATATGCGGTGCAGGTTAAAAGCCAATTTGGTAAGCACTTTGGTGTTGCTAATATAGGTTCAAGACCAACTGTTGCTGGTATAAGGCAACAATTAGAAGTACATATTTTTGATTTTGATAACAATTTGTATGGTGCAGTCATTGAGGTAGTGTTGTTAAAAAAACTCCGCAGTGAACAAAAGTTTGGCTCGCTAACTGAACTAACACAGCAAATTGCGATAGATACAGAGCAGGCCCGCACCTTTGTGCAAAACTTAGCTTAATTTGAATCAGTTAAGAAAACATTACCCAACACTAGTTGATATATTAGTGAATACGACAACGGATATTTATTTTAATGAGTGATTATAAACAAACCCTAAATTTGCCAGCAACTTCTTTTGCGATGAAAGGAAATATGGCGAATCGTGAACCGAATATGCTAAAAGAATGGGCTGAAAAAGATTTATACGGTCAAATTCGATCTGCAAAAAAAGGTAAGAAATCATTCATTTTGCATGATGGACCTCCTTATGCAAACGGTAATATTCACATTGGTCATGCGGTTAATAAAATCCTTAAAGATATTATTGTTAAATCAAAAACATTGTCTGATTTCAATGCGCCATACGTGCCAGGTTGGGATTGTCATGGTTTACCGATTGAATTAATGGTTGAAAAGAAAGTAGGTAAGCCGGGCCATAAAGTTTCTGCTAGTGTCTTTCGTGAAAAGTGTCGTGAATATGCCGCTAAACAAGTTGATGGTCAACGTGATGACTTTAAACGCTTAGGTGTTTTTGCGGATTGGGATAAACCTTACCGCACAATGGATTTTGACACTGAAGCGAACATTATTCGTTCACTAGGCAAAATTGCTGAAAATGGCCATTTACACCAAGGCTTCAAACCTGTGCATTGGTGTACAGATTGTGGTTCATCTTTGGCTGAAGCTGAAGTGGAATATAAAGATAAGCAATCACCAGCAATTGATGTGAAGTTTACCGTTGTTGAGCAAAGTGTTGCCGATAAATTTGATCATCCTGAAAATCATGAAGGTGAAGGTGAGATTTCGGTTGTTATTTGGACCACAACACCGTGGACATTACCAGCTAACCGTGCGGTTTCATTACATGCTGATGTTGAATATACCTTAGTACAATGTGAAACAGAGCAGGGTAAAGAACGCTTAATTTTAGCGTCAGATCTTGTTACTTCTTGTATGGACCGTTTTGGCATAACTAAATATCACGCATTAGGTTTTTGTAAAGGTGCTGAATTAGATTTAGTACAACTTCAACATCCATTTTATGATTTTACCGTGCCGGTTATTTTAGGTGAGCATGTAACGACTGATTCAGGTACAGGTTGTGTGCATACAGCTCCTGGTCACGGTGTAGAAGATTTCGAGGTTGGCAAACTTTACAACTTAGAAGTGGCTAACCCTGTTGGGGCAAATGGTGTTTATTTAGATGACACTGAATTGTTTGCTGGTCAGCATGTATTTAAAGCTAATGCCAATGTTGTTGAAACTTTAAAAGAGCATGGCAAGCTTGCGCATCATCATGCACTAGAACATTCTTACCCACATTGCTGGCGCCATAAAACGCCATTAATTTTCCGTGCAACGCCGCAGTGGTTTATTAGCATGGACAATAAAGGTTTGCGTAAAGACTCTCTTAATGAGATTGAAAAAACGCAGTGGATCCCTGATTGGGGTCAACGCCGTATTGAGTCTATGGTTGAAGGTCGTCCTGATTGGTGTATTTCACGCCAACGTACCTGGGGCGTGCCAATGGCATTATTTATCCACAAAGATACCGGCGCATTGCATCCGCGTAGCATTGAATTAATTGAAACGGTAGCAAAGCGTGTTGAAGAAAAAGGCATTCAAGCATGGTTTGACTTAGAAGCAGCAGAGCTTATTGGTGATGACGCGCAAGAATACGTAAAAGTTGCTGATACCTTAGATGTTTGGTTTGATTCAGGCACAACCCATTACTCAGTTGTTAATGCCCGTGAAGAATTTGATGGCATTGCTGATTTATACCTTGAAGGCTCAGATCAACATCGTGGTTGGTTTATGTCGTCAATGATTTCTTCAGTTGCCATGACCAGCCAAGCACCATACAAGCAAGTGCTAACTCATGGTTTTGTGGTTGATGCTAAAGGTCATAAAATGTCTAAGTCATTAGGCAACGTTATCACGCCAAAAGAAATCACTAATACTTTAGGTGCTGATATTTTGCGTTTATGGACAGCGTCAGTTAACTACACGCAAGAAATTACCGCGGGTGATGAAATATTTAAGCGTCAAGCAGATGCTTATCGTCGTATTCGCAATACTTCACGCTTTTTACTATCAAACCTTAATGGCTTTGACCCGAAAAAAGATTCAATTGCTTTTGATGATATGGTGGCGCTTGATCGCTGGGCAGTAGATAAAGCCGCACAGCTACAAGCAGAAATTATTGCCGCATACGACGAATATGAATTTCATGTGGTTGTACACAAGTTAATGAACTTTTGTACCACTGAACTTGGTGGTTTCTACTTAGATATTATTAAAGACCGTCAATACACAGCGAAAGAAGACAGCGTAGCTCGTCGTTCATGTCAAACTGCTATGTACCTAATTGCAGAAGCGATGACACGTTGGATGGCGCCTATTTTGTCATTTACTGCACAGGAAATTTGGCAAGCATTGCCAACACCTACAGGTGAAGCTCGTGAAGAGTTCGTTTTCACTGGCGTATGGTTTGACGGCTTACCAAAAACAGCAACAACCAGTGCTTTAAATAACGACTACTGGAACGAGCTTTTATTAGTACGCACAGAAGTAAACAAAGCACTAGAAAATGCCCGTAAAGAGAAGCAAGTAGGTAAAGCGCTTGAAGCTGCGGTTACATTATATACTACTGCTGAATTAGCTGAAAAACTTCAGCAATTAGGAGAAGAGTTACGCTTTGTATTAATCACCTCTAAAGCGACAGTTGAAGTGGTTGAAAGTGCACCAGCAGATGCTTTAGTAACTGAAGTTGACGGTTTATGGTTAACCGTTGCTCCAGCAGAAGGTGCTAAGTGTGATCGCTGTTGGCATGTTACTGAAGACATTGGTCAAAGTGAGCAACACCCCGAACTTTGTGGTCGCTGTATTACTAACGTTGATGGCGAAGGTGAAGCGCGTAAATACGCTTAACTCCTTTAATTGCTAAATCAGTAATATTAAAACGTGTAGTGCTTGGATAAAGTCTGCACGTTTTCTAATTATTATAATAATAAAAATTAGCGTATGACGCGCAACGGAACATTAGAGACTTATTTATGACAAGTTTATTTACTGAAACCGGACTACGTTGGTTGTGGTTAACGATTATTTGCTTATTTGCCGATCAAGTAACCAAACAATTAGTCGCCACCAATATGGACTTATATCAATCAATCGACATTTTACCTTTCTTCAATATTACTTATGTACATAACCCTGGTGCAGCATTTAGCTTTTTAGCTGACCAAGGGGGCTGGCAACGTTGGTTTTTCACTGCAATTGCCGCCATCGCCAGTATCGTTTTTATTGTTTGGCTAGCTAAAACACCGAAACAACAAAAACTATTATCTGTAGCGTTTGCTTTAATGTTGAGTGGTGCTGTTGGTAATTTAATTGACCGCGTGCTGTTTGGTTATGTTATCGATTTTATTGATTTTTATGGCTTTGGTTACCATTTTCCTGCGTTTAATATTGCAGACTCAATGATTTTTATTGGCGCCGCATTAATGATTCTAGATTCTTTTAAGAATGGCGAACCGAATAACAAAGCTACAAATACTAACGCTTAAAGAGATATTTTATGACAAACTTAGTAACAACCTCTTCAGAAATTATTGCCCATATAACCATGAAATTATCAGATGGCTCTGCAGCTGATAGCACTAAGGTTAACAAAAAGCCGGCTAAAATTATCATGGGTGATGCCAGTATATCACCCGCATTTGAAGCGCAACTTGTTGGAATGTCGGCTGGAGAAAGCAAAGAATTTACTTTAGCGGCAGTTGATGCCTTTGGTGAGCCTTTACCTGAAAATATTCACTATATGGATATCAGTAAGTTCAGTGAAGAAGCGCCAGCCAAAGTAGGCAACATCATAACGTTTTCTCAGCCAGGTGGTGAATTGCCAGGTATGATAAAAGATGTGTCAGGAAGTTCAGTAACCATTGACTTTAACCACCCGCTGGCAGGTCAAGCAGTAACATTTGTAATTGATGTTATTGAAGTTAAATAATTAGTAACGACGAGTATCATATGGAAATTATTTTAGCCAATCCTCGCGGTTTTTGCGCCGGTGTCGACCGAGCCATTAGCATTGTTGACCGAGCGCTTGATTTATTTGAAGCACCTATTTATGTTCGCCATGAAGTTGTGCATAACAAGTTTGTGGTTAACGGCTTAAAAGACAGAGGTGCGATATTTGTTGATGAACTCGTTGAAGTGCCAGATGATAGTACGGTCATTTTTAGTGCTCATGGCGTATCTAAAGCTGTTCGCAATGAAGCAAAATCACGCGGCTTGAAAGTGTTTGATGCAACTTGCCCTTTAGTGACTAAAGTGCATATGGAAGTATCACGAACAAGTCGTAAGAACATTGAGTGTATTTTGATCGGACACGCTGGTCACCCTGAAGTTGAGGGCACGATGGGGCAATACGAAAGCGAAGAAGGCGGGATTTACCTCGTTGAATCAGCTGAAGATGTTGCAACATTGGAAATTAAGAATCCAGAAAAACTTTACTATTGTAGTCAAACCACACTATCTGTTGATGATACTAGTGATGTCATTGATGCTTTGAGAAAAAAGTTTCCGTTGATTCAAGGCCCTCGAAAGGATGATATTTGCTACGCGACGCAAAATAGACAAGATGCAGTTCGCTCCATTGCTGAACAAGTTGAACTGTTATTGGTTGTTGGTGCAAAAAATAGCTCGAACTCAAACCGTTTACGAGAGCTAGCTGAAAAGATTGGTACAACATCTTATTTAATTGATACGGCTGCTGATATTGACACTACATGGCTTGATAATGTTGCCAAAGTAGGCGTTACAGCCGGAGCCTCTGCTCCAGCTGTATTGGTACAACAAGTTATTAGCGAGCTAAAATCACTCGGTGGTAAAGAAGTTATTGAGTATCCAGGGCGTGAAGAGAATACCGTATTTGCGGTGCCGATAGAATTGCGCTAATCTTAAACAATATATTTTTCGCAGTTATATTTATTTTTACAAAACTTTAACGTAAAGTGTTTGAGTAAATTATAACTGTAAACTTATGATTTTCCGGCAAACATCTTTTTTATGCGGAAAGTCACTTGTAATATGATTGTTTAAGGTATGGGTTAATGCTGTTCACAAAAGTGATTTTTAACACATATAAATACAAAGTAAATGGTGCATTTTATATGCACTGTTTGCATGGATATTTATCTAAAATTAGCAGACCACTTTGTCATTGTTATTTTGGCTACACCTCTCTGCTGTCTATTACTTATTCATATTTAAAGGGAGATTAAATATTGAATAATTCTTTTCTGAAAAATCATCAAAGTAACCCCACTTATAATAAAGGTATGACTTTTATTGAAGTGTTGATTGCTGTTTTTATTTTAGTGACGGGAATACTCGGCGCTGTTGCGATGCAAGCTTCGGCTAAAAAAGGTAGTTTTGATGCAATGCAACGTTCGGTAGCTTCAGCTTTAGCACAAGATATTATTGAACGTATGCGCAGCAATGATTCTGCCAATTTGGTAGCGTATGAAGGTAGTGATTATGGTGATGTTTTAAATGCTGTTCCCGCTGAAAGGTGTTCAACAATAGCTGGAATATGCAGTGCTGCGGAAATGGTGACTAATGACCTTTATGAGTGGGAATTGTCGTTAATGGGGGCTGACGTAGTGAATGATGGAAATAATTTAGCCGGATTAGTCGGAGTCAGGGGCTGTATTAGTCATAGCCTTAATGCAGTTACCGTGGTGGTTAGTTGGGAAGGGCGTACGGAAATTTCGGATGCTGAAAAAAATAGTTGTGGAACCGCTGGAGATAAAAGGCGGCAATTAATTGTTGAGGCATTTATAAATTAATATGAATAACCAACGCGGATTTACCTTAGTCGAAATATTTATCTCACTTGCCGTTGGCCTAGCATTATTTGCCGGTGTACTCAGTGTCTTTGTTGGTATCAAAACAACGACAACTGAAACTGCAACATATGGTGAGCTACAGGAAAATGGTCGCTTTGCACTAAGTGTTCTGAGTGATGACTTACTTAAACAGGATTTCTGGGGAGATTATACCGGCACCTTTGATTTCTCCATGTTAACGTCAGTACCAGGCGTGCCTGATACTGAATGTAATGGTGCAGGGTTAAATAATGGCACATTTCCAATTGCTATCGGACATTTTAGAACCCTATGGGGGGATAGAATTGCTGCAATAAATCCTGATCCTGGAGCAGTGCAAGATGGTGGAGATATGGACTGTATTGTTGATGCTAAAGCCTCTTCTGACATCATTCAGCTCAAACGTGCAATATCTCAACCTTTAACAGTAACCACTGCTAATAATTATTATATTATTGCTAATTTAAGTGAAGCCGAAATATTCACCGGTACAACGCCTCCTGAACTTGATAATAGTCAAATATGGGAGTATCAGCACCACATTTATTATGTAAAAGATGAGCAACAAGGGACTAATACTGTTCCTGTTTTAATGCAAGGGCGCTTGACCACAAAAATGACTTTTGATCCAATTATTGATGGTATTGAAGTCGTTCGGTTTATGTATGGTGTCGACACTGATGCGCCCGGGACTGCTGGGTATGGCATTGCCGACACGTTTCTCTCTGCAGATAACATGACGAATACTCAATGGGATAACGGTAGTAATAATCGCATTCTCGCTGTGCGTATTTTTGTTTTAGCACGCAGCATTCTACCTGATAATAAATATACTAATACTAATACTTACAGCTTCGGTGATACAACGTTGACTTATAACGATAACTACCGACGCTTGTTATTTAGTTCTACGGTAACGCTATACAATGCTGGGGTTGACTCATGGTAACTAAAAATAAATATATAACTATTAGCAATAATTTCCAAATGCATAGTCAAAAAGGGGTAGTGCTGAATGCATAGTCAAAAAGGGGTAGTGCTGATTGTCTCACTAGTTTTTTTGGTAGCTTTAACCGCTGTTGCTGCTGCGTTAATGCAAAATACCACGACAGACATGAAAATGTCTGGGGCAAGTGAAGAGAAAGTTGTTGCAACTCAAGAGGCTATTAGTGCTACAGATGAAGTTATTTTTAGGCAAGTTAACGCTACTTCTGGAAACAACGCTTTTACATCTGCCTTAGTCAAATTTCCTATCGGTGCAACGGGCACTTTAGAAAAAACCAATACGGGTGGGCATACCACAGCAAAAATTGAAATTGCTAATAATGAGTTAGAGCTAGAGCCTGATTGCCCTCATTCACGAACAGCGTCATCAGCGCAGGTTTTTACCTGTAATGTATTACGCGTTCAAGTGGCTAGAAAATATGGAAGAAAGAATACCAATGAAGTGGAAGTTAATACGGGGATTGCCCAGCAACTTTTACGATAACATGTTGGTATTACGTTTAAATACTGGAGTCGAACAATGAAAAAATTACTGGCTTTATGCCTGATGTTGATTATATCTGCAACATCTTTTAGTGAAGATATTGAACTCTATGTCAGTGAGGCTGTTAAACTTGCGGGTAAGAAAACGCAGGTTCTAATTATTTTCGATAATTCTGGCAGCATGGGTACTGAGCTTTCTGTCAATGAAGACTATAACCCAGCAACGACTTACCCTGCGGTTGGTAATGATAACTCCTTAGATGAACGGTTTATTTATTTTACTAAAGGTGGTGCTGATGGCGTTGGACTACCTGTACCTGATAAAAATAACGAATCACGTCGTTTTTTAGATGCTATAAATAGTTGTGAAACGGCCAAGAACATTTTAGCTGAAACTGGCTTTTATACTGGCCATATTAGAGAGTATAGTATTAAAGGAAATTCAGGAAGTTGGAATGAAATTCCTGATAATAATGGTGCAAATATAGAGGTTGTTGATTGTGAAGATGACGTTCTTGGTACTGAACCAGGTAACATTGACTCTTTACCGCAGGGATATCCTATAAACTATGCCGGTTCTAAGAAGGACCCGGTTTATCATACCACTGATATCGTCGCTTCCAATGTGGAATGGTCTGGTGAGCTTGTTACTTTATATACAGATAATTACTTAAGGTGGCATCACGGTGAAGACATTGCTCAAACGTTAAAAAGTCGAATGGATATCGCTAAAGATAGTATTACCAAAGTTGTTAAAGCTGCACCATCAATCGACTTTGGCTTACAAGTATTTAATTATAATGATGGTGATAGCGCATCTGATCCCAATGGAGGTAGAGTCGCTTTTGGTATTCAGGATATGACTGATAGCAGTGAGGCTGTATTTTTAGATATAGTCAATAACCAACTAACAGCAAAAACTTGGACGCCATTATGTGAAACTTTATATGAAGCGCAGCAATATTTTGCTGGTAAAGTTGTTGATTTTGGTAATGACGATGAATCACAAGGAAATAGTTACACTAAAAATAAGCCACCTAGAGATAATACTATTGAGGCCGATAGTAAATATATTTCCCCATTTAATTCATGTAGTAGTAAAGCTTTTGTTATTTTGATTACCGATGGTGTACCAACTTATGACAATGGGGCTGATAGTAAAATAGTTTCTTTGTCGACAGTTGAAGATGGAAAAACTATTAACTTTAGTGGCTCTAAATTCGGAGGTAATTATTTAGCTGCTGTTGCTGAGTGGATGTTTGAAAATGATATAAATACACGCCTTGAAGGTAAGCAAACGGTTGAAACATACACCATTGGTTTTAGTGAGGGAGCTGATGATGCAGCGCCATTATTAAAAGAGGCAGCTAAGTTGGGAGGCGGAGATTATTACCGTGCTGAGGATAGTGTTCAGTTAACGGCCGCACTATTGAATGCTTTAGAAAATTTAGAGCCGAGTAATGACAGTTTAACTTCTGCATCTGTAGCGGCAAATAATTTTGATAGAACTGAAACCTTAAACTCTGTTTACTATGCTATGTTTCAACCGGAAAGTGGCCCTCGTTGGCAAGGTAATTTAAAAAAATATAAAGTTAAAAATGGTAATCAAGTAGGTAAGCACGATAAAGCTGCCCTAACTGATAACAGTAGCCATTTTTCAGAAGAAGTCACAAGTTTTTGGTCATCAGACAATGCTAAAGATGGCGATGTCGTTGGAGAAGGTGGTGTTGCAGAGATGCTACGAACAAAAACAAATAGGGTCATTTATAGTGATATAGGAACAGAAAATGCTTTAGCTCTTTTAACTGAAATACAGGCTGAAACATCATTTGGTGGAAGTTCTGAGTTAGCTACAAATATGGATGTACACGAAGATGATGTTGGTGACTATCTAGATTGGGCAAAAGGGAAGAATGTTGACAATGAAAAATTGGAAGATGATTCTACGCCAGTTATGCGTCCAGATGTTTTTGCCGATCCATTGCACTCTAAACCATTAGTTATTAACTATGGTAATAGTATTCGTATTCTTATCGGTACGAATGCAGGTGTATTACATATGTTCGAAGATACTGGTGATACGGTTGATGAAAGCTGGGCTTTCATGCCGAAGGAGTTTTTTAAGAATATTAAGCCTTTGAGAGAAAACTATTCAACGGCAGAAAAGATATATGGCATTGATGGCAGTATTAGCTCGCACATTCAAGACAAGAATGGAGATGGTATTGTTAATGGTACTGATAAGGTTTGGGTGTTTTTTGGATTACGTCGCGGTGGAACGTCATATTATGCACTTGATATAAGCACGCCGAATTCACCAAGTAAGCTTTGGCATATTGATGCTTCATCAACTGGTTTTAGTGGGTTAGGACAATCTTGGTCACGTCCTAAGGTAGGTTATTCTGAACTCAATGTTTCGGGCACTGGCGATAGTGCTGTTGCAGCTCCTGTATTATTCTTTGGTGGTGGTTATGATGTTAAGAAAGATACTTTGTCACCAGGGACTTCGGACGATAAAGGTAAAGCTATTTATATGGTTGATGCCGCCACTGGAACATTAAAGTGGAGTATGGAGCCATCTGGAGGCACAACTTCATATTCAGGTTCGGATAGCATTCCATCTAGTATTGCTACGCTAGATAGCAATGGTGACGGTTTAATTGATCGCTTATATACGGGTGATACTGGGGGAAATGTATGGCGTGTAGATATGCCTAGCGCTAACCCTAGTGATAGCGATGATCCTTGGACTGTATTTAAATTGGCTAACTTAGGAGGGGGGACTAATTTAAGTGATTTACGTTTTTTTAATGAGCCATCAATTGTGCGTACATTTGTAAGTGAAACTATTGCTACAGAAGTTATAGAAGACGGTGAGACCACGATAATTTATAGCTATCAAGAAAAGCCCTATGATGCAGTGTTACTGGGAAGTGGAGATAGATCTAATCCTATTGGTACAGATACTGATGATACGTTCTTCATGATCAAAGATGAAAATATTAAGACTAAATCTTTTTATATTGATGCTGAGCCTAAAGCCCCTGCTGCAATAGCAAAAATTGGCTTATATGAATACACCGATAATCCATTTGGGGCAACGTTAACGACACTGGAACGTAATGAATTAGCGACTAATGTTAGTGAAAAATCTGGTTGGTATATTGACCTTGAGGATTCAGGGGAAAAAAGCACAGCAGAAGCAATTGTTATTAATGGTGTCGCATATTTCACTACCTTTACACCACCAAATCTAGATCCTGATATTGTTCATTGTGAGCAGCCGAACGGTACAGGTTTTTTATATGCTGTAGATCTTGCTTTAGGTACCAGTGTTTATAACTGGAATGAAGCTGATCCAGATGCAGACCCTGAGCGTCGCGTAGAAATAAATGAACAATTTTTAGGAGCTCCTACGTTAATCGTTGTACCTAATGATGACGGAGACCCTGATACAGAAGACGATGCAGAGGGAAATATTATTGTTGGTCGTGAAATTATACCAGTAGGTTTCACATTGCAAACTATGCGAACTTATTTGTATGTCGAGGAATAACCAGTGAGAATTGATAAAGTTAGTCGTGGTTTTACATTAATTGAAGCATTAATCACCGTCGCTATTGTCGCTATATTAGCTTCTGTTGCATTCCCTTCCTATACAGACTTTGTTACACGCTCAAATAGATCTGAAGCACAAAGGGAATTACTTAGAATTGCAAACCTACAAGAGCAATTTTACGTTGATAATAGAAGTTATACGGCAGACATGGAAAGTCTTGGCTTAAATAAAGACCCTTTTATATCAGAAAACGAGCATTATAGTATTGATGCAGAATTAGCAGACGGAGGCTTTGTACTTACGGCTAAGGCCTTAGGAACTCAAAAAAATAACGATAGCGCATGCATTAGCCTATCTGTAACCGATACAGGCAAGAAGTCACCTACTAACGACTGCTGGGAACAATAGATTAGGAGCAATATAATGATAAAAATGATACTGACTTTAGCACTTTCTCTCGTTGTTATTTTGAATGTTAATGCGGCTAATAACGTGAAAAACGATAAGAAAATTGATGCAAAATGCCATATTGAATTATATGGTGGGCAGCAAACTATCTATTTCGCAACAGTACAGGGGAGTCATCTTAGTAAACTAGTTAAACGACTATCTAACAGGAGTATATCGACGGTTTTTTCACAAAAAAAGCAAAAAGTATACAAAGTATATGAGTGTGTAAAATTGAGTGATAAATTTAGCTCTATACAAGGTCGAAAAATATTTGCCAAACACCCTAGATAGTATCGATATCGCATGAGCTGTTAGTGGATTAAAATTGACTAACAGCTTTACCCTATGAGCAAGTTACGTCGGTGCCATTTCTGTTTTCATCTTTGCCATCATTATCAGTATCTGATGACGCATAAATACGCCCAGATAATGAAATATCAATACTACGAGATAAATCACTTTTACCTTTAGGGCAATAACTGAAATTACTGTTTCCGCCAGAAACTAAGCGTCCGGTTGCTGAAAATATAATTATGTTCTGGCTAAATGTTAAACTGTCTCCGCTGCTTGCTTGTCCTTTTATTTTTATTAATTCTTCATTATCACTATCGTAACTTTTATTGTTAGCCAAAGAAGTATCGTTATTAGTGAATACGCTTAATTCATTTTGCCAATTTGTGCTACAAGTAGTACCACTTAGCGGGCATATTGTGACATTTTTACTGGTATTTATTGCTGTATTTCTTGCACTTAATATTAACCGTTGCAATTCACTTACTTCATTATCAACGCGTGACTCTACCATATATTCGCTCAAACTTGGTGCCGCAACAGAAGTTAATATACCGATGATAGCAATACCGATAAGTAATTCTGTAATGGTAAAACCTTTACTGGTTTTATTTTTTGAAAGTGTTTTCTGTAAGGATTTAGGCATAACTTTAGCCGTTATAAATGCATATAGAATTACTTATAACATTGATGAAACTTTACAGCTAGAAAAAATTTAAATCATCTTCTACTAGCGTGCGGATTAGCTACAGGTAATTTTTTTACCTGTACGCCTAATGTTGGCAGTATTTTTTTTATTAGAAGTGCTAGCGTAACTTCGACCAGATATAGCGACAATAATACCTCTATTTTTATCGTTGTGATTAGCAGGACAGTAACTGAACGTTGCGTTTTGTCCCCAGCCTGATAAATGACCTGTTGCTGAGTATGTTAATCCAATGCGAGTTTTTCCATATTGTAACTTGTCACCTGTTTTAATGGCTGACTTAAAAGCAACAATTTTTTCATTTAGCATTGGCTCATAAATTTTATTATTGTTGGTGTCAGTAAAGACGCTTAGTTCTTTGTGCCAAAGATTAGTGCAAGCACCTTGAGAATTTATCGGACACAGGGTTACTTTGCTGTTACTGGTAAGTGCTGAGTTTCTTGCTATTAGAAGTAACCGATGAATCGTGAATATTTCGTTATCCACTCTAGTATCGACTATGTAGTTATTAAGGCTTGGAACCCCAATAGCGATCACGCTCAGTAAAATAGCCAATGAAACCAATATTTCAATTAGTGTAAATCCAATATACTTTGACATAGCAACCATTCCTTAGTTGAAAGTATTTTTTCACTGCTAGGTATAGTCAAAGATATTGGATATTTCCAAATTAAAAAGCTTACTTTTCGTAGATAGTTGGAATTGCAGAGCGCTTGTGTTGTGTTTTCAAATAGATAGCGATAATTTTTTCTTCAACTATTTTATCTGTATTTTTTCCTTCTAAAAAATCGTCAAGTTGATCGTAACTTAGGCCTAATGCTTCTTCATCTTTTTTACCTGGAGATAATTCTTCAAGGTCTGCGGTTGGCGTTTTATCAACAAGTTGTACTGGCGCACCAAGGGCTGTAGCAAGCTTTTTAACTTGTCTTTTAGATAAACCAAACAACGGTGCTAAGTCACAAGCTCCGTCTCCCCATTTGGTAAAGAATCCGGTAATGTTTTCTGCAGAGTGGTCAGTACCTAGCACCAAACCTCCTACTATGCCTGCGATATGATATTGCATCACCATACGAGCTCTTGCTTTGACATTACCTTTGGAAAAATCTACCTGTGCTTCATTGGCTGATAATATATTGGCGTTGGTTAATGCAGCTAGTGCTTCACTGTGAATACCTTCTGCGCCGTTATAAATATTTGTTGTCAAACAATGGCTAGGCTTAATAAAGGCCAATGCTAATTGTGCGTCTTCTTCATCTGCTTGGATATCATAAGGTAAGCGAACGGCAATAAACTGATAGCTTCGTTGCTCTTGTTTAACTTCGCTATTTAATGAGTCAACAGCCAATTGTGCTAAACGTCCGCATGTTGAAGAGTCAACACCGCCGCTAATACCTAGTACTAATGTTTTCAAACCTGATTGCTTTAGCTTTGCTTTGATAAACTCTATACGGCGCTTTATTTCAAACGTTGCATCAATTTCAGGTAATACCTTCATTTCATCGATTATTGCCAGCGGATTCATTATTTTTCCTTTAGGTGATATTTGGCTCAAGTACAAGTAAACAGAATTAACTTTTCATATCGCACTAGTGTAACAAAGTCTTTTCTTGAATAGAATTTTTGCTCTAACACTTCAACATAGCTCCATTCTAATATATTGATATTAATAGGCGATAAAGGTGATAATATAACTACAGTATTGTTCTGGATCTCAAATCAACTTATAGGCTGTAAAGATGAAAAAGATAGAAGCGATAATTAAACCTTTCAAAATGGATGATGTTCGTGAGGCGCTTGGTGAAATTGGTGTTACAGGTATGACCGTTTCAGAAGTTAAAGGCTTTGGTCGACAAAAAGGCCACACTGAATTATATCGTGGTGCAGAATATATGGTTGATTTTTTACCAAAGGTAAAACTTGAGATTGTAGTAGCGAATGAAAATGTTGATCGTTGTGTAAATACCATTTTAGAAACCGCGCAAACTGGAAAAATTGGTGACGGTAAAATTTTTATCACTAATGTTGAGCGCGTTATTCGTATTCGTACAGGCGAAGAAGATGAAGAAGCTATTTAAATTTTAGTTTATTTTAAGCAAAAAAATACCAGCTCGTTGCTGGTATTTTTGTTTATGAGTAACGGATTAACTCAAGTAATTTTTAACAATAGTGTTAGTTGGCAACTAACGGGTTATTAGGGTAATTAGCGGCAAGTACTTGCTTTGCATTGATTCGTAAGTCCTCTAAACCAAGTTCGTCATAACAAAGGATCATTATTTCTAATGCTTGCTCTGTTTCAGGGCTAGGTGAGAAGTACTCAACAATATACTTACCTCTGTTTGCCGATGAAACATAGGCTTCACGCTTCAAATAGTAGCGAGCAACAGACAACTCATATTTAGCTAAGCGAGATTTAATACCTAACATGCGTTGACGAGAATCTGCTGCATATTTGCTTTCTGGGTACTTTTCTAAAATAGTCTTAAGATCTTTAAACGCATCACGAGCGGCTGTAGGATCACGATCTGAACGGTCAATCCCCGCTAAATCTTGGAATAAATTTTCTTGAGTCGCTATGTTAATCAAAGCGCGCATATAATAGACATAGTCTAAGTTAGCATGGGTAGGATTTAATCTTAAAAAACGGTCAGTTAACGCGATGCCTTGTGCAGCATCTCCACTTTTATAGTACGCGTAAATTAAATCTAACTGTACTTGATGAGATATTGGCCCATAAGGATATCGAGAATCTATCGCAGATAATATTTGGATAGCCTTTTGGTATAAACCATTGTCAAGTGATTGTCGTGCATCGGAAAATAATGCTTGAGCAGACTTATCAGGCACTTTTTCAATTTCTTTTTCGTTTGTCCCCGAACAGGCGGTTAACCCTAGTACTAATGTTAGGCACACTATTTTTATTGTCATTTTTTCCATAGACTTCAATATCACTACTTTGTTTTAGTTAAAATAATTATCTTCTTCGCCGCAATTACTACTTAATGTAATTACTTAATGTAATTGCTCAAGCAAAGAGGTAAAATAAGCTTTGGCATTCTAACCTAGCAATCATGCCTTGCACAGTGCTAATTAATAGAGAGTTTAATGGCTGAAATAATTCAACACCGGGATACGGTTCCCGAATCATGCTTAGGTAAACGTTTCGACCAGACATTGGCGGAAATGTTCCCTGATTATTCACGTTCACGATTAAAAGAGTGGATTTTGGCCGGTCACGTTACCGTAAATGGTCAAGTAATCGATAAAGCACGTGAAAAAATGTTTGGTGGTGAGCAAATTGCCATCAATACTGAAATTGAAGCTGAAATTCGCTTTGAAGCCCAAGATATTCCATTAAATATTGTTTATGAAGATGATGATATTTTGGTGATCAATAAACCTGCAGGCTTGGTTGTTCATCCTGGTGCGGGTAACCCTGATGGCACAGTGTTAAATGCCTTGTTACATCATTGTCCAAAATTAGATGTAGTGCCACGTGCTGGCATTGTGCATCGTTTAGATAAAGACACCACAGGTTTAATGGTTGTTGCTAAAACGATTGCCGCACAAACAAACTTGGTAGAATCTTTACAGGCGCGTGAAATTACCCGTGAATATGAAGCGGTTGCTAATGGTATTATGACCGCTGGTGGTATCGTAGATGAGCCTATTGGCCGTCATCCAACTAAGCGTACGCACATGGCCGTTACGTTTTCTGGCCGACCTTCAGTTACGCATTATCGTGTAATGGAAAAGTTTCGATTACATACACGCTTGCGTTTACGTTTAGAAACTGGTCGTACACACCAAATTCGAGTGCATATGGCACATATTACTCATCCATTGGTTGGTGACCCAGTATACGGTGGTCGTCCTCGTCCACCGAAAAATGCATCGGAAGAGTTACGTGAAATGCTACGTCAGTTCAAACGCCAAGCATTACATGCCGCAATGTTATCTTTGTACCATCCTATTACGGGTGAGCTGATGACTTGGCATGCAGATGTACCTAAAGATATGGTGGCATTAACTGATATGTTACGTGATGACTCTAAAGAGCATGCCAGTGGTAGTGACTACTAAGTCACCAGAAAACTTGCATGTAGTTAATTGGCCAACGCCTAAGGTGTTGGCCTTTTCTACGACACGTTTCCCCCCTAAAGATAAAAAATCGTTTGATAACCTTGATTCTATAAAAAAATGCGCAGCTGATGTAGAAGAACGTCCTACTGAGTTTGATTTCTTTAATTTGGGTGCTCATGTCGGCGATAACCCTATCTCGGTTGAATATAACCGTAATATATTATTGAGTTACCTACCAAACGACTCAAAAATTCAGTGGTTAGAGCAAGTTCACGGTAATCATGTTACCTACGTAGACCGCCACAATATAACGCCAATTGTTGCTGATGCAGCTATTACTCGCGAAAAAAAACTTGCACTTGCTATTATAACGGCAGATTGCTTACCTATTTTATTGGCCGATATAAATGGCAATGAAATAGCTGCGATTCATGCTGGCTGGCGGCCATTAGCGGCGAACATTATTAAAGCGACAATAGATAAAATGAAAACTCCAGCCAGTGATATTGTTGCTTGGTTTGGGCCTTGCATTGGTGTAGGTGCATTTGAAGTTGGAAGTGAAGTAAAAGAAACCTTTATCGAGAGTTCAATTGAGTTTTCCGCTGCATTTACGTCTTTAAATACCGATAACTCGATAGGAAATCCAATCAAATTTTCGGCTGACTTAGTCATGATTGCGAAACTTCAACTTAAAGAGCTTGGTATTGAAAATATATCCATAACTAATGCTTGTACCTTCACTCAAAGCAGTAAATATTACTCATATCGCAAAGACGGAAAAACGGGTCGTATGGCGAGTGTTATCGCTTTAACTTAAGTAATACCGATAGTGATTTATCTTACTGATTCTTCATAGTTATACAATTGAAAGAATTCATAATAGTCTCTTGTCCTAAGTCAAAAACATAAGCATTACTTACTTGAAATTACGATAGTGTGTCCCTATAACATAAGTAACTAAAATGTAAGTCCAGTAATATGGCAATAGGAGATTATTCATGCGTTTAGACAGATTCACTCAAACTTTCCAAATGGCAATATCTGATGCCCAATCGATAGCATTAGGTAAAGATCATCAATTCATTGAACCTATACATTTAATGTTGGCATTGTTAAATCAAAATGCTAGCAGCATTATCCCATTATTAAAAAGCGCAGGTATTAATGTTCGTACATTGAGAACGCAATTGGAAACGGCGATAGGCGAGCTGGCTCAAGTATCAGGTACTGGTGGTGAAGTGCAACTGTCTGCTGCGATGGGCAATATTCTTAATTTATGCGATAAGTTTGCCCAAAAACATGGTGACAAATATATTTCATCTGAAATATTCGTTCTGGCGGCATTAAAAGATAAAAGTAAATTAGGACAAATTCTTAAAGGACTAGGCGCAAGTGAACAACGTATACAAGATGCGATTGTACATATCCGTGGTGGTAAGAACGTTGACGATGTCAATGCAGAAGAAACCCGTCAAGCTTTAGATAAATATACCGTTGATTTAACAGAGCGAGCAGAGCAAGGGAAGTTGGACCCCGTAATTGGTCGCGATGATGAAATTCGCCGTACTATTCAAGTACTGCAACGTCGAACTAAAAATAACCCTGTATTAATTGGCCACCCAGGTGTTGGTAAAACGGCAATAGCAGAAGGGCTTGCTCAGCGTATTGTTGATCATGAGGTACCAGAGGGTATTCGAAATAAGCGTGTGCTTTCACTTGATATGGGCGCTTTAGTTGCTGGTGCAAAGTTTCGTGGTGAGTTTGAAGAGCGTTTAAAAGCAGTGCTCAGTGAACTTGCTCAGCTTGAAGGGCAGATCATTCTCTTTATTGATGAATTGCATACCATGGTTGGCGCTGGAAAGTCTGATGGCGCAATGGATGCGGGAAATATGCTCAAACCTGCTTTAGCACGCGGTGATTTACATTGTGTTGGCGCGACTACCTTAGATGAATATCGTCAATATATTGAGAAAGATGCGGCATTAGAACGTCGTTTTCAAAAAGTATTAATAGATGAGCCTAGTGTTGAAGACACTATTGCAATATTACGTGGTCTGAAAGAGCGTTATGAGTTACATCATAATGTTGAAATAACGGATCCGGCCATAGTTGCCGCTGCAGCATTGTCACACCGATATATTAGTGATCGCCAGTTACCTGATAAAGCAATTGATCTTATTGATGAAGCAGCATCAAGTATTCGTTTGCAAATGGATTCAAAACCTGAAAATTTGGATAGGTTAGAACGGCGTTTAATTCAATTGAAATTAGAGCAACGAGCTTTATCGAAAGATTCTGATCCCGCATCAATAAAACGCTTAGATTTAATTTCTGATGATATCGCAACCTGCCAAGTTAGTTATGACGAGTTGGATGAAGTATGGAAAACAGAAAAAGCCGCACTGCATGGAACACAAGCAATCAAAACTGATTTAGAGCATGCGCGTATTGAACTTGAAGCTGCTCGACGTGCTGGCGACCTTAACACTATGGCTGAATTGCAATATAGCCGTATCCCAGATCTCGAAAAGCAGCTTGACCTTGCAAGTCAGGCTGAAATGCAAGAAATGACCTTATTGCGTAACAAAGTTACTGATGTAGAAATAGCAGACGTATTGAGCCGAGCGACGGGGATACCTGTTGCTAAAATGCTCGAAGGAGAGAGTGACAAGTTGTTGCAGATGGAAGATAACCTTCATAAACGCGTTATTGGTCAGTCAGAGGCAGTGATATCAGTGTCAAATGCCATTCGCCGTTCTCGCTCAGGTCTAGCAGATCCAAATCAACCTATTGGTTCTTTCTTATTCTTAGGGCCTACAGGGGTTGGTAAAACTGAATTGACTAAAGCTTTGGCACATTTCCTTTTTGATAGTGAAGATGCATTAGTTCGTGTTGACATGTCAGAGTTTATGGAAAAACATTCGGTAGCGAGATTAGTAGGGGCGCCTCCTGGATATGTGGGTTATGAAGAGGGCGGTTACCTAACAGAGTCAGTGCGACGAAAACCTTATTCTGTAATTTTGCTTGATGAAATCGAAAAAGCACACCCGGATGTATTTAATATTTTGCTACAAGTATTAGATGATGGCCGTTTAACCGATGGACAAGGGCGGACGGTAAATTTCAAAAATACAGTAATTATAATGACATCTAATATTGGCTCTGATGTTATTCAAGAATACTCAGAAGAAAGCCAGTATCAAGAAATGAAAGCTAAAGTTATGTCTGAACTGGGTAGCCATTTTAAACCAGAATTTATTAATCGTATTGATGAAACTGTCGTATTTCATCCATTAATTGCCAAACAAATTAAGCATATTGCTGCTATTCATGTGTCAGCATTAATCAAACGCTTAGAAGAGCGTGATATTACCATGACGTTATCGGATGAAGCGTTATCTTTTGTCGCATCAGTAGGTTTTGACCCAGTTTTTGGTGCTAGGCCATTAAAACGGTCAATTCAACAAGAAATTGAAAACCCGTTGGCACAAAAGTTATTAGCAAGTGAGTTTTCCGCGGGTGATCATATTGAAGTTGAGCTTGTTGGTAATAGGTTAGGTTTTATAAAAGCTACGAAATAGCATCGTTGTTAGCAAAATGGCAGTAAATTAAATAAGTTTATATGATTTACTGCCAGCTAAATTTACTCATTTGTACAGTAAACTTCAACTTGCTTAGTATTCATAGCAAGTTGGTTCTTTTTTTCTTTATCAGATAATACTTTTAGATTGCCTTGTGCATCTTTGTACTGAATTTTGTCAAAACCTTTTAAAGTAGATAAATTTTGGCGTGCAACATCACATTTATCGTTAACAACCTCATTAGCTGCAAGATCTGTTTTGTCAGACTCTTCAGGTGTTGGGGTATCAGAAGAATTACTTTTATCAAGTAATGCCGATGACTTCTTATTAGTAGCCATACTAATTTCAGTGTAATTGTCGTGTGCTGGTTGGTTCTGGCTAAAGTGAACAATATTATTTTCGTCGACCCAACGGTAAACAGTTAATTTTTCGACCGCCATAGCATTAAAAGACGCCAATATTGTTGAAAAAAGATATATTCTTTTAATGTTCATCATGTACCTGTCCATAAGTTTATAAAACCAATAACGATAAAATCTATCCATTAGTCCTAGTAACTAACAGTTAAAATGTAATTGCTACAATATCTTATAACAATAGAAAGGCCAGTTTACAAATTTTAAGAACTTTTATTAACCATTTAACGATACTTCAACTATCTCTGATATTTAAACTTATGCTAGATTAATAATATTATGAATTTGACGTATTACGGTTTTACCTATGCCAGATAACAAGAACGCTGAATCACTTCCTTCACGGGGTATATACCTTTTACCTAACCTATTAACTACCGCCGGATTATTCTCAGGATTTTATGCCGTAGTTTCATCTATGAATGGCCACTATATAAGTGCAGCCATTGCTATTTTTATTGCCATGATTTTTGATGGCTTAGATGGAAGAGTCGCTCGTATGACAAATACACAAAGTGAATTTGGCGCCGAGTACGATAGTATGGCTGATATGGTTTCATTTGGTATTGCTCCTGGGCTCGTGGCTTATAATTGGGCATTGTCGAGTTTTGGAAAGTTTGGCTGGTTAGCTGCTTTTGTTTATGTTGCTTGTGCTGCATTACGACTTGCCCGGTTTAACACACAAGTTGGCGTAGCGGACAAACGTTACTTTCAAGGGTTAGCTAGTCCAGCTGCGGCTGGTGTTATTGCAAGTCTGATATGGGTCGGGAGTGAATATCAAATAGACGGACAGGAATATGGATTTATCGTAGGTTTACTTACTATAGCAACAGGTTTGTTAATGGTCAGTAATTTTAGATATAACAGTTTTAAAGACGTTGACTGGAAAGGCAAAGTAAATTTTATTGTCGTGCTATTTATAGTATTAGGTTTTGTTGTTGTCGCATCTAGCCCGGAAAATATCCTGTTATTCATTTTCGTACTCTATGCGTGCTCAGGTCCGTTTACGACTATTCGTTCAGTAAAGAAATTGAAATTAGAACATGTTATTGGTGATGATAAAGATGCTGACTTCCAATGTGAGGTTGAAAGCGAAAATGATGAAGACAAAAATAGTAAAGATAACTCAGGCAGCAAGAGTAATTAATTCGAAAAGTATTTAGCCTTTTTATCAATAACCCGAAAAGAAGGTGCTATTTAGCGCCATCTTGACTCCTTCAGAATATTAAAACCACAGACTGCGCATTTAAACAGCAAACAAACCTTTTTAAGCAAATAAAGTGCATTTAACGGTTGACGTGCTCTGAGAAATCGCCATAATGCGCTCCACTTCTTCGGGGCAACCCAAGAAGCTTGTTTTAAAGAGTTAACTCTTTCGGTTTCGGCCAAAGTGGCTAACTTAACGTCTTAAAGTAGGGTTTTGAATCTTCTGCAAAGAAAGTTCAAAAAAATGAAATAAGATGTTGACTTTAAAACACGGACGCGTATTATACGCATCCTGCTTCAGGCAAGGCTACTAGCCGGCTTCAAGCAAATAGCGGTTTAACAACGAATGAGCTTGTTAACTCGCGCCGAACAAAACGTTCATCCATGAACGATTCGGCATACCTACTTCGTGTAGGCATCTTTAACAATTAGTTATCATGCAATTTGTGTGGACACTCACATTAACGTTGATTTTACATAGTTATCCTCGGATAACAAAAAACAGCTTAATATGATGTCACACAAAATTAGTATTATTTAATCTTCGGATTGAATGGTACGTTTTATGTAGTTTTTATCTTCTTTAGTCGGATAGATAGAAACACGACAGAATTCATTGAGCAGCATCACTTGTTGATGCACAAACGATTTTTAATTGAAGAGTTTGATCATGGCTCAGATTGAACGCTGGCGG